>Ga0114129_10000083_pt1 | contig 87553 bp, 70 predicted proteins | sample RhiMetdeltSRZDD1_FD_80071 | JGI IMG/M metagenome (GOLD analysis project Ga0114129, IMG submission 80071) | Populus rhizosphere microbial communities from Tennessee, USA - Rhizosphere MetaG P. deltoides SRZDD1 (version 2) (version 2) | ecosystem: Host-associated > Plants > Roots > Rhizosphere >... | reverse complement strand
GTCTATCGGGATCTCGTGATCCTCGGCAACGGCGTCGGCGATCGGCTGACGTACCGCAACGATCCGCCCGGCGACGTTCGTGCGTTCGACGCGCGTAGCGGAAAGCTGGTGTGGACGTTCCACACGATTCCGCAGCCCGGCGAGTTCGGCAACGACACGTGGGGCAACGACTCGTGGAGCTTCACGGGGCACACGAACGTGTGGGCGCCGATGACGCTCGACGAACGGCGCGGCCTCGTCTACCTGCCCGTCACGACGCCGAGCAACGATTTCTACGGCGGCCGGCGTCCGGGATCGAATCTCTTCGCGGAATCGATCGTGTGCCTCGACGCGAACACGGGAAAGCGCCGCTGGCATTATCAGATCGTTCATCACGGCCTGTGGGACTACGACAACCCGTCGCCGCCCAATCTCGTGACGATCACCGTCGACGGACGATCGATCGATGCGGTCGTCGTGCTGACGAAGCAGGGATTCGCGTACGTGTTCGATCGCGTCACCGGCACGCCCGTCTGGCCGATCGAGGAGCGTGCGGTGCCGCCGAGCGACGTCGACGGCGAGCACGCGTGGCCGACGCAGCCGATTCCGACGAAGCCGCCGGCCTTCACGGAGCAGGGGGTCGCGCTCGACGATGCGTTCGACCTCACGCCGGAGCTGAAAGCCGCGGCGCAGGAGGAGCTGCGGAAGTACCGCATCGGACCGCTCTTCACGCCGCCGAGCCTGCGCGGCACGGTTCAGCGTCCCGGCCTCATCGGCGGCGCGAACTGGGGCGGCGGCGCGTTCGACGTGCGGAGCGGCCGGCTTTTCGTCAAGACGACGAATCAGGCGAACGTGGGCCGGATCGGGAAGCCGGATCGCACGCCGGCGAATCCGCGGGCGTCGGAAGTCGACGCCGACTACGCGCGCGTCGGCGACACGAACGCGGAATTCATGAACGGCATCCCGCTGCTGAAGCCGCCGTACGGCCACATCGTCGCGATCGAGCTGAGCCGCGGCGCGATCGCGTGGCGCGTCCCGTTCGGCGATACCCCCGGGCTGAGGCGACATCCGGCACTGAAAGATGTCAAGCTTCCGGAGACGCTCGGCGTGGCCGGCGCGCCCGGCGTGCTGGCGACCGGCGGCGGACTCGTCTTCGCCGGCGGCGGCGACCTCGCGTTCCATGCGCTGGACGCCGCGACCGGTGCGGAGAAGTGGCGTGCCGCGCTGCCGCGGCGCGCGAACGCGACGCCGATGACGTACCGCACGAAGAGCGGACGGCAGTTCGTGGTGATCGCGACCGGCGGCGGCGAGGACGCGGCGCTGATGGCGTTCGCGCTGCCAAAGGACCGTACGTAGTGTCCGCCTTTGGGCGGACCCTGATCCTGGGAGGACACGCGTGATTGCGGCTCTTGTCATCGCGCTCGCGGCCACGTCACTCTCCGGCATCGTCCGCGACTCGACGGGCGGCGTCGTGCCCGGCGCCATCGTGATCGTGCGCGCGACCGCCGGCGGCGAGCAGGAACATCAGGTCGTGACCGGTCCCGATGGACGATTCACGGTCGACTCACCCGCGGCGGGCGACATCACGGTGGTCGTGCGCGCGGGCGGCTTCGCCGAGACGACGAAGCGGCTGGCCACGAACGACCGCAACGGCGAGCTGAACCTGGTCGTGTCGCCCGCGACGGTCCTCGAGACCGTGACGGTCACGCCGGCGCGCGGCGAGCAGCGCGTCGTCGACGTGCCGGCCAGCGTCAGCATCCTCAAGAGCGACGACATCAGGCAGTCGCCCGCCGTCGTCGCGGACGACGTGCTGCGGCAGGTGCCGACGTTCAGCCTCTTCCGCCGCACGAGCAGCCTGTCGTCCCATCCGACGTCGCAGGGCGTGTCGCTGCGCGGCCTCGGCCCGAGCGGCGTGAGCCGGACGCTCGTGCTCGTCGACGGCATCCCGTTCAACGATCCGTTCGGCGGCTGGGTGTACTGGACGCGCGTCCCGCTCGAGAGCGTCGACCGCATCGAGGTCGTCGACGGATCGAGCTCCAGCCTGTACGGCAATTACGCGATGGGCGGCGTGATCAACATCATGAGCAGCCGGCCGTCTCGGCGGACGATCGAAGCGAAGCCGCAGTATGGCAACCACGGCAGCCCGAAGCTGGATTTGTTCGGGAGCGACGTGTGGGGCAAGGTCGGCGTCACCGTTGACGGCAGCGTCTTCGACACCGACGGCTTCCCGATCGTCATCCCGAGCGAGCGGGGCATCATCGACAACAACGCGACGGTGCAGTTCAAGAACGTCAACGGGAAGCTCGATTACAGCCCGACGGATCGCGTCAACGCGTTCTTCCGCGCCGGCTATTTCAGCGAGGATCGCGGCAACGGCAAGATCCTCGAGGTGAACGACACGCGCTGGAAGTCGGCGAGCGGCGGCGTCCGCGTACGGCTGCCGGACGAAAGCGATCTCCAGGCGAGCGTGTCCACGGACGTCGAGGACTTTCACAGCACGTTCCTGGCGGTGACCGCGCCTTCCGCGACCGTCGCGGCGCGCAGCATCGTCCGCCTGACCATCGATCAGCGCGTGCCGACCAAAGCGGCCGGCGGAATGGTGCAGTGGGGCAAGGCGATCGGCGGAACCAACTACGTCAGCGTCGGCAGCGACTGGCGCTGGGTGGACGGCGACAGCCAGGAGGACTCGTACAACGCGGCGCCCGGCCCGGTGGTCCCTCCGGTCCAGCAGGCGATTCTCGCGCTGAAGCGCGTGTCCGGCGGCACGCAGCGGAGCATCGGCTTCTACGCGCAGGACATCTTCACGCCGCTGCCGGCGCTGTCGGTGACGGTGGGCGCGCGCGTCGACCGCTGGCGCAATTACGACGCGCACAATCTCGAGACGAACGTGCCGTCGGGAACGCCGGGCCCCGGCAACGCGCTGCTCCCCGGGCGCGATGACACGGTGGTGAGCCCGCGCGTGGCGGCGGTCTACCACGTGTCGGACCGCGTCAACGTGTGGGGCAACCTCGCGACCGGGTTTCGCGCGCCGACGCTGAACGAGCTATACCGGCAATTCCGTGTCGGGACGGTGCTGACACTCGCGAACGCGAACCTCGGCGCCGAGCGCCTGGTGGGAGGCGAAGCCGGCGTCAACGTTATCCCGGCGCGCAGCATGTCGCTGCGCGCCACGTGGTACGACAATCACGTGCGGAATCCGGTCTCGAATGTCACGCTGACCACCGTCGGCGCGAACGTGACGCAGCAGCGTCAGAATCTTGGTCGCACGCGCATTCAGGGAGTACAGACCGAGGTCGAATACCGGCCCGGGTCGTTCTGGCGATTCTCGGCGGGGTATCTGTATAACCATGCGACGGTCGAGGAGTTCGCGGCGAATCCGCTGCTCGTGGGCAAGTTTCTGCCCCAGGTGCCGCGCCATCGCGGCTCCGCGCAGGTCGGCTACGCGCACCCGCGCTACGCGAGCGTCAGCGTGGGCGTCCAGTTCATCGGCCGGCAGTTCGACGACGATCAGAACTCGCGCGTGGTTCCGGGCGAATCGGAGCCGGGCTTACCGGGCTACGCCGTCGCCGACCTGATGATCATCCGCACCATCCGGCGGGGCGTCGACGCGTTCCTCGGCGTCCAGAACCTCTTCGACCATCAGTACATCGTCGGCACGCTGCCAACGACAATCGGTTCCCCCCGGCTCGTGAACGGCGGCGTGCGAATCCGATTCAGCGCGCAGTGATCGAATGTAGGCCGGGTCCTCGAATGTAGGCCGGGTCCTTCGGACCCGGATCCTCGAATGTAGGCCGGGTGCTTCGGACCTGGGGTCCTCGAATGTAGGCCGGGTCCTCGAATGTAGGCCGGGTCCTTCGGACCCGGCATCGACCGCCGTCCTCTCGACATCCTCTTGGCAGTCATCGGACGCCGGGTCCAAAGGACCCGGCCTACACGAAAGGAGCCGGGTCCAAAGGACCCCGGCGTACACGAAAGGAGCCGGGTCCAAAGGACCCGGCCTACACGCGAAAGGAGCCGGGTCCAAAGGACCCGGCCTACACCCGCCTACACGCGAAAGGGTGCCTCATTGCTCGCGTGGCGAGGAACTTGCTGCTGAAGTCGAGCGGCTCCAGCTGAGCCGCTTATGAAACTGATTGTTCAGCCCGACGCCGGCGTTGTCCCCATCATCAATGCGATCAAGCAGGCGCGGAAGACGATCGACGTCCTGATCTTCCGCCTCGATCGACCGGAGATCGCCCGGGCGCTGGCGGCGGCGGTCGCCCGCGGCGTCCACGTGCGGGCGCTGACGGCGCACCAGAACCGGGGCGGCACCAAGAGCCTTCGCAAGCTCGAGATGCAGCTCCTCGAGGCCGGCGTCACGGTCTCGCGAACGGCCGGCGACCTCGTTCGGTATCACGGGAAGATGACGATCGTCGATGGCAAGATCCTCCACGTCTACGGCTTCAACTTCACCGCGCTCGACATGGCGAAGAGCCGGAGCTTTGGCGTCATCACGAAGAACAAGAAGCTGGTCGCCGAGGCCATCAAGCTCTTCGAGGCCGACTTCGACCGGCAGCCCTACACGTCCGGCTACGAGCGCTTCATCGTCAGCCCCGACAACGCGCGCGAGCGGCTCGCCAAGTTCCTCAGCGGCGCGCGCCGGCAGCTCCTCATTTACGACCCGAAAGTCAGCGACGATGTGATGCTGAAGATCCTCACGGAACGGATGGCGGACGGCGTCGACGTGAAGATCATCGGCAAGGTCGAGGCGAAGTGGGGCATCAAGGGCGAGAAGTGCCCGGAGAAGCGGCTGCACGTTCGCGCGATCATCCGCGACGGACGCCGTGCGTTCCTCGGCAGCCAGAGCCTGCGGCGCCTGGAGCTCGAGAAGCGGCGCGAGCTCGGCGTCATCATTACCGACGGCAGCGTCGTCCGGCAGATGCAGCGCGTGTTCGAGGACGACTGGGCGCGCACCGAGTGCGGCCGGAAAGAAATGAAGAAGGCCGAGAAAAAAGAACAGAAAGAAATGGCCGCTGCGTCGTAATCGACGAGACGACGAGCTGACGCCTACGCGGTGCGGTGTGCGCGCTGATTGAGGCGCGCGTCCTGCGGCGATCTCCAGAAATCCATCGTCGACACGCGATGCACGCAGCCGACCGTGCAGTACGGCGCGCACGACTTCGGCGTCGCGAATTCCCGCCGGATGTCGTCGACCGTGTAGCCCTCGAGCGGCACCGCGGGATACCCGCGCTGCTGCGAGCAGTAGTGGACGAGGCCGTCCTCGCAGACGTAGAGGTAGCGCGCGCCGGCGCGGCAGCGCCAGTCGTTCGGCTTGCCGTCGGCGAGATTGTCCTGAAAGCGCCGGATCCCCGAGTAGAGATTCTTGAACACCTGCCACGGGCCGCTGATCGCGGCGGACACTTCGTCGTACACCTTGCGTTCGGTTGGACCGAGCGGCTTCAGGCGTCCCGACCCGTCGTGAATGATGCCGATCGACGTCGAGAAGCCGAGCGCGCGCGCGCGAGTGTTGATCGTCCGCGCGTCCTCCGGATTCCTGATGCCGCCGCCGAGGACGGAGTTGATGTTGACGTCGAACGTCGCGTAGCGCCGCAGGTCCTGGAGCTTTTTGTCGAGCAGCCGCAGGCTCTTCTTCGAGACGTCGTCGGGCTCGACGTTATCGATGCTGATCTGCAGGAAGTCGAGGCCCGCCTCGTTGAGCGCCTGGATCCGCTTCGGCACGAGGAAGTAGCCGTTCGTGATCAGCCCGGCCATCATGCCTCGGCCGCGGATGTGGCGGATCAGCGCGTCGAGGTCCGGGTGCAGCATCGGCTCGCCGCCGCTGAACGCGACGACCGACGTGCCGAGCCCGGCGAGCTTGTCGATGCGGCGTTTCAGGACGTCGGTCGCGATCGGCGGCGACACCTTGTCGTACTCGTTGCAGTAGCCGCAGTCGATGTTGCAGCGGCGAATCGGAATGATCTGGACGAGCAGCGGATGCGCAGTGTGGATCAGGCCGCGCGCGAACTCGCGGGCCGATCGTGCTTTCCGGCTCGCCGACGTGACGAGCGTCATGCGGCCGATTCGGCCGGCCGCAGCTTGCGCACGCGCTCGCCGACCTTGAGCGAGCCGGAGAAGACCGTGCCGACCGGGATGAATCCCCAGAGCTGATGCCGCGCCACCGCCGCGAGGCCGGCTGACGCGATGCAGCCGCACTGGCTGCAGTCCGGGTTGCCGCCGTACTGGCACGGCGTGATCTTCGACTCGAAATCGGCCGAGAGGCACGCCGTCGTCCTGGCGAATATGCATTCGTCGGGCGATTCGGGGGGCGTCGCGTAGACGTCGAGCAGGCCTTTCGGCGCGAACAGCTTCGGATACCGGAGGCGCAGCGCCATCAGATCGTTCACGACATGCTCGCGGTCCGCGGGACTCAGGCGCTCTTCGGAAACCTCGCCGATCTGGGGCGTGTACAGGCTCGTCCAGATCTTGATGACTTCCGGACGCGCGGACCAGAAGCGCAGGAACTCCTCGAGATAGCCGGGACGTCGAATCTGCTGTCGGGTGACGGTGCAGTGGACGGTGATCCGGTGCCCGGCGATGTGCTTCAGGATGCGCTCGTAGGTCGCCGGCTTGCGCCGCTCGTCGTGCTCCGGCTGCAGCCCGTCGATCGACACCACGATCGAGAGCCGAAAGAGCTTGCGCCACTCGATCGGAATCTCTCGCACCGCGCTCGTCACGAGCTGCGTGTGGATGCGCCGCTCGGCGAGCCGCGGCAGGATCGCGTCGAGCTCGCGGTACCGCACGAGCGGTTCGCCGCCCACAATCGAGACGTGGAGCGGACGATGCCGGTCGACGACTTCCATGAAGCGGTCGACGAGCTCCTGGCCCTTGAAGTCGCGGAGCTGACGCAGCGTCACCCCGCCGCCGAGATGGTCGTCGCCGTACGCGTAGCAGCCGGGGCAGCGCAGCGGACATTCGCGGGTGATTTCTATGGAAAGAGCAGGGGTGTACCCCGTGAGGATTCGGCCCCACGCCGCAAAGATGCCTTCCATCCGCCCACTATAGCGTAGAATCGCGCGCAAACCATGCAACGACGCACGCTGCTGCAGTGGATCGCCGCGGCCGCCGCGGCGCTGCCAATCGAGCGCGTGCGGCTGTGGGCGCAGCCGCGCGAGCTCACGCCGGAGGCGATCGCGACCCTGCGCGACATCGCGCCGACGATCCTTCCGGCGTCGATCGGGCCGGCCCGCGTCAGTGCTGCGGTCGACGGCTTTCTTGCGTGGACGCGCGGGTACCGCGAGGGCGTCGCGACCGCGCACGGCTACGGACATCCGCGTCTGCAGAAGACCGGGGCGTCGCCGGTGCCGCGCTACGTCACGCAGTTGTCCGCGCTCGACGCCGAGGCGCGTTCGCAGGGCGGCCGCTTCTCGACGCTGGATCTCGAACGCCGGCGCGCGCTGCTCGACGCGGCGCTCACGAAGGCCGGCGTACGCCGTCTGCCCCCGCGTCCCGCCGGCCAGCACGTCGTCGCGGACCTGATGGCGTTCTACTTTCGCAGCACCGAGGCGAACGACGACTGCTACCGCGCGCTGATTCAGCGTGAAGTGTGCCGGCCGATCGCGATCACGATCCGGAGGCCGGAGCCAAAGCCGTGACAACTGCGCCACCCGGTGGACTCCGTGTCCTCCGTGGTAGAGCCGTTTTCGAGTGAGGCTGGAGCGCGAAGGCTTTATCCGAGCGAGACCATGCCCGTCCACGAAACCGACATCCTGATCATCGGCGGCGGCATCACCTCCGCCATGCTCGCGCAGCGGCTCGCCGAGCTGCGGCCCGGACTGCAGATCACCGTCGTCGAGGCGGGGCGATCGATCTTCGACGTCCAGAATCGCGGCCGTTACCGCGAGCGTGCGATCCAGTACGGCGAGCATCCGTGGCCCGACGATTACATCGAGGATCAGCAGGCCGACGGCATCATCTCGATGACGATGGCGGTCGGCGGGCTGGCGCTGCACTGGGGCGGCGCGTGCAACAGGTTTTCTGAAGAGGACCTGCGCCTCCACAGCCTGTACGGGCTGGCGACCGACTGGCCGCTGACGTGGACCGAGCTCGAGAAGTACTACGGCGACGCCGAACGCCGGCTGAACGTGGCCGGCGAGCCGAGTCCGTATCCGCAAGATCGCAGGACCACGGCGTATCCGCAGCCGCCGATTCCGCTCTCCTACAACCTGCAGCTGCTGAAAGCCTGGGCGGAGAAGAGCGGGCTGAAGTTCTCCGGCCTGCCGATGGCGCGCAACCTGACGGCGTTCGACGGCCGCGGCGCGTGCTGCGTGTACGACACCTGCGGCGAGGTCTGTCCGTCAGGCGCGCGCTACTCGCCGGACTACACGTTCAGGCAGCTCGCCGAGCCGAAGAAGATCGCGCTGCACGATCGCACGCTCATCCGGCGGCTCGTTGTCGCTGACGGCCGATCGACCATCGCGGCGGCGCAGGGCTGGCATCAGGATCGGCCGGACGATCGCATCGACTACCGCGCGAAGACGTTCGTCGTCGCGTCCGGGTACTGCTGGAGCTCGCATCTGCTCCTGCTGTCGTCGAGCTCGCGGTTCCCGAACGGGCTCGCGAACCGCTCGGGGCTCGTCGGCCGCTACATGAACGGTCATTCGTTCGTTCAGGCGATTGCGAACATCGACGAGCAGACGTTCCCCGGGCAGAACATGACGCACAGCCTGATCTCGCGCGAGTACTTCCGGTGCCGCGCGGATCGGCCGTTCGTCCGGCACGACACGCGCGTCTGGGAGAGCTCGTCGGGCCGCGATCCGCGTCTGCGCTCCGCGCAGGGGATGCTGCTGCTGGGCGACGAGCTGATGGAGGACTGGCGGTCGCGAACGAAGGGGAGCTCCGTCCGCCTGCGCGCGTACGTGGACGTGCACGCGTCGGCCGACAGTCGTCTGACGCTCGATCCGGTGAAGAAGAACCGCTACGGCGACCCCATGCCGAAGATTCAACACAACTTCGACGAGCCGACGATCGCCAGGCGCGCCGCGACGAAGGAGCACGTGCTCGGCGTGTTTCAGACGCTGGCCCGCGCGAGCAACGGGCGGATCGTCACCACCAGTGAAGGCGACTACCTCGATCACCCCGGCGGCGGCTGCCGGATGGGGACCGACCCGTCCACGAGCGTCTGCGACAGCTTCGGCCGCACGCACGACCACGCCAACCTCTTCGTCGTCGGCGCGCCGACGACGCCGACCGGAGGCTGCACGAACGGGACGCTGACGTTCGTCGCGCTGACGCTGCGGTCCGCCGAAGAGATTTCAAAATCGTCATAGCGCCGCTGGAGCGAAGGCTTCAGCCGAGCGTTCGTGCGTTCGTGATACCATGCGCGACCGTCACAGGTCGTGACGACAAATCACATAAGGTGTCCATGAGCATCCACAGGTCGACCCGGAGGTTTCTGTGCGCGCTGGTGTGTCTGCTCGCGTTCGCCGGCACGGCCGCGGCGCAGGTTCCGCACTACGACTCGTTCTACACGTTCGGCGACAGCCTGGCCGACACCGGCAACATCTTCGCGGGCACGACGTTTTTGAGATTCGATCCACCAGTGCCGCCGTCGGAGCATCCGCACCAGACGTACTTCCACGGACGTTTTTCCAACGGGCCGGTCGCGTTCGAGTACCTCTGGGAACTCCTGTCGGGCAACCCGCCCGGATCGCCCGGCGGGCTGAAGCCGTTCACCACGGCGCCGATTCTCGGCCGCACGGGTGCGGTCGATTTCTCCTTCGGAGGGACCGGCACGCCATTCCTCGATCAAACACCGGGCGGGTTCTTCGCGCCGGGCCTCAAAGGGCAGATCGAGCTGTTTCGCGCCGGCCTGCGCGGGCGGCGGCCTTCGCGGCACGCGCTCTATGCAATCGTGACGGGCGCCAACGACTATCGCGACGATCCATTCAATGTGCCGATGTCGCCGGTCGAGGTCGTCGCCAACATTGCGGACGGGATCCGCACGCTCTACAACCTCGGCGCGCGCGACATCATGGTGCTCGGCCTGCCCGACCTCGGCGCCCTTCCGGGCGGCACGCCCGAGGGCTCCGCGCTGACGGCGCTGCACAACCAGCTGCTCGCGAACGCGCTGAGCGCGCTCGCGGTGCTGCCGGGCATCAGATTGATCCCGGTCGACATCAACGGGGCGTTTGTGCTGCTGCCGCCGGCAATGGACAAGACCACGCCGGCGCTCGACGTCTTTTATCCGCCGGTGCTGTTCCCGCCGGGATTCATGATGTCGCTCTGTCTCTTCATCAATCCGGCGACCTGTCTCGACGTCCCGACGTTCGACACCGGCTCGCAGTTCCTGTTCTGGGACGCGGTCCATCCGACGACGGCCGCGCATCGCGTCCTCGCAAAGCACCTCTTCAACTCGCTGCCGAATTAACGGGCGACACTGCAGCACGAGGCGATAGCCGACCGAGGGTGCCTAAAGCCTCGCGCTCCAGGCGCGCACGCTGAAGAAGCGATACAGCAGCCACGCGTCGAAGAGGATCACGGCGACCATCACGAGGAACGCGTAGCCGCTGTCGACGATGTGCAGCTCGCGCAGGAGCGCGGAGATGCCGAAGGCGACAATCCACGCGTCGAAGCTCATACAGATGCGCCGGAATGTCTCGGCGTCGACGCGCTTGATGAGCCACGCGCCGATCGGCACGCCGATCGCGACGCTCGGGACGACAGCCGCCGCGATTCTGAGGCTCTCCGACGTGAACAGGCCGGCGGCGCTGTAGGCGATCGCCGTCAGGCCCGACTCGGCGAGCCGGACGAGGCCGAGCGCGGCGCGGAATTCGCTCAGCACGAACCCCTGGTTGCTGAGCATCAGCGCGAGCGGCGGCCCCGAGATCGTCGTCACCGCATACAGCACGCCGACGCCGCTGCCGAACACGAGCCCCGCCGCGCGCTCGGCACGGATGGGCCGCCGGATGCCCGCCGCCTGCATCAGGATCAGCGGCAGCAGCACCACGAACGTCGCGAAGCGGAGCCATCCGGGATTGACGCGCGCGACGACGATCGTGCCGATCGCGATGCCGGGCGCGAGGCCGATCACGATCGGCGACACGCGCCGGCGGATGACGCCCGCCGCCCTGCGGTTCACCCACAGCACGTACGCGTTCAGCGCGACCTCGACGATGACCAGTGCCGGATTGAGGACGCGATTCGCGAGGAAGAGCAGCGCGAGCGGGACGGTGATCGACGAGAACCCGTAGCCGAGCGCGCCGTTGACGATCGCCGCGCCGAGCGCAATCGCGGCCAGGGTGGTGTACATCTGCAGGGGTTAGGGGGAAGGGCCTTTCCCCTGATCCCTACGCGTCACTTGACGGCGACGAACATGATCTCCACCGCGGCGTCCGCTCCCATGAGCCCCGTGCCGAGCGTCGCGCGCGCGGGGAAATCCTTCGTGAACGTCTCGCGGTACGCGGCGTTCATGTCCGGGAACTTCGACATGTCGGGCAGATACACGACGCCGTCGACGACGTGCGACCACTCGAACCCGGCCGCCTTGAGCGTTCGTCCCACGCGTGCGAGCGTTTCGCTGGTCTGTGCCTTGACGTCGCCCTTGTTCGCCGGTGTACTGCCCAGAATGCCGGCGAGGTAGAGGCGGTTGCCGACCTGGATCGCCGAGCTGAGATTCGGATTCAGCGTGCCCGGCGTGCCGTCCGCGTTCGGCGTCGTGATCGCCTTGCGGCTCGGATCCTTGACGGCGACCATCGTGATTTCGACGGCGTAATCCGGATTCGTCAGGCCGGTCTTCACCGTCGCACGCGCCGGCGGCGCGGTGCCGGCGAAATACGGACGATACGCCGCGTTCATCGCCTGGAACGTCGAGTCGTCGGTGAGGTACACGCGCGACGACACGACGTCGGCAAAGCTCATGCCGGCCTGCTTCAGAATCGCCGCGCCGTTGTCGAGCACGACTTTCGTTTGCGCCGTGACATCGCCCTTCACGTTCGTGTTGTCTTTTCCGTTGCGGCTGACGAGGCCCGAGAGGAAGAGCGTGTTGCCGCTCCTGATGCCGTAGCTGTACGGGTTCGGCGACTTGATCCAGTCGGCCGGGTGGACGACGACGCGCTCGCCGCCGTTCGGCACCGCCACCATCGAAATCTCGATGAGCCCGTCGGGGAGCGCCAGCGGCTGCGGCACGACGACCGTCGTCCGCGCCGGCGGATCCTTCGGGAAGTACGTCGCGTACACCTCGTTCATCGCGGCGAAGTCCGCGGCGCTCCGCAAGTAGATCGTCACGCTCGCCGCGTTCGCGACGCTCGAGCCCGCCGCCTTGAGCGTGGCGGCGATCGCGTCGAGCGTCTGCCGAGTCTGCGTCCGGATGTCGCCCTTCGCGACCGCGCCGCTCGCGTCGGTGCCGATCGCGCCGGCGACGTAGATGAAGCCGCCCGCCTTCACGGCCGGGCTGAACGGCAGGTTCGGGTTCCCGCCGACCTTGATGATTTCCTTCGACGACGATTGTGCAAACGCCATCGCGACCGCGCCGGTGAGATATGCGAGCGTGACGAGCAGACGCATGGTTCGCTCCTCGAAAGTGTGCGCCATTGTATTCTTAACGGCGGATGATCGTGAAGCGGCGGTCGAGGATCCACGGGTGGGGCGTCTATGCGACCACGGCCATCCCGAAGAACACGCGGATCGTCGATTACGCGGGCGAGAAGATCTCGAATCAGGAGAGCCTGCGGCGCGAGCGCCGCTACATCAGGCGCGGCCACATCTGGTGCTTCAAGCTGACCAACCGGACGGTGATCGACGCGGGCGTCGGCGGCAACATCGCCCGCTACATCAATCATTCCTGCCGTCCGAACTGCTACGTGCACATCGTCAACGGCATCATCTGGATCCGCGCCGCGAGGCGCATCCGCAGGGGCGAGGAGCTGACGTACAGCTACAACACGGACGGCGAAGGCCTGATCAAGTGCCGCTGCCAGGCCGGGTGTCAGGTTCTGCTGTGACGCGCGTCCGGTCGATCTATTACCTGCACGGGTTCGCGTCATCGCCGCAATCGACGAAGGCAGGCTTCTTCGCCGACCGGCTGCGATCGTCCGGCGTCGCGATGATCTGTCCGGACTTCAATCAGCCGGATTTCCGGACGCTGACGCTGACGCGGATGCTGGATCAGCTCGGCGCCGCGCTCGGGCGCGAGAATGGGGCATCCACGTTGATGGGGTCGAGCCTCGGCGGCACGCTGGCGATTCTCGCGGCGCAGCGTTTCGCGGCGCGTGTCGACCGGCTCGTGCTCCTCGCGCCGGCGGTGATGTTCGCCAAGCCAGGGCATCACCTGCTGCCGCCGGAACGGATCGATGAGTGGAGGCACGCCGGCACGCTGCCGTTTTTCCACCACGCGTACGACGAAGAGCGGCGGCTCGACTACGCGTTCTATCTGGACAGCCTGTCGCATCACGCGTTCGACGCGACCGTCACGCAGCCGACATTGATCTTTCAGGGACTCCGCGATCAGTCGGTCGATCACCGGACCGTTGAAGCGTTCGCGCACGCGCGACCGAGCGTGACGCTCTCGCTCCTGGACGACGATCATCAGCTGATCGCGAGCCTTCCGCGCATGTGGGAGTCGATCGAGCCGTTCCTGGGGCTGACGGAATGAAGTGGATCGCCTGCGCGCTCGTCGGTGTGGCAGTCGCTGCCGCGGCGCCGTGCCGCATCGACGGGGTGAGCACGAAACCACGAAATCACGAAACCACGAAACCACACGAGACCACGAAACCGGTCGAGCTCTCTTTTTCGTGTTTTCGTGATCGTGTTTTTTCATGTTTTCGCGCTTTCGAATCACAAATCCCGAATCACGACGCACATGTAGTAAGGGTGGGCCTTCTGGCTGCGGATGGGCGATACGCGCTGACAACCGTGCCGATGGAAACGTACGTCGCGCGCGTGCTGGCCGGCGAGGCGGCCCGCGACAGCCAGCCCGCGGCGCTCGAGGCGCTGGCGATCGCGATTCGGACGTTCGCCGCCGCCAACCTGGGACGTCATCGCGCGGAAGGGTTCGACCTGTGCGACCAGACGCACTGTCAGGTCATCCGCCCGGCGACCGCCATCACCGAGCTGGCCGCGGAGGCGACCGCCGGCCGCGTTCTCGTTCGCGACGGCGCACCCGCGTCGATCTATTACAGCGCCTCCTGCGGCGGGCGGACGGAGGTGCCGTCGGCCGTGTGGCCCGGCGCGTACGACCCACCGTATCTGCCGTCGAAGAAGGACGATGCGTGTGAAGGCGCGCCGGTATGGCGCGCGGAGCTTCACCGTGACGACCTGCTGCGGGCGCTACGGGCGGCCGGCTTCCGGGGATCGCAGGTCGAGCGCATGCGAATTGCCTCACGCACGAAGTCGGGACGGGTCGAAACGCTCGAGGTCAAAGGGCTCGAGCCGTCGACGATCAGCGGCCAGGATCTCCGCCTCGCCGTCGGCCGCACGATCGGGTGGCAGCACATCAAGAGCACCGCGTTCGACCTCGATCGGCAGGGCGATCGGTACCGGTTCGACGGCCACGGATCGGGGCACGGCGTCGGCCTGTGCGTGATCGGATCGACGCGCCTCGCCGAACGCGGCCGCTCCGCCGAACAGATCCTCGAGCGCTACTACCCGGGGCTGCGAATTCAGTGACGGCGACGCTCCGCTCCACGTGGATCCGTTTCTGGCTGTGGGTCGGCTTCATCGTGCTCGCCGTCACGCCGTGGGAAGATCTCCAGAATCATTCGCACTGGCGCCGCGTGCAGTGGATCCCGTTCGTCACGCCGCCGGTCAAGCCGATCGACATCGTCGTCAACGTGCTGCTGTATCTGCCGTTCGGGTACTGGTTCGCGCAGCTTCGCGGCGGCAGGCGCGGGCAGGTGTGGGGAGCCGTGGTTGCCGCGGCGATGCTGTCGCTCGCGACCGAATGGACACAGCTCTACAGCCACTCGCGCTTTCCGTCGATGACCGACGTCACGAACAACCTGATTGGAACCGCGCTGGGAGCCTGGTGGGTGTCCGCGGGCGTCGCGTCCGCCTTCCGGCGGACCGTGTCGGATGCCGGTCGTAGTGTCCGCCTTTAGGCGGACCGGGATCGATCAACTCGCCGCCAGGTGCACGTCCCACCGCCGCCGTCCCCCGCGAAACAAGGTGCGGCGATCGAGACCCGCGGCGTTGCGCCGATCGACGGCCGGCAGATCGCTCTCCACGTACCCGGGCAACGCGACGAGCAGCCGCTCCTGCACTTCGTAGAACGCGCCGGCGCGATGCGCCTCGTACGCGAGCCCTTCGCTGTGTACGTGGCTGTACACAATGGCGTGTCGAACGGCGCCCGACGATCGCGAGAGGTACACGAGGTGCAGTCCGTTGTAGGCCTCGAGCCGGATGTTCGAAATAAGGAGATCGAATTGCCCGGACGCGAGTGCACGCCGCGCCTCTTCGAAGTGGCGGTGTTGCTCGACGATCGCGAGATCGCGCAGGCGCGCGGCGAGCGTCTCGCAGAGACGTGCGTCGGGCTCCACGAGCAGAACATGCTTGTGCGTGACGAATGCGGCCATCGGGGACGACGCGGCGCTGGAGTTGGCGCATGTTAAGCCGAACCCCGACGATCTGCTCCCACAAAATTTACGGTCGTGCACGCGATCAGGTACACTGCGCCGCGATAGTCTGCCTCTCACGTGACTTCCACAACGACGGCAGCCTTAAAAAGCTGCGGTGCACAACGCCGATCGATCGACGCTGACTGATGGCGCGCGCCGTTCAGCAGACCAGCATTCTGCTCGTCGAGCCCGACCCGACCTTCCGGCATCTGTTGATCGCGTCGGCCGGTACGGCGGTGCGGGTCGAAAGCCACGCGCGGTACGAGACCGCGCGTCCGCGCCTGGAGGCCGCCGCGTTCGATCTGCTCGTCGCGAACATCCGCCTCGGCGCGTACAACGGCCTGCATCTCGTGTACATCGCGCGGCTCGCGGGCACGTCGATCCGTGCGGTCGTGTACGAGGACACGTACAATTATGGGCTGGCGCGTGAGGCGCAGCTGGCCTGCGCGTTCTACGAGCTGCGCGAGCGGCTGCCCGTCGTCCTGCCGGCGTATCTGGGCGTGCCGCTTCCGGACATGGACCGCCGCAACCCGGCGCTGTTCGACCGGCGCCGGCTTGCGCGCGGCGGGCGGCGCCGGTGGGATCAGCACGTCGGGGGCTTTCCGGCCGGTCCCTCCTGACGGCGGCGCCCTGCACGCCGGTGCGCGGCCTGTCCATGTCGGCCCCTGCATGAGCGGCCGATAGAGCTGTCGAAGACTCGATGATTCTGCTGCGTTTGATCAGCTGGCAATACGCCCGGAAGCACGCCCTCCGCACCGTCCTCACCACCGTCGGCATCGTCCTCGGCGTTTCGGTCTTCGTCGGGATGCGCACGGCCAACCGCACCGTGCTCGAGGCCTTCTCGCGGACCGTCGATCGGATTGCGGGTAAGGCGGAGCTGCAGGTGACGGCCGGCGACACGGGCTTCGGCGAGGACGTGCTGGAGCGGGTCCAGGCGGTGTCGAGCGTCAATGTCGCGGTCCCGGTCATCGAAGCGGTGGCCGATCCGCAGATCCCGGGGCAGGGCAACCTGCTGGTGCTCGGGATCGACATGACCGGCGATCGCAGCCTGCGCGAGTACGACCTCGAGGACGCGGAGGATGCCGTCATCGACGACGCGCTCGTGTTCCTCGCGCAGCCGGACTCGTTGATGCTCTCCCGCGAGTTTGCCAGGAAGAACGGCATCGCCGCGGGCAGCCGCCTGACGCTCGGCACGGCCGAAGGGCACAGAGTGTTCACCGTGCGGGGGATCATGAAATCCTCGGGCCTCGCGAGCGCCTTCGCCGGCAACCTCGCGATCATGGATATCTACGCGGCGCAGCGGATGTTCGGCCGCGGCCGCACGTTCGATCGCATCGAGCTCACGGTGAAGCCGGGACTGACGATCGCGCAGGGCCAGCGCGACCTGCGCGCCGCGCTCGGTCCGGCCTTCACGATTCAGCCGCCGTCGGGCCGCGGTCAGCAGTTCGAGGCGATGCTCGCCGGCTACTCGATGATGGTCGGCATCTCGAGCGTGTTCGCCGTCTTCATCGGGATGTTCATCATCTACAACTCGTTCGCCATTGCGGTCTCGCAGCGGCGCACGGAGATCGGCATCCTGCGGGCGCTCGGCGCCACGCGCGGCCAGATTCGGTGGCTGTTCCTCGGCGAAAGCGCGGTTCTGGGGCTTGCCGGCTCGGTCGTCGGCGTCGCGCTCGGCATCGGTGCCGCGCGGCTGATTTCGGAAGCGGTCGGGTCGCTGATCGCCGATGTGTACGGCGTCGCGCAGCGGTCCGACGCACTGGCGCTGGGACCGTGGCAGCTGGCGAGCGCCGTCGCGATCGGCGTCGCCACGAGCCTCGTGGCGGGTGCGATTCCCGCGCGCGCCGCGGCGCGGGTCGATCCGGTCCGCGCGCTTCAGAAAGGGAGTCATCAGATGGTCTCGCGCGCCGAGCACCGGACGCGCGCGATGGTCGCCGCCGCGCTGACGCTGGTGTCGTTCGTCTGCCTGACCGCCGCGGACGTGCGGCCGATCTTCTATCTGGGTTACATCCTGGCGATTGTCGTCGCCATCGTCGCCGTTCCGATCCTGTCGGTCGCGATCTCGCACTTGCTGCGTCCTGTGCTGAAACGATTGCGGCCGGTGGAGGGCGCTCTGGCGGCCGACAGTCTGATCGGATCGCCGCGGCGCACCTCTTCGAGCGTCGCCGCGCTGATGTGCTCCATCGCGCTCATCGTTGCGTTCGCGGGCATGGTGCGCGCCAGCTACGACTCGATCGTCACGTGGATGGATACCACGCTCAACCCCGACCTGTTCGTCCTGCCGTCGCAGCGGCTCGACGTGCAGACCACGCGGTTTCCGGCGGCGATGCAGCCGGAGATTGCGTCGATTCCGGGCGTCGCGCGCGTGCAGATGCTGCGAAACGGCCGCATCACCTTTCGCGACACGCCGGTGATGGTCGTCGCGATCGAGGTGAGCAGCGTCGCCGAACACGATCGCCGTGAGCCGGTGGCGGGCAGCCGCGACGACATGTACCGCCGGGCCGCCGCGGGCGAAGGCGTGATGGTGTCCGATACCTTCGCGCAGCTCCAGCACGTGCGACTCGGCGAGACGATCGACGTGCCGGCGCCGTACGGCACGATTCACCTCCCGATCGTCGGCGTCGTCATCGACTATTCCGATCAGCAGGGGACCATCCTCATGGATCGGTCGCTCTTCATCCGCTACTGGCACGACGACTCGGTGAACGCCTTCCGCGTCTACGTCGCGCCCGGCGCCGACGTGCTGGCCGTCCGGCAGCGGATTCTGGAGCGGTACGCCGGCACACGTCAGGTGTTCGCGATGACGAACGGCGACGTGAAGGGCTACATCATGAAGGTGACCGATCAATGGTTCGGTCTGAACTGGGTGCAGATTGCCATCGCGGCGTTCGTCGCCGTTCTCGGGATCGTCAACACGCTGACGGTGTCCATCACGGATCGGCGGCGGGAGCTCGCGGTCCTCAGGGCGGTCGGGGCGTTTCGCGGCGAGGTCAGGCGCACCGTGTGGCTCGAGGCGCTCGGAATCGGTACAGTGGGGCTGATCCTCGGGTGCGCGGTCGGCAGCATCAACCTCTACTACACGCTGGAGATCGTCCAGCGCGACATCGCCGGCATGCGGCTCGATTACATCTATCCCGTGACCATCGTCCTGATGCTGATTCCGACGATTCTCGCGGCGGCGTTCATCGCGGCGCTCTGGCCCGCGCGGTCGGCCGTTCGCGGATCGCTCGTCGAGGCGCTCGAATATGAATAACGTGCCATCCGTTCGATGGGGTGCCGTCGTGGCCTGGATGCTGGCGGGCGCGGTGGCCCCGCGCGCGGCCGACGATCCGCGCCAGATCGTCAGCGAAGCGCAGAAGCGCACGACGGCCCAGTCGCAGCGGTACGAGGGACTCCTGCAGTCGTTCGATGCCGGCGGAAAGACCTCCGAGAAGCGGTGGAGCTTCGAGCAGATCGGGTCGCACGGCCAGAGCAAGTCGGTCATCCGCTTCATTGCGCCGCCCGAAGTGAAGGGCGTCGCGCTGCTCGTCATCAACCATCCCGATCGCGCGTCGGATCAATGGATGTGGACGCCCGCGCTCGAGCGCGACCGCCGGATCGCGCTCCAGGATCGATCGACGCGGTTCTTCGGCACCGACTTCAGCTTCGAGGACCTGGAGCAGCGCGACGTCGATCAGTACGACTACACGCTGCTCGGCGAAGAAGCGGTCGACGGCGCCGCCTGCTGGAAGATTCAGTCGACGCCGAAGCAGGCGAAATCGTCGCAGTACTCGAAGTCGGTCGCGTGGATTCGCAAGGATACGTACGCCACGGTCCGATTGGAGTCCTACATCAAGGATCAGGTCGTTCGCCGCCTCAGCTACTCGAAGATCACCAACGTGCAGGGAATCTGGACCGCGCTCGAGATGATGATGAGCGACCTGCGCCGCAAGACCGCGACGCGCCTGGCGCTCGACAAGGTCCAGTACAACCTGCCGCTCAAGGACGAGAGCTTCACGCTGCAGGCGATCCGCCGCTGATGACCCGCCTTCGCTCACACAAAGGCGCGAGCTGCGGCGCGCACGCGAGGATTGTGACCCGTGTCCTTGTGGCAGCGGCGCTGTGCCTGATCGCGGCAGCCGCCGGCGCGCAGACGTTCTCGCAGCGCGGGTTCGTCGATGCGCGCGGCACCGGGTTCTTCGAGAAAGCGCCGAACGACCAGGTGCAGGGAATCGCCGACCTGCTGTTTCGCGAGGAGGTTTTCGTCAAGCCGGCCCAGTCCGACTGGCTGCGGCTCGAGGCGGGCGTCGACTTCCGCGCCAACTCGCACGATCAGGTCGAGGACGAGTGGCGCCTCGACTTCGAGGATCGCGGCATTCGCCGTCCGCGCCTCGCGGTGCGGCGGCTCGCCGTCGTCATGACCGCGGGCAAGCTGACGGTCGAAGCGGGCAAACAGTTCATCCGCTGGGGACGAGCCGACATCCTCAATCCGACGGACCGTCTCGCGCCGCGCGATTACCTGAACGTGCTCGACGCCGATTTCCTGCCGGTGCTCGGCGTCCGGCCGACGCTCCAGCTCGGGACGGAGAGCATCGAAGGCGTGTTCGTTCCGCGCTTCACGCCGAGCCGGCTGCCGCTGTTCAATCAGCGATGGACGGTCCTGCCGCCGGAGGCGGAAGCCGCCGGCGTGCGCATCATCGATACCGGGGCGCTCGTGCCCGACGGATCGCAGCAGGGCGTGCGGTGGAACCATGCGGGCGAGAAGTTCGAGATGGCGCTGTCGTTCTTCGACGGCTTCAACCACCTGGCGACGGTGCTCGCGGAGCCGCGGCCCGGCGAGCTCGCGGTCGCGCTCAAGCGGACGTACGCCGCGCTGCGGTCGTACGGCGGCGACGTCGCCATCCCGACGGCCTGGTTCACGCTGAAAGGCGAGGCGGCGTACCTGCAGTCGCCGGGGCACGTGAACGAAGACTACGTGCTCTACGTGATCGAGATCGAGCGGCAGGTGGGCGAATGGGTGCTGGTCGGGGGGTACGCCGGCGACGTGGTGACGACCGCGCGCGACGCGTTCCGCTTCGCGCCGGACCGCGGCGTCGCCCGATCGATTCTCGGCCGCGTCTCGTACACCGTCGATCCGCGCCGGACCGTCTCGGTCGAAGGCGCAGCTCGGCAGAGCGGCGACGGGTACTATTTGAAGGGCGAATACTCGCAGGCAGTCGGCCAGCACGTGCGGCTCACGGGAGCCGGCGTCGTGCTCGCCGGCAACCAGGCCGACTTCCTCGGACAGTTCCGGCGCAACTCGAACGTCTCGGGCGCGCTGCGCGTCAGCTTTTAGGGGGCCACATGACCGCTCGTCTTGCCATTGCGGCGGCAGCCATTGCCGTCATTTTCGTGTCGATTGCCGCGTCCGAGCCGCGAACCGGTCCGACGCGAATCGCGTACATCAGCGCGACGCGCATCGCGGCGCTGGCGATTCCGGCGCAGGCGTCGAACAAGAAACTCCAGCAGCTCCGCGACGAGAAAGCGCGGGCGATCGCCGACAAACAGAAGCAGGTCGAGGCCCTGCGGCTCCAGCTCGCGCGCTCGGGCGGCATGTTTCAGGCGTCGAAACGCGAGCAGCTCCGGCAGGACGAAGCGCGCGCCATCGCCGAGCTCCAGAAGCTTCAGGCCGATGCGCAGTCAGAGTTTCAGAAGATGCAGCACCAGGTGCAGACCGAGCTGCAGGGGCAGCTGTCGGTCATCCTCGCGAGCCTGGCGAAGCAGCGCGGCACCGAGATCGTCCTGAATCAGGACGGCGGCGTCGTCTGGGCGGTCCCCGGGATGGACTGGACGAACGAGGTCATCCAGCGGCTGAACGAGCAGTCGAAGTAACGCGACAACTTGCACCTTGCAAGTTGAAGTTGACAGTTGTTCAAGATATCTGAAGCTCGTTCAGCGTCTTCCGCGCCTCGTCGGCTGCGCTCATTTTCGGGTCCAGCGCGAGCGCTTTCTTCAGCGTCGCGATCGCCTTCGAATCCTCACCGAGCTTTGCGTACGCCATGCCCAGGTGGAAGTGGGTGAGCGCGTTGTCCGGATCCTTCTCGAGCGCCTGCTGGAACAGCGGGATCGACTGCTCCGCCAGGTTCTTCTTGTAGTAGATCCAGCCGAGCGTGTCGTTGAACGCCGGATGGTCCGGCGCCTGCGACTTCGCCATCTGCGCGAGGTCGGTCGCGAGGTCGAGGTTGCCGTCGTTCTGCGCGTGGAGCCACGCGAGATTGTTCGCGGCGACCGCCGCGTGCGAATCGATCTCGAGGATCTTCTCGTATTTCTTCTTCGCCTCGTCGATGCGATTGAGCTTTTCGAGCGTGAGCGCCACCATCGTGTGGGCCGGAATCGACTTCGGCTCCCGTCCCGCCCAGGCCTCGAACTGCTGCAGCGCCTTCGCGAGATCGCCCTGCATCGCGTAGAGATCCCCGAGCATCGCGAACGCCTCGAGGTTCGTCGCGTCGAGCGCCAGCGTTCTCCTCACAGCCTGCTGCGCCTGGGCCGCGTCGCCGACGATCGCGTACGCCCGCGCGGCCAGCAGCCACGCGCGCGCGTCGTCGGGCGCCGCGCCGAGGCGCGTCTCGACGCGGCCGAGCGCCGACCGCGCGTCCTTCGCGCTCAGATCCAGGGCCACGAGGCCGGCGAGCGCGTCGGGCGACGCGCTGTCGAGCTCCAGCGCCGTCGCGAACTCCACGCGTGCCGCCTGGAGATCGCGTCGTGCCAGATGCAGCGCGCCGGCCTGGACGTGCACGGCCGACGACTTCGGAAACTGCGCGAGCAGCATCCGCACCTCGCGTCCCGCCCGATCGAGATCGCCGGCCGCGACAATCATTTTCACGAACGTGAGCCGCGCCTCGGGATCGTCCGGTGCGGCGACGACGGCCTGCTGCGCGAACTGGAGGGCCGCCTGCTTGTCGCCCTTCAACGAGTAGAGGCGCGCGAGGACGATCTGGGCGGTGAGGGCCCGCGGTTCGAGCTTGAGCACCTGCTTCAGCTCGTCCGTGGCTTCCTCGGTGCGGCCCATCGCCAGATAAATCTGTCCCATGAGGAAGTGCGCATCGGCCGAGCGCTCGGGATCCGCCGCGTACGCGCGCTTGGCCATCGCCATCGATTCGTCGTGCTTCTTCTCGATGAGGAGCAGTCGGCCTTTGAGCAGCAGGCCGAGGCGGTTGTGCGGCTCACGCGTGAGCAGTTCGTCGAGGATCTTGTGCGCTTCACCGGCGCGCCCCTGCGTGTAATCGATCGCGGCGAGGCGCGCCTTGGCCAGCCCGTAGGTTTCCTTCGTCGTCGCGAGCTTGTCGAGGATGGCCGCGGCCTGCGGCGAGCGGCGGGTGCGCGAGTAGTAGTCGGCCAACACGAACTGCGACGCGGGGTCCTGCCGCACCTCCGCAATCGCCTTCAACGGGGCTTCCGCTTCGAGCACGCGACCCGTGCGGATGTACAGCTCCGCGAGGTTGCTGTTCACCTGCACGCTTTTCGGGTCGACCTCGACGGCCTCGCGCAGAATGGCTTCGGCTTCGGTATCGCGCCCCTGCGAGCGGTAGAAATGCGCGAGCGCGACCCGCGGCTCGGCCCGCTGTGGCGTGGCGTGCACGGCGCGCTTGAACGACGCTTCGGCCATCTGACGATCGCCGCGCGCGAGCTGCAGCACGCCGAGGTTCGCGTAGAGCGGACCCTGACCGGGATCCGCCATGATCGCTTCATTCAGCCTGTTGAGGGCACCTTCGGTGTCGTTCAGGCCGGCCAGCGCGTTGCCGAGCAGCGTCAACGCTCCGGGATTTCGCGGCGAGAGCTTCAGCGCGTGCTCCGCGCGCACCTTCGCGTCGGCGAACTGGTTCGAGAGGAGCAGGACGGCGCCGGCCTTCAGCTGCGCGTCGATGCTCGTCGGCATCATGTCCGCGGCGCGCACGTACTCGCGAAGCGCCGCCTCCGCGTTGCTGGTCTGGGCGTACAGATCGCCGAGCTTGAGACGCGCCTCGCCGAGCTTCGGATCGACCTGCAGCGCGGCGCGATACTCGATCATCGCGTTCGCGAAATCTTTCGTGGCCTCGAACTCCGCGGCCCTCGCCAGGTGCGACGCCGCCGTCTGCTTGTTGCAGGCCGACATGACGAGCGCGCACGCCGCGCCCGCGCACCAGCGAACCAATCTCTTGTCAGGCACTCGCGCTCGAGGACAGCAAAACGCCTTCCGCCCTGGCGCCGCTCGCGTGCCGCGACCGCTCCGGCGCCCGGAAAGTCCTATGCGTGGCAGAAGTTAAGCCGCCGAGGGCGCCACCCCTCCGAATCAACGAATGACAACCGCCGGCGGCGTTCGCGTGAACAAAGTCGCTCGAAACGGCGATTTTTTCGCGCGCTGGCCCTCGATCCGCCGGATTTGCCCGTAATTCGACGCGATTCCGCGGACCCGATTTTGCACAACGGCTGAGTACTCTCTGCGGAGGCGCGCGTGAAACGTGTGAATTCCACCCTTGTTCGACTGTCGGTCGCGACCATGCTGGTCGCGTTCCTCGGGATGGCGATGCCCGCGTCGGCGGCCACGGTGTCGTACTCGACAACCGGCCTGACCGACATGCAGCACCAGTACGCTGCCACCTGGCAGATCAACGGCATCACGGTGACGCCGTCGACGATCACGGGCGCGAGGCTGACGTTCTTCAATTTCTACAACTGGACGAGCGCGGCAAACGACCCGAACAACATTCTCTGGGTCAACCTCCTCGACACGTCCACGCACACCGCGAACGGCCAGATCGCCTTGCAGCAGGACAACACGAACACCGGTGCCCTCGGCATCGCCGACGTTCTCGACGGCTTCCGCTACTCCGGCGGCAACAACCTGTCCGTCGTCGGCACGAATGCGTCCACCAGCCTCGTTCTGACGACCACCGCGAAAACGTACGTCGGCAGCAGCAGGAACGCGAACGACGCCAGCGTCCAGGGTTACACCGTCGCCGGCTCTTCGCTGGGCAGCAATTCAGGCCCGTTCACGAACAACGGTCCCACCGGGACGACCTGGACCCTCGACTTCGCATCCGCCGCCGTCGCGGCGCTGCAGAACTACATCACGAACGGCCAGAACATCGCGCTCGGTCTCGACGCGGACTGCCACTTCTTCGATTCGAGCATTCAGCTCGACATCTACTACACGCCGCCGAGCGGCCAGGCCGCGGTCCCCGAGCCCGGCACCATGCTGCTGGTCGGCACCGGCCTCGCGGCCGCGTATCGCCGCCGCCGGCGCCAGAAGGCGAACGCGTAAGAGCGCGACGGCATCGATAAAAAACAAAGAGCGCACCGTTTCCGGTGCGCTCTTTTTGTTGTACGGGTTCTTTTTTCAGGTCCGCCTGAAGGCGGACACACTACGTACGCCGCGCTAGTTTCTCGCCGTCCGCGCGGGCTCCGCCGGTTCCTCCACGCGCGGCTCGCGGAAGCCGTGGAACGGAAGATGGCAGTCGTGCTGATACAGGAACGCGAGGAACCGCTTGTAGTCGCCGGGCATCATGTGAAACAGCTCGACGAGCTTGCGGTAGCTGCCCTGCGTCCGCTGGAGGCCGGCCTTGATCAGCTGCCGCAGATCGGTCTTCGTCAGCTCGCGATCGATGAAGGCCGGGTAGACGACGGTCCAGAAGCTCTCGCCGCCGACCACCATTCGATCCCAGAGCAACTCGGCGCGCGATTTTTCGACCGCGCCGACGCCGGCGCTCAACTGCATCGCCGCCGGCCTCGCGAACGTGATCGCATCGAGGATTTCCGTCGGCAGATCCTCCGGCACGATGTCGCGCCCCGAGTGACGGACGACCACGCGCTCCACGACGTTTTTCAGCTCGCGCACGTTCCCCGGCCAGCGATAGGAGGTCAGAATCTCCTTCGCGGCGGGCGTCAGACGCGGCAAATCCATGCCGTGCGCCTTCGCGCTCTCCGCCAGGTAGTGCTCGAGGAGGATGGCGACGTCCGCGCCGCGGTCGCGCAGCGGCGGAATCGACAGCCGGATCACGTTCAGCCGGTAGTAGAGATCTTCGCGGAACTCGCGCGCGGCGATCCGCTCCGTGAGGTTGCGATTCGTCGCGGCGAGGATGCGCACGTTGACGCGGCCCTCGATGCGATCCGAGCCCACGCGCTGAATCTCGCCCGTCTCGACGAACCGGAGCAGGAGCGCCTGCATGCGCAGCGACATCTCGCCGAGCTCGTCGAGGAACAGCGTGCCGTTGTCCGCAATCGCCGCGAGCCCCGGCTTGTCGCGGTACGCGCCGGTGAAGCTGCCGCGCACGTGGCCGAACAACTCCGATTCGAGGAGCGAGTCGGGCAGACCGGCGCAGTTGATCGCGACGAAGTTGCGGCCGCGCCGGCGGCCGGTCTCGTGAATGAGTCGGGCGACGATCTCCTTGCCGACGCCGGTTTCTCCGACGATCAAAACTTTCGCATCGGAGCGCGCGGCGGCTCTGACGTCCTCGCGCAACGCTTCCATCTCCGTGCTCTCGCCGAGCAGCAGCGGTGCGGTTGGGGTCGTGAGGGTCAGCTGTTCGCGTCGAGCCAGAGCAAGTTCGTGTGCAGTCAATGTTTGTTCGCCTGCGAAGAAGCTGTTCGATTTGGGGAAGCCACATCCTAACGGGTTCGGCAGACCAAATTCAACCCTAAAGTACGTCAGGCTGACAATAAGTCAGGTAACTCAGCTGAAAAAAGTCAGCCGTTTAAAGGCGTTGCACACAATTACTGGTAGCGGCACACGCGGCCGTTACATATCTGTGTGCAAAGCCCTTAGACTGCCATCGGGTCGCCGTTTCTCGCACGGCTGATCGCACCTCATTGCAAAGCTGATCGAAGTCAGAGAAAAACGAGACATTCCCGATCGAGGTCTCCAGGCGCGGACTAAAGTCTGCCTTTCCGCGAACCAAATTCCGCGGCGCGAACGCGGTAACCACTTCGCGATGTGGACTTTAATACTCCGGAGCTCTGAAGGCGCGTGTCTGGCGACGCGCTTGCACTCCGCTGAGCTCACACCGGAAAGTTTTCAGATGGCTTACTCAATGAGCACAATGACTATGCGCGCCAAGGCCCGTGTGGACCTGATAGGGCGCAGCCCCGAAATCGTCGCGCTCCAGGAGGAAGTGGAACGCGTCGCGCGTTCTGACGCCAAGGTCCTCATCACAGGGGAGAGTGGCGTCGGCAAGGAGATCGTCGCGCGCGGCATCCACTCGCTGGGCCCGCGTGCCGCGATGCCGTTCGCGCCGGTGAACTGCGCCGGCCTGCCCGAAACGCTCCTCGAGTCGGAGCTCTTCGGGCACGTCAAGGGCAGCTTCACGGGCGCCTATCGCGACAAGCCGGGCAAGCTCGAGACGGCGCACATGGGCACCGTCTTCCTCGACGAGGTCGGGGAGATGACGCTGCGCATGCAGGGCCTGCTGCTGCGGTTCCTCGAGACGGGCGAGCTGCAGAAGGTCGGCGCCGACGGCGGCAGCCGCCACGTCGACGTGCGCGTCGTCGCCGCGACGAACCGGAACCTCCGCGAGATGATCGCGCAGAACCAGTTCCGCGACGACCTGTACTACCGGCTCAACGTCATTCACATCGTCGTACCGCCGTTGCGCGATCGTCGTGAAGATATTCCCGAGCTCGTGGATCATTTCCTGAGCCGGTACACGACGGCGAATCGCTCGACGATTACGAGCCTGTCGCCGACAGCGATCAAGGCTTTGTGCGAGTACTCATGGCCGGGCAACGTCCGCGAGCTCGAGAACGTGATCGAGCGGCTCGTCGTGAAGGCCAAGGGCCCGCAGATCGAGCTCGAGGATCTGTCGCCCGACATCCGCGCGCAGGATCCCATCAACTTCAGACCACGGCGCGAGCGGCGCCGCACCGTTGCCGACGACCTCTACAAGCGGCTGACGGAGCAGCGCGAGTCCTTCTGGACGACGGTCTATCCGTTGTTCATGGAGCGCGAGATCACGCGCGGCAACGTGCGCGAGGTCGTCCGCAAGGGGCTCGAGGAAGCGCGTGGCAACTACAAGATCGTCGCCCGGCTCTTCAACATGGAGCCGCGCGACTACAAGCGGTTTTTGAACTTCCTGAGAAAACATGACTGCCAGATTCCGTTCAAAGAATACCGGTAGCTCGATCGTGGCCGCCGCGGCCGCGATCGCTATCGTCGCGACGGCGGTTCCCGGGCAGGCGCAGCAGGGGCAGACTCCGAAGGCGCCGGCCGCGCAGCCGCAGCAGCCGCGCCCCGCGCCGCCGGCGGCCGCCCCAGGCGCGCCGGGTACGGCGGGCGCGCCGGCCGCCGCGACTCCGGCGCCTCCGCCGTCGGTGACGGCGGCGCCCGGTGTCACGATTCCGTCGGAGTACGTGATTGGCGCGGACGACGTACTGTCGATCATCTTCTGGCGCGACAAGGACCTGACGACCGACGTCGCCGTCCGTCCGGATGGAAAGATTTCGCTGCCGCTGCTCAACGACGTCGCCGCGTCGGGTCTGACGCCGGCGCAGCTCAAGGATCGGATCGTCGACGAGTCGAAGAAGTACGTCGAGGATCCAAATGTCACGGTCGTCGTCAAACAAATCAACAGCCGGAAGGTCTTCATCACCGGTGAAGTGCGAAAACCTGGGCCGTACCCGCTGACCGGACCGACGACGGTGCTGCAGCTGCTCTCGATCGCAGGTGGACTCGGGGATTACGCAAAGTCCGACAAGATCACCATCGTGCGCAACGAGAACGGCAAGCCGACGAGCTTCCGGTTCAACTACAAGGAAGTGATCAACCAGAAGAAGTTGAGCCAGAACATCGAGCTGAAGCCGGGCGACACCATCATCGTTCCCTAGGCACACGATTCAGGAAACAGGCGTGGACCGAAACAGTTTCGGAATTCGATTCGTGTGCGCCGTCGCGCTCCTGTGCGCGACGGCCTCGACGCTTGCCGCGCAGGATCAGCCGCCGCCGTCGCAGCAGCCGCGCGGGGGTCCGTTTTCCGGCTTGTTCAAGGGCAGCCCGAAGGAGCAGCCGCACACGCTCGATGTGCGCGCGTCAGCGTTCGGCGCGTACGACGACAATCTTCTCGCGCAGACGCCGGGCTTCGGCGGTTCGACCGCAAGTCTGCTGGACTCGCGAAACCAGCGCCGCGGCATTTCCTCCGGGATGGACGCGTCGCTTCGCTATGGATTCAGGACGAGCGGAACGCGGAGCGCGTTCAACATCGGTGGAGGCGCGTCGGTTCAGCAGTTCGGCAGCCAGGTTTTGGCAGGCGGCCTCTGGATTCCGAGTTACAGCGCGACCACGGGGTTCAGGACCAGTCTGACGACCAAAACGGCGCTGCTGTTCGGCGCCGATACGTCGTACGGCCCGTACTACCAGTACTTGCCGTTCCTGAAGGACACGGCCAGCGAGGAGAGTCCCGTCGGCGCCGACTACGGATTCGCGGCACAGACACAATGGGTTCGCAGCGTCGGTGGGTCGGCGTCGATTGAGAACCGGTTTTCGAGGAAATCGATGATGTCTGCCGGCGTGAATTGGCAGCAGCATGGGATACCGTCGATCTCCGGCTCCAGCATCGACTCGCGTGGGGCGCATGCGGGATTCAGCCACAACCTGACGCGCAAGCTGGCCTTTCACTTTGGATATGGCGTTCAGGAGACCTCGAGCCCGAACTCGGAGCCGATCCGAACCAACAACCTCGACGTCGGACTCGGCTACGGTGATGGGATCACGCTGACAATCGGGCGCCACTACATTCTCAGCCTGTCGGCTGGCGTCACCGTCGCCAAGAATGGCGATGCGGCTGCGGTCCTTCGAACGGGGAAATCAACGGCGGTCGCGGTAACCGGCGGCGCCACGCTGAGTCGATCGATCGGCCGAGACTGGGGTGTTTCAATTGGGTACGCCCGAGGGACGTCGTACGTCGTCGGCTTTGCCGAGCCTCTCATGAACGATTCGGCCAATGCCGGTATCGGAGGGCCGCTCGGCGACCGTATGCAGTTTTCGGCTGGTGCCGGTGCATCCCGCGGGCAAGCGCTGTTCTCGGAGAATCGCAACCCCATCGTCAGTTACTCGGCGTCGACGCGCTTGAGCTACGGCCTGTTCAAGTACCTCGGCCTGTACGCTCAGGCGTCGTACTACCGGTATTCGGTTCCTATCGATTATCTGACCATCGGATTCGTGCCCGACCTCGATCGCCGGAGCGCGAGCGTCGGCCTGTCGTCGTGGTTTCCGCTCATCAAGCATCGAAGGGGTTCACGTGATTCCGGGTAAGCGCTACACCCCAGAGGATATCGTCCTGATCGCGTGGCGCCGCAAGTGGTGGGCGGTGCTGCCCGCGATTGCAATCACGGTTGCCGTGTACGCCTGGGTCCGCACGCTGCCGAATCTCTATCGATCCGACACGCTGATCCTGGTCGTGCCTCAGCGCGTTCCCGAGAGCTACGTCCGGTCGACCGTCACCTCGAAGATCGAGGATCGTCTGCAGTCCATCACGCAGCAGATCCTGAGCCGGACGCGCCTCGAGCGGATCATCCAGGACTTCAACCTGTACCAGGAAGCGCGCAAGACCGCGATCATGGAAGACGTGGTCGAGCGGATGCGCGGCAACATCAGCGTGCAGGTCGTGAAGGGCGACGCCTTCCGCGTCAGCTTCACGGCCGATGAAGCGCGGACCGCGATGCGCGTGACCGAGCGGCTCGCGTCGCTGTTCATCGAGGAGAACCTGCGCGATCGCGAAGTTCTGGCGGAAGGCACGAACCAGTTCCTGGAAGCGCAGCTCGAGGACGCGCGGCGGCGGCTCATCGAGACCGAGCGGAAGGTCGAGGAGTACAAGCGGGCGTACTCCGGCGAGCTGCCCGAGCAGCGCGAGGCCAACATGCAGGGCCTCCACAACGCCGAAATACAGTTGCAGAACCTGACGGAATCCATGAACCGCGATCGCGATCGCCGTCTGGTCGTCGAGCGGCTGCTTGCGGACGCGGACTCGCCGGACGCCCTTCCGCCCGCTCCCGCCCCACCGCCTCCACCCGGCCCGGACGGCCTTCCCGCCGGCGCGAGCGCCGCTCAGCAGCTCGAGGTCGCGCAGGTGCAGCTCCAGGCGATGCAGACGCGGTTGACGCCGCAGCACCCGGACGTGATCCGCATGAAACGGATCGTCGCGGATCTGCAGAAGAAGGCCGACGCCGAAGCGCTGGCGCGGCCCGTGTCGTCGGGATTCGTCGGACTCTCGCCGGCCGAGGCGTTGAAGCGGAATCGGCTCGCCGAGATGAAGGCGGAGCTCGAGAAGATCGACAAGCAGATCGCGCAGAAGCAGGAGAACGAACAGCGGCTTCGCACCGCCATGGGGGTCTATCAGAAGAGAATCGAGTCCGCCCCGCAGCGCGACATCGACCTGACGGAGCTCAGACGCGACTACGGCACGCTGCAGGCGACCTACACGAGCCTCCTCGCGAAGAAGGAGGACTCGAAAGTCGCCGCGAATCTCGAACGGCGGCAGATCGGCGAGCAGTTCAAGATTCTCGATCCGGCGCGGCTTCCGGAGCGGCCGGCGAGCCCGAACCGGCAGCAGCTCCACATGGTCGGCCTCCTCGCGGCGATCGGCTTCGGTATCGCGCTGGCGGCGCTGATCGAGTACCTCGACAAGACGATGAGGTCCGAAGCCGACGTGAACGCGGCGCTGAACCTCGTCGTCCTCGCGGCCGTTCCGGTACTGCCCGAAATGGCGGCGCCGAAGCTGCGGCGCTGGAAGCTCGTGGCGGTGTCGGCCGCCGTATTCCTCATGGCCGTCGCGGGCGCGGCCGCTGTCGCCTGGAAGGTCTGGAAATAGGCCATGTACGAACGATTCTTCGGACTGCGGGAGCGGCCGTTCGACCTGACGCCCGACCCGCGGTTTCTGTTCCTGTCGCCGCGTCATCACGAAGCGCTGACGCACCTGAAGTACGCGCTCTCGGGCCGTCCCGGTATCACGCTCGTCATCGGTGATGCGGGTCTCGGGAAGTCCACGCTCATCCGCGCGGCGCTCCAGGGGACGCCGGCGTACGGTTCGCGCGTGGCGACCGTGTCGAATCCGACGCTGACGCGCAGCGAGTTCTACGACCATCTCGCGCGCGCGTTCGGCTTTCCCGAGGAAGCCGCGACCTCCAAGACCGCGTTCCTGCGCGAGCTCGAGTCGACGCTCGAGACGTGCTACCGCGAGAACGGCGTCGTCGCGCTGATCGTCGACGAGGCGCAGAGCCTGCCCAACGAGCTGCTCGAGGAGGTCCGTCTCCTGACGAACGCCGGCGCCGACGGCCAGCGGTCGCTGACGTTGATGCTCGTCGGCCAGCCCGAGCTCGGCGACCGGCTCAACGACCCGATGCTGCGCCAGCTGAAGCAGCGCGTCGCGCTGCGGGCGGAGCTGGCGCCGTTCACGCTGAAGGAAACGGCCGGCTACATCGCGTCGCGCATCACGATTGCGGGCGGGCGCGCCGATCAGGTTTTCACGCGCGACGCCGTCCTGGCGATCCATGACGCCTCGAAGGGGTTGCCGCGCGTCATCAGCGTGCTCTGCGACAACGCGCTGGTGAACGGATTTGCCGCGAACGTGCGGCCCGTCGGTTCCGCAATCGTCGCGGACGTGTGCGCCGACTTCGACCTGCAAATGGCCGCGAGGCAGACGAGCGATCGCGTCGCCGCGGCGCCGGCGCCCGTACGTCACCCGGAGCCCCAGGTTGTCGAGGCGCCGCAGGAAGCCGAGGTGAAGCCGGAGCAGGACGGCGCCGGCAAGCCGATCTTCGGCGAGTACGTGCAGCAGCCGAAGCGGTTCTCCTTCTTCAGAGGCGCCCGCCGATGACCCGTTTGAAAGACGCTCTCGAAAAGGCGGCGCTCACCGGTGCCGCAGAGTCGCGGACCCACGAGTTCTCGCCGCCGCGTCAGGTCGTGCCCGACGCGTGGCAGCTCGATGCGGGCGACCCGGAGCCGCTCGAGACACCGGTCGCACCGCCAGTCGTTGCGGCGCCGGCGACCGTGGCGCCGGTCGGCGCTCCCGTGGTGTCACAGCCGATGGTGCGCGAGCAGCCGGCCGCGGCGAGTGAATTGCCGCCGGCCGCCGACGCGGCGATCACCCCCGACACGCTGCGGCCGGAACCGCGGTCGCGGGCCGCGCTCGATTTCTGGGCCAGCTACAAGTTCGGATCGAAAGGTCTCGGCAAGGTTGTCGTCGGCCCGAACGCCGATCACGGGCTCGTCGAGCAGTACCGTCGTCTTGGCGCCGCGCTGCACCACCATCAGCTGCAGACCGGCGCGCGCACGCTCATGGTCACGAGCGCCGCGGCCTCGGAAGGGAAGACGCTGACGGCGACCAATCTCGCGCTGACGCTGAGTCATTCGTACAAGCGGAGCGTGCTGCTCGTCGACGCGGATCTCCGCCGTCCGAGCGTGCACGAGATTCTGAGGCTGCCGAACTCCGTCGGTCTCAGCGACCTCCTGCGTCATCCCGACCGCACGGCAACGATGCGGTTTCACACGATTTCGCCGACGCTGTTCGCGCTCACGGCAGGGCGGCCCGATTCGGATCCGATGGCGGGCCTCGTGTCGGACACGATGAACCGGATTCTCGCCGATGCGGCGCAGCAGTTCGACTGGGTCATCGTCGACACGCCGCCGGTCGCGCTGCTGCCCGACGCCAACCTGCTCGCGGCCATGATCGACACCGCGCTGCTCGTGGTGGGCGCCAATTCCACGCCGTATCCGCTCGTGAAGCGGGCCGTCGAAGCGATTGGCGAACAGCGGATTCTCGGCGTCGTGCTGAATCGGATGACCGCGGCCGACATCGTCGCCGCGTACAGCTATTACTACGGGTACGGCGCCTACGCGTACGGCGCCGCGAGGCGAAAGGGATTCGCTCTTCGGTTCTGGAAGAAAAACCAGAAGACCGATCAGAAGGTCCGGCCGGAAGCGGCCGCGGGTTGATGAGCCTTCGCAACTGGCGACCGATCGTGCTGATCGCCGGTGAGACGTGCCTGTTGCTTGGGGCCGTCGCCTCCGGCATCTACGTACGTCTGGGCTCGGAAGCCTGGTGGCTGCTGCAATACGACGGCGGGTTCCCGAAGGTGCTGCTCGTCGTCGCGGTCTGTCAGCTGTCGTTGTACTACGCCGACTTGTACGATCTGCGTGGCGTCGCCGGCGTCCGCGATCTCACGGTGCGGCTGCTGGAGGCGCTGGGTGCGACGTCGCTCCTCCTCGCCGGCATCTACTACCTGTCCCCCGAGCTGATCATCGGTCGCGGCGTGTTCCTGATCTCCGTCGCGTTCATGGTGACCTTCGTCGTCGCCTGGCGCGTGGCGTTTGCGTGGCTGACGCAGCGGGTCGCGCCGCGCGAACGGCTGCTGCTGGTCGGAACGAACACGGCGGCGATCGATCTCGCGCGCGAGCTGTTCGAGCGGCGGCAGGAGCTCGGCGTCGAGATCGTCGGCTTCGTGGATCCCGACCCGACGCGGATCGGCGCACCGGTGCTCAATCCCGGCGTCGTCGGCGCGATCGACGACATCCCCTGGCTCGTGTCCAAGCTGAACGTCGACCGTGTCGTCGTCAGCCTCGCCGACGCGCGCGGCAAGCTGCCGATGAACCGGTTGCTGGACATCAGGCTCGCCAGCGGCGTCGCCTTCGACCACCTCGCCTCGGTGTACGAGGAGTACACCGGAAAAATCGCCGTCGAGAACCTCCGTCCGTCGTGGCTGATCTTTTCCGAAGGCTTCAGGAAGACGCGCCTCCTGATGACGGCGAAGCGGGTTCTCGATTTGGTGTTCTCAGCGCTCGGTTTGATCGTGGGCGCGCCGGTCATGCTGCTCGTCGCGATTGCCGTGAAGGCGACGTCGGCGGGACCGGTGCTGTATCACCAGCGGCGTGTCGGCCGCGCCGGGCGGGAGTTCACCGTCCACAAATTCCGGACGATGCGCGTCGACGCGGAGGCGGAGACGGGAGCGGTCTGGAGCGCGGCGAACGACAATCGCGTGACGCGTATCGGCGGCTTCCTGCGGCGCACGCGCCTCGACGAGCTGCCGCAGCTGTGGAACGTCCTCGTCGGCGAGATGAGCCTCGTCGGCCCGCGGCCCGAGCGTCCCGAGTTCGTCAGCCAGCTCACCGAGAGCATTCCGTTCTACGGACAACGCCACGTCCTCAAGCCGGGCGTCACCGGCTGGGCGCAGATTCGCTACACGTACGGCGCGAGCGTCGAGGACGCGATCGAGAAGCTGCAGTACGACCTCTACTACATCAAGAACCTGTCGATTGCGCTCGACTTCGTCATCATCCTCGAGACGATCAAGACCGTCGTCACGCGGCGAGGCGCGCGATGATCGACGCCGTGGAGCGCGAAGGCTCCAGCCGAGCGAAGGCCTCCGCCATCGTGAACGTGATGACGGTCGACGTCGAGGACTACTTCCACGTGTCGGCCTTCGACGGCGTCGTCTCGCGCGCCGCCTGGGACGGGTTCGAGAGCCGCGTCGCGCAGAACACCGAGCGGCTGCTCGAGATCTTCGACCGCGCCGGCGTGCGCTGTACTTTTTTCATGTTGGGCTGGGTCGCGCACCGTTTCCCGGCGCTCGTCCGCCGGATCGCGGACCTCGGCCACGAGGTCGCGTCGCACGGCTACCACCATCAGCTGCTCTACATGCTGACGCCGGCGCAGTTCCGGGAGGACGTGCGCACCGCGAAAGCGGCCATCGAAGACGCGGCGGGCGCGCCGGTCCTCGGCTATCGCGCGCCCAGCTATTCGATTGTCGACGCGAGCATGTGGGCGATGGACGTGCTGATCGAGGAAGGGCACGCCTACGATTCCAGCATCTTCCCGATTCATCACGATCGCTACGGCATCCCCGACTCGCCGCGCCACGCGTACGTCGTGCAGCGGCCGAGCGGATCGATCCTCGAGATTCCGGGATCCACGGTGAGGCTCGGCCGCGTCAACGTGCCGATTGCCGGCGGCGGCTATTTCCGTCAGCTGCCGTACGCGTGGACGAAGTGGGGCATCGACCGCGTCAATCGCCTCGAGCGCGAGCCGATCGTGTTCTACACGCATCCGTGGGAAATTGATCCAGACCAGCCGCGGCTCCAGGTCGGCGCGGCCACGCGGCTGCGTCACTATCGAGGCCTTGAACGGACGCGCGAACGACTGGTTCGCCTGCTCCAGGATTTCCGGTTCGACGCCGTCACGTCGGTGCTGAAGCTCGCACCCTCGAAGGTGGCGTGATGGTGCCAGTGCTCGCGGAGGCCGCCCCGATTCAGGCGATCGCCAGCGCGCCGACCGTCTCCATCGAGACGACCGGCGACGGCTGGACGGCGTACGTGCGGGGCCGGAACGACGCCAGCGGCTATCACGAATGGGCGTGGCGGAACGTGTTCTCGACGGCGTTCGGCCACGAGTCCATCTACTTTGCCGCTCGCCGCGATGGCCGCGTGGCTGGCGTGCTGCCGACCGTGCTGCTCGACAGCTGGCTGTTCGGACGCTCGCTGATCTCGCTGCCATTTCTGAACTACGGCGGCGTCGTTGCCGACGATGCGGTCGCCGAACGGGCGCTGCTCGATGCGGCGGTCGCGACGGCGCGCGCGCGGCGCTGCCGGCACGTGGAGCTGCGACACTTCGGCCAGCGCTTCGCCGAGCTGCCGTGCAAGCGTCACAAGGTGACGATGACGCTGCCGCTGGGGCCGGGTCCCGCGATGTGGGACGGGCTCGATCGGAAGGTTCGCAATCAGGTGCGCAAGGCGCAGAAGTCGGGGCTGACGTACCAATCGGGCGGCGCGGAGCTGCTGCCGTCGTTCTACGCGGTGTTCGCCCGCAACATGCGCGACCTCGGCACGCCGGTGTACAGCCGAACGTTCTTCGCCGCGATTCTATCGACGTTTCCCGACCGCGCCCGCATCCACGTCGTGTCGCACGGGTCGACGTTGATGGCCGCCGGCCTGACGTTTCAAACCGGTGCGACCGTCGAAATCCCGTGGGCCTCGTCGGTGCGCGACTTCAATCACCTGTGCGCGAACCCGTTCCTGTACTGGAGCGTCCTCGACGGCGCCGCCGCGCGGGGCTGCACGACGTTCGATTTCGGCCGGTCGACGCCGAACGAGGGGACCTACAAGTTCAAAGAGCAGTGGGGTGCGCAGCCGGTGCCGCTGTGCTGGGAGTACGCGCTCGTCGACGGCGGCGAGCTGCCGAACTCGAGCCCGACGAACCCGAAGTTTCAGCTGGCGATCTCGCTGTGGAAGAAGCTGCCGCTCGGCGTGGCGACACGCCTCGGCCCGATGATCGTCCGATCGATTCCGTGATGGAGCGCGAAGGTTTCAGCAAATGTCAGTCGTTGTAGGTATCTCCGGAGCCTCGCGAAATGCCTCGCTGGCACTGTGCCGGGACGGCCGCATTGTCGCCGTCTGCGAGCAGGAGCGCGTGACGCGCACGCGCCGCGCCGGCCTGCGGCGCGGCGAGCTGCCGCGGGAGACGCTCGGCACCGTGTTGAAGATGGCCGGCTGCACGGAGGACGAGGTCGAGTCGTATGCGGTGGCCGAGCGTGCGATTGAGCTGCCGCCGGAGTGCCGCCTCCAGCACGTCGATCATCACTATGCGCATGCGGCGACGGCGTTCTACGGCTCGCCGTTCACGGACGCGACCATTCTCGTCTGCGACCGCCACAGTGTTCCGGAGCTGACCGTCTGGCGCGGCGACGAGAACGGCCTGACGCAGGAAGACTTCACGTGGCTCGGTCCCGGGTTCGCGACGCTGTTCTCGCAGGCGGCCGCGGCATTCGGGTTTGCTGCCGAGGGGGACGAGCATCGGCTGGAAGCGCTGGCGCGCGTCGGGGAGCGGCGGTGCAACTCCGCGCTGCCGACGATCGCGTACCGCGAGGATCACCTCCTCGTTCCGAGGACATGGCAGGCGTGCATCGCCAGCCTGCTCGCCCGTGAGGCGACGTCCGATGCGCCGCGACTCTCGGCGCGCTGCGCGAGCCTGGCCGAACAGGTGCAGCGTCACCTCGGCGGGCTGCTGGTTCAGGTTGCCGCGGATATGAATCGCCGGCTCGACGGCCGGAACCTCTGCCTTGCGGGCGGGTTGTTCTACAACAGCTACTTCACCACGCTGCTGGCCGAGTCCGGGCTGTACGAGCGGACGTTCGTCCCGGCCAACCCGGGGAACGCCGGCGTATCGATCGGCGCGGCGCTCGTGGTCGCCGCAAACGGCACGCCGCTGCCGCGCGACGGCGCGTTGTCGCCGTTCCTCGGTCCGGAGTTCGCGCCGGACGAAATCAAGTCGACACTGGACAATTGCAAGCTGTCGTACGACTATCTTCGCAACGGGCAGTTGATCGAGCGGACGACGAGCGCGCTCGCCAAGGGTCAGCTCGTCGGCTGGTTCCATGGTCGGATGGAGTGGGGATCCCGCGCGCTCGGCAACCGCAGCATTCTCGCGAGCCCGGTCGCGCCGTACGTGCTCGAGAACCTCAACATGTTTCTCAAGCAGCGGGAACCGCATCGTCCGTACAGTGTCGCGGTCTGCGCCGAGGATCTGCCGCGCTACTTCCGCGGTCCCGCGGCGTCGCCGTTCATGGAGTACGAGTACGACGTCGTCGATCGCGAGCTGCTGCAGCCGCTGCTGTCGCAGAACGCGACGCGGCTGCGCGTCCAGACCGTCGACGAGAGCGCCGGCGTGTTCTACCAGTTGATTCGCGCGTTCGGCGACCTGACCGGGGTGCCGATGCTCGTCAACACGTCGTTCAACGGGTTCAACGAGCCGATCGTGTGCAACCCCCGCGACGCCATTCGCGTGTTTTACGGAACCGGGCTCGACATGGTCGTCCTCGACGGCCTCGTCGTGCAGAAATAAAGGTCGCCTCAGATGTCTGTGTCCAAGGGTCCGAAGAATCCGGAACGATCGTTCGGCGTCTCCGTCGGCGGCGTGCTGCTCGTCATCGCGGCGCTGTTGTGGTGGCGCGGCCGCATCGGGCGCGCCGAAGTCATCGGCGCGATCGGCGCCTTTCTGTTCGTGTTCGGCGTCATCCGCCCCCAGCTGCTGAAGTGGCCGAGCGCATTGTGGTGGCGGTTCTCGCGCGCGCTCGGCTACTTCAACGCCCGCGTCATCCTGACCGTGCTGTTCGGCATCGTCCTCATTCCGTTGTCATTCATCTGGCGGTTGATCGGTAAGGATCCGCTCGCGCGCCGGCGCGAATCATTCGAGGGGTGGACGCCGTACCCCGCGCGCTATCGCGATCGGACGCATTACGAACAGATGTTCTGAGGTCTTCATCATGAGCAAAAGTCGCGTTCTCACGGATTTCTGGAAATTCCTGAACCAGGAAAAGAAGTACTGGCTGGTGCCGATCGTCGTCATCTTCGTGGTGTTCGGACTGCTGATGGTGTTCTCGCAGTCGAGCGCGGTCGCGCCGTTCATCTACACGCTCTTCTGATGCCGCTGCGCATTCTCGGCATCTCGGCCTACTACCACGATTCGGCCGCCTGCCTCGTCGAGGACGGCCGGATCGTGGCCGCCGCGCAGGAAGAGCGCTTCACGCGCAAGAAGCACGACGCGCGCTTTCCGGCGAAGGCGGTCGAGTACTGCCTCCACGAAGCAGGGATCACGCCGCGCGAGCTGAGCCTCGTGGGCTTCTACGAGAAGCCGCTGGTCAAGTTCGATCGCCTGCTGGAGACCTACGCCGCCTGCGCCCCGCGCGGCTGGAAGTCGTACCTGATGGCCATGCCGATGTGGCTGAGCGACAAGCTGTGGATGGCCTCCGACATCCAGAGCCGGCTCGAAGGCTACGAAGGCGAGATCTACTTCGGGGAGCACCACGAGTCGCACGCGGCGTCGGCCTTCTATCCGTCGCCGTTCGAGCAGGCCGCGATCGTCACGATGGACGGCGTCGGCGAGTGGGCGACGTCGTCGATCGGCGTCGGCCGCGGATCCGAGATCGAGATCTTCCGCGAGCTGAAGTTCCCGCACTCGCTCGGCCTGCTCTATTCGGCGTTCACGTACTTCGCCGGCTTCCGGGTGAATTCGGGCGAGTACAAGGTGATGGGTCTCGCGCCGTACGGCGAGCCTCGCTTCGTGAAGCTGATCAAGGACCATCTCGTCCAGATCCGGGACGACGGCAGCCTGTGGATGAACATGGAGTACTTCACGTACCCCCACGGGCTGACGATGACCGGCAAGGCGTTCGAGCGGCTGCTCGGCGGACCCGCGCGTCAGCCGGAGAGCAAACTGACGCAGCGCGAGATGGATCTCGCGCGGTCGATCCAGGAAATCACCGAAGAGGTGATGCTGAAGATGACCGCGTTCGCGCATCGCGAGACCGGAATGCGCGACCTGTGCCTCGCCGGCGGCGTCGCGCTGAATTGCGTCGGCAACGGCCGCATCCTCCGCGACGGGCCCTTCGAACAGATCTGGATCCAGCCGGCGGCCGGCGACGCGGGCGGCGCGCTCGGCGTCGCGCTCGCCCTCGCGCACCGGTACAAGGAAGTTCCGAGAGCCAGCGCCGAATCGCTCGGCACCTGGGAGCGTCCGTCGACGGTGAGTAATCGCATCCCGCGCTATGCCGACGGGATGAGCGGATCGTTCCTCGGTCCGAAGTTCGACGAGCACGAGATCGCGCATTTCCTCGAGACCAACGGCTACAAGGCTCGCCGGTACGAGTCGTCCGAGCTCGCCGACCGCATCGCGGCGCTCATGGCGCAGGAGAAGGTGATCGGCCTGTTCCAGGGGCGCATGGAGTTCGGTCCGCGCGCGCTCGGCGGGCGGTCGATCATCGGCGACGCGCGATCGCCGAAGATGCAGTCGGTGATGAACCTCAAGATCAAGTTCCGCGAGTCGTTCCGGCCGTTCGCGCCGGCGGTGCTCCGCGAGCACGTCAGCGAGTGGTTCGAGATGACGGACGAGAGCCCGTACATGCTGCTCGTCGCCGACGTCCAGCCGTCTCGTCGCCTGCCGTCGCGGCCCGAGACGGAGGACCTGTGGGGCATCGACAAGCTGAACGTCCCGCGCTCCACCGTCCCGGCGATCACGCACGTCGACTACTCGGCGCGCGTGCAGACGGTCCGCCGCGAAGCGAACCCGCTCTACTACGACATCATCAGCGCATTCAACCGCCGGACGGGCTGTCCGGTGATCGTGAACACCTCGTTCAACGTCCGGGGAGAGCCGATCGTCGGCTCGCCGGAAGACGCGTACCGCTGCTTCATGCGCACCGACATGGACGTGCTGGTACTCGAAAACTACGTGCTCGACAAGACCGAGCAGGCGCCCGTCGTCGAGGACGAATCGTGGCGGAAGGAGTTCGTGCTCGACTGACGCGATGAACGAATCCCGCGACCTCCGTGTGGGCGAGCCATGGGGACCGCGCCTCTGGCTCGCGCTCGCCGTCGTTCTCCTGGTTGGATCCGCAATCCAAACCTACGGCATCAACAAGTGGCCGATGGCCGACGACGAGGTGCCGTCGCTCGTCGAGATGGGCCTGCTGGACGTCGAGGCGCGCACGTTCTCGGTTCCGGCGGATCAGATTCCCAGGCTGCCGCGCGCCGTGCCCGTCTGGTACAAGTCACAGCGTCTTTTGATCGATCTGCTGCCCAAAGGCGAGCTGTCGTACCGGCTGCCATCGGTGCTCTGGGGCGTTCTCACCGCGGTCGTGATTTTCGCCACCGCCGCGCGAGGCCGCAGTCTGCTCTTCGCGACGGCGGTCGCGATCATGATGTGGGGCAGCCAGCCGTTCGTGTATCTGCTGCAGCTGGATCGTTTCTACAGTCTTCCGCTGTTTCTCCTCGCGATGACGTTCGTCGCCATCTGGACGATACGCCGTGACGCCGTCGCGCTTCCGGCCATCGTGCTGCTGACCGTCCTGACGGTTCTGGCGCACAACGTCACGCTGGTCGTCTTTGCGCTGGCGTTCGGCGCATCGACGGCGGTGTGGGTTCTCGCGCGCGGCAGGCTCGTGCGCCTCGTTCGGACTGGTGTCGCGTTCGCGACCAGCGTCGCGGTGTACTTGATCTACCTGCGCCCGATCGTCAGCGGCTGGAACAGCACCGGGAACCCGACGCCGCCGCTGGTGTCGTTCGCGGCGCATGCGGGCATCCCGGCGCTGGCGCTCGCATTCCTCGGATCGATCCTGGCGCTCGTTCAGTGGCGGCGTGCCGGCGCGATCGTCTGGTGGACGCTGGTGTTCGCCGGCAGCCTCTGTGCGTTCCAGGTCGGGCCGATCATGTGGAACCCGAGGTACTTCCTGTTTTTTCTGCCGCCGGTCTGGGTTCTCGCCGCCTACGCGATGGAGCGCGTCGCCGTCGCGCTGGCCGATCGACGTCTGGCGCTGGCGTGGTATGCGAGTGTGGCGCTGCTGCTGATGCCCGGCCTGCTCAGCCACTTCATCGACGGCTCGCGACACGACTATCGGCAGGCCGCTGCCGTGATCCTCGCCGCCGACACGCAGGAGAATCCGATTCTGAGCGACGATGCGGAGACGATCTCGTACTATTTGCCGTTGAACCTGAGAAAGAAGCTGTTCGTGCGAACGAAAGTCACGCAGCCTCCCGAGTCGGAGTTCTTCCTCGTCGCGCGCTCGAACGCCTGGATGCCGCTGCCGCAGATGGGGACGCGCCGGATGGAGCTGCTTGCCGAGATCTACAAGAGGCGCTTCGATCAGTTCTCCCACATTCTTCGCGTCTACCGCGTCGCGCCGGACGACCGCCATTGACCGAACGCACTGACGAACGGACCCCGATCTTCCTGCGCCTGCTGTTCGTCGTCGCCCTGGCGTTCACCGTGATCGGCGTCGTCGAGAGCGCGTTCATCGGGTACGACCTTGTGACCCGTTCGTTCTCGGTGCTCCGGGCGCCCGACCTGAGCTTCGGCATCCGCAGCTGGACGCTCCATCACGAGCTGCGGCCGGGGTACAACAGCCCGAACGTCCATACGAACTCGTTCGGCCTGCGATCGCCGGAGGTGAGCGTCCCGAAGCCAGGAGGAACCGTTCGGATCCTGATGCTGGGCGATTCGTTCACGTTCGGGTTCGGAGCGGCGGACGACGAGGTGTTCTCGCGGCGCCTGGAGGCGCGGCTTCGCGACGCGTATCCCTCGCGGACAATCGAGGTTGTGAACGCAGGCGTCCTGTCGTACTGTCCGCTGCTCGAGTATCTCCAGTACCGGCATCGGCTCCACGTGTTGGAGCCGGATCTCGTCGTGCTGAACTTCGACATGTCGGACGTGCAGGATCATCTGGCGTACTCGAGGGACACGGTGTTCTCGGCCGACGGCGTGCCGTTGTTCGTCACGGAGCCGTCCTTGCGCAATCAGCGGCCGACGGCGATGCCGGCGCTGCTCTCGTTCGAATGGGTCGCGCGGCGCATCAGGGGCGCACGAGGACGCGTGCAGTCCACGCTCGAGGGCGTGCCGTTCGTGCGCGATCAGGACCGCTACTTGTGGGCGCTGGACGGTGGTCCGGAACAAAACGCCGAAGCGCGCGCCGCAATGGCGCCGATCGAGCAGCTGCACCAGCTGCTGAAGCACCACACGATTCCGCTGGTGCTCGCGACGTATCCCCAGCCCTGGCAGGTGTCACCCGATGCGACGCCGGTTCCACCGATTCGCGACCAATACGGCGTGGGCCGTAATACCGTGCATCGCAACGATCGTCCGTTCCGTCAGCTCGAGGGGTTCGCGACCGAGCATGGGATTCCGTTCGTCAACGCGACGCCCGCGTTCCGGCAGGACCAGAATCCCGCGGCGCTGTTCCTGGACGCTGACTTTCATTTCACACCGCGCGGCAACGACAAATATGCCGAAGTGCTCGCGGCCTTTATCGCGGATCACGGTTTCGTGAGCCGTGCGGGGGCGAGGGACACGGCCATGGCGACGCCGGACCGTGCAGCTTTGGAGCGGTGACGATGACATAAGTCCGGCAAACGGGAGACTTCTCGGGATACCCGCGTGTCCAGGGTCGTCGTTCCCACCGTTTACGGGAAATCCCGCAAAATACACGTGGTACTCAAGTTGCTCTAATTCAGCCGTGCGAAACATGCCAGTTGCAGTCCCGTCTGCTCCCCGTGTGCCCGCGGTTGCGCGCGCTCCGCTCGGTGGTTGGGCCGTCGCACCCGGCGTGGAGCTGACCGTTGTCGTTCCGGCCTTCAACGAGCGCGACAACATCGAGCTGCTCGTGGAACGGCTGGACGCGGCGCTGGACGGCGTGGCGTGGGAAATCCTGTACGTGGACGATGATTCGCCGGACGGCACGTCGGCGAAGGTTCGTGAGCTCTCTCAGGTCGACCCGCGCGTTCGATGCCTGCAGCGGATCGGCCGGCGCGGTCTGTCGACCGCCGTCGTCGAAGGCATCCTCGCGAGCAGCGCGCCGTACGTCGCGGTCATGGATGCGGACCTCCAGCACGACGAAGCGATTCTGCCGCGCATGCTCGAGACGCTGAAGAAGCAGAATCTCGACGTCGTCGTCGGCAGCCGGTACACCGCCGGCGGCGGCATCGGCGAGTGGAACCGAAGCCGCGCGGCGATGAGCAGCTTCGCGACCCGCCTCGCGCGCCTGGTGGTGACCGCCGAACTGACCGACCCGATGAGCGGGTTCTTCGTCATGACGCGGCCGGCGTTCGAGCGCGCCGTTCGCCGCCTGTCGGGACAAGGGTTCAAGATCCTGCTCGATCTGTTCGCCTCCACTCCGACGGCCTACCGGTTCGCCGAGGTGCCGTACACGTTCCGGGATCGGCTGCGCGGGGAGAGCAAACTCGACGGGCTCGTCGTCTGGGAATACCTGATGCTGCTCGTCGACAAGACGATCGGCCGATGGGTTCCGGCGCGGTTCGTGCTGTTCGCGGCGGTCGGCAGCTTCGGTCTCCTCGTGCACCTCGTCACGCTGCGCGCCATGCTGGCCGCCGTCGGCTTCGCGACCGCGCAGGCGACCGCGACGATCGTCGCGATGATCATGAACTTCACGGTCAACAACGCGCTGACGTACCGCGACCGCCGGCTGCGCGGGATGCGCTTCGTCGGCGGGCTGATCACCTTCTGCGCGATTTGCGCGATCGGCGCGATCGCCAACGTGCGCTTCGCGACCGCGGTCTTCCAGCAGCATTATCAGTGGTGGCTGTCCGGACTCGCCGGCGCCGCGGCCAGCGTCGTCTGGAATTACGCCGTCACCTCCATCTTCACCTGGCGGAAGTAATCGGCCGAGATCGTACGGTTCGCCGGCCTTCTCGAATTCAGCGATGAACGACCGCTCGCGTCTGGCCCGTTCCGCGGCCGTTGCGGTCGCGGCGGTTGCCGTCTTCGCGATGTTCGTCGGCCCGGTCGGACGCTGGCCCTGGGATCACGACGAAGTCCAGAGCCTCATGGAGGTGGGCGTCGTCCCGCTCGATCGCTATCCCGGCCCGAGCGCCCAGATGGAGCGGATGCACCGCCTGATTCCGGTCTGGGCCGTCGTTCAGCAATCCGCGCTGCGAATCCTGCCGGCCAATGAATGGGGCACCCGGGTGATGCCGTCGGTATGCGGTGCGCTCGTCGTGCTCCTCGCATTTCTCGCCGCCCGGCGCGTCGAGCGCAGATGGTTCGACTGGTCGCTCCTCGTCATGATGGGCGGCAGCCAGACGCTCGTCTGGCTGTCGCAGCAGAATCGCTTCTACTCGCTGGCGCTGCTCTTTGCGACGCTCGCGCTGCTCTGCGTTCTCGTCGAAGACGATCGGTGGTGGTACGACCTGCTCGCCGCGCTGTGCGCCGCCGTCGCGGTGCTCGCGCACAATCTGTCGCTCGTGCTGTTCGGGCTCGTCGCGGTGTCGATGGCGTGCGCGTGGCTGATCGGATCGGTGACGAGGCGAGCGCTCCGCCGCGCGGCGATCGCGGCCGGCGTCGCGGCCGGCATCTATCTGGTGTACCTGCGGCCGCTGATCGCCGGATGGGTGAGCGGCAACACCGGCGGAACGAACCCGCTCGTGTCATTCGTGGCGCAGACCGGCATTCCCCCGTTTGCGCTCGCTCTCGTTGGGTCCGCCGCCGCGCTGCGGCGGCCCCGGACCACCTGGCTCCATTGGTGGATGATTCTGGCCGTGTTGAGCCTTGGATTCGTGGCGTGCGGGGTTCTCGTACTCGGCAACTGGAATCCGCGGTACGCGCTGTTCTTCATGCCGGCGATCTGGGTGCTGGCGGCGGCCGGTTCGGCCGAGATCGCCGAGGCGCTCGGATCGCGACACCTCGCAACAGCCTGGCTGGTTGTACTCCTCGCGCTGCAGGCGCCGAAGCTGGCCAGTCATTACATCGACGGATCGCGCCACGATTTTCGAACGGCCGCTCGAATCGTCGCGGACCGTGCGCCCCGCGCAGAGGTCCTCAGCAACTGGCCGGCAGACCTTCAGTACTACCTGGAGCCGATGACCGGACAGAGGGTTCGCTACTGGGGTAGCCCGGTGCCGGCTGCGTCCTTCGTCGCGGTCATGGGCTCGAATGCCTGGGATCCGATTCTGCGCGTGCCAGACCGATCCGTTACCGTTCTCGGCGAGGTGGTGCGCCGCCGCTTCGACGAGCAGTCGCACGTGGTTCGCGTCTATCGGGTTGATCCAAAGTGAGCGGTGAATTGCCGGCCGGATCAACGGGCCGATCGTACGCCGCGCGAGCGGGCGCGGCCCTTGTCGCCGTGCTCGTGGGAGTCGGCGTCTGCGAGCTCGCCGCCCGGATTCTCACGCCGCGGCCGCCCGACCGGACTCGGCAGCCGCCGCTGTCCTACTTGTACGATCCGGAGATCAAGTACATCCTCGCCCCGAACCAGCAGGGATGGATCGACGAAGGGCTCGTCACCGTCAACTCACTCGGTTTCCGCGGACGGGAAACCGCATCGCCGAAACCGGCCGGCCGGTTTCGCGTCGTCGCGATCGGCGACTCCGTCACCATCGGGATGAGCGTGAACGACGACGAGACGTTCGCGGCGCAGCTGGAGGCGCAGCTGCACGCTCGATTCCCGGCGCGCGACCTCGACGTGGTGAATCTGGGCGTCGCGGGCTACGACACGCGTCAGGAAGTCGGGCTTCTCGAGCGAAATCTCACGCGGCTGAGTCCCGATCTCGTCCTCGTGGGCTTCTACACGAACGACGTGCCCGACGCGCTGCAGACGGAAGCAGCGCCCGCCGGGACGACGATCGCCGCGGCCAACGCGACGCCCGGTCAGGTCCTGCACATGGACTCGACGTCGCCGTCGTTCGTCGACAAGTACCTGCGCAGGATCAGGCTCGTCTACCTGGCGGGACGGACGTTCAACCGCTGGCGCGGCGCCGGTGAGGCCGGAATGGCACGGCTCGCGCTCGAAGTCCAGCTGTTGCAGGGGCAGGACTCTTCGGACCTCGAGCGCGCCTGGTCCATCGTGACCGAGCAATTCAGGCGGCTTCACGCGCTCGCGACGGCCCACCATTTCGCGGTCGCGATCGTGGCGCTGCCGCCGCGGGAGCTCGTCACCGGCCAGTACGAGTCAGCCGCCTACGTGAACAGGCTCCGGGCGCTTGTGACGCCATTCGGATTCGACGTGATCGATCCGGTTCCGGCGATGCGAGACAGCGGAATCCGCGGAGATCGGTTGTACGTCCCGTACGACCGAAATCATCCGAACGCCGCCGGACATCGTCTGATCGCGCGGGCGATTTTCAACCGCGTCGAAAGGAGCCTGGCTGACGGTCAGCGATCCAGGGTCGAGGGCGCTCGGCTGCGGACCGAAAAGGTCCGCTCGATGCGGCTCACGTTCCCTTCCTGATCCTTGATCGAGACCGTCAGCTTTCCCCGCTGAAGGTTCGCGATCGGCTCGGGAAGCGTCAGTTCCCACCGCCAGTCCGGCAGCGCCTTGAATTTGCCCGCCAGATTCTTGCCGGCTCCCACACCCGCGAGCGGGAAATCCGCGACGACCGAGAAACTTCCCAGATCCAGACCGGTGTCGTAGTCGTACATGCCGATCACGATGCGTTGAATCGGCTCGTTCGGGCCCGCCTTGGGATAGGTCAGCGTCAACGTGGGACGCTGGTCGTCGAACATCCAGCCGCGACCGCGCTTGCGAGGATCCTTGGGATCGAAATCGAAATCGATCGGAACTCCCAGGTCGATCCACCGGAGAATCGTGCGCCGGTCTTCGTCGGACAGCGGCGCAACCTTGATGGGCTGACCCTTCGAATCCCGGTACGTCCCCGCCACGGCGTCGGGCGGCGGCATGATGCTGCCCTCGAGCGCGCTGAAAGGCGAGCCGCCGCGCATTACGTGCTGCGCGTGGTCCCCTTCGGCGCCAGCGACCGTGTTCTCCGGAAACCCATCGGTTCGCCGGCCGAAGATCTTCCATGTCAGCAGGCTCGCGCGCGACTGAAATGGCCACACGTAGCGTTTGGACGCGAGGGTGCGATACGTGCCTGGGCCGATCTGGCTCCTGTCCATCGTGTCGTCATCGAGCACGAGCTTGCCGGCCGGTGCCGCTGACTTACTGGTATGGCACGCCACGCAGCTCCGCTCCAGGATCGGCTTGACGTCCCTGTAGTACTCGACGTTGAGAACGTCATCGACGTAGCGCACGCCTGTTTCGTCGTTCTCATCCCACTTCCGGCCGGACTGATCGTTCTGCTTGCTCGTGAGCAGCGGTCTTCGCTTCGTCAGATCGAAGAGCGGGTAATCGCGTCGCGCCGCCGCCGTTTCGGCGAAGACCGTCGGCTTCTGGCTGTGTGCGTGGCAGCCGCCGCAGTCGGTGCGCAGTTCACCCGGGCGCAGCTGGTGCCACGTCTGCGCCATGTTGAGCACCATGCCCTCTTTGTTCAACGTCTGAAACGTCCAGGCCATGTCGGTCGGGATCCTGGCCAGAAAGCTCGTGTCGGGGTTTCCGTCGGGATCGACCGGCTGACGGTCCCCCGTGAACTTGCGGACCGGGAATTCGCCAAGGATGCGGAGCCGCTCGCCCGCGATGTTGTGGAATCGTCCGGCGATCGGAATCGACGGCGGTTCCATGGCCAGGATGCGGATCGCGTGGATGTCGCTGTTCTCGTACAGACCGGCATCCGCTCCCTGCCCTTCCCAATTGATGCGGTATTGCGGCGTCGGAAACGCCAGGTACGGACTGCCCGTGGCCGTCACGCTGCCGGGACGCACCTCGCCGTTGGGGAAGGTTTCGCGCTTGTAAAGGCTCGAGGTGCCGACGAGTCCGAACGGTGTGCCCTCCGGCAGGCGCTCCGATAGCCGGCCGTCGTTGCGAAGCGCGGACGCGCGCTCCGGCTCGTCCACGCCGTAAATGCGGCGGTAGGGAACGAGCGGTCGAGGCCACTGCTCGTTGTATTTCGGGTCGTTCAGAACCAGGAACATGTCGCCCGGTTCCCAGAAGGGCCGGCCATCCTTGATCAGGTAGATGCCGGCATCGATCGGTTGATCGCCCTCGATGCGTGACTGCTCCACGGGCAGCATCCCCGACCAGACGGTGAGCAGATGGTTGTCCGGAGCGCCGCACGGCTGCGTCACCCAGCCGGCGTGACGCGACTGCGGGTTCGCGGGATCCTCCCGCATCGTCGGATGATCGACGTTGACCGTGAAGCGGGTCAGCACTTCCATTCCGTACGGCTGGAAGGGCATTCTGAAGATCCCACCCGCCATCATCATCTTGGGATCGTCGCGTGCGAGCGCCGACAGGAAGGGAGGCGTGCCTTCTGGAGGAGCCGCAGGCTGCTTGAAGTACACGCCAAAACCGCCCATCCCGGGAATGTAGTAGCTCTCGACGATGATGCTTTCATCGGAGAGTTGAGCCTGGAAATGGAACGGCAGCGGCGCGCCGCCATAGGAAAGGCCGCTGACCACCGGATTCCACTGGCTGCCGTCGGGATGGATGCCCAATATGCCCCAACCCATGTTGTGCCGGGCTTCGATTTCCAGCGAGCTGAAGATGATGCGGCCGTCCTTCAGGATGACCGGGTGCAGCGCCTGGCCCACGTTGAGATGGCCGATCTTTTCCACGTTGGCGCCGTCATCGTCCATCACGAACAGTTGAAGAGCCGATTGGGCCGCGCGAGCCGCCTTGAAGCCGTCGCGATCGCTGACGAACGCGACGCGGCCGCCGGGCAACGGCGTCGGATGCATGTTGTAAATGCCGTCCTGCGTGTACATGTTCCTGTCGTTGCCGGCGGCATTGGGCGTTCGGTCCTGCTGTGTCAGGCGCACGACCTTCCGTGTCGGGACGTGGACCTTGTAGACGTCGGCGCCCCCGCGGCCGCTGAGATCGTGGAACCATGAGAAGTACACCCACTGGGCGTCGAACGAGACGTATGGGTCGCCGATCGCGCCTTTGCCGCCTTCGACGAGCACTTCCTGTCTGCCGTCCGGGTGCAGAATCATCAGATCGGTCGTGGCGCCGATCCGCGTCGGCGCGGACGCATTCGGCCAGACCGGTGCCGAATGGTCCTTGCCGTCGGCGCCTTTCACGACGCGAGGCGCCCGGACGTACACGATGTCGTAGTCGTAACGAATCGAGCTGTCGCTCGACAGAGGCCGAGGGTCGACGCGTACGCGTCCCTGCGGCGGACGAATGCCGCTCTCTTGTGAAAGCGCTGTACTTTTTCCGGATGATTGACAGATGGTCAGGATCGCGACCATCACGAGAGCCGCGCGACCGGCCGCGGCCACATCTTTGTTCCTGCTGGCAATTGACATAACACTGATCCCCTGGCTTCGGCTTCAGAACAGCTTCACGTCGTCATGTTTCACTCAACCGCTCGCGAACTATGCGTGCCAACGCCTGCGTGAAGAGTGCGGCGTCGCGGTAATCGAGGTGGGAGCCTTCGAGGCACTCGAACGACGAGAGCTCGCGGTAATCCTGCCAATGAATCGTCAGCGCGGTGGTCTGTGACGCGAGCGCATCCCAGTATTTGTGGCGCGGGACGTCCCCCTCCTCCATGGAGGCGACGACGCCGCTGACAGGGAACGAGACAAAGACCACACGACCGCCTCGTGCCTGAATCCGGCGGACCATGGTCTCGACACGCGCCAGACCGCGCGCGAGCTCGTCGGGCTGAGCGCCGCCGCTGAGCAGCCCATTCCGCTGGATCCACCAGCGCTTCGTTGTTTCGAGGATCTCCGGATCGAGGCTTCGATAATCGGCCTTTTCCGACCGGTCCGCCTTGAGCACACGTCCGCTCGGCGTGGGCCACGCGCGCCTCGTGATCCACTTTTCCACGTTTGAAGCGGTCGGGATGAGTCCGGGCTGCCGGAGGACCAGCCTCTCCTGCACGAGCGTGCGCAAGCGGCGCTCGAGCAGCGGCGTGGAGAACGCGCCGTGGAATCCGGCCATGCTCCGGTAACGCCGGATGTAGTCGGCGGGCGTGGTGGCGAGCTGCGGACGTCCGTCCGGACCGGGCGGGCTGTCGACCTCGAACCCGCCGCGATAAAACAGAAACGGCATGACGTCGCAGATCGCGATGCCCCGAAAGGACTCGTCGCGGCTGAGATCGTCGAGCACCGGCATGAGCGTCGCGGCTTCGACCGCCAGCTGCACCGGTTTCCGGCTGCCAAACGTGCGCGCGAACATGTCGAGGTCCAGTCCCTGCTGCATCCGCGACGCGCCGAGCAGCACGATCTCGCTCGGGTCGTTCGGCCGCACCGCGCTCCTCGCCAGCATCCACAGCGCCGCGTCGTCGTTGACGGTTGGCACGTGGCCGTGCGCGCGCCAGAAGCTTTCGACCGCGCCCAGCGTGACGCACACGACCGCGGCGGCCACCAGCCACAGCCGCAGCCATCGAACGATCGGCAGCCGCTGATTAGAACTGGAAGTAGATGAAAGCACGGTCTTCTCCGGGCGCGAGCACGAGACAGATCACGACGGCGACGAGCGCCAGGCCGCGCAGCCAGGCCGGCGTCCGCGCCGCGGCGTCCTCGAGGCTTGTCGTTCTGAGCTTCCAGTGCACGATGAGCGTGGCGAAGATGATCGCGAGCACGCTCAGGACATCGATGCGGTCGACGAGGAAATGCTGGCGCGTGGGGTTCGCGAGCAGCCAGAGGAGCCGGGCGGCGGCGCCGAAATCGGGGGCCCGGAAGAAGACCCACGTCACCGACACGATGAGGAACGTGACGAACGCGAGTGCCGCCGCGATCGCGCCCTGCTCGCGCACCGGCTTGCCCCACGCGCGGCGGATGCCGCGCTCGCCGACGAGGTACAGCCCGTGGAGCCCGCCCCACGCGATGAAGCGCCACGCCGCCCCATGCCACAGGCCACCGAGCAGCATCGTCAGCATCAGATTGATCTGAATGCGGCGCGCGCCGCTGCGGTTGCCGCCGAGCGGGATGTAGAGGTAGTCGCGCAGCCAGCTCGAGAGCGACATGTGCCAGCGCTGCCAGAAGTCGGAGAATCCAATCGCCGCGTACGGCGAGTGGAAGTTGTCGTTCAGCACGAACCCGAAGCACAGCGCGACGCCGATGCCGCAGAGCGAGTAGCCGGCGAAGTCCATGAAGATCTGGCCGGAGAAGGCGAGCGTTCCGATCCACGCGTCCACGTGACCTGCGCTGCGCACGGCATTGAACACCTTGTCGGCCGCGGGCGCCATGATTGAATCGGCGATGATGACCTTCTCGAACAGCCCGATCAGCAGCAGGCAGAGACCCCAGAAAAACTGTTGCGACGTCGCGCGGTGCGGGCGCTCGCACTGGGGCAGGAAATCGCGTGCACGCACGATGGGACCGGCGACGAGGTGCGGAAAGAACGTGAGGAAGAGGGCGTAATCGACGAACGACGGCCAGGGCGCGATTTTCCGGCGGTACACGTCGATGAGATACGAGATCGTTTCGAACGTGTAGAACGAGATGCCGAGCGGCAGGATGATGTCGGGCCGCGGCGGGTGATAGTCGATGCCGAGCAGCGCGACTGCGGCCCTGAAGTTGTCGAGAATGAACCCGCCGTACTTGAAGAACGACAACAGCCCCAGGTTCAGGACGAGGCTCGCGATCAGGATCGCCCGTCGTCCGCGCGGGCTCTCGGTCGATCCCATCCAGCGCGCGAGCCGGAAATCGACGACCGCCGAGAGCATCAGCAACAGCACGAACGGCGGATTCCACGCCGCGTAGAACAGACAGCTCGCGACGACCAGATTGATCTTCTTCAGCGTCCACGGCAGCGGCAGGTTGTGGATGACGAGCACGGCCGCGAAGAAGGCGATGAACGTGAGCGAGTTGAAGACCATGGCCTACGAGCGAACGGGAACTTTGGTGGCGACCGCGTCCGCCAGGATGCCGTACAGCGGCGCGAGCCGCGACGGCCAGTCGAGGACGCGCGCGTCGGCGATCGTGGCGGCGCGGCGCCGCTCGGGACCCGACATGTTCAGCAGCGCGATGGTTTCGTCCGCGAACGCAGCCGGCGTGTCGGCGACGCGGCACGCCGGGTAGATTTCGGCCGGCAGGCCGTCATGAACCGCCCTCGTGACAATCGCCGGCAGCCCGGCGACTACCGCCTCGAGAACCTTCGTCTGAACGCCCCGCGCCGTGAGCAGCGGCGCGACGGCGACCGCTGCGTCCCAGAGATACGGTTGCACCGACGTCACCTCGCCCGTCACCTCGACGCCGGCTGACGGCGAGGCGAGGCGCGCGACCGCGGATGTCGGGTTGGATCCAACGATCGTGAAAATCGCGTCGGGACGGCGAGCCCTGACGAGCGGCCACACGTCGCGCACGAACCAGACGACGCCTTCGACGTTGGGCGCGTAGTTCATCACGCCGCAGAAGACCACACGCGGCGCCTCGGTCGGGGCGTGCCGCGGCTGAAACGCGGCCACGTCGACGCCGACGGGCACGACGTGCACGGCCGCCTCGGGCGCGAGCGCATGGAGCGTCTCGGCCTCGCGCTCGTTCACGACGAGCGTCGCGCATGCGCGCGTCGCCGCGAGCCGCTCGAACTGCGAGAGGTATCGGACCTCGCGCTGGTAGATCCAGCGCTTCGGCCGCGAGGCGCCGTCCGCCATCGCCTTCCATTTGTGCGAATCGACGTCGACGAGATCGAGGACGAGCGGGTACGACGCGAGCGGCGGCTCCAGTGCGAATCGCGCCATGCTGGAGCAGTACGCGAGCACGACGTCGGGCTCGCGCGACTGGACGATCCGGCGCACCGCCTCGCCGAACTGCGGCGCGTCGAGCAGGACGTGCGTCAGCGGCTGCGTCCCCGCGAGCGCGACGGCGCCGCTCGCGTAGTTCCGCATGCGCGGCACGTGAACGGCGGTCGCATCGGCGCCGAGCTCGCGTACGCGGCCGACCTGCGCGAGCTCCTTCGCGTCGTGAACCAGCGACACGACGTCCACCGTGCAGCCGCGCGTGACGAGCTCGCGGACGATGTGAAACGCGCGCACGCGGTCGCCGCGGTTCGGCGCGTAGGGCAGGCGGTGGGTGAGGAACAGGACTCTCACGCGGACACCATGGCCGGCTCGTCGCGGCGCCGCACGATGCGCGCGGGCACGCCGGCGGCGATGACGCGATCCGGCAGCGGATGCGTCACCACGGCGCCTGCGCCGACGATCGTGTCGCGGCCGACGTCCGCGAGAATCACCGCGTTGCTGCCAATCCAGCTGCCCGCACCGATGCGGACCAGCCGCAGCCGGCCGGTCTGCCCGTGGATCGGCGACGACAGATCGGTGCCGTGCGTGTCAGGACCGCTCGGAACATGGACGCCGGCGGCCAGCAGGACATCTCGCTCGAGGTGCACGTGGCCGAGATGGCAGCGCGGTCCGATGTAGACGTTCTCGTCGATGCGCGATCCCGGCTGCGAGAACAACGTGCCGAACTCGATGGCGGCCGATGGGGCGCAGCCCCCGCGCAGCACGCGCGCCAGAAACGCGCGGCGGACGTACTGGCCGCACAGCCCGGGCACGAGCGACAGCATCTGGGTCGACCCGGAGAGCGCACGGCTTTCGTCCATGAGCGCCGCGCGGAGCCAGTACGACACGAGGTTCGGGACGATCGCGATCGTCGCGATCCCCCGCGCGGCGGCCTTCAGCAGCTCCTTCATGGGCGCGACGATCCTCTCACCGCGGAGGACACGGGGGACACGGAGGAAAAATCCTGTCGGTCCCGGGAAGAGCTCTCGACCACAGAGGACACGGGTTTCACCACGGAGGACACGGAGGAAAACCTTGTTACCTCAGAGGATTCAACCTCTCGTCCTCTGTGTCCTCCGTGGTGAAGTTCTTCGTACACCGCTTCGATGGCGCGCATGCGCGTCTCGAACGATAGATCGGTCTCGACGCGGCGCCGCGCAGAGGCCGCACGCGTCTTCGTCGCCGCGGGATTCGCGAGGACGGCCTCGATCGCACGCGTGAGCGCCTGACGATCCCCGAACGGCACGATCAGCCCGTCGATCTCATCGCGGCAGATTTCGGCGGTGCCGCCGGCATCGGTCGCGACGACCGGCGTCTCGAGCGCCATCGCTTCGAGCACGGCGTTCGGTGTCCCCTCGTAGGTCGACGACTGGACGAACAGATCGAACGCGTGGTGCAGCCCGGCGATGTCGGATCGATGGCCGAGCAGGCGGCACACATCGGACAATCCGCGCGCCGCAATCTGCGCGGCGAGAACGTTTCGCAGGCTTCCGTCGCCGGCGATCAGCAGCCTGACGTTCGGCCGCGAGCGATGAATGTCGGCGAACGCGTCAATGAGCACATCGAATCGCTTTTGTGGTTCCAGCCGTCCCACCGCGCCGATGACAACCTCATCGTCTCTGACGTCGAGCGCCCGCCTCGACGCCGGTTCGACGGCGCGGTCACGCCGGAACGCCTCGTGGTCGATGCCGTTCAGGACGGTGACGACGTTCCCGGGCGGTGCGCCATGGCGCACGAGGTCGTTGCGTACGTCGGTCGACACCGCAATGAGGCGGGGGAAGCGCGCGAGGATCTTCTTGTCGAGCGGGTAGTAGAGCCAGCGCTCGCGCGGCGTATGGCCCGTCCACCCGTGAACGGTCGCCAGCGCCGCGCAGTTCTCGACCTTCGACAGCAGCCACGCCAGCAGGTCCGTCTTGTAGTCGTGCGCGTGGACGATGTCGATCGCGCGCGTACGAACGAGCTGACGCAGCCGCGGCCAGATTGACGGATCGATCGAGTGCTTCTCGAGAATCTCCGTGTAGTCGACCGGCAGCGCCGCCGCCTTCGCATCGATCCCGAACACATCGTCACGCGCGTCGCGGAGATAACAGACCGTGATCGCGAAGCGGCGCGGATCGGTTCGCGCCGTGCCGAGAAGAATCGTCTTCTCCGGCCCGCCGCCGGTGCCGCGGACGCTCCGCAGCTCGAGGATGCGAATAGGCACGTTCATGAGGCCGCCGATGCCGCCGTCGACCGGACCGCACGATGCGGCGCGGGCGTTACGAGCGCCAGCGCCCGGCCGATGTCGTACACGCACGCCACCGCGAGCACCTGGAGGATCGCCAGACCGCGCACCGCGCGGTCGCGCACGATGATTCGAAGGACGCGCAGCCACGCGCCGCCGCTGATGATCGCGAGGGCGGCGAAGGCGACGAGCAGCCCGTACCAGATGGACGCGAACATGCCGAGGACGCCGAGCACGGCGGCGGCGATCATCGCGATGTCGACGATGGGGATGATCGCGCTCGGCAGCGAGGCCCACGAGATCGGGCCGCGGAGGCTGACGCGAACGTTGTCGCGGCCGCGCCACCGCTCGGCGACGAACAGGTCCGACAGCGTCTCGGGATCGCCGTGGTGAATGCTCTTGAGCCGCGCGTCGCTGACCAGCCTGACGCCGGACGCGCGAAGCTTCTGGCAGAAATCGACGTCCTCGCACGTTTCGAGCGACGTGTCGAAGCCGCCGATCGACTCGAAGGCCTTTCGCCAGACGGCGATGTTGCCGCTGCCCAGCCACTCGGTATCGTGCTGCCCTTCGGCCCGTCCGCGCAGGTAGCCGTACGCGCGCTGCACCCACGTGCCGTCCAGCGGGGCGAGGTAGAGCGCGCCGACCGCGCCGACGGCCGGCAGCCGCAGCGTCTCGATGGCGGCGTGCGTCCATCCCGACACGATCTCGTTGTCGGCGTCGATGAACGCGAAGACGTCGCCGGTGGCGTATCGCGTCGCGGTGTTTCGCAGCTCCGAGACCTTGACGTTCTCGTCGACCGTCAGGACTTTCGCGCCGAGGCGGCGCGCAACGTCCGGCGATCCGTCGCTCGATCCGTTGTCGACGACGATGATTTCGTGGTACCCCGAAGTGCCGGCGTTGCGCCGGATGCTGCGCAGACACGTCTCCAGTCGAACCGCGTCGTTGCGGACCGGCACGATGAACGTGATGCGCGGGATCATCGCGTCGGCTCGCCCAGCGTCCACAGCGGCGACACGCCGGAGGGCGCGACGTTGAACAGCGTGTACATCGCCGGAATGCTCGTGAACATCAGGATCACGAATGCGACGAAGCAGACGACGAGGTACGCGACGAAGCCGTGCTGCTTGTAAAGCTTCTCCGGATTCTGGACCGGGCTGTCGGGCTGCAGGCCGAGCTTCATGTAGTACGCGAAGAGGCCGGCGGCGAGCGGCGCGAAGAGAATCAGCTCCGGGTGATAGCGGACGATGAAAATGCCGCCGAAGAGCGCGCACGCGGTGGCGTAGAAGAACAGGCTGATGAGCAGCCGCTCTTCCGTGTAATACGCGAACGATCGGCGATAGGAGGCCGCGACCTTCGCGTCGCCGATGTGGCGGTACTCGGCGTACCGCTTCATCGCCATGAAGAACGCGCCGACCATCCAGTACGAGATCGCGAGCGACACCGGCGGAAAGTGACCGGTCACGAGCGCGAACCAGCCGAGCAGCAGTCGAATCGGGTTGTTGATCGACTCGCTCAGCACGTCCAGGTACGGCCACTCCTTCGTCCGCAGCGGCGGCACGTTGTACGCGATCCCCATCACCCACAGCCACGTCGCGGCGGCGAAGAAGTACGGGTTGAGCGACCACGCGAGCGCGAACCCGGCGGCGGCCAACAGCAGCCACTCCACGTACGCCAGCGCCGGCTTCACGCGGCCCGACGGCACCGGCCGGAAGCGCTTTTCCGGATGCAGGAGATCGTTCGGGCCGTCGAGCAGCTCGTTCAGCACGTAGTTGCTCGACGCGACGAGGCACGTGGCGACGACGGCGATCGTGAGCGGCCAGACGCTCGACCAGCTGATCACGCGCGGTTCGTAGAACAGCGCGAGGATCACGCCGAGAACCATGAACGAGTTCTTGAACCAGTGATCGATGCGCGCGATCTGCAGGTACGCGCGCAGGTCGATGCCGGCCGGACGCGCGACCGTGGTTGCCGTGCTAGTTGACAAGGACACGATGAAGCCTCTCGAGTGAAGGAAGAATCAGCGCATCGCCGCGCTGTCCGTTCGACGCCGTTGAACCGATGACGACGCAGGGCATCCCGGCCGCGGCGGCGCCGGCGGCGTCCGCGTCGAGCCGATCGCCGACGACGAGCACCTCGCCCGGCACGAGCTGCCACCGGCGCGCCGCTTCGAGAAACCCGCGCGGGTTCGGCTTGACCGCGCCGACGTCGCTCGTCGACAACACGACGGAGAAGTACTCCGCGATCCCGAGCGCGGCGAGCTTCGCGCGGCCCGGATAATCCGAGAGCACGCCGAGCTCCACGCCGGCCGCCTCGAGGTGTTTCAGCAGGTCGACGAGCCCGGCGGGACGGCACGCGGCCATGTGCTTCAGCGGCCGCTGGACCATCCACTCCTCGACGATCAGCGCGAGCTCGGTCTCCGGGATGGCGCAGCGCGTCGCCGCGCGTTCGAGCTGCGCGTCCGGCGCGAACGTCCCCGTCGGGGACAACGCGTCGGACCGCAGGTGCTCGAGCGCCTTGCGGTACGCGCGGAGTCCGCGGAACGTCCTGATCGCCTCGCGCGGCTGCCTCAGCGGCAACAGGAGCAGCTCCGCGGCCATCGACGCGCGCATGCGCCGCTGGTCGTACAACGTGCCGTCGAGATCGAACAGCACCGCGCGGACCCGTTTCGTCGCGTCGAGGGGATTGCGGAGGCCTTCGGGCGGACCTTCGACGGTGCCGACTTGGGTCAGGCTCGAGCCGGACACCACGTACGCATGACGTGACGCGCTACCCGACATGATCCAGAAGAGCCTTTATTCGCGGCAGATCGACGAGCGCGACCTGACGAATCCAGATGGCCAGCAGCGCGGTGACGGTCGCCGTCGCGCCGAGCACGGTCGCGCGCGACGTCAGTCGGAGCGCGCGGAGCGAATCGAGCTGCGCGGTCGCGAGCGCCGCGCCGTACACACCGAGAAACGGAATCAGCGGGATGTGATACCGCGAGTGGCCGAACGCGAGCGTATGGCCCGCGAGGATGACCAGCAACGGCAGCAGGACGACGATCTGCGCACGCCAGTCGCGGGGCGGCGACAGCCACAGTCCGGCGACGCCGGCGATCACCACGAGAATGTAGCCGCCGACGATGCAGAGGGAGGCGAGCGCCGCGAACCAGAGCGGCGGCGCGTAGATGCCTCTCTGCACGCCGGCGATGAACTCGCGCTCGAGCCCCCAGAAGTCCGCGAGCTTGATGAACGAGCGCCGGATCGTCTGCGCCGGATGCGCGCGCATGTACTCGACCGCCTTGCGCTGCGCCCACTTGTCCTTCGTGCCTTCCGTCACCGGCGCGCTCGGATACGGCGATTCGTAACCGTGCATCCAGTTCTGCGTCCCGGTCAGCGACACGGCATCCCACATCCGATCCTCGGGCGTGTATTCGTAGTTCCCCATCCGGAGGTTGATGCCGCCCATCGTGTCGACGATGGTCGTGACGCCCTGCAGCCGCGTGTTGCGAATGGCCCACGGCGCGACGACGACCGCATACGCGGCGAGCACGAGCAGCGGCAGGGCGGCGCGGCGCACGATCGGCGCGCGGACCGCGGACGTCGTGTCCGCCGTCAGGGGGACCGTGATCAGCAACCCGACGAGCGGGCAGAAGACGAGCGGGAGCGGCCAGAGCACGCTGCGCGTCAGCGCGGCGAGCCCGAGCGTCGCGCCGCAGAGCAGCGCGACCGACGCGCGCGGCGACTGGACGAGCATCACCGCGAGCAGCACGAACGCGACGAGCAGCAGCGTGAACAGCGTTTCCGTGAGAATCAGGACGTTGAAGAACACGAGCGACGGATACAGCCAGAACACCGCCGCGCCGACGCGGCCGACCGCCGGACCGTACAGCCGCGCGCCGAGCAGATACACCAGGCCCGTCGTCGCGAGCGCGAGCGCGATCTGGACGAGCCGAACCGCCTGCAGGCTGCCGGTGCCCGCGATCGCCCACACGCCGGCCACCAGCGCGGGATAGAGCGGCGGCCGAATCGACGTCGGCTCGCCCGGTCCCCACGCGAACCCGTCGCCGGCGACGATGCTGCCGGCGAGGCGCGCGTACTGCTGCTCGTCTGTAATCGGGGTGCCCAGATGCGATGTGGACACCAGAATCCCGAGACGCACCACGAGTCCGAGCGCCAGGGCGACGAGCAGCAGGAGGCGACTGCGATCGCGGAGGAAATTCACTTTTGTCGCTGGTCCGCTGGCGGAAATCCCTCAGAAGGCAGACAAAAGGCTGCAGAGCCATGGGCGCCACGGCCGCAGCCGCTCGAAACCTCTGAGTGTCAGCGCGACGCGAAGAGACTATTCAATTTGCATTCCGGTGTGACGCGGAGTGCATTCGTTACAAACCGTTGACAGCTTGAGAGTTGTTCGGGGACCGTTGCGCGTTCTGACTAGCGGGCGGCGCCCGCGCGTGCGGGGACGACCGGCTGCTCGCGGACCCTGTGGGCGAGCTCGATCGAGGGTCGTGCATCGTCGATCCCGAAGCCGCGGCCGGCGAGGATTGTTTCGTACGAACGCGTGTGCAGATCCGTGAAGCCCTCGGAGAACTCGACCTCTTCGCCGTCGACCGTGATCGATCGGAACGTTGTCCGCTGGCCGGGCGTGGCGGAGAACGGCAAATCAGCCGGATCCGCCGACAGGAACCACGTGACGTCGGCGCGCGCGAGCTCCAGCGTGCCGCCCGTGCGCCACTCGTCGCGCACGTTGACCTCGGACGCGGCGACCGGGCCGAACAGCCAGATCAGCATGTCGAAGAAATGAATGCCGATGTTCGTCGCGAGGCCGCCCGACCGCTCCTTGATCCCTTTCCACGAGACCTGGTACCAGCGCCCGCGCGACGTCATGTAGGTCAGGTTCACGCGGTACCGATGCGACCGGTCGCCGTCGGCGATCCGCTGCTTCAGCGCGAGCAGGGCGGGATGCAGCCGCAGCTGAAGGATCGTGCTGACTCGGCGGCCCGTTTCACGCTCGAGCTCCTGCAGCGCGTCGAGGTTCCACGGGTTGATGACGATCGGCTTCTCGCAGATGGCGTCGGCGCCGACGCGCAGCGCCATCCGGATGTGCGCATCGTGCAGGTAGTTCGGCGAGCAGATGCTGAGAAAGTGGACGCGCTGATCCTCGGGGCCGCGCCGGAGCTTCTCGAGATGGCGATCGAAGCGCTCGATCTCGGTGAAGAAGCGGACGTCGAACGCGTAGCGATCGAGCACGCCGACCGCGTCGTGCGGATCGACGGCGGCCACCAGGCGATTGCCGGTCGCGTGGATCGCCTCGAGATGGCGGGGCGCGACGAAGCCGGCGACGCCGGTGATCGCAAAGTTTTTCACGGCGCTCGATTATAATCGAGCGTTGCCCGCCATCCCGCCCGCTGCATGAAACTGTTCACCGTCGTTGCCGCGCGTCCGCAGTTCATCAAGGCGCCCGCGCCTCGCGCCGCCGCGCGTCGCTTCATGAATCGGCGTGCGCGTATCTGCGCCGCATGCGCACTTTAGCAACCACAACCGGGTACAATTTGATGTTTTGAGCGTTTCCCTGGGAGTGTCGTCGGGAGTGAGGAGATGAAAGGCAGAATCGCGGCGGACGTGTCCGAAATGCTCGCGGAGCAGTACGAGTATCGAGAGCTCTTGTACCAGATGACCGCGCGGGATCTCATTGTCCGGTACAAGCAGGCGGTGATGGGCTTCGGATGGGCCATCTTCATGCCGCTCGTCAACACGGTGCTGTTTTCCGTGATCTTCACGCGCGTGGCGAAGCTCGACACGGACATTCCGTATCCGATCTTTGCCTACACCGGCCTGATGTTCTGGAACTTCTTCGCGTCGGCCCTGCGGTTCGCGGTCACGTCGCTGTCGAGCAATGCGACGCTGATTACGAAGATCTATTTTCCGCGCGAGATCTTCCCGTTTTCCGCGATCCTCGTGAGCCTCGTCGACCTCGCCGTGGCGTCGATCGTCCTCGTTCTGATGATGATCTACTACCAGATTCCGCCGAAGCCCACGCTCGTGTTCGTGCCGATCATTCTGGCGATTCAGATCGTGTTCACGGCCGGAATCGGGCTCGTGCTGGCCATGGCCAACCTGTTCCTGCGGGACGTGAAGTACTTGTTCGAGATCGTGCTGACGGTCTGGATGTTCGCGACCTCCGTCGTGTATCCCGTCGAAAACATCGGCGGCGCTCTCGGCGCCGCGCTGCGGCTGAATCCAATGACCCCCGTCATCGACGGATACCGCGCGTGCATTCTGCGCGGCCAGTGGCCCAACATCGCGGGCCTGAGCGTCGCGGCGGCGCTGGCCGTGCTGACGCTGGCCGTCGGATGGCTGATGTTCCACCGCGCGGAATTCCGGTTCGCCGAGAGCGCCTAGATGCCGCAGCCGAGCGTCGTATTCGAGAACGTCTCGAAGAAGTTTTCCCGCGGGGAGCGGTTCACGAGCCTGAGAGACCTCGTGCCCGCCATGGCATCCGCCCTGTTCCGGCGCCGGCAGCCGGAAGCGCTCGGCGCCCGCGAGTTCTGGGCGCTCCGCAACGTGTCCTTCGAAGTACAGCCGGGTGAGGCGCTCGGCATCATCGGACCCAACGGCGCCGGAAAATCCACGGCGCTGAAGGTGCTCACGCGGATCCTCCGGCCGGATCAGGGGCGGTCGATCGTGCGAGGCCGCGTCGGCGCGCTCGTCGAGATCGCCGCCGGGTTCCACCCGGATCTCACCGGCCGCGAGAACGTCTACATGCAGGGCGCCATCATGGGGATGAGGCGCGCCGAGATTGCCAGGAAGTTCGATGAGATCGTCGATTTCGCGGGCGTCGAGGAATTCATCGATACGCCGGTGAAGCGGTACTCGAGCGGCATGAACGCGCGGCTCGGGTTCGCGATTGCCGCGCACCTCGATCCCGAGGTGCTCCTCATCGACGAAGTCCTGTCGGTCGGCGATCTCGCGTTCCAGGAGAAATGCTACGAACGGATGCAGCGCTTCGCGCGGTCCGGCATCGCCATCGCCTTCGTCTCGCACAACCTGTCGGCGATCTCGGCCCTGTGCACGCACGTGCTGGTGCTGCACCACGGACAGGTGCAGACGCTCGGACCGACGCACGAAGCGCTGACGGTCTACGCCACGCTCGTGCAGGAGCGGCGCGCCGCCGATTCCGCGCAGCACGAGCTGCTGGTCCGGCTGGCCGATTCACGCGGACGTCCGCTCGACCGCGCGAATGCCGGCGAGCGGATCCACGTCCGGTTCACGGGCCACACGCTCCCCGCCGAACAGCTGGTGTCCTGCGAGATCCAGGTGCGGCACCTCGAGAGCGGTGCGACGATTTACCGGTGTCAGGGCCCGAACGTCGGCGCGCCGCCGATGCGCGTTCAGGCCGGCGAGCAGTTCGAGGCGGAGTGGACGCTCGACGCCAACTTCGGGCGCGGCCATTACGCGATTACCGGCGCGCTGCTCAACGAGCAGCACCGGTGGATCGCGTGGTCCGATCCGGCGCTGCTGACGATCAACGAACGCGACAGCGAAGCGGCGATCGTCTATCTGGGCCCGCGCTGTCAGACCCGAGCGGTTCCTTCCGAGCGCGTGACGGCCTCCTGAGACGCCCGCGGCTGTGCCGTCGGGATCCACATTTCCGCGTCTCGGCGCGCGATAGTCGAACGCGACACCCTGGGGGGTCATCGACGCTCATCGCGGCGGTCGAATTGATCGATGACGGCGAAGCAAAGTACAAATCGATCCCGGAGGACTGGAAATGCTGGCATCTTCCGTCGTGCGACTGACGGCGCGCATGTTCCCCGGACTCGTTCGTTTCGCGATCGCTTCATCCTCGAAGACCGAGCCCGCCGGCAACCTGGCACGACACTGGATGATGGAGGAGCTCGTGCCTCGTCTCTTTCCGTCGGGTTTCCCAATCCGGCTGGATGGAATCGACGTGCTTGTTCATCCAGCCGCCCGTCGATACTACTTGAACAATTTCGAGCCGCTCTGTCGAAAAGCCTTCCGGGAGGCCCTGCATGACGGAGCTCGCGTGCTGGACGTCGGCTCGAATGCGGGTGTTTATGCGAGAATCGCGGCCGAGGCAGTGGGACGGTCAGGCGCAGTATTTGCCGTCGAACCTTCCCCTGTTAATCTGCCGATTCTTCATCGAAATGTGGCGCGTTGCGAAAACGTGACCGTGATTCCTGTCGCTGCCAGCGATCGCAACACATCCTTCACGTTTTTTCTCTCCGAGGACACTCTCAACGATGCAATTTCCGAGGGTCCGTATAAGGCTACGGTGGGAACGACACGCGTCGATGCCAGGCCGCTCGACGACGTCATTGAACCGCCCATCGATCTGATCAAAATGGATGTTCAGGGTCACGAGCCGGAAGCTCTCAAAGGTCTCGCGCGGACAATTCAGCAGAGTCCGGGCGTCAAAATCCTGATTGAGTGGTCGCCAGCCTGCCTTGTGGCGTCGAAACACCCGCCGGATGCGGTTCCGCGCCTGCTTTCAGAGTTCGGTTTTAACGTTGTCCAGGTGATACCGCATGAAGAGCTTGGCTATACAACGATCGAAGCGGCATACCAGTTCCTGAGGGACAATCCGCAAACAACTGCGTATTGGAACGTGGTGGCGGCGAAGGCTGCCTGACTGAGATTACGAGAGTGGACGTGACCGGAAGTTGTCCACTTTGTCCTTCATGCGGATGAGCCATTCAGGGTAACGCCGACGGCGTCGAACGTCTCGAATCGACGGACTGTCGAGATTGTATTCTGCGGCCAGGTCCAGGAGAGAATCGACGACCTGCCACTCCCGGGTCCAATATACCGACTTCAAGTCATCTCCGAGAAGCGTCGCTGGTTCCGGATCGCGTTCGAATACCCGAATGCCCCTTGCGCGAAACCAGGGTAACAAATCGATTCTCGTTCGAACGCTGTTGGTGACCTGGCGGACACGATTCTTGGACGCGGAGACTGGACGGACGCGATAATCGAGCACGACCTGCGGCGCATGGAGGAACTCGACCAGTGCGCCGCACCGAATCCAGAAATGACGGTCCTCGCAAGGGCTGTGCGTGCGTTCGAATCCGCCAATCTCGTCAGTCAACCATTTCGGAACGATCGCGGCCCCGGGCTCGAATGGCGCGCCGCCATAGCATGCTCGCGCGGCGCTGGGCGGCAGCCCGGTGCAATCTCTCGATTGCACGTAATCCATGTGGGTTCCGTCGTGTGCGATTCGGTGCTTGTCGCCGTACACGACACAGTCGGTTCGGTCGCCAGCAACGCTCAACAGATTCGCGATCGCTGCAGGCTTCAGACGATCGTCGGCGTCGAGAAATAGAAGCCAGGTGCCGCAGGCTGTCTTCGTGCCCGCATTTCTCGCAATCGACACGCCTGCGTTTGGCTGGCGCAGATAGACGATCTGCTGACTGAAATCTTTCAAGATCGATCCCGTGTCGTCAGTGCTTCCATCGTCGATGACGATCACCTCGACCGGCGCGACCGTCTGATTGAGTGCGCTCGACACCGCTTCGGCGATGTACGGTCCGCAGTTGAACGTTGGGATGACGACACTGACGGTGTTCATAGGTTTCATGTCCGGCAATTGCACGGCGCGGTGTCAGGCTCGCACGATCCCTTCTGAACGCGTTACCACCCCCGACTCACCTGGCGCGGCGGATTCGGTCGTTGTTGAGCGCGACGAGAGTTTCCTTGCCTGACTTGAGGACCGAATAATTGCGTGCGAGGAAGAAAGCCGTCACCTCGTCTTCGTCCACGGTCTCCGGGTGCAGCTCAATCATGAGGCAGGTGATCTTGTCCAGGAAGCGCCCCAGGTAGTTGCCGTCGAACAGCACGCGCTCGCTGCCTTCAATATCGATCTTGAACAGGTCGATGTGGTCAACCTGGGCCTGCTCCATCAGCTCCGCGATTCCGATGCCCTCCAGATCGCCGTCGCCGGCGGCTGATATCTCGGTCACCCGTGCGGACCATTCGAGGCCGTCGCGGAAGCCCCGGTCTACCTTCAGCGCGCAGCGCTTGTTCCAGAGGCCGGCCCGAACGAGCGTCAGGTTCGAGAGCCGGTTGACCGAGACGTTGTCCTGGAGCGCGCGATAGTTGGACGACTCGGGCTCGATACAGATGACCGACGCCGACGGGAACAACGACTTGAAGTACAGCGTCGCCAGCCCGATGTTGGCGCCCGCATCGACGATGACGCGCGGCTCGTCGCCGAACATGCGCGCGAACATGCGCGCCGCGAGCGCGTATTCGTTGTTCAGCATCACGTTGCGAAACACCGACAGATCACTCGATCCTTTTCGCAGGATGCACGTCACGGGTGCGCCGGCACCCGAAACCGTTCCCGACACGGTGTGTTTTTCCCCGTCCGTCGCGACGTTCCACTGCTTCCCGTTGGCTGCGGCAAGGAGATAGACGTTGTAGAGGTGCTTGTTGCGAATCCACCATTTCGATTCGATTCGATCGAGTCGAGCGAACAGCGGAAGCGCCTGCAGCTTGATCCACGAGCGAAACGACATTTCCTTGCGCAGTTGACGGAGCGTCCGGTAGGGGACGGTTTCGATTGATGTCATCATTGGACTTCCCGGTTGGGAAACTGGTATCGCCCTCCTACGAAGTGGTTCGCGCGTGAAGCTCGAGAAGAATTCTGGGACCCAGGAATCTGGCTGCCCGGGCGATTCGCGAGGACCGTACGGTGGCCGGTCCGCGTTTGGCCACTTGGACGAGACGACGCGACAGCGGACGGAGTTCCCGCCACGGCACGCCCTGTGCGCGTGCGCGATTCAGGGCCGTCCAGCAGCTCCAGAACAGCTGATCGCCATGTTCCCGCATCATGCCCGGCCGATCGAGGAACGCGCCTGCCATCCGCTCCATGAGCCGCGCGTGGCCGCGCGCCTGATCCGCGAGCTTTGTCGTCGCGAGCTGCGAGAGCCGGTGTCGCCGGTACAGCGCGCCGACATACGGCACGGAGGTGACGTCCGCTCCGTTCAGTCCCACCCGCCACCACAGATCCCAGTCCTCGAACCACTGCAGGGAACCGAGAAACCCGCCGGCGTCGAGCACAGCCTGGCGCGGCGCGAGCCAGCAGTGACAGGGCATCAGGTTCGATTCGATGATCTCGGGAAAGAATCTGACGAACTCCGGAGTCTTGACCGCGTACGGTGCCGATGGGTCGTCTTCGAACCACGCGCACCCCATCAACGCCAGTGTGTTCGGACGCCCTTCCAGCGCCTCGGCCATCCGCTCGAGCGACTCCGGCGCCAGCATGTCGTCGGCGTCCAGAAACGCCACGTGCGTCCCGCGCGCCTCGTCGACGCCTCGGTTCCGCGCCACTGATTCCCCCTGATTGGGCTGGCGGATCACGCGAACCGGTGGTCCAAAGCTTTCCGCGATCTCCGCGGACGCATCGGTCGAGCCGTCGTCGACGACGATGATCTCGAGCGGCGGCCGAGTCTGCGACGCCGCCGATTCGAGCGTCGAGCGCAGGAACGCTGCGCCGTTGTAGCAAGGCGTGATGACCGAGACGGTAATGGGCGTCACAGCTCGAATGGCGACCGGTGTGTCAACGACACCTTGGTCGAGGCGTTGCGATTGAGCAGCCTGTCGCAGCGATCTTTCAGCGCGATCAGCGCTGGACCCAGTCGGCGGCGCCCGCGGAGTGCCCGGATGCCGGACGAGTCGATCTGCCGCTTGTCCGCCAGTGCGGCGAGGCTGTCGAAGCAGTCCCATCGGCGAGCCCAGTAGAAGTCGCGCAGGTCGGAACCGAGAATCTCCGCCGGCGTCGGCTCGCGCTCGAACAGTCGCACGCCCCGTTGACGACACCACTCGAGCGCGTCGAGCCGAACCAGGACGCTCTCGATCGCGTGGCCAGTCAGATCCGCCGACATGGAGTTGCCGCGGATCCGGTACTCGTAGGTCACGCCCTCCGCATACAGGAACTCGGCGATGGCTCCGAGGCGAATCCAGAAATGCCGATCGGCGCAGGTCGAGAACCGCCGGTCGAAGCCACCGAGCTCCATGGCCAGCGACCGGGGTACGAGCGCGCAGCCTGGCGAAAAGGCGGCGCCGTCGAAATTCTGTTGCGCGGCCGCCGGGGGCGTCCCGGTGCACTCGCGCGCGGGATAGCGCCTCAAGTGGCGGCCGGCTTCGTCGATCTCGTCGCGATCCCCATAGATGACGACGTCCTGCCGCTGGCCGGCGCGCGCCAGCATCTGTTCGAGCGCTCGCGGCGGCAGCCTGTCGTCCGAGTCGAGGAACAGGATCCAATTCCCGCGCGCGCGTTCCAGGCCATTGTTTCTCGCGGCTGCTACACCGGAATTCTCCTGCGGCAGAAACGTGAACTCTCCATCAATCTGCCCGAGGACCTCACGCGTCGCATCCGTGCTGCCATCGTCGACCACGATGACCTCGCAGGGCGTCGACTGACGGAGCGCGCTGACGACCGCTTCCGTGATGAACGCAGCGCAGTTGTAAGTCGGAATGACGATGCTGACGGTCTTCGTCATGTGCGTATCACTCAGGCTCGTCCGCCAAACATTCCGCTGGCCTGCGCGACGAGCATGGGCCAGTCGAACCGCTCGACGGCCCACTCGCGGGCGCAGGCACCCATTCTGCTTCGCACGTCCGGCGCGTCGAGCAGTCGAACTACGGCGTCCGCGAGCGGTTCGGGCGTCTCGCACGGCACGAGCTCGCCCGTGCACGACGGCTTCATCGTTTCTGATGTGCCGCCCGAGCGGCCGGCCACGACCGGCTTCCCGCAGGCTTGCGCTTCGAGCAGCACGATGCCAAAGCCTTCGAAATCCCAGCCGACCTGCCGGTTCGGCAGCGCGAACAGGTCGCACTGCTGATAGCAGGCGATCAGTTCCTCGTCTCCGGGCGTCGGCCGAAACTGCACGAAGTCGGCAACGTCATGCTCCGCGACCAGGCTGTCGAGATACTCGCGCTCCCACCCTTCGCCGACGATCGCATAGAGCACGTCCGGACAGCGCGCGCGAATCGCCGGCAACGCGCGAATCAGCATGTCCTGGCCTTTGCGCTTCTGGAGCGCGCCGACCGTGAGAACGACGCGGCGGCCGGTCCAGCCCAGACGCGCGCGGACCTGTTCATCGCGCGGCGCCGGTCGAAAGGTCGCGACATCGACGCCGGGATGCATGACGACGACGCGATCCGCGGGCACGCCCCAGCGTTCGAGCAGGATCCGCTTCGAGTGGTCGCTGTTCGCGACGACGCGCTCGGCCTGATGCAGCACGAGGCGGCTCAATCGGTGGAGCTCGCGGCTTGTCTGCGCCAGCGTCAGTTCTTCGCCGTGCACGAAACACCAGAACGGAATCCGTTTCCATTTCTTGATCGCGAGCGCCAGCAACCCCTCGGGCAGACATTTGCCGCAGTGAACCGCCTGCGGCCGCACCCGGCTCACGATCGAATTCAACGCGGCGAACGCCGTCGCGTACTCGATCGCGCTTCGGACGTGCGTGACGCCCCAGCTCCTGAACGCGAGGTGGATGCGCGTCGTCGCAAGGTTCGACGTTCGATCGAACTCGGCATCCTTCCCGAAGCCATCGCTGCGCCCCGCGACGACGGCCACGTCCGACTCGCGAAGGCGTCGATAGAGCTCCCACAGCCATCGTCCGCTTCCCCCTTTCGCCGGGGGGAAGGTCTGCGTCAGCAGCAGAATGCTCACCCGCCGGCGCCCTGGACGGCGACCTTTGCCCTCGCCAGCAGATACGTCTTCCACGCCGCCGGATTCCATGGCCACACGGCGAGGCCGCGCCTGAACGACGCGAGCGCTTCGCGACGGCGCCCGGACTGCCAGTAGCCGACGTATCCCAGGTGCCAGAAATACTCACGGCCGAGACGCTTCAACAACGCGCGCCGCTCGCGGCCGCTGAGCCGCAGCTCGGACCGCAGCTGCTCCAGGCCCTTCGTCAGCTCTCCATAGATCGCGAGGTGCTTGGCCAGCGACAGACCACCGGCCGACGCCGATGAATTGTCCCCATGCACCTGATAGATGACGTGCGGATCCAGGAAGTACGCGAACCGCTTGCCCGCCGCGAGCAGCCGGATCACGAACAGCTCGTCATCGACGACGCGTGACTGGTCGTCGAAACGTCGACCGTCGAACACCGACCGGCGCATCACGGAGTTCTGCAAGCCGCAATACAGGCCGTGGAGCAGCTGGCATTCGAGGGCGGTCGGGTCGGTGATGATCCGCAGACCGTCGTCGGGTTCCGTCTCGAGGCTCAGAAACGGCCGCGGGCGGCCGCCGACGTGAAACGTGCTCGGTTCCAACGTCCTGCCGGTCGCGCTGTCCACCTGCGTACATGACCCGAACACCCAGTCGACATCGGCGTGCCTGTCGAGCGCCGTCACGCATCGTTCGAGATGGTGGGGCAGCCAGAGGTCGTCGCTGTCGAAGAAGGCGATGTACCTGCCGGTCGCGAACTCGAGCCCGCGGTTTCTCGCCGCGTAAGCCCCACGATTCTCCTGATACACGTAGCGAAAGCGCGGAAGCGACCGTTCGAACTGTTCGATCGTCTCGCGGGTCTTGTCCGTGCTGCCGTCATCGACCACAATCAGATCCCAGTCGGCGAACGACTGACTCTTCAGTGACGCGAACGCGCCCGGCAGGAATGCCGCCCGGTTGTAGGTCGGCAGGATGACGGTGACGGCCGCGCGCGCGTTGAGAGCGTCGCTCATGCGGCTTCCACACTCCAATGCGCGTCCTCTACCTGACGATGAACCCGAACCGTGCCAGTACCACGGTCCCGACCGAGGGCTGGTTTCGCGAGCTGCCGCCCCGCGGCCTCCAGCCGGTGCTCGCGTCGACCGACGCCGGGGCGTTTCTCGAATGGACGCGATCGCTGCGGATCCCGGCATATCGCGTGTCGATGCCGGTCCCGACGGAGTTCTCGCGCCTTTCTCTGATGAAGGCCGTTGCGCGATTGTGGGCGCTCGTACGCCGGCATCGCATCCAGCTCATTCACTCGAACGAGCAGGACCTGTATCCGGTCGCGCAGTATCTTGGCCGTGTCTGCCGGCTCCCCGTCGCGGTCAGCGTGCACTTCACGATGGACCGCGGCTTCTGCGAGTGGGCGTTCGCCGGCTCGCGCAATCCTTCGCGCGTGTTCTTCGTCAGCCGCGGCAGCCTCGAAGCCTGCCGGCCCGGCATGGATGGCATCGTCCCGGAAGAGAAGTGGCGGGTGCTGTCCAACGGTCTGGATCTGTCCCACTTCACGCCTGATCAGGTCAGACGCGATCGCTTTCGTCGCGAGCACGGGCTCGAGAATGCGCCGGCGATTGGCGTCGCGTGCGCGCTGCGTCCGCGCAAACAGCTCGAGCATCTCTTCGAGGCGGCGTCGCGTCTCGCGGTCCCCGGCCTGCGCGTCGTCGTCGCCGGCGCCGCGGTCAGGGGCGACGAGGCGTACGCCGACAACCTGCTGCGGGTTGCGCGCGAAACGCTGGGCGAGAAGCTCGTGTACCTCGGTCACCTGAATGAGCTGCGTGACTTCTACAACGGTCTCGACATCTTCGTGAACACCAGCCAGGAAGAGGCGTGCAGCATCAGCGTCCTCGAGTCGCTCGCGTGCGGCTGCCCGATCGTCGCGTATCCCAGCAAGTCGGTCGACGGCCAGATCCTTCCGCACGGCGGAGCGATCGTCGAACAGGACAACGTCCACGAGCTCACGCGCGTGCTTCACAGCTGGCTGGCGGACGTGGCGACGCTTCGCGCGAGACGATCCGGTGCGCGTCGGATGGCGACGGAGCACTTCGACATCCGGCAGCTGTCGGCGCAGCTGTGGGACGAGTACCACCACATCCTCGCCGATCAATGACGCCCTGACGGCCGGAGACCTCCGACCGGCACCGGACCCAATCGCACGGGCGGCGCGGGATACGGGCGGACGGTCGGCCGTTTCACCGGCACGGGTGCCGGCATCGATCTGTTCTTGAGCAGGACAACTCCAATCATCGTGACGTAATACGGAATCTCGAGACCCGCGAGCGACACGAACTGCGCGGTCACGACGAAGCCGACGACGCACATCACGATTCCGGAAGCCATCGCGACCTCGTAGCGGTTCTCGTCCGTCTGACGTTGTCGGGCGAGCGGCCACAGCTTCACGGCGGCGATCAGGAAGACGGAGATCAACATCACCACGCCGGGGACGCCGTTCTCGGCCGCCGTTTGCATCCACGTGCTGTGGGCCTGCTTGCCGGGCGCCCATCCGAGACTTGCGGCGACGACGCGGAAATTTCCCGGTCCGACGCCGAAGATCGGCTTCTCCTGGACGATTTTCAGGCAGTCGCGCCACAGATCGATTCGACTCTCGGCCGACGCGTCCCGTTCTTCCTCGGCGGCCACCGCCGTCGCGTACCGCGCCTGGAGCTGCGGGCCGACGAGCCTCACTGTGACCAGACACGTCACGAGCAGCACGGCAAGGTATTTCGGGCGCTTCGGCATGATGACGAACGCGGTCACGCCGACGAGGATGAGGCCGACCATGGCACCGCGTGAGAAGGTCAGCAGCGTGGAGTGGATGATGAAGGCTCCCGCCGCTGCGGCGAGCGCGCGCCCGTACCAGTTTTTCGCGGCGAGCCCGAGGGCAATCGTCGGGCCGACGGTGCTGACGAGGGCGACGCCGAAGCAGTTGTTGTCCATCCCTCCGAAACCTTCGCCGGCGATGTTGAATCCTTTGAGGTACGCGAGGTTCATCTCGAACCCGACGTACCCCTGGCACAGGACGATGGTCCACATCATCGTGCGCGAGTAACGCTCGGAATCGAGGAGCGTCACGCCAATGAGGAATGGCATGATGAACTTCGCCATCGGTTCCAGCTCGGCGAACGCGACGTCCGTGTCGACTGCCTGCGTCGCGCCGATGACGGTCCAGATGACGTACAGCACCAGCGCGATCACGATAGAGCGGCCGCGGCCGAGCGTCCTCTCTCCGAAGCCGTTGAACGCCCAGCCGAGCAGCGTCGCCAACCCGACGATCAGGCTGATGTTGTAGAAGTTGCCCGCGAATCCCCAGATGAACTGGGGCCGAAGCACGGCGAACCCGACGTAGATGAACAGTCCGATGACCGGCATTCGCAGTGCCGCAATCGAGCCGAAGAACGTGATGGCGTAGATGAGGATGAGCCCCTTCATGCGAGCTGATCCTCCACCTGGCTGGCCGCGACCGGCGCGGAGCAGAGCCGGTCGTAGCGCGCCTGCAGGCGCCGGCCGTGGGCCTCGATGCCGAACGCGTCGTGCGCGCGGCGGCGTGCCGCGGCCGACATGCGCGCGCGCAATGCCGGATCGCGAACCAGACGCTCAATCGCGTCCGCGAGGGATCGGGGATCTTTCGGCGGGACGAGCACGCCGGTCTCGCCGTCGACCACCATCTCCGGAATGCCGCCGACGCGGCTGCCGATCACGGGACGGCCCGCGGCCATCGCCTCGAGCGTGGCATTGCCCAGCGGCTCGACGTGCGACGGCACGGTGACGATGTCGAACGCCTGGACGATTCGCGGCGCGTCGGTCCGGAAGCCGAGGAACCGGAATCGCTCGATCAATCCGCGCGCGGCGACGCGTTCTTCCATCGCGCGCCGCGTCTGCCCGCCGTTCTTCAGATCGTCGCCGAGCACCACGAACACAGGCTCGGGCAAGCGATCGGCGATCAGCGTTGCGGCATCGACGAACTCCCAGATGCCCTTGACGTCGGCGATCTGACCGGCGATCGCGACAAGCGGTCGATCGATCGGCAGATCGAGCTGACGGCGGCATTCCGTCGCTTCGCCGTCGGACCACGACGGCTGCGGCTCGACGCCGTCGTGCAGGACGTCGGATTTGCCGTCGAACAACCCCGGCGCGTTGGCCGTCGCTTCCTGCAGCAGCGCGTCGGACACGAACAGCGCGCGCGCGAATCCGGGCCGCAGGAACCAGCCGTAGCCCGCGGCGGAATCGGGAAAACGGACGTGCGTGATCGCTGGAATCCTGAGCAGGCGCGCGGCGTACCCGGCGGGCTGAAAGCTTGGCACTTCGTTCGTATGGATGATTGACACGCGGCGCCGCACCGCCGCCCGCAGTACGGCGGCGATGGACGCGACGCCGGCGACCGGCCAGCGCTTCTCGAGCGGCGACAGCGCGGCCACTTCGCACGGGATCCCCATCGCGCGAACCTGGCTCGCGAACTCGCCCTCGGTGCCGGCCAGCATGAACGGCACGTAGCGCGACGGATCGAGCGATCGAAGCGTCAGAAGCATCGCCCGCTCGGCGCCGCTGAAGAAGGGCGCCCACGCAACGAGGAGCACGCGCCGAGGCATCGCCATGCTCAGAGGGCCGCCGCTTCCTCAGCCCGTCGTCGCCCGTCGGGCTCCGGGGCCGGCACGCTATCGGTCACGATGCGGGCGTATCGCGCCCAGTCGAGCGTCAGCTCCATGGCGCGCGATCGCGGCACGATCGCATCAAAGCCGAGGAGCCGCCGCGCTTTTTCCGTACTGATGCGCGCGTGGATCGGATCGACCGTGAACCGTGAATTGTCGCCCGCCTGAACGGGGTTCGGGCGATAGATCAGCGGCTCGTCCGGGCGGACGCGCTCCTTGATGGCGCTGACCGCACTCGGGAACCGATCGACCGCCCATCGCGCGGGCGTACCCCACGGGTCCGAGTTATAGATGCGTTTCGCGAGCTGTTTCACTTCGGAGGACAGGATCAGGTCGCGCGTGCTGCACACCCAGCGCGTGACAAGCGCGGGTGGCGGCGTGGCGGCTGCGGTCTCCGCGCTCTTCGCAACATAGCGAACCGTCGCGCCCATCCGCGCGGCGAAGTACTCGAAGTACTCCCCCCACGTGTAGCCGTCATCGTCGCTGAGCAGAACGATCTGCCCGTTCAGATCGGCACTGCCGCCGAGCGCCTGTGCGATGCCGTGGCACAGGTTGTCGACGTAAATCGTGTTCGAGGGCACGTCGCGGCAGTCGACCAGGTCGAGCCGGTTCTCCGCGAGATGCTGCAGCGGCCGCGTGACGATCGTCATGTTATGCGGGCCGTAGACGACCGCCGGCCGGAGAATCACCGCCGGCAGCCCACGCGCGGCGGCTTCGAGCACGATCTGCTCTGCCTCGTACTTGCTCTCCGCGTAGTCCCAGCCCTTCTTCGGCCGAAGCGGCGTCTCTTCCGTGATTGTTCCGGTCACATGGTCGCCGTAAAGCGCGATCGTGCTCAGGTGCACGAATCGCTTCACGCCCGCGCGGAGCGCGGCGTCGACCAGGTTCTTCGTGCCGGTCACGTTGACCGCCACGCGCTCCGATTCGCGCCATGAGGTCCCGATGCCGGCGTGCACGACCGCGTCGCAGCCGTCGAGCGCCCGCGCGAGATCCGACGGCGACGACAGATCGCCGAGCGCGAGCTCGATCGGCATCCGCGCCAGACGCACCGCGCGCCCCGGATTCCGAATCAGCGCGCGCACGGTCCGGTCGGATCCGAAGTGCAGGCGCTCGCTCAGCCGGCACCCGATGAATCCACTCGCGCCGGTAACCAGCACACGGGACTGGGTGCGCCGGGTTGGCGGAGTTCGGAGGGTGCTCGAGGAGACGGTGCTCGAGGGTCGATCGGTGACAGAGGCGTTTGGTTGCGTGCGAACAGCCGTCAATTGCTCTTCAAACCAGGGCTCGGAGAGCGGCTGGCGGCGCGCGTAACACTGTTCGATCAAGTCGACGCTCGGAAGCACTGATTCTCCGGACAACTGCGCCTCGCGGCGACCCTGGATCGCGTTCACGAGGTCGTCGATCTGCGCGCGGAATCCTTCATAGCCCGGCTGCTCGGGCTCGTCGGCCCACGCCGCTTCGGTGGAGCAGGGCCGCCGCGCGTCCGTCAGCGTATCGACGAAGACGTGCTTCGTCCCGACGAGCAGCTTCGCGCGCTCGCCGAACTTCCACTCCAGGCTGCCGCGCGACCCTTCGACGACGATGGAGTTCTTCAAAGTTCGCGTGCGGCTCAGCTCGACGTGCGTCGGGATCGCCGAGCTGCCGCGATGCAGGACCAGATCGATCGCGCATTCGGTTTCGATCCCCTCACCGGCGTTGTCGGCGTACTCGAGGAGCCGCGGTGTCGCGTTGCAGATGTACAGGAGCAGGTCGAGGACGTGCGACCCCATGTCCACGAGCATGCCGCCGCCCGCCTCCTGCCGCCGCATGCCGGCGAGCGTCGTCAGCTGCCACGTGTACGCGTCGCCGACTTCGGCCACGACGCGAACGGGATCGCCAATCTGTCCGGCGTCGAGCGTCGCGCGGAAGAGGCGAACCGCGGGCAGCAGCCGCCGGAACAGACCAACGGTGAGAAGGACGTTGTGGTCCTTCGCGACCGTCACCATCTGCGCGGCATCAGCCAGGGTCAGCGCCATCGGCTTTTCGACGAGGACGTGGAGCCCCTTTTTCATCAGCGCCATCGACCCGGGCGCGTGCAGGAACGCCGGCGTGGCCAGGAGCGCGACGTCGGCGATGCGGCGATCGATGTCGTCGGCCGACGAGAAGACGGCCGGTACTTTGTACGCGGCCGCCAGCTTCGTGGCCCGCTCGGTGTTCGGATCGACGAGCGCCGCGATGGCCACGCCGTCGTGGCCGGCGAGAACCGGCAGATGGAACTGTTCGGTGACGGCGCCGCACCCGACGACCGCGATTCTAACTCTTCGAGCCTGGGTATCCGACATGAGCCTCAACCGATCGACATTTCCCGTTGCCACAGCTCGACGATCACGAGCGCCTGCAGCAGGTCGTCGTGCGCCTGCCCGCCGCGGCGGGCTTCCGACGCCATCGCGCGAACGGCCGACTCGCGAAACACACCGCGCGCGACCGTCTCCGGATCGAGGACGACCTTGTCGACGATGTCGAGAAGCGTCCGGCGCATCCAGCCGTCGAAGCTGTGGTAGTGGCGATAGCCGTAGATGTTCAGGCGGCGGAACACCGAGTTGACCTTGTCGAGGATTGCCTCCTGGATCGGGCCGGCGCCGGCCGGCGCGCCGGTGTTCGGGTTCCGCACGCGCAGATACGCGCGGCCGTTGGCCGCGATGAGCGCCTGATGAATGCTGACGCCGTCGCGCCACCGTGACGGTCCCTGCAGCACGGCGCCGAGGAAATCGACGTCGGCGAGGGGCAGGCGCACCTCGGCGACGTTCCGGAAGATCTCGAGCGACGGAACCGTCACCCGCCGGTGGTATTCCTTCAGGTAGACGTAGCTGCACAGGTCCGACGGCGGCAGCGGTACACCGGCGACGCATTCCTCGAGCGATCGGTGCGCGCTCGAACCGTTGAGCCGTTCGGTCCACGCATCCGTGAAGACTTCGCGCGCGGCGTCGCCGCGGCTGACGTGCGTGAGCCGGCCGAGCATGTACGGCACGAACTCGTCGCGACTCGTCATGCTGAAGATGTGCTGGTCGGTGTGGAGCGGCCAGGCCGTGCTCGCTTTCGCCAGCTCGCCCGCGTGCCCGCGCAGCAGCACGGAGCAGTCGGAGCCCTCGAACCCCTGGAGCGCCAGCATCTCGGTGAAGCCGTGGCTCAGATACATGCCGTCGGTGAGCGAGACCATGCGGCTCACCGTCGGCAGCAGATCGTCGAGGTAATGATCGTCCAGCGCGACGAACTGATGGTTCGTGCGCGCCATCTTCGCGAGCTCGTAGCCGATCACCTCGTCCGCGCAGCCGCGGCCGCCGAGGGTGAACGTCGCGGTGCCGGACGATTTCCCCAGACGATCCATCGCGCTGAGGATGACGCGCGTGTCGAGACCGCCGGACAGCGACAGGCCGTAGCGGTGCGATCCCTGAACCGCGCGGTCCATCGACTGCGCGCAAGCGCCCTCGATCGATCGGATGTATTCGTCGTGCCCGAGATCGTGCGGTTGGAACAAATCCGCGAGCGACGCGTACGGCGCGACGTGCCGCGCGCCCGTGCGCGAAGAGAAGCTCAGCGTCGACGCGGCGGGGACCATCTCGACGCCGGCCGCCAGCGTCTTGTCACCCATCGGAAATCCGAACTTCAGGAAATCGGCGACCGCCGCCGGATTCAGCGCGGCACCCGGATGCGCGCGCAGCGCCGCTCGGAGCTCGGAGGCGAAGACGAATCGATCCGCGGCGTGAAACCAGTAGAGCGGGTACGAACCGAGACGATCCGTGATGAGGAGCAGCGTGCCAGTGGTCTCGTCGAGCACGGCGGCGCAGAACGAGCCGTGCAGCATGCGGGCGACGTCGCGCTTGTGAACTCGATACAGCGCGCCGACGATCGCCGCGCTGCCGGTCGGTGCCGGTTCCCCGGCGCGAACGATCGACGCGGCGAGCTCGTCTTCGTTGTGCAGCTCGCCGTGAAAGAGCACGTGGATGGCCGCACGTCGCTCGGCTGACGCCTTCGCGCTCCAGGCGTCAGCGAGGGTGAGCTGCGGCTCCGGTTGAAGCACGCCGAGGTGCACCCGTCCAAGCGCCCAGCTGTCGTTTTCGTCGACGCGGGTCTCACGAACAAGACGGCCGCCCCGGTCCATCGCGGCGACCATCCGCTTGAAGCGTTCGCCGGCGCCACGGGTCTCGCCGGAGCCAACCAGCCCTAACAGACCTGGCACGAGCCCGGCCTTTCGAACACAATTCGAGTCATCTCGGTGATACCGTCTCCGTTGGCAAGCCTCAGGCCAGCCGACGCCACGGCAAGTCGCACTTTTCAGCCGGAAACCAACAGAAGTTATCGGTTCGGAAGACTTTTGCGCTCAGGATCGCTGACTTCAGGCGATTGCCCGAGGCACCTGTTTGCCGCCGAATCGTGCAGCCAGATGAGCGGATAGGCGGTCGGCGAGTAGTAGCGGGCGACCGTCGGTTCCACGTCAGGCGCCAGCTGCCGGAGGTGGTCGTCCAGAATGACGGCCTTCGGCTGGTGCCCGCACGTCGCGAGCATCGCGACCATGCGCACTTTTTCACTCGCGGGAATCCGAGGCCGGACGCCGGGCGCCGTGAACCAGTAGAACGCCGCGTGCGGACGAAACCACGCGAAGCCCGAAAAGCCGTCCATCATGCGATCGCTGTCCGTCGTCGCTCCATGAATGAACCGCATCTGCGCGAGAGCGTCCGCGTTCGACAGCGCTTTCATCCAGACGAGCTGCTGCAGGCTGTACGTCGAGACGCCGACGATGATCGCGGCGGCCGCGAGCGCCGGCTGACGCCGGCGGGCGAGCACGATCGCCGTCGCGACGATCGCGACACCGACGGCTGGATAGATCGCCGCGTTCCGGAAAAACGGGCGCGCGATCGAGAGACCGATAGCGGCAACGGTCGCGAAAACCGCGACGAGTACTGCGAATTCACTCGCTCGTCGTCTCGTCGTCTCGTCTGCTCGTCTGCTCGTCACCATCGTCCATAAAAAGTCCGCGCCGTAGACCGCTGCGGCTGGAAGGACGAGCAGCAGGTACTGCGGAAATGGCGTCGGGATTGCCCACAGGCCGACAATCAGACTGGTCGTCGGTAACAGCAGCACCGCTCGCGCAAGTCGCGTCTCCCGATCACGCACGAACGTCATCCACGCCTGGCCGAAGCCGGCTGCGGCAAACGCGCACAGGAATGGATCTCGCAGCAGCATCCAGCGAATCGTCGACGCCGCCGTCACTTCCTGAATCCACCCGAGGTTGTTCGTCAGCGCGCCTTGCAGCAGAAATCCGACCGCGCCGTTCATCCAGAAGTGCGCGACGACGAGAAGAACGGGCGCGATGCAGCCGGCGGCCAGCACGACGACATCCACCAGGCGCTTCTGAATCGAAGACTCATCGTCGTGTGACAGCAGGTAAATCAGCGTGAAGACCGCGAAGCCGGGTCCGGCAAGCAGCGCCTTCTGCGTGAACACGAGCGTGGCGCCGAGCAGGAGTCCCCCGGCTCCGAGCCACAGCCGTCGCGCGCGCGCATCCGTTCGCGCTCTCGTCAGCGCGACGAACAGCATCAGCTGTGACGCGACCCAGCAGCCAAGCCCGGGGACATCAGGTCTGATCTCGAGCGTGCGGGCGACGAACACGACGCTCAGGCTGAGGAGCGCGGCGCCGGACCAGCCGACGCTTCGGTTCCGGTAAACAGTGCCGAGCGCGAACGTCGCGACCAGTACCGCGCCGGCGAACAGCCACATCACGAAGCGGGCCGCGAACGCCGCCTGAATCATCGCGTCCGCGCTGCCGGCGACGTCGTATCCGCGCAGGAGCATCGCGAGCAGATAGTAGATGCCGGGCATGTGGTGTTCGAAGAAGTCACGGAACGGCAGCAGCCCCTGGTGAAACGACCATGCCGCGTGGAGGTGCTGGAATTCGTCGGTGTCGAACGTGCGCGTGCGGAGCAGCGACAGCCGGGCCGCGTACGGTCCGAGGACGAGCAGCGCGCACGGAATCGTCAGCCCGAGCGTCGCCCGGCGCGTGCTGGTCAGTGCGTTCGCTCTCCGGTGGACGATGGTGTGAACGTTCCGACGGGACGGCTGCCGGTCGCCGCCGGCCCCGACCCCGCCGCGCGCGCACCGGCGGTCGACGGCCGGGCGGGCAGTCGTCGCGGACGGTACTTGACGATGCACCACACGGCGCGGACGCCGTCGCGCCAGCCGATCTTCTTGCCTTCTTCGTACGTGCGGCCGGAGTACGAGATGCCGACTTCGTAGACGCGGCAGCGGAGCGCGGCGATCTTCGCGGTCACTTCCGGCTCGAACCCGAAGCGGTTCTCTTCCAGGACGATCGACTGGATGATCTCGCGGCGGAACATCTTGTAACAGGTTTCCATGTCCGTGAGATTGAGGTTCGTGAACGCGTTCGAGAGGAGTGTCAGGAACCGGTTGCCGAGCGAGTGCCAGAAGTACAGCACGCGATGGCACTCGCCGCCGGCGAACCGCGAGCCATAGACGACGTCGGCGCGGCCGTCCGCAATGGGCGCGAGCATCTTGAGGTATTCGCTCGGGTCGTATTCGAGATCCGCGTCCTGGATCACGACGACGTCCCCGGCCGCATTCGTGAAGCCGGTTCGCAGCGCGGCGCCCTTCCCGCGGTTGACGTCGTGGTACAGCCTGACGAGATCCGGGGCGGCCGGGAGCGCGCGCAGCACATCGCGCGTGCCGTCGGTCGAGCAGTCGTCGACGACGATGATCTCCTTGTCGACGTCGACGCGGCGGACCCGCTCGATGATCTGCGCGATCGTTGCCGCCTCGTTATACACAGGGATGACAATCGAGAGCTTCATGATTTTCGCGCTGCGCCTCTTTCGATCAGATACAAGGTCCGACCTCCGGCAAACGCGCTGACCTGAACGGACGCGCCGTCGGCCAGCAGCCGCTGCACTTGCCAGTCCCACACCGGATCGTTCGTCGAGTACAGCAGGAAACGCTCGTTCCGGGCCAGGAAGTCGCCGGCGTCCTCGACTCTCATCTGGCGATACGGGCGAACGGACAGCACGGTCCGATCGACGCTGTCGGAGTTCGCGAACTTGACGGCGTTGTCGACGTCCACCAGATAGACGAGCGGCAGCGAACGGCCGCCGTCCTCCTCATAATGCACCATCGTGATGAAGGTCATCCCGTTCGACACCACTACCGGCAGACCGGCGCGATTCTGATCGTGTATCAGCTGGCGCACCGTCGCCACATCAGGGTGCGTGCGTGACTTCGCCGCCGGAGCCCGGCCGAATCTCCACATCTCCAGTTGTTGAAACCCGAACACGGTCGCGATGAGGCCCAGCACGAGAACGTTGGGCCGTTTCCACGTCAGGCGAGCACCCGCGAGCCCGATGGATAGCGCCACACCGAGTATTGTCGGCATGACATATCGGCTGAGCAGCGCACCACCCGTCACATGAAGACCGACGAACACGATTGCCGGCAGGCAAATGAACGCAGCGGCCAGCGCGTAGTCCTCCGCCGGGACATCGGGTCCCTCACGCGTCGCCACGCCGGCCGTGGCGCGAGCCGCCGCCAGGAGCATTGCCAACGCGAGCAGGCCCGCGACGGCGACCGCCCAGAAATCACGCAACCCGAGCAGGTCGTTGTAGACGCTGGCCAGCGATGCCTGCGCCCAGAAGTGCGCCCCGTACGCCTGCTTGAAACGCCAGAGCAGCGGTGCGAACGCGATGAGCGGCGCGGCGCCGATCGCGAATGCGACCCAGACCTGCAGGCGGGCTCTGCGAGTCCTGATGGAGCGCCACATTTCGGCGGCCGCGAAGGGCGCCAGCGCAAACACCGCGTAATAGTGGAACGCCGCGGCCGCCGCAAGCAGCAGTCCCAGCGCGAGGGCGCGCGGCCAGCGGTCGTCGACGACCTGCCACAGCGCCATCGCGCATGCGAGGCAGCAGCTGGTCAGCGCGTACGGGCGCGCCTCGATGGAATAGTAGCGAAAGAGCGGCGTGACGAACGGCACCAGCGCTGCGGTCAGCGCCGGCACTGATCCCGCGCGCCGCCGGACGAAGAGGAACAACGCGATCGGAATGGCGAGGAACGCGAGGATCGACGGCAGCCGATAGCTGAGATGCGGATCCGCGCTGAGACGCGATGCAGCGGCCTCCATCGCGTAAAAGGGCGGAGGGTTGGAATCCGCGGCGTCTTCGAGCGCGGCCCAGATGCCGCGGCCTCGCCACTGCTCCGCGACGGTTATCGTGACGATCTCATCCGACCACAAGAAGCGGCGCGATGCGCGATACACATTCGTGCCGAGGGAATAGATCGTCAGCGCGACGAGTGCCACGATGACGAGGCGTGAAGACAGGTCGTCCCGTTGCAGTTGGGGAGGGGCCTGCGCAGCGGCGGGCACCGCCGCAAAGTCGGCGGGAACTCTCATGTGCGATCGGTGCGTGGATCGTTGACCACGACGTTCCGGTGTTCGAACCGGACGCCATACTGCAACGCCTCTGCCGCGAGCACAGAACGAGATTACGCCTGTTGGGGCCTCGTTTGCGGAAAATCGCCGGTTATCGGTTCTTTTAGCCGCCGGCCCGATGACTTCGCCGCGCGCCCTTGAGGTGTTCGTACAGCCACAAATCGTCCCGGGTGAACTCGTCGGGGTTCTCGCGCACCTCCTTGATATACGGGCCGTCGTACACCGCGAGGTTATCGAGGAAGTCCGCGTCGTCCCAGCGGTGCGGAAACATGTCGAACACGAAGCCCGGGATTCTGTTCCACCGTGGGTTGCGGCTATCGTGCTGCCGGGCCTGCGTGCTCCATTTCTGCCGCAGGCGCGCGGCGCGCCTGACGCTGCCGAAATGATGGACGTCGAAGGTCTCGTCCGCGACGATCGCCGCGTCGGCCTCGCGTCCGCGCAGCCGCACGTTCGCGCCGTCGCCCCAGACCTCGATGTCGGGAAGATTCCGGTGGATGCGCAGTCCGGTGAGCGGAACGATCGACGGCAGCCGTTCGAGGTACACGCGATAGTTTCCGTAGAAGTGCACGAAACGCACGGGCGCGATCGTGGCGTTCGTCGTTTCGAGGAACGACCGGAGCCGATCGAATTCCCACTCCGGGATGAACTCGTCGCAATCGAGGAGGATGCACCAGTCGCCCGAGCACAGCTTGCGCGCGTCGTTCTTGAAATCCCGGTGCCACGTGTCGGGGTTCGATCGACTCCAGTCGAACCGGTGGACCTGGATTTTCGGATCGATGTCGCGAATCGCTTCGAACGTCCCGTCGGTACTGAAGCCTTCGTTGACAATGATCTCGTCGGCCAGCGGCAGGTGCTGCCGCAGCATCGCGACGACGTGAAAGTCGTAGAACAGGCCGTTCTTCACGCCCGTGTAAATGGAGATCTTCATCGTCCGCGCGCGGCGCGCGCCACGCGGCGCATGAAGAGGACCCACGGACGCACCACCGCTTCCACGATCACGCGTTTGGACATCTTCGATTCACCCAGCCGGCGCTCGGTATAAGTAATCGGGACTTCTGCGATCTGCACGGAGCCGAGCGTAAACAGCAGCTCCGGCAAAAAGGCGTACCCCGTGGTCCTGACGTCTTCGAGACGCACCCGGGCGAGCGTCGCCGTCCGATAGCCGCGGAATCCACTTGTACAGTCGACGCATCGGAGGCCGCTCAGCAGTCTCACGTAGGCGTTGGCGCCGAGGCTCAGCAGCAGGCGCCGCACCTCCCAGTTCTGCACACGCACACCGCCGACGTAGCGGGACCCGATCGCGACATCGGCTTGCCGCAGAGCCTCGAGCAGCCTGGGCAGGTCCGCCGGGTCGTGCGAGAAATCGGCGTCGAGCGTCAGGATCTGATCGTAGCCGTCGGCGATCGCACGACGCATCCCCGCGATCATCGCCGACCCGTAGCCGCGTTCGTTCGTACGACAGATGACCGCAACCCGGCCGTCGGTCTCGCTCATCCGGCGGACGGTTTCCGCAGTCCCATCCGGCGAATTGTCGTCCACGACGAGCACCGAGGACGCGGGAAGATGACTCAGGATGGCGGGCACGAGCCGGCCGATATTGTCGGCCTCGTTGTACGTAACAACGAGTGTCAGCGTTTTCATCAGCAGGTCATGCGTTCATCAATTCGCGCGAGACGAACGTCCGCGACTGTGCTAACTTACTTGCACCCCCCATTCAAGGCAATACGTCGCCTGCCCGGTACTCGAGCGTATGAATTCAGTTGTGCGTGCGCGTGCATTTCTGGCGTTTCTCATCTCGATCGTGGCTCTGTCGGTCGTGCTTCCTGTTCGCGTGCAGAGCCGCGCGAAACCGTTGCGCGGCAAAGAGCACTACCGCGGACTGCCGGTCGTCGCGGGAGAAGTGCTCGTGCGCTTTCGCACGCCGGGGCGGACCACCCCTCCGGACGTCCACGCTCACGTCGACGCGGACGACGACGAGCCCGTGGGTCCTGGCTGGCGGCGAATTCACTCCAGGTCGCGCGACGTTCAGGCGCTCATCGCGGCGCTTGCGGCTCGCGGCGACGTCGAGCTGGTCGAGCCCAACTACATCGTGACGGCGGATGCGACCCCAAACGATCCGTCGTTTGGGTCCTTATGGGGCCTCAAGAACAACTCCGTACCCGGCGCTGACATCCATGCGACGGCCGCATGGGACCTGATCACCGGCTCGGCGGCGACGGTGGTAGGCGTGATCGATGGCGGCGTCGACTACACGCATCCGGACCTCGCCGCCAATATGTGGTCGGCGCCCACGCAGTTCACGGTGAACATCTTCGGGCGGAGCCTGACCTGCCCGGCGGGCTCCCATGGGTTCAACTCGATTCTGTGGACGTGCGATCCCGCCGATGACAACGGTCACGGCACGCATACCTCCGGCACCATCGGCGCGGTCGGCAACAACAGCACAGGTGTCGCGGGCGTGAACTGGACGACCCGCATCATGGCGATCAAGTTCCTCGACGCGACCGGCCAGGGCAGCGTCAGCGACGCCATCGATGCGATTGAGTTCGCGATCCAGGTCAGGAATTTCTTTGGCGTGAACGGTGCCAACGTGCGCGTCCTGTCGAACAGCTGGGGCGGACCTGGCGTGTCGACGCCGCTGCAGGATGAAATTCAACGAGCCGCCGCGGCCGAGATGCTGTTCGTCGCCGCGGCGGGCAACGACTCGGCGAACATCGACGCATTTCCGTTCTCGCCGGCCTCGCTGCCGGTGGCGAACATCGTCGCGGTGGCCGCGACGGACGCGAACGATGCGCTGGCCGGCTTTTCGAATTACGGACCGAACTCCGTGCACCTCGCGGCGCCCGGCGTCGGGATCCTGTCGACGTGGCCGAACGGAGGCTACAACACTCTGAGCGGGACATCGATGGCGACGCCGCACGTGGCCGGCGCCGCGGCGCTGGTCCTCGCCGGGTGCTCCCTGACGACCGCTCAGCTGAAAGCCGCGCTGCTGGCGAACGTGGATGTCATTCCATCGGTCACTGCTCTCGTGCAGACCAACGGCCGCTTGAACGTGGATCGCGCGCTTCGCAGCTGCGTGACCATCCCCTCCGTGAACCTGACGAGTCCAGCGAACAATTCGACCTTTGCGTCGCCGGCGACCATTACCTTGTCGGCAACGGCGAGCGACCCCGATGGCATCAACCGCGTCGAGTTCTATCAGGGAACAACGCTGATCGGAACATCTACTACAGCGCCATATGGCGGCACCTGGAGCAATGTGGCGCCCGGCGTTTACACGATTACGGCAAAAGGCTACGACTCGCGCGGCGTGGTGGGCGTTTCCACCGCCGCGCGCGTCACCGTGACGGGCAGCGGCGCGGCTCCGAGCGCAAGCTTCAGCGGCGTGGACACGACGACCCAGGGAAACTGGCGAGGAGTGTATGGGGGCGACGGGTACAACGTCATCAACGATACCGTGCAGTATCCGTCGTATGCGGCGGTGACGGCGACCGGTCAGTCGAGCTTTACGTGGGCGGCGTCGACAGCCGACGGCCGCGCGCTGCAGAAAGCGGCGAGCACCGATCGCATCGCGGCAACGTGGTACGGCGACACCATGTCCATCGACGTCACCTTCACCGATGTCGTGGCACATCAGGTCGCGGTGTACGTGTTGGACTGGGATAACCGTGGCCGTGCCGAGACGCTCGAAGTGCGGAACGGTGACTCGAATGCCCTGCTGGACACTCGATCCGCGAGCGGATTTGCCGGCGGTCAATATTTTCGGTGGATGGTCACCGGTCACGTTCGGATTCGAATCATCAATGCGTCGACGCTGAACGCCGTGATCAGCGGACTGTTTTTCGATGCTGGTGGGGGAAATCCGCCGCCGGCGGTGACGCTGACCAGTCCGGTGGAAGGCGCGAGCTTTACGGCGCCGGCGAGCATCGGACTGACGGCCAGCGCCACTGACGCCGATGGAATTGCCCGCGTCGAGTTCTATCAGAACGGGGTGCTTATCGGCGCTCCAGTAACGACGTCGCCCTACGCGATCTCATGGACCGGTGTGACGGCGGGCAGCTATACCTTGACGGCGAAAGCCTACGACACACGTGGCGCGTCCGCTGTTTCGACGGCGGTCCACGTCAGCGTGACGAACCCGGGTGCCGTTGCGAGCGCGAGCTTCATCGGCGTGGACGCGACGACGCAGGGCAACTGGCGTGGCGTGTATGGGGCCGATGGGTACAACGTCATCAACGATACGGTGCAGTACCCGTCGTATGCGGCCGTCACCCCGACGGGTCAGGCGAGCTTTACATGGGCGGCATCGACAACCGACAGTCGCGCCCTGCAGAAAGCGGTCGGCACTGATCGCATTGCTGCGACATGGTACGGCGACACGATGTCCATCGACGTCAACATCAGCGACGGCGCGACGCATCAGATCGCGCTGTATGTGTTGGACTGGGACAACCGTGGTCGTGCTCAGACTCTCGAAGTGCGGAACGGCGATACGAGCGCCCTTCTGGACAGTCGATCGGTGACCGGATTCGCAAGCGGGCAGTACTGGCGGTGGACCGTCGGCGGCCACGTGCAGATTCGTGTCATCAACGCGGCGACGCCAAATGCCGTGATCAGCGGACTGTTTTTCGGTGGCGGCGGAGGAAACCCGCCGCCGGTCGGGGGTGGAGCGAGCGCGAGCTTCGTCGGCGTGGATACGACGACGCAGGGCAACTGGCGTGGGGTATACGGCGCGGCTGGCTATAACGTGGTGAATGATGCCGTCAACTATCCATCGTTCGTAACGGTGGTCCCGATCGGACAAAGCTCGTACACCTGGGTCGCTTCAACCGCCGACGTTCGCGCATTGCAGAAGAGTACGGGAACCGATCGCCTGGCCGCGACGTGGTACGGATCGACGTT
>Ga0114129_10000081_pt1 | contig 88267 bp, 75 predicted proteins | sample RhiMetdeltSRZDD1_FD_80071 | JGI IMG/M metagenome (GOLD analysis project Ga0114129, IMG submission 80071) | Populus rhizosphere microbial communities from Tennessee, USA - Rhizosphere MetaG P. deltoides SRZDD1 (version 2) (version 2) | ecosystem: Host-associated > Plants > Roots > Rhizosphere >... | reverse complement strand
GCGCCAGAGACCACGCCCGTACCTCGTCCCGCCAGTATTCATGCCGAGTGGTGGTGAAAATGACGACCGCGAGCCAAAGAGCGAGCAGGAGCGCGCAGACAATGAGATCAGCTCGCCTCTCCGCGAATCCCGCGCGCGCCAGTGGCGAGGCGTTCCCCCGCTGGGCTGGCGCCGATTCCTGTGTATTGGTCACGTATTGGGGTTAGCAGGGACGCGGGCGACCCACTGCCATGAGGCCGGCGATGAAAGGACTACCAGATGAACTAAGAGGGGCAAGCCGGGTTGGGGCATGACACCAATGTACGCGATCTCGCAGCACGGCTCCCAGCTCCCGAGGATTTGGTTCCCGATCGCCGCGTTGCCTGGCGGGGCTTCGGGGTAGTACACTGCCCGCACCTTTCTGCCCGCTGAGTGTATCCATGGACGCCGCTCCCGGGTATGTTCAACGGCAAGCCCAGCCCCGGATGCGTACCACGTCGGGTCAGCGCGAATGACCTCAGTGGGACACGATGGCCAGCCAGGAACGAGGCATCGGGCTCTCTGGACCCTCCTGATTCTCACAAGCATCGGCCTTCTTGCCTCCTCGGTCTACCGGGCGGCAAAGCTGTCTTTTGGCGCGGATGAAAGTTTGAGCTTTGCAATTTTCAGCTGGAAGCCGTACTGGGGACGCACCGCCAACAATCATCTACTCAACACCGCCTTGATGCGTTGGTGCTCCGCGCTATTCGGCAACTCGGAGCTCTCGTTGCGCCTGCCGAATCTCGCAGCCCACGCCCTGTATCTCGTTTGCGTGCTCGCCCTGGTCAAAAGAGTGAGGAACCCTGCCCTCAAGGTGTTCGGGTTCGTCCTCTTCGCTCTCAATCTGCTTCTCGCCGAGTATTTCATCGTAGCCCGCGGGTACGGGCTCGCGACGGCATTTGAAATGCTGAGTCTCTACCTCTTCGTGCGGGCTTACGAAGAGGGCGCGAAAGGGAAACTTGCCCGTGACCTGTCCCTCTCGGTCGGGTCGGGGGCCCTTGCGGTACTCGCGAATTTCGCCTGGCTCAACTTTTTTATCCCTCTAGTGCTTGCGTCCGCCTGGTTGCTGGCTACCGACGCCTCGCTGCGCCAGCTCAATCGGCAACGGATCTCGACCACACTCGTGCTTCTTGCCGGATGCGGACTCTTCCTCTGGCAAGTCCTGGCCAGGCTCCTGAAGCTCGAGCGAGCCGGACAACTCTACTGGGGTGGATACAGCGGTTTTATCAGCGACACGATCCACACCCTTGCGCGTTGCTCGCTGTTTCCTGGTATCGACTCACCCACCACTGAGCTGGCAGTTTCGATCGCCATCATTGCGTCATTCGTGGTCGTCCTCCCGCTCGGCCTTGCACAGCTCCGGTCCGGAAAAAACGACGTCGCATTTGGAATCCTGGTGCTCCTGCTCACCGGCGCGGTGGCCCTCCCCATACTTGAGCATCATCTCGTTCACGCGCTATTCCCCATTGAGCGCGCAGCCCTCTACTACCTGCCTCTGTACGCGGCCGTCCTGGTGTACGGTCTCGACGCGCTCTCAGCGTTACCCGTCGAGAGATGGAGACGCGCCGTTACTCCCATTTCGGCTATTGTCACGCTCGCGGCCAGCGGATGCTTTCTTGTCGGATTTACCAAGCGTAGCTCGTGCGCCTGGCTCATGGACAGCCACAATCGGGAGGTCCTGACTTTGATCGATCGTGATCGAACGGAGCAGGGATTGACGGGCCCGGTGAGGGTTCGCACGAGCCATCATATGGAACCGTCGTTCAACTTTTACCGGGTGACTCGCCACTATTCCTGGCTGGTACCGGTGATCCGAAAGCCCATTCCCGATCCGGACTACATCTATACCTTGGAAAGCGAGCTGAACCCGGCAGATCGTGGCGTCGTCCTCGCTTCCTATCGGGATCTACGCACCGTCCTCATCCGGGTACGTCACGCTACGGACGCCCAACGCAGCGGTCCGGGCCTCTGACATCATTGGGGTCCGCCCGATCAGGCGGAATGTGAAACAGGAAGTGTGCGTACCCGATATGCTCGACCGGCTGGTATCCCCAGGCCCACGAACGTCCCCTCCAGTTTCTCGGCGGCAAGACTCCGGTGAGCTGGTTGGCGTTGATCAGGACGCGACCGCAGACCGGTGTCGGGGGATTCAATACTACGTCCGGATTCTTCGCCAGGAAGTCGCGAACCAGGTAGGCGTTCTGCCCCCAGTCGAGGTTGCTGTCTGCCAGCAAGCGATACGCGAGACGCCGGTCGCCGACCCATTCGTTCATGTAGGGAATGAGATGCGGGTAATAGCTTAACGTGGAGATGCCAAGCCAGACCACGAGGAGGCTGAGTCCAAACTTGGTGCCCCGCGACAAAGCAGGAAAGCGAGAGAACGCTGCCGCAGCAATCACTACGTTAGCGGCCAAAGCAGGCAGGACATGTCGGATCCCGAGCTGAGCCCGGCTAAAGAACGAGAGCCAGAAAACGAGTGCCCCAGACGCTGCAAGTAGCAGACCTTCATTGAGTACGAAATCAGTGAATGAACGGCGCTTACGGATCTCGAGCAGGCCGAAAAGAAGCAGCAATTGAAGTGCGATGGGCTCTTTGAAGAACCAGGCGACCAGGTAGTAGCTCTTGAACCCGTGAAACTGCGGGTCCTTGCTGTTCCCGACTTGGCCCAGGAGATACACGTTCCCATAACTCTTGCCGTGCGCCTCGTCGTCGGCCGACATGTCGAGGCCCTGCAGGTATGGGTACGGCAGCGGAACCCGAGCACGCCACAGTACAGGCAAACGCACCACGGCTTGCTGGAGGTTGATCAGTGGAGCGCTTGTAAAGCGATAAGATCCAAACCGCATGAACGACCGGTCGAAGGCAAAGCCCAGGTTGAGGACCAGGACAAAGGCTGCCAGGCATAGAGCGACGTACGACACGATATTTCGAACGGTCGGCGCTTTGCCGCCGCGGCCAGGACCGAGCTTGAGAGCGGCCAACCCCAGGGCTGCGATGGCATACAGGTAGATCGCGAACGGCTTCGTGAGCTGCGCGAAGGCGAAAGCACACGCACTCAGACACGCGTTCTTCCAGGTCGGTTGGGCGAGATACTGGCGGAGCCAGTACATCGACAGGAGTACCCCCAAGGCGAAATAACCGTCCGTGGTCGCGAGCGTTCCGTGGGCGATGAGGTTCGGTGCGAGCACCACGAGCATCGCAGCGGCGATGCCGGCCGCCGGGCCGTAAAGCTCACTGGCCCACCGGAAGACGAGCACGTTGAGCACGATCAGGCTCAGGACGCTCGCCACGCGGGCGAGCTTCCAGCGCTGGAGCAGTGTTGCCAGTCGGGGGAGCAGGTGATGGGAGTCGAGCTGGTCGGCCGCGAGCTGAGGAACCGCGTTCAGCGCCGAGATTGGCATCTTGCTGTCGAAGTAGATCCGGTCTCGAACCGGTCGACCCTGCAGGACTCTGCGGCCGAACTCGATATGACCGCCCTCGTCTGGTGTAGGCGACATCCGGGCGGCCACAATTCCGTCGAGCACGCCGGCAGCTCCGACGGCGATTGCCGTGGATAGGATGCAGGCCCGTGTTGTGGGAGACATCATGAAACGCAGCCTCTCGCCGCGTTAGGGGAGTCCGACGGGCCACACCTGTGAGTTGCAGGCATTTTCGCAGATAACTTAACGTCGGCCACGTTCTCGGCGAGACACGATGACGGCATTTTCGCGCGCCCCATATCGCACGGCTGGGTTGTTGCTCCTGTTGCTGGCGGTCGGCGCGTTTCTCCGGATCGAAACCCTCACCAAGCGTCCGCTGTGGCACGATGAGATCTATACGCTGGGTGTCGTTGTCACCGCACACTCACTTGCCGACATCTGGGCAGCGTCGGGGCGCGACCGTGCCGAGACACCGTTGCTCTACTATGGGGCTGCGTATGCGGCGTGGCACCTTCACCGAAATGAGAAATCGATCCGCTTTCCAGCCTGCATCGTGGGAATACTGTCCATCCCCCTCCTGGGAACGCTCGCGTATCGGCTCGCGGGAATCAGAGCGGGTCTCCTGTCCGCTCTGCTCCTGACCGTATCGGTATACCACATTGAGTATTCTCAGGATGCCCGCTCGTATACGCTGCTGATCTTTTGGTCGCTGACGGCATTCCACGGCTTTCTATCTTTCGTTCGGTCCAGGAGCACCGCCGGCCTTCTGGTCCTGACACTCAGTGTCCTCGCCTGTCTGTATACCCATCACTCGGCGTTCTTCGTCGGCGGAGCAATCACCATTGCAGGTCTTGCATTCACACTCCGGCTCTGGTGGCAAACCGGGAAGTTCCCCCTTTGGCTTTGCGGCGGCCTCGTCGGCTCCGCCCTGGTGATAACACTCGGTTTCTGGCCGCAGCTCGCCCATTTCAGGAGTTTTCTGGAGAGCTCCGATCTCGATCGGGAGCACACCCTCGCGCTCACCGGCCATTTTTTCGTCGAGCTGTTCAATCGGTGGACGTTTGGAGCTCCGTGGGGATTCATCGCGGTCGGACTCCTTGCGCCGGGGGCAATCAGGAGCTGCAAGTCATTTGAGAGGGCGGTGATCCTGTTCCCCTGGCTGGCGATACCATTCCTGTACTTCGGGTTCGTGCCGTTCGGTAAATTCTTCGACATTCGCTTTGTGATCGCCGCGCTCCCACCGTTTCTAATCCTGGTCGGATCCGGTCTGAGCTGGCTGAGCGATGGAGCGGCTACGGCTCTGGCACGATTGGGTCGGCTACCGGATACCAGTCGAACGTCGCTCAACGCTTTCATGGAAGCTCTCTGCGTGGTGTTCCTGGTTGGGAGCGCGGTGGGACCGTACCTGACGTTTCGACGATTGGAGCTTCGCTGCAGCGATTTTTACTACCGCCATGAGGTCTTGCATCAGGAGCACGGGTTTTGTCGAAAGCACCTGATATACGCCTCGCTCTACCGAAGGGACTCGGCTGGTATGCTGAGGAAATATCAGCCGTCGTCCACGCGTGGCTCGGAGAAACCAGCGGCGGATTCAGTCCCCCAATAGGCCTCTCCGGTCAAACACGCCCGCGCTGCTGCATCCACCGCCAAGCGAGGTAGATGGGGATGCCGACCAAAAGGGCTCCCAGTGTCAACCCGGCCGCCTCCGGGTGCTCTCGGAGAGAGTTTGCGATCAGGGCCAGCATGGCCGTGACAAAGAAAAGCGGAATGACGGGATATCCTGGCGTCCGATAAATCCGCGGAAGGTCCGGCCGGCGCCACCGCAGCACGGGGACCGCAGCAACGGCGAGGGCCCAGAAGGGCAGGCTTCCCAGAATGAAGATCTCGATCAGCTGCTCAAAGCTTCGGAGCGTGACGTAGGCTACACCAAAGACTGCGGCGAGAACGATGGCGGGGTGCGGCGTGGCATACCGGGGATGCACAGCGGCCATGCCGCGGAAGAACAATCGGTCCTCCGCCATCGCAAAGAATATGCGTGGATAGACGATCATCGACACGTTGACCGTGCCGAGTGTGGACGCACAGACCAGCGCGTTGATGACCACAGCGCCGATCGGTCCAACCAGCCGCACGGCCATCTCGGCCGCGACCAGGGGCGATCTCGCCATCTCCGACATGGAGAGGGTGTGCAGGTAAGCAGCATTCACGGCGAGGTACACGATTGCCACCGTGAGCGTTCCGCCGATCAGCGCTCTCGGAAGAGCACGACCGGGATCGCGCACCTCGCCGGCGATGGATGTCGCGTCCTGCCATCCATTGTAGGCGAACAGGACTGCAACCAGGCCGAGCCCGAAGCCGCTCCACGTTGCGGGCGGGAGCGGTGGATCGCTGACTGTCGACGGCGGAGCCGCAGCCGAGAACGTGAAGGCGGCAAGGGTGAGGGACGCGATTCCCAGGACCTTCGCGGAAGTAAGGACATTCTGAATCGCCGCACCGTAGCGGACCGATCGATAGTTCGCCGCCGCGAATACCACGATCGACAGCACCGCCATCACACGCTCGTTGCCGGCCAGGGCCGGCACCAGGCGACCCACATACTCGCCGAACGCCAACGCCACCGCGGCCGTCGAAGCCGGACTGATGATCAAGATCAGCCAGCCAAAGAGGAACGAGGTGAGAGGCCCGTACGCTTCGCGCAGGTAGACGTACAGGCCGCCCGCGCGAGGAAAGAGTGCCGCGACCTCGGCGAGGCTCAATGCGCCGGTCACGGCAACCAGCCCGCCCACCAACCAGGTGAGCATCATGGCTGTGTCCGTTCCTGTGGCCGCTGCAGCGGCGCTCGGCACGCGGAAAATGCCGCTGCCGATCATACTGCCCACGCACACCGCCGCTGCCGACCAGACGCCCAGCTGGCGTGGAAGCCGGTCGGGCTGCGGGCCGGAGGTCACCACCATCTGTTGTGCTTGACCATCTCGCTTGACCAGCTCGTTTCTACCAGGCAATCCAGCGCTCACTGAGGGGCGCTCCTTTCACCTGTTGTTGACAACGGCTTGGCTGCCGGTACCTTGCGGCGCTACAGCCTGAATAGCGGAGGCTTCGATCGTGACCCGTGACCGGGACGGGGGTATCCCTCGTCGCACCTTCGTCGCGACCCTGGCCGCCGGCGCCGCCGTTCCCTGGCCCCGGGTCTTTTCAGTCGATCCGCGTGTCGCTCAGCTGACTGACGACACCCTCCACTACTCGCCGGTTACCGTGCTCGCGGAGGCGATTCGCACCAAGCGAGTCTCCTCCCGCGAAGTGGTGAACGCGTGCATCCGGCGGATCGAGCAGGTCAATCCGCGTCTCAATGCCGTCGTCCAGCTCGTCGCCGAAGCAGCCCGCGCCGATGCCCGCCAGGCTGACGCGGAGCTGGCGCGAGGTAAGGTGCGGGGTCCGCTGCACGGCATTCCGTTCACGGTCAAGGATTCGTTCGATGTGGCCGGCGTGATCTCGACTGCCGGTACTCAGGGATGGGCAAAGCGGATCCCCAAAGAAGACGCCACGCTCGTCGCGCGCATCCGGGCGGCCGGCGCGATCCTGCTGGGCAAGACAAACACCCCCGAGTTCACCTGGTCTGACGAAACCGATAATCTGGTCTACGGCCGCACCTCGAATCCGTACGATCTCGCGCGGACGCCCGGCGGAAGCAGCGGTGGGCCGGCTGCGATTCTCGCAGCCGGCGGCTCGCCACTGGATGTCGGGAGCGACACTGGCAACAGCATTCGGATGCCGGCGCACAACTGCGGCATTGCCGGCATCAAGCCGACAGCCGGACGCGTGTCCAAGTACGGCCACGCCATCTCTTATCGCGGCATCCTCGAGTCCTGGACCCAGGTCGGGCCCATGGCTCGGCGAGTAGAGGACCTGGTGCTGGTGCTGCCCCTCGCCGCGGGCGTCGACGGAAAGGATCCGCATGCCGTGCCGGCGCCGCTGCGAGAGCCGGCGCGGGTGAATGTGCGCGGCCTCAGGGTGGTCACGTTTACCGACAACCCGCTTCGGAAGCCGACGCCGGAGACCGTTCGAGCCGTAGCGACGGCAGCGGCGACCCTGCGCCAGGCGGGCGCCAGGGTCGAGGAGCAGAAGCCGCCGGGGCTGGACGACGCGACCGAGCTCTGGCACAAGATCGCTTTTGCGGACGGAGGCGCATGGCTCCACCGGTTGCTGAAGGATGCAGGGACAACCGGGACGGGATCGCTGGGGGAAATACCGAGCAAGGACGAGGTGCCGTCTGGTCAGCTTTCCCTCTTGATCGAGCAGTTGGATGAGGTACGATCGCAGCTGCTTCGGTACATGCAGAAGGTGGATCTGATCGTGTGCCCCGTGATGGCGATGCCGGCGGTTCTTCATGGCGAGTCGGCCAAGCCGGGATATGCAGACGGGTACAACGAGCCCCACAACATCACCGGCTGGCCCGTCGCAGTCGTCAGAGTGGCGACCTCGCCGGAAAACTTGCCGATCGGAGTTCAGTTGGTGGCGCAGCCGTGGCGCGAGGATGTCGCCTTGGCGGCAGCGCGGGTGGTCGAGTCGGAGTCGGGCGGCTGGAAGCCCCCGCCGCTGTGAGCTAAGGCTCCCGGTTGGCGAGCCAGTCGCCAGTCCAGACGAATCGCACTCCCTGGTCGGTGTACTCGCACCGCGCTGTGCCATCGATGTGCGATCCGTCAGCCGTCATGACCCCCTGGTAGGTGCAGACATCGGTTTGGAACGAGACGTTCCGACCTCGTTGAAAGCCGTTGGTGATATCGAAGGCCAGGCCGGTTGCGAGCGGCCCGACGTAGTCACCGAGCGGTCCCTGACACAAACCGGTCTGCTGACCGGTTCCCGCGAACGAGTTGCCCTCCTGATCGAAAAAGAAATAGCCGGTGTGAATGTGGGTCTGCAGCAAGGTAGTGTCCTGCAGCCGCGCCCCCTGATTCCATATACCCGCCATGCTGAACTGCGAGGGCGAGGTCGTCGTATCATGGGATGCGCAAGCCGCGACCGCGCCGATCGCCACCACCGTCGTAATGAGCCTCGAGCGCGAAAACACAGCGTCCTCCTCAGGGCTGCTCGACCGCGTCCCTAAGGTGCCATGCCAGGCGGTAACTTACAAGGCGTTCAGGCGACGGAATCTGCGACGTCGATCGGATCGATCCGGAGCCGGGCGCCCGCGTTGGTGAGGGTCTGATCGAGCAACTTCGCGCAGGCGTAAATCGCGTCGATATAAGGTGTCGGCGTATCGGTGAGCTGACCGAGCTCGCGTACGGCGCTCAGGAGCGCTTCGATCTCGAGCGGGCGGCCGGCTTCGATGTCCTGGAGCATGGAAGTCTTGTGGGCGCCGACGGCCTCGGCGCCGGCAAGCCGTCGTTCGACCGGCAGCCGAATGGTTACGCCGAGTCGAGCAGCAACCTGCTCGCCTTCCCGCATCATCTCGAGCGCAAGGGCCCGCGTTTCAGGGAGCCGGCACAAGTCGCCCAGGTAAGCGTGGGTGAGCGCGCTGATGGGATTGAACGCAAGAGCCCCGACGGCTTTGAGCCAGACTTCTCCGCGGATATCGCTCAGGACGGGTGACTTGAACCCCGCTTCCATGAAGAGATCAGCCAGTTGGCGCACCCGCGGCGTATCGGAGCCGTCGAGCTCCCCGACTGGAAATCGAATTCCCTCGACGTGACGCAGCAGGCCCGGCGCAACCGTCTCGACGGCTGGATAGGCAACGCAGCCGATTATACGATATGCCGGTATGTGCCGACCAATGAACCCATGGGGGTCGAGGCATTGGATGCGCCTTCCCTGGAAGGGCCCGCCGTGACGCTCGAAATACCACCAGGGAATTCCGTTCTGCACCGTGACGACGATGGTGTCGCGATGAAAAAGTTGGGGCAGCGAAGGCGCGACTGTCTCGATGTGGTTGGCCTTGACTGCCAGGATCACGATGTCCTGTTCCCCCAGCAAGCCGAAGTCATCGGTGGCATACGCGTCGGTGATCACGTCCTCTTGCCCGTCCAATCCGACGATGCGAAGGCCGGCGCATTGAATGGCCGTCAGATGATCGCCCAGCGTAACGAGGCTGACGTCGTGTCCCGCCTGGGATAGCCGGGCGCCCATGAAACCACCAATTGCACCTGCGCCTGCGATGCAGATTCGCATAAAGACTGGCCTCGCCAAGGGACGGGACCTGGCCTGGGGGTTGCTCCAGATGCCAGCTACGAGCAAGCACCATACCCGTTGTCGACTGGACGACCCACAAGGGCCGGGGGGTCGACGCTTGCCAGGGGGCCAGAGATGACGGACCTGCAATTCAGAATCCGCCCGGCGATGCAGAGAGACCGTGACGCAGTTCTGAGCGTCATGGAACCCTGGAACATGCACCACGTGCCTTCGCCCGAGATGGAAGCCCTCGATCTCGACTGCTTCTTCGTCGCCGAGGTCGACGGCGTGGTGGTGGGCGCGTCAGGGTATCGTCTCCTCGGGGCCGGGAAGGGGAAAACCACTCTTCTCGGGGTCCTGCCCCCCTATCTCGGTACCGGGATCGGAACTGCGCTGCAGGACTCTCGGCTCCGGGCCATGGCGGCCTTGGGTGTCCACACGGTCACGACCAACGCCGACCGGCCCGAAACAATCCGATGGTACAAATCGCGGTTTGGGTATCGTGAGGTCGGGCGCCTTCAGAAGATCCATTCATTTGGCCACCCGGATATCGATCATTGGACCACGCTGGAGATGGATCTCGACCGGTACATGAGGGCGGTCGGCGCGCGGGAGAACGTGTCCTCGGATTGAGGCACCGAACCAACATGCCGTTGCGGACAGCCAACGAGCACCCGGATACACCGGTCGGCGCCAACAGCGCCGGTCCGCGACTCCCCCTGTCGTACTGGGGCTTCAATAGCGGAAGCCGAGGGCTCGAGCTCTCGGGTCTGGCGATCGCGGCGGTCGCCGAGGAGGTTGGCACCCCATTCTATCTGTTCGACGAAGGCAGGCTCCGCAGAAACATTCAGGCTGCGCGCGACACGGCAGCACAGTCACTCGTTGGCGCCGAACTCCACTACTCGTTCAAGACCAACCCGGTGCCCCGGGTGCTCGAAATCGTGCGGGAAGAGGGGCTAGGCGCGGAGGTGATCTCCGGACGCGAGTTCCGGGCGGCGCTGACCGCGGGGTTTCCGGGGCGGCGGATCGTTTTCAACGGTCCGGGCAAGAGAGACGCGGACCTGGTGCTCGCACTCGAGCATGGATCCCTGGTTCAGGTGGAGTCGGAAAGCGAGGCTCGCGCTCTCGCTCGACTCGCATCCTCGATGGGCCGAACGGCGCGGGCGGGACTTCGGCTCAACCCGGACACCTATGACGACCGTGCCCACGCGAGCGTCCGGATGGGCTCTCGCTCGACCGTCTTTGGACTCGATCCAACGGGAACCGAGTTCGCCCGCGCCGTCGACATCCTCACGTCCTCACCATCAGTTCAACTGGAGTCGCTGTCGGCGAGCATTGGAACTGGCATTATCGATCCTGAGCCGTTTAGTCGCGCGGCTCTGGTTCTCGCTGAGACTCGTCGGCGCTTCATAGCGCGCGGGATTCGGGTCTCGACGATCGATGTCGGCGGCGGCTTTGCAGTTCCTTCCGAAGTCCGATATCCCAGCGCCGCGCTGGACGCGATCGAGGCGGGACACGCAGTTCCCGTTCCCGCTCCCGGCGACGTGGCGGCCTTCAGTGACATCTGTCAGGCGATCGCTGGAGCGATCGGCTCCCATGCTCCGGAGCGCTGCATTCTCGAGCCCGGTCGTCTGCTCGTAGCCGACGCATTTCATCTGATCGCCCGGGTCACTCGGCTCAAGGGCGACGCCCATCAGCGCTTTGCTGTCCTCGACGCCGGGCGGGCCCAGAATGGGCTCTTCGTCGCTCGGGGTTATCACGAGTTCCTCGCGGTCGCGGCGCCCGAAGTGGCTCCGACGACCTGCTACACCATTGTCGGACCCCTATGCGCCGCATTCGACACCTTTGCGCGATCGAGAGCGCTGCCCGAGCTGGCGGAAGGCGACCTGATCGCGATTCTCGACGTCGGCGCCTATAACGTCTCGGCACAGTCGAACTGGTCGTTCGACCCGGCTCCGGTGATCGCGCTGCGCGACGGCGCAGCCGTTCGCACGCCGACACTCAGCTGAAGCCAGTCGGCTCGGTCGATGCCCGGCCTGTTCGGAATCCTCGGCAAGCATCCGGCTGTGCCGGAGGAGCGGCTGCGGATGCTGGGTCGCCGCATGGCTGCCGCTCTCGTCACGACTCCGTGGCTCACAACTGAGACGTGGAATGCGCCCCGGTTCTCGAGTGGCCGGGTGCATCTGGGCCTCGCGAATCCCTCACCTCAGCCGCTGATCTCGGCGGACGGCGCGCTCGCGGCCTGGTTCGACGGGCAGCTCTACGGCGAGAACGGACCAAGCGGTGGCACTCCCTCGGCGGACACCGTCGCTGATCTGCTCGCGGATTCCGGCGCTGGTTTGGCCGGGGCGGATGGGGTCTTCGCTATGGCCGCGTTCGATGCCGAGGCCTGCGTGCTCACCCTCGCAACCGATCGACTCGGGTTCAGACCGCTCTACTGGACCGAAACCTCGGACTGGTTTGCCTACGCCTGTGAGGTCAAGGCCCTGCTCGCAATCCACGATTCGTTGCCCCGAGTGGACCAGGTGTCACTCAGGCAGTTCTTCACGTTCGACTACATGCTGGGGGAGCGCTCCTGGTGGGAGGGAATCCAGCTCCTGCCGCCGGCCGCTCACTGGCGCGTGTCCGCAAACAGCCGCCAAGAGAGCCGCTACTGGTGCTTCGAAGAGATTCGTCCGAGCCTGCGTGAAGAGCGTGAAGTCGTTGCCGAGTTGTCGGGGCTCTGGCGCCGGGCCGTGCATCAACGGGTGCACCCGGGCCCTTCGCCGCTGCTGCTGAGCGGCGGCCTCGACTCGAGGCTCGTTTTCGCCGAGCTGGTCGAGCAAGGGTGCCAGGTCACCCCGATAACGTTTGGCGCGGCCGGGTGTCGAGACGTGGCGATTGCTGCCCAGTGCGCCCGGATGGCACAACAGAAACTGTGTCTCGTGCGGATCACGGAGCAAAACTGGTGGGATGCCCGGCCGGCAGCCATCTGGCAGACCGACGGGTTGGTGAACGGACTGCATCTTCATGTCGCCGTGGCGCTCGAGCGGATGCGGATGGGAAATGCCTGGACCTTGAAGCACAGCACCGGGGATGTCCTGTTCGGAGGAAGCGGGCACCGGCTTTTCCCTGCTACTGCCCGGCAACCGGCAGGCGGGAAGGACTGGATCGCCGTGCGGGACGAGTTTCTCAGCCAGCGGGCCCACGACAATCCCTTCTTCAGCACCACCGAGGTGGCCGAGATGTCCCGCGGAGATTGCGACCGATACCTGGGTGGCCCCAGCGTGGACTGTTTTATCCTCGGGATGGGTCAACGTCGATGGACGCTGACGGGCCCGCTGGCCATGATGGGGTTCTGCGAGGTGGTAAACCCTGGCGCGAGCCTTCCGATTCTGCAGCTCATGCTGGGAGGGTTGGACGACAGGCAGCGCAGCGGCCACCGTTTCTACGCGCGATTCTTGTGCGAAGCCTATCCGCGCTTCTTCCGAACTGTGCCGTGGCAGAAGACTGGAGAAGGGCTCGCCGAGCCAGCCCTTGTCAGTGCCGCGCGGCGATTGGCGAAGCGGGCGGGATTCCGGGTCGGAATCTCGCGGGCCCGGCTCAACTTTGCCGATTACGACCGCCTGGCGGCTACAGCCCGCGTGGCCGAACGTATGGCAGCTACGGATCTTGTCGCCGACGAAGTAATGGACGGTGCGCTACGGGCCGCGCTTCAGCGGCGACACGAAACACCCATCAAGACTCGAACCTTGCTCGCCATGCTGACGCTCGAGACCTACCTGCGGCGCGCTGCCGGCGTGGTCAGCCTGGGAGACTAGTCTCGGGATCTTCTTTTTTTTGCGCCGCCAGTCGTCGCTCGAGCCAGGCGCGCGCCGCCTCCACTTCCGCATCATGAGTCAGCGACCACGCTTCACCGGCGGTGTCTCCGTATCGCGCGGTCAGCAGCTCCTGGGTAAGAGCCCGACCGAGCCAGTCGGCTAACGCAGGCTCTATGCTGGCTGGCAGCGCCAGGCCGGACAACAGAGTGTCCGCCGTTTCCCTGGTCGGTGCCGCGGTCGAGTCGGCGCGATGCGCCTCGGTCCAATCAGCCAGCCGGTCGCTCACGCGCGCCCAGGTCGATTTCTTCAGCGTCGCGATGGCTTGCCGCGGCGGCGCAACCGTAGTGTCTGGCGCGAGAGGCGTATCAGGGGCGATTCCTCCCGGATGCCTGACGTCTGGATCAATCAACGCATCGGCCGGCTGAGGCCCACGATCGATTCCGCGACCGGACGGCGTGTACCACCGCGCCACAGTCAGCTTGACGACCCAACCCTCCGGAAGAGGAACGGTTTCCTGAACGGAGCCCTTGCCGTAACTCTGGCGCCCAAGCACGACGGCGCGGTGCGCGTCCTGAAGAGCTCCGGCCAAGATCTCTGAAGCCGAAGCCGACAGACCATCTATCAGAACCGCCAGCGGGAGGTTGGGATACCGCGGCGGAGCTTCGGCCCGGGCCCGCTGGGCCGGAAGTCCCGATCGCGGACGAACTTCGACCAGGCCCGAGCCGGAAGGCAGGAACAACTGCGCGATGCTCAGGCCTTCCTGGAGCAACCCACCGGGATTTCCTCGCAGATCGAGCACGATTCCACGTGCGCCTGACGAAACCAGCGCATCAATGGCGTTCACCACTTCGCCTGTGGCGCCTTCGCCGAACTGACGCAGGCGCACCACGCCGATCTTGTCGTCCAACAGCGCGACTCCGCCCACGCTCGGCACTGCAACAGCGTCTCGCACCAGCGAGACTACTCGCTTGTGTCCTGCTGTTACGACGGTGAGCTTCGCAGTTGATCCGTTTGGTCCGCGAATCAACTGAACGGCCGAATCGGCCGGGAGGCCGACCAGCGAACTTCCGTTGACAGAAACCAACCGGTCGAACGCGACGAGTCCTGCTTTCGCAGCGGGCCCATTCGGAAGCAGGCTGGCGAGATACACCGTATCGCGCCGAACCCCCAGCCGGGCTCCGATGCCGCCGAAATGCTGGCCGGCCGCCACCTGAAAATCCCTGAACGCTTCCGCCGAGAACAGCACAGTGTGGCGGTCACCCAATGATTCCAGCAGCGCTTCAGCGGTCTTGAATCGTGCCAGCGATTCAGCGGGAATGGGGGTTACGTATCGCTCCGCGATGGTTGTGCGCAACGCGCTCAGCACCGCAGGCGATACGAGGCCCCGGCCCTCGACGGCCGTCTCGGCAAGTGAGTCTCCCTGGGCGGACAAAGTGGCCACGCTGGCCACCGAAATAGCCACAAAGGCCAGCAGGTTGCATCTGAGTCGGCACATCGACATTCCCTCTCTCGCTCTCTCACTCATCGAGGCGACCAGAACTCGCCCTTTGGCCTGCTGCCGTAGCAGAAAGCAGGCCGTCATGCACCCGAGCCCGCAGCAGCGACGTCAACTCACACTAGTAAGGCCGGCCCCTGGTTCACTAGTTACCGGCTCACAGTGTTCAGGCGGCCCCCGTCGCGGCGGCGCGCTGGATCACGTAGTGAGGACGATCACTTGTCCCAGTTGGGGAATGAGCTGCTGTTGAGTTCGTCATTGCGCCGGTCGCGTGAGCTCACTCCACGACCAGTACGCCAACCACCCCGCCGAAATCATCGTTCAGCGCCGGAATCCCCGGAGGCACGCCCCAGGCGCCGCCGTCGACTCGCAAGTTCATGCGATGCGTCCCCTTCGGAATCACTATTACGGCCGTCCAGTCTCCGTCCGCTCCCCGTCTGAGAGCCACCGGCTCCCAATCTGTGAAGTCACCCGCCACCTCGACCGACATCGCATTAGGCGCGCGAACGCGCACCAGTCGGGCGGGAGCGGTCATTGTGGTGAGTTTGAAGCTCGGAACGATCGGCCGGGCAAGCGGGCGTAACAGCCGGTACTCCTGCACGGCGACTCCACTCGGTGCCGGGGGTCGCCGCGTCGCGATCCGAAGGGAAAAGGAAATGTACTTGCCGCCTGGGAAGCCCTGTGCGAGGTCGTCGGGAAAGCTGCCGCCGCCGGCCACGATCGCCAGGTTCCGGGTGAGCCAGACCGCCGCGGTTACGCCGCCCCATTCAGACCCGGGCGTTTCACTCGGCTCGAACCACCGGCGAATGCCGCCGTACCCGCTCAGCTCGAGTGGTCCATGGACCAGACGCGCCGTTGCCTGGGTATCGAAAAACGTGAGATCGCTCCCCACCCAATTCGGCGAGGTACTGAGAACCGCGGTGACGTCCCCTATTCGGGCCCAGCCCGCGGCTTCGATCAATCCAAGTGTCTGCCAGGCGGTTCCGTCGTACCCTCTGCCCAGCCCCCCTCCGACCCACAAGCCGCGGCGAGCGCCCCCGAAGTGAAGACGGGCCTGGCCCAGCGCCTCGCCGCTCTTGTTGCCGTCATCGTCCACGCTGCCGGCGAGCGTTCCGCCCAGCTCCGCCTGTACCGCCGAGCCTCGAGGCACGAAGATCGAGCCTATCGAGGTGCCTTGAAGGGTCCATCGTCCGTCAGTGAAGCGGGAGAACACGCTATTGGCGAGAAGCGATCCGTTGGCGCGAAAGAGCTGGAATGTAGGAGCGAGACTGTAGGCCGTGAGGGCGGGGATGTCGTTGTACTCTACGCGAGTGATACCTGCATCCAACGAGCCGACCGCCTGCGCAGGCGCTCGGGTGGTCGGATACGAGAGGGCGAGGGCGATAAGCGCGAGGCAGACGCGTCCCGGCACGAGCTAAGGATAACGCGTGCCGGAATTAGGGACGGTTGCTGGGCTTTCCTTTTGGGTCTTTGGGGCTGACCGGCACGCCCGGGGGCGGGCCGCCCTGCGTGGCGGCACCCACATCACCGGTGGTGACTCGGGCACGAATTGCCGCAGAGGCACCGGGCGGCGCGCCGGCTCCAATATCACGCGTCACGCTGCGCTCCAGGCCGGCGTAGTCTGCGTCGCTTGCGCCGCCTTCAGCCAGGTGGAGAATCACCGTCGATGCGGTATCGGCCGGAACGCCACGCGCAACCAGGTCGGCAAAGACCGCGAGCGGCACCGAGATACCGGCTTTCCCTCGGACACCGTTGATGCGCTCGAGAGTCTCCGGGCTGGCGCCTGCCCGAATCGCGCTCGCCCCGGCGATCACGTCACCGTCGGGAGCCGTGCGACCGAGTGCACCACGAGCTAGGCGGAGGTCGGTAGAAAGCGTGCGAAGCGCTGCCACGATGCGGTCGCTGCTCGCCCGCTTGGTCGTTCCTTCCAGGGCCTTGTCGACGATAGGCTCGGTAGGCAGGCCCTCGGCGCGGGCAGAGTCCACCAGTGCCGCAACGACTGCGCGAGTTGTCGGATCGAGCCTGGCTTCCAGACGGGGATCCTGAGCGGCAAGGCCGGGTGCCGCGGCAACTAGGATGGCGAAGAAGAGTAGGTATCTCACGTGCTCTTGCTGCCTACCACGATCACAGAATTGGGCGACCCGAAGTCATCCGTAACGGCCCGGGGGGCGGTCGGATCCGGTCGCCATTCCTTGCCGTTGACCACGAAGGCGTATTGATGCTGACCCGAGCGAAGCGGCACGTTGACCGACCAGACCCCGCCGGCGGCTTCGGCCTGCAACGGCGTGCGGCTCGGATCCCAGTCGTTGAAATCGCCGACCACCGAAACGGTAGAGGCTTGGGGCGCGACCAGAACAAATTGCACCATCTCGGTGCCTGGTTCGGCGGCAATGACCTTGCCTGGAGTAACGGCTTCGTGTATCGGGGACGGCGAGGCGGGTCGGAGCGACACGAGTCCGACGACGAACAGCGCGGCGACTCCCGCTGCACATGCGAGCCCACCCAATGGCGACACCCGAAGCGGCCGCGGCTCCGTCCACCAGCGCAGCGCGAGTCGCCAGCGCGCCCGCGCCGAGCGACGCACCTGAGCCATAACCCGGGCGTCGAAGCCCGGATCGAGCGCCACTGGCGTGCGCAGCTCGTCCGCAATGCGGGTAATCAGCTCGTCGTGCTGGTCGTCGTCATGCATGTTGAACCTCTCCCAACATCACCCGCAGCCGTTCACAAGCGCGTTTCACACGCATCTTCAGGGCCGAAATGCCCGCTCCGGTAAGAGTGGACATCTCTTCGTAGCTCAGGTCTTCCACGTGTTTCAGCAGGAAGGCCTCCCGTTGATCCGGCTCGAGCCGCCCCAAGGCCCGGTGGATCTCTTCCCGCCATTCCCGCCGCTCAGCCGGATGCTCGGCTGAAGCTTCCCCCAAGGCGACCTCGTCCCGTACAAACGTTCGCGCTCGACGAGCTCTGCGGGCACCTGCGGTCCGGCAACGGTTTGCGAGGATGCGGAACAACCAGGCGTCGAACCGGGCCGGATCAGCACATTGCGCCAGTGAGCGGTAGGCCCGAAGGAACGCATCCTGCAACGCCTCCTCGGCGTCCTCCCTTTCCCCCAGCATGTGCACGGCAAATCGCGAGTATCTCTCGCGGTACCGAGCCACCAGTGCTCCGTATGCGTCCGGGTTGCCGTCCAGCACTTGGCGGATGAGAGCAGGGTCGGACCGATCCGTCACCGGGGTACAGACTCCTTGAATGGGCCAGGGGTCACGAGGCTCTAAGCCTTTAACATCACGCAAGATACTGCACTGCCCACGGCCACCGGCAACTGTGACTGTCCGGAACGGCCACGGAGTCTGTACTTGGAACACCTACAGGCATTTTACAGGAGCTTGGGATCATGACTGGCATTCGTTCTGTAACGGCGTTCCTCTTAGCTTCTGCGGTTGCGCTGATCGGCTGCGGCGACTCACAGGGGCCAGGCACCGCTCGTTTCTCGGTGAAGCTGACTGATGCCCCCGGACCCTTCAAGACCGCCAAAGTGACGATCGCCGAGGTGTATCTCCAAGGCAGTGGCGGAAAGACCAGCCTCAGCAGCACTCCGACGACGGTGAACCTGCTCGAGCTTCAGAACGCGACGCTCGACCTGGTCAAAGACGTCGAAGTACCGACCGGGAGTTACAATCAGCTCCGGATCGTCCTGACCGGAGGCTACGTGGAGCTTCAGGACGGCAGCATCTTCGCGTCCTCGGCGGACTATGAAGGGTTGCCGCCCGGCGCGGTTGTGACCGGCGACCTCCAGATGCCGAGCCTGGGGCAGACCGGGATCAAGGTCACCCTGCCGGGGACTGCCTTGGAGGTTACCGGGCCTCAAAAAATCGTGCTGCTCGACTTCGACGTGTCCCAGAGCTTCGGCCACGAGGCTTCCGGATGGGTCATGCACCCCGTCATCAAGGGCGCGGAGATCGAGACTACCGGCAGCGTGTCGGTGTCGCTCAAGCTGAAGGATGGAGTCACCCTGCCTGAGGTGAATGGGAACCAGGTAACTCTGGCTGACTTCACCGCTACGCTGGGCACCGAGACGCAGGCCCTGGATGCCAATGGAAACACCACTTTCGCCTTTGTTCTACCCGATACGTATCCGCTTTACTTTACCGGCCCGGCGGGGCTCACGTTTACCACCGATCCGGTCGCTACCCAGGCGAACCCCATTCAGGTAGTGGTGACGTCCGGCCAGCCGACGAGCGCATCCGCTACTATCACCAGCGCAACCGCGGCGCCGTAATCTCCACAAGCGAGGATTGACGCTGGAGAACGCGCAGGAGCTCCGAAATTCGGAGCTCCTGCTGCTTTGCAAGTGTGCCTGCGTGACGGAGGCAGCGGACCGCCGGCCCGCTTATCGTTCCCCAGCCCGATTCGACCTACGGATGCGGACCCTTACCAGATACCATGCGCCCGCGATCGCGGCGTTCGACGGGACGTCAGCGTGAGGCGGGTTGGGCTCGCTACCTACCGGCGCTTGCCGAACCTTTCCGCCGACGATCGCATGCTCGTGCCGGCCCTCGCGGCGCTCGGTCTCAGAGCAGAAGCGGTGGTGTGGGACCAGCCTGATGTTCCCCCCGGCGTGACTGCGGTCGTTATCCGATCGTGCTGGGATTACCATCTTCGGATTGACGAATTCTTTTCCTGGCTTTCCCGCCTCGAGCGCCGCGGTGTTCGCGTGTTGAATCCACCGCCCCTCATTCGCTGGAACGCCGACAAGCACTATCTGCTGGATCTCTCTTCGCGAGGCGTGGCCACGGTGCCGACTCGAGTCATCCGGAAAGGCGAGCGGGGTCGGCTCGCGGGTGTCCTCGCGGAAGCTGGGTTTGAAGAAGCAGTGGTGAAGCCGGCCGTTTCTGCTTCAGCCCATGCCACCTGGCGCACCTCGCGAGCTTTGGCGCACCACGACGATTCGCAATTCCAGGCTGCGGTAGCGGCCGGCGACGTGCTGGTGCAGCCGCTGATCTCCGTGGTCGCGACGCAGGGCGAATGGTCCGTGATCTGCTTCGGCGGTACGCCGAGCCACGCCGTTCTGAAGCGGCCCGCCGCAGGCGACTGGCGGGTCCAAGGCGAGCTTGGTGGGACTGCTCAGCTCCGAACGGCGCCGCCTGCCCTCATCAAAGACGCCCGCCGAGTGCTGTCGGCAGCCGGGGCCGAGCAGGCAGCATATGCCAGGGTAGACGGCTACCTCGACGACGATCGGCTGGTATTGATGGAGCTCGAGCTGATCGAGCCCCAGCTCTACCTCGATCTCGAGCCGGAGGCGCCGAGCCGGTTCGCCGGTGCTATCGCGGCGACGCTGCGGAGCTGAGGCGGCCCAGCCTTTCATGCGGACGCAGAGCTACGACTGCTACGCCATTACCCCGCCGGGGGTGGAGTCGATCACGGCCCGCGAGTTGTCGGCGCTGGGCATCGCTCCCGGCGAGAGCGAGCCGGGAGGCGTGAGCTTTCGGAGCGACGCGGGTGGGATCGCGCGCGCGAACCTGGAGCTGCGCACGGCATCTCGGCTGCTCGTGCGAGTCGCCACCTTTCATGCATCTGCGTTTCATGAGCTGGAGCGGCGCGCGGGTCGTCTCGCGTGGGAGGCGTATGTCCCGCCCGGGCGATCGGTGGCGTTCCGGGTCACCTCCCGAAAGTCGAAGCTCTACCATCAGGGTGCTATCTCGCAGAGGCTGGGCGAGTCGGTCATGCGGCGAGTTCCGGGCGCTACCGTCTCATCCGGTGGAATGGATTCAGAGGAGCGAGCTACTGCTGAGTCCGGACCTCAACTCTTCGTCGTGCGGCTGTTTCATGACGAGTGCATGGTGAGTGCCGACAGTTCCGGCGAGCACCTTCATCACCGTGGGTACCGGCTGGTGGGTGCCAAGGCTCCGTTTCGGGAAACCCTCGCGGCAGCAATGCTGCTGGCCGCAGCCTGGGACGGAACCAGGCCGTTGATCGATCCACTGTGCGGGTCCGGTACCATACCGATCGAGGCCGCGCTGCTGGCGCGACGGATCGCGCCTGGCCTGCGTCGCGCGTTTGCCTGCGAGCAGTGGCCGGCCTTCCCCAGATCGGTCGTGGCGTCAGCGCGAGCAGACGCGCAGGAGCGTATCCTTGCCCAAGCGCCGGCCCCCATCCTGGGCTCGGACCGAGACGCGGGTGCCATTGACGCGGCGTTTGAAAACGCCGCCCGGGCCGGTGTTCCCGAAAGCATCCAGTTCCGCAAGCAGGCGATCTCCGCGCTCGAACCGCCTCCTGGGCCGGGATTCGTCGTCACCAACCCGCCCTACGGCGTCCGGGTCGGGCAAAGCCGGGATCTGCGCGACCTCTATGCTCAGTTAGGCAACGTGCTGCGACGCCGCTGTTCCGGGTGGCGAGTAGCCCTACTCTCCGCCCGTGACGAGCTGGCTCGACAGACCAGGCTGCCGCTTGCGGCGGCGTTTCGAACCAGCAACGGCGGACTCCGCGTGAAGCTGCTGCTCGCTACGATTCCGCCGGCCGCATGAGGCTCGAGGCGATCGGCTGTTGTAGGGCAAGCGGGGTCATTGCTGCGCTCGCCCTGGTGTTGCTGGTGCATTCTCCGCTCGCGGCTCAAGAGTGCAAGCCGACGAGGATGGCGCTGGTGCTGTCAGGGGGAGGGGCCAAGGGGTTCGTCCACATCGGCGTGCTCGAGGTGCTGGATAGTGCCGGCATCAGGCCGGATCTAATCGTCGGCACCAGCATGGGCGCGATCGTCGGGGCGCTGTACGCCAGCGGATATACCGGACACGAGATCGATTCACTCTTCCGTGCGCTGCCGCTTACCCAACTCATCCGCGGATACGAGCCCCGCATTCCCGAGTCGCTTCGCCCCTATCCGCCGCTTGCAGTGCTTGAAGAGGGCCGAAACAATCTGATTCTTCAGACCAGCACTGTCAGGGAAGAGCAGGTCAACGCACTGGTGAACGCGCTCATGCTGCGCGGCAATCTTGCCGCGCGGGGTGACTTCGATTCGCTGCCGATTCCGTTTCGAGCAGTGGCGACGGACATGGTGACCCGCGAGGCGGTGGTGCTCGCCAAAGGCGACCTCGCCCAAGCCGTGCGTGCGTCCTTCTCGTTACCGCTGGTTTTCAAGCCCGTGCTTCTCGACGGACGCACGCTGGCGGATGGAGGCCTGACCGAGAACGTCCCGGTAGCCGCAGCGCGCCGCGCCGGAGCGAAACGGGTGATCAGCTCGGTGCTCGATTCGGGCCAGCTCCCGAACCCGGATTACGACGATCCGGCGACGATGCTGGGACGGCTGCTCGATTTTCTGGTGGTAGGTGCTCCGAAGCCAGAGTCCGGTGACGTCATAATCGAAAGCAAGGTCGAGCCCTACACGACCCTCGATTTTGACGTCGGCGCCTTGGACACGCTGGTTCTGCGAGGGCGTGATGCGGCGCGACGAGTACTCGCGGACGAACCATGCCTGCCTGCGACTCCACCAAAGCCCCGCCCGCTCCCTCCATCCCGCCTCGTGGAAGCATCCGTATCGGGCGTCCGGCCAAGCCAGGAGACCATGATTCTGCGCACGCTGCGGCTGTCGACAACCGACTCGGTGGATGAGGCCGATCTGCAGCGTCGACTGATCCGGTTCTCGCAGTTCGAGCAGTATCGAGCCCTCTGGCTACGGCCAGCCCGGCAGGACGATGGACTGGCGCTCCGTCTCGACGTAAGGCAAGCACCTCGGCATGTGGCTGCTTTCGGCGCAGCCTACGACAACACGATGGCAGGTCGGCTGTGGTTCGGCGCCTCGGACCTGCGCCTGTTGGGCAGCCCGGTCGAAGCGGGCGCCCGCCTGGGGATCGGCCAGTATCATCAAGACCTCGAGTTGGCCTTCATGTATCCGTTCCCAGTCGGGTATCGCTATTCGCCCCTTCTGCTCACTGCCGGAATTGGGCGGGAAGAAATCCGCCAATTCGTTCGGGATGGTGAGCTTCCCGCGATCGTGACCCGGGAATTCCGTTTGTTCGGAGGAATCGGCCGGAGACGGGACCGGGGCTGGCGCTTTCGTCTCGGCCCCGAGTTGCTCCTGTGGCATGAGGACACCCGCGGCGACAACACGTCGTTCGGTGGTCGTGGAGTGCTCGAGCGCGTCAGCGGACCGGAGGGGATTTCGCTTCGGATGGACGGTGCCGTCACCACTGCGTATGCGAGCGCGGCGACTGAGGCCGCCGTTGGGTTCGGCATCGGGAATCTGCTGGTGCAGCCGCGAATCCGCTTCGGCTGGGCCTCCGATAGCACACCACTTCAGTCGAGCTTCCCGCTGGGTGGCGACGAGGGGTTCCCGGGACTGCGGCTGTTCGAGCGGCGTGGCGTCCAGGAACTCCTGTTCGGCATCGGGTTCAAGCATCCGATCATAGGACCGGTGGCGGTGCGGCTGGAGGGCATGGCCGGGGCCGTGGGCTCGGGCGACGGGTTTCTCGAGCGGGGAACCGGGTATAACGGCGAGTGGCTGGAAGGGGTTCGGGGTGGCCTGGAGATCCGTACACCAATCGGTCCGGTCAGAATCGAGGAAGGCGTGAACTCGAATGGCGAGTGGGAAGGTTTCGTGCGGGTGGGTACATGGTTCTGACATCACGCTTGATTAGCTCGCCATTCCGACCTCCCCCAAGTCAAACTCCGATGGCGCCAGCTTGCCTGGATGACCGCGGCCGCGCTGGTCCACCGCCTCTGAGATCCCGTTCAGCTGAGGCACATTGACCAGCACCACCGGCCAGGAGCGGACTGCGTGGTCGTTGTCGCCGATAGGCGTCCATCGGGCTTCTCGAATTACCAGAAACCCCGTCTGCTGCTTCAGGAAATCCGAGAGCCGCTGATTCATCAGAAAGTCGAGGCTGCCGTGCACCGCGCCGCCCTCGAACAGGCACGATATGCTCCATGGCGCGGTGATTCCCATGCTCCCCGGAGTCACGACCCGGTCGTCGCCTGCGCTCGGTACGATCACCTGAACCGCCCCCCGCTGGATCGCGAAGAACGGCACGACGTCCTGATGCCCAGGGACGAGTGCATCGGTCAGCTTGAGAAAGGCGCCGGAGTGGGCCAGGAAGTCGAGGAAGCTCTGGTCTTCGGGTACTACGAAGGTTCCGGTAATCCAGCCGGCAGGCAGCAGAACCTCTGCTGCCACTGAACGATACCTGGCTTGGCCGAAACTCGGGGAGACCATCGCACTTTCCTTTGCAACTCTGGCGTTCCGCCTACCAATCCTTCTCACCACGCGAGGGATGGCTCGTCCGGCGGCCGAGATGGCTGGCTAGTTGTTCACGCTGCACGGCATCCAGCAATTGCCGGGCCTGGGTCGGATCCAGCTCCTTGACCGACTCACCATCAGCCCCCGAGCCAAATCCTCCGCCGGCCATGGCACCCGTAGCAGCTTCGGGCTTCCCCTCCATTCCCGGCACATTCTGGTTGCCTTGGCCATAGTCACCGCGGCGCGATCGGCCGGAGGAGCTGCCTTCGGGTCGGTCACCTCGTCGGCGGAGAGCGATCTCCAGATTCCATTTCGCGTCTTGATCGGCCGGGCCGAGGCGGACGGCTTCCTCGAACGCGGCGACGGCACCGTCGAGCAACGAATCCTTCTCGGCGCCCGTCGCGTCTTCGGCCGCCCGTACGGCAGCATTCCCCTGGTTGTACGCGCTTCGCTGTCGTAGTCTCTGGTCGGTCGCAGCTGCGCGCCAACGGGTCGCGGCGTCCTTGTATTGCTTCTGCCGGTACAACGCATTGCCAGCATCGTACCCGAACACCGGATTACTGCTTGCTTCGAGCGCGCGACTCCACTCGGCAAACGCACCGGGCCAGTCTCCCGCATCGTAGCGCCGCTCCGCACGTCGAGCTTGCCAGCTCGTGGGACTGCAGCCGAACAGCCCCACGATCAGCAACGCGAGCCCGACGGCGACAGCCGCGTCCGTCAGTTCAGGCCCGCGCGACGGCAGCGCCGCGGGGCGTCGGACGCGGAGCGGTGCCAGCCATTCAACCATCAAGAGCAGCACCGCCGCGCCGAGCGGCCATTGAAAGCGCTCCGCAGGGCGCCGAGCCTTGTGGGCCGTTATGGGACGGGCTTCCAGTCGCTCGACAGCCTGCTGAACCAGCTGAATTGCCGCTGCGTCGTCCCAGCGTGCGTAGGCGCCACCGGTTTGCTCGGCGATCTTTCGCAAGTCGGCTTCGTCCAGGCGCGAAACGACAATGCGCCCGATGTTGTCGCGGTGGTACGGTTCCGGCGCCTCGCTGCTGTCGGCGGGCACATTCCCTCCGGCCACGCTGCCGACTCCGATGGCAAACACCGGTACCTCTTCCCGACGCAACCGTGCCAGCGGCCGGTCGAGAGCGCCTTCGGTTCGTTCGCCGTCGGAGACGAGCACTACAGCGCGCGACCCCGGCTCCCCTGCGTGCTCGAAAGCCGTGGCTGCCGCAGCAAGCGCCGCCGAAACATCGGTCGACGGATCACCCACGTTCTCGGTGGCGGCCGCCTCGACAAACCGGCGAAACGCGTCGTGGTCGGTGGTGAGCGGCAATTGAAGGAAGGCGCTTCCACCAAACACGATCAGTCCCAGGCGATCGAGCGGGCGCGCTGCGGCGAGCTCGGCCAGGAGTGTCTTGGCCCGGCCGAGCCGGGTACCGCCCGCATCGGAGACGTTCATGGAGCGGGAAAGATCGAGCAGAACGAGCACGTCGCGCCCTGCGCGCCGAATCACCGCGGGCTGCTCACCCGCCTGAGGCCGTGCAGCGGCAACAATCAGACAGGCAAGCGCCGCCAACCGGAGCCAGTTGCGAGCCTCGCGCCGCCGCCCGTCCGGGAACGCCGAGAGGGGCGCGAGGAGATCCGGGTTGCCGAATCGGGCGAGGGCTGCCTGGCGACGCTTTTCGGAGCGTCGGACCAGGAGCACGCCCGCGGGGAGCAAGAGCAACAGGAGGAGCAGGGCGGGATGCGCGAACGTCATCGGCGCCTCACGGCACGGTACGAAGCCGGCCGAGACCAAGCCCGAGCTCGAGGGACAACAACAGGAGTCCGGGCACGAGCAGGAATGGAAAGAGCTCCCGCCAATCGCGAGTCTCCCCGATGCGCACCTCCACCCGCTCCAGCGGATCGATCTCTCGCATGATGCTCGCAAGCATCTCCGGGTCGGTCGCGCGGAAATAGCGGCCGCCGCTCCGGTCGGCGACACGCCGGAGAATCGCCTCGTCGGAGCTGGTCAGGCGGTCGGCCTGTCTACCGCCCCAGCGCCAGATGAACCGACGATTGTGCCCGGTGGTGTCGGCCGAACTCACGCCGATCGCATGGATGCGGATGCCAAGGGCGCGGGCTGCCTCCGCCGCCACGAATGGGGTCGGCTTTCCGGTGTTGTTGGCGCCATCCGTGACCAGCACGATGGTGCTGGCGTTGGCGGGGAGATCCTTGAGCTGAGCCAGGGCAAGGGCCAGTGCCGTCCCGATGGCGGTGCCGTCGGGGAGCTGACCGATGTCCACCTTCGCCAGCATCGACTCGACCAGTCCTGCGTCCGGCGTGAGCGGTGCCTGGAGGAACGCGCGCCCGGCGAAGACCACGAGTCCCAACAGGTCGCCGTCGCGCTGGCGGGCGAAATCGCCCAGGACCTTTCGGGCGACCTCGAGCCGGTTCCCCGGCTTGAAGTCGCTCGCTTTCATGCTGCTCGAGATGTCGAGGACGAGCATGAGGTTGCGCGATCGCACCTTGATGTCCTCGAGGTGTCGTGCGCTCTGCGGGCGGGCCAGAGCCAGAATCAGCAAGGTCAGGCCGAGTAGGGGAATCCACGGCGCGATGCGATGCCAGCGGACGCGCGCGCTTCGAGGCACCGCGCCGAGCAGCGTGAGCGCGGAGAATCCGAGATATGCCGGTGGCTGCTTACGGGCGCGCCACAGCGTCCAGCCCCACCAGAGGGGGCACGCGAGCAGAGCGAGGAACCAGGGCTCAGCGAAGCGCATAGCTGGTTGCCGGGACCGGCCCCGCTGCGGCGCGATGCCATTCGGCGAGCAGGTTGCGGGCGGCTCGCACCACGGCCTGAGCTTCACCGATATCGGGTCGGTACCGGGCGAACTTTACCAGATCGGCTTCGGCCAGCAGCTGTTCACAATGCCGCCGCAAGTCGTCCCCTGCGAGCGGCCGCGGCAGCAAGAAGAGCAGCTCGGCTGTGGTGCGCTCGAGTGCGGGCACCTCGTGAGCCTCCTCCAGATAGCGCCGCAGCACGTCGGCCACCGCCGCGTAATGCCGGTCTATCTCCCCACCCGCTGGCCAACCACTCTCCTCGATTGCATCCAGCCGCGCGAGGGCTGCCTGATACGGGCCGGCGTCTGCGGGGAGTGTGTCCGCCCGTTCGAGTGATTTGAGCGGCCCGGCCCGGCGATGTCGACCGAGGAGAACGCCCACCAGCGCCACCAGTGCGGCGCCGAGCACACCGGCAACGACACGCGGATCGGGGCCGCGCTGTCGCTCGATATCCTTGATGTCCTTGAGCGACGGATTTCCTGCCGGCGCGACCGGGTCGATCTCCACGAATGCGCTGTCGCTGGTCATAGTCGCGCGAGTTACACCCTTCACCGCGCGCATGAACGGAAGCCCGAAGATGGGCGCCGCCTGGCGCCCGGTCCGATAGAATGCGACCTGGGCCTTCCCCGTATAGATCCGGTCCGAGCCCCGCAGTAGCTTTTCGACCGACAGAATCCGGACCCCCGGTGCCAGCTCTGCCACAGGTCGTGGCACAGTGTCATAGAGGAGGTCGCGCTCGTCCAGTCGTACGCGAAACCGAAGCACGACCACATTGCCGACATGCGAGCGGCCGGGCTCGGGCGTGACCTCGAAATGCTGGTTGGGGAGATTGACGTCCTGGGCTCTGGCGGACGGAATTCCGAAAGCCAGCGCTAGTGCCCACACCCTGCACAGTTCGAGACCTAGGGCCAGGCGCGGAGAGAGGGACATCAGTTCTACACTAGACACCCGTGGCCCTACGGACCAGTAGGACGCAGGACTATGGCGACCGCCGATCCCGGCATCTATCGTATGCTGGATACCGCTTAGACGAGGCGCACCATTCTGTTCCCTCGCGCTCTTTGGCGCACGGCCGTCGTTCTTGCCGCCTTCGCGCCCTCGCTCGTCGCTCAAGGCGAGCATCAGCATGGCGGGGCGCCGACCCCGAAACTGGGCCAGGTCACCTTCAAGACCTCGTGCAGCCCGGCGGGCCAGCGCAATTTCGAGCGGGGCGTCGCGCTGATCCATTCCTTCTGGTACGAAGAAGCGGGTAAAGCATTCCGCGCCGCGGCGAAAGCTGATTCAGCCTGCGGGATGGCGCACTGGGGCAGCGCCATGAGCCTGCTTCATCCGTTGTGGACTGCGCCGCCTCCGAACGACGGGCAAACCGGGCTGGCGGAAGCGGAGCTGGCGGTGCGCCTCACACCGGCCGGGGGTCGAGAGCGCGCCTACGCCGAGGCTATTGCGACGTTCTACCGCGGCTATGAGCCATCCAAGTTCCGGCCGCAGCTCGAAGCCTACCAGGGCGGAATGGAAAAGCTCGCACAGCGTTTTCCGCAGGATCCCGAGGCGCAGATCTTCAACGCGCTGGCGTTGATCGCCGTCGGCCAGCTCGATGTCGCCGACACCACTTATGCCAGGCAGCGCCGAGCAGCGGCCATCCTCGAGCCGCTGTTCAAGCGAGCGCCGTCTCATCCGGGCCTCGCGCATTACCTGATACACGCGTACGACTACCCGGTGCTGGCGAAGGATGGAGTCCAGGCGGCAGAGCGATACGCGTCGATCGCACCGGCGGTGCCCCATGCGCAGCACATGCCGTCGCACATCTACACCCGCATAGGAGCGTGGGACTCGTCGGTCAGCTCAAACCGACGGTCCGCTGAGTCCGGCCACACCTTCGAGCAGCAACAACACTTCGCCGCGCTCTGGGATCAGCACGCCCACGCGCTCGACTACCTGGCATACGCTTACCTGCAACAGGGGCGCGATCGCGAAGCCAAGAGTGTGCTGGACCAGGTCGCGTCCACCAAGGCCACGTACCCGGAGAACTCTCTCACCAGCGACTACGCCCTGGCCGCTATTCCGGCCCGTTATTTCCTCGAGCGCGGCGAATGGGCCAAGGCCAAGACTCTACCCCTGCGTCCGGCGCCGGCATGGCGCGGCGCCGAGGCGGTGACTCATTTCGCCCGCGCGCTCGGCGCTGCCCGAAGCGAGGACGTGACAGTTGCACGCGCCGAAGTTGACACCCTGGCGAGCCTGGAGAAGGAGTTGGCGAATACACCGGCACAATCAAGCTGGAGTACGCAAGTGCGAATCCAGCGGCTCGCTGCATCCGCCTGGGTGTTCCGCTTGCAAGGCGATACAGGCTCGGCGATCGAGGCGGCGCGGACCGCGGCCGATCTCGAGGACATCACACCCAAGCATCCGGTTACGCCCGGCTCACTGCTTCCAGCTCGTGAGTTGTACGGGGATCTGCTGCTCGAGCTTGGCCGCGCCGCAGATGCGCGGCAGGCCTACGAGGCGTCGTTGTATCGCCAGCCGAATCGGGCGCGATCGCTATATGGAGCGGCCCGGGCAGCGGAGCTGGCCGGCGACCGGGCGGGAGCCCGGCAGCGGTATCAGGAGCTGGACAAGCTCCTGTCCCGCGGCGACGGCGACCGCCCTGAGCTTGCGCTGGCGCGAAAGGCCCTTGCCTCACGCTGAAGGGTCAGCGCCACTGCATGCGCTCGCGCCGGCGAAAGAAGGCAATCAGCGGCTCACCATAGGGTGCCCCGGCATCGAGCCGCAGCAGGTCAGCCCGGTTCTCCCGAACCGTACGATCGACCTGTGCATCGAACGCCGCAACGCGGGCGCGGAGATGAGCCTGTACCGACGGGCTGCCGGTGTCCACGTAGCACCACTCATCCGTTTCCGCATCTCGCAAGGCCACCACTCCCACGTCCGGCAGCTCCCGTTCGCGCGGATCGACCAGTTGCACCGCAATGACGTCGTGCCGCCGGGACAACCGGCCCAGGATCGGTCCCCAGTTGTCCGCGATGAAGTCCGAGACGACGAACAGAACCGAGCGGCGCCGCAGCAATGGCTCGAGGACGAGCAGGCTGCCGGCCAGGTCTGTTCCCTGACCCACGGGCTGATAACTCAGCAGCTCGCTCACCACGCGTAACACCTGCCGCCGTCCTTTTCGTGGCGGGACGTAGCGCTCCAGCCGGTCGGTGAAGAAGGCCGCGCCCACCCGATCGTTGCTCCGCGCGGCTGCGAGCGCTATGACGGCGCAGACCTCGGTGGCCAGCGAGCGCTTGCTTTGCTGCCCTGAGCCGAAGGAGTCCGACGCGCTGTAGTCGACCACGAACAGGACCGTCAGCTCGCGCTCTTCCAGGAAACGCTTGACGTATGCGGTCCCCAGTCTCGCCGTGACGTTCCAGTCGATCGTGCGTACATCGTCGCCCGGTTGGTATTCGCGGACCTCGGCGAATTCGACGCCCCGGCCTCGGAAGGCGCTGGAGTACTCTCCCGCGACGATATCCCGGACCAGGTGTCGTGTCGTGATCTCGATCCGGCGGACTTCGGCGGCAACTTCCTCGGGATTCACGGGACCGGTACGGCGGCGAGCAGTCGTTGGAGTAGGATGTCGGGAGTGACGCCATCGGCGTCGGCGCGATAGGTGAGAATGACCCGGTGGCGCAGCGTGTCTAGCGCCAGAGCCTTTACGTCTTCCGGGGTGACATATCCGCGACCGGCGAGGAACGCGTGCGCCTTGGCGGCGCGGAGCAGAAAAATGCCGGCACGGGGTGAGGCGCCATACTCCAGCAATGGTCGCAGTTCCTTGAGCCCGACGGCGCCGGGGTCTCGGGTCGCCCCGATGACGTCGAGCACGTATTCCTTCACCCGGTCGTCGACGTAGAGATCCTGAACCAGACGACGGGCCTCGAGCACCCTGGCGGCATCGAGGACCGGCGATGCCGTCGGCTCCGGGCCGGCGGTCATTCGGTCGAGCACCTGTCGTTCTTCATCCCGCTGGGGATAGGTGACGACCAGCTTGAACATGAAGCGGTCCACTTGCGCTTCGGGCAGCGGATAGGTGCCTTCGTGCTCGATGGGATTCTGAGTGGCGAGCACGAGGAACAAATCGGGAAGTGCGAGACTCTGGCCGCCGATGGTTACCTGCTTCTCCTGCATTGCCTCGAGCAGCGCGCTCTGCACTTTGGCCGGTGCCCGATTGATCTCGTCGGCCAGCAGGATGTTGGTGAAGATGGGCCCTTTCTGAACGGTGAACTCCCCGCTTCGCTGGTTGTAGACCTGGGTGCCGATCAGGTCGGCCGGGAGAAGATCCGGGGTGAACTGAATTCGCCGAAATCCTCCGGACACGATCGCAGCCAGGGTTCGCACCGCCAGCGTTTTGGCGAGTCCCGGCACCCCCTCGAGCAGGACATGCCCATCCGCCAGAAGTCCGATCAACAGCCGCTCGAGCAGACTTCGCTGGCCAACCACGACCCGTCCAAGCTCGGTCAGGGCCTCGGCAGCGAGGCGACTCTCCTCGGCATGGGCATGATCCGGTGTCGTGGTCGACGTCCGGACCGGGGCCGCTGCAGGGTCGGGCAGCATGCTCATGCGCGAAGCCTAACCGCACCACGTCACCTCAGCGAGGCCCGTCCAGGTGGGCCTCGAATCCAGCTGACCGCCGGGTTCGTAGGGCGTAGGCACATGACCGGCGTCATTCAGGACGGACAATTCTACGGGAAGGTGGCGGGAAGCCGCCGGTTGGAGGACTTCGTTTTGGCCGAAACGAGGTACCCCGGTCGGGCGGTGGTGCCCTGGCATGCGCATGAAAGCCCGTTGGTGTGCTTCGTGATTCGCGGAGCGCTCGAAGAGCGCACCGAAGCAGGTTCTCGGCAGTATCGGAGCGGAGCGGTGTTCTACCACCCCATGCTCGAGCCGCATTCCCATCGATTCGAACCCGCCGGGGCTCAGTGCTTCACCTTGACGATGCGAGCGGAAATGTTCCGTCGCCTCGAGCCGCGCGATCGGGTCGAGCTTCACGCACCGCTCGATGCCAGCACGAGCCCGATCGCCTGGCTGGTGCGCCGACTGCATGCCGAGTTCCAGCACGGTGCCGCCGCTTCGGAGCTGGTGCTGGAAGGCCTCGCGCTCGCTGTGCTCGGCGAGCTGACGCGCTGGCCCGGCCCCGGGTCAGGGAATGGGCGGCCGGTCTGGGTGGAGACGGTTCGCGATCTTGCGGAAACGCATTGCGACAAGTCAGTGAGCCTCACCGCTCTCGCGGCGGAGGTCGGGATTCATCCCGTGCATCTGGCCCGCTCGTTCCGGCGCGCCTTCGGGTGCAGCCTGGGCGAATACGCGCGCCGCGCACGGATCGAGCGGGCGCGCCAAGCGCTGCTCGCGACCGATCAATCGCTGGCGAGCATTGCGTTAATGGCCGGATTTTCCGATCAGGCTCACTTCTGCCGTCAGTTCAAGCTCGCCACCGGGACAACCCCCGGCGCCTATCGGGCCGCGGGGCGTCAGACTCGGGACTGATACTCGAGGTAAGTCGCGGTGGCGCGGGCAATCTCGGCGCCGTGGTACCGCTCAACGACCCGGAGAGCGAGATCGATTCCCGAGGTCAGACCTCCGGCAGTGGCGACCTTCTCGTGCTCTACATATCGCACGCCCCGCTCCAGCTTCACCTTGGGAAACTCGCGGGCGAACGAGTCCTGGAATTCGTGGTGCGTAGTTGCGGTGAGACCATCCAGTAATCCAGCCCGCGCCACAATGAACGCGCCGGTGCACACCGACATCACCAGATCGGCGCGTCGCGCGACTGCCCGGAGCCACTCGAGTGTCGCTGCCGAGCTGTGATGAGCGGGAACTACCACAATGGCGGCTCTCGGCGCGTCCGAGTAGCTGTAGTGTGGCACGATGGTAAGCCCACCGGTTGCAGCGAGGGGCGCCTTACTCGGCCCGACCGTAAACAGTTCGAACGCAGACTCTCCGCCGTTCGGTAGCATGACGTCCTGGAAGACCTCCCAGGGGCCCGCCATGTCGATCACGTTGACGTGCTCTCCGATCAGGAACGCGATCGGCGTAGTGGCGCTGGTGAGGCCGGCGACTCGCCGGGCCGCGAAGCTCGCCGCGACGGCCGCGGAGCCGAAGAGAAACGATCTGCGTTGCATGCCAGGAAGGTGGGAAATCGAGCGGGCGATGTATTGCACCGGCCGAGCCGGGTGGAACGCAGTTAGCCTGAGGCTCTCAAGCAGTGTCGAGCGTCATTGAGTCCCGCGAACCTGCCCGGGACGCGCGGTCGAATCGCCGACCGACCGCACCAGACGGAATCCCAGATTGGAAGAGCCGGTGCTCGCCTCGCCGCGGCCGCGACTGCCGACGAGATAGCGGGTGCAGTACTGCTCGCTGCACAGATAGGAGCCTCCCCGGATGACCCGGGTCGGCGAGTCGGGGTGCGACGGGTCGAGGCTGGTTGGCGGGCCGGTCGGATTCCGGGCTATCCCCGCTGCGGCCAATCGAGCGTACCAGTCGGTGCGATACCAGTCGCTCGTCCACTGCCACACGTTGCCACCCATGTCGTACAGTCCGAAGCCATTGGGCGGAAACGCCGTCACCGGCGATGTGCCTACGTAGCCATCTTCCCCGGTATTGCGGGTTGGAAACCGTCCTTCGAAAATGTTCGCCACATAGCGGCCACCCGGCTTGAGCTCGTTCCCCCAGGCGTAACGCTTCCGGTCGAGCCCCCCACGCGCGGCCCATTCATATTCGGCCTCGGTAGGCAGCCTCTTGCCGACCCAGCGCGCGTAGGCCTCGGCGTCCTCATAAGTCACTTGAACTACCGGGTGATTGGAGCGACCGCGGAGGTTGCTGCCGGGTCCTTCGGGGTGACGCCAGTTTGCTCCTGGTACCCAGCGCCACCATTCGAGGCTGCTCAGATACGTCAGATCGTGCTTGGGAGGTGAAAACACGATCGACCCCGGAGCGAGCCGCTCTTTCGGCAGGTCGGGAAAGTCCTTCGGATCGAGCCGGCGCTCCGCGACGGTCACGTATCCGCTTGCTGCAACGAAACGCTCGAACTCCTGATTGGTGACCGGTGTGCGATCGATCCAGAACCCACTTACGTCTACCGGGTGAACCGGCTCCGCATCGGGCAGCTTGCACCCTCCGCATCCCATCCAGAAGCGCCCGCCCGGCACCCACGCCATGCCTTCCGGCGCCAGACCCGGGGCGACCTCCGACCGCACCGCCGGAACGAAGGTTCCCTCCTCGGTCGACTGAGCGAAAGCCGAATCCTGAGGCTTGGGCTGGCAGCCTGCCACGGCGCACGCGAGCGCCAGCACGGGCGGTGTGAATCGACCAATCATGAAAAGGGAGACGGCTCAGCGGGAGTCGGGCCCACGCCCGGGAGGGCGACAGTCGAGCTCACGAATTGAATCGCAAGATCCGGATAGCCAGCCATGCCTCCTGCGTCCCAATATTGTCGCGGGAGGAAACTATGACTGCGACGAAACTTCTCGACAATTTGCATAAGGACCGTACCCGGCGCGATCCGACTCAAGCCGCCCGCGCCGGAAACCTAAACCGCCTGCCGGCGCTTCCGGAACGTGGATCCACGATCCGATACACCGTATTGGACTCGCCGGTTGGTCGGATCATGATTGCGGCAACTGAACACGGCGTGTGTGCGTTGTTTCTGGGCGATACCGATGCCGCACTCGAAGCCGACCTCCGGACCGAGTTTCCCGATGCCCGGATCCTGCCGGACTCGAGCGGGCTCGGCGAATGGGCGGATAGGATCAGCGCCTGCCTCGAGGGCCGCGTGCCCCGGGCAGACATCAGGCTCGATGCGCGCGGCACTCCATTCCAGCACCGCGTGTGGGACCATTTGCGCGCTATTCCGGCGGGTCAGACTCGAACCTACACCGAAGTCGCTGAGGCGCTGGGAGTTCCTCGAGGAGCCCGGGCTGTAGGCCGCGCCTGCGCCACGAATCCGGTATCGGTGATTGTGCCGTGTCACCGGGTGGTACGGGGCGACGGCAATCTGGCTGGATACCGTTGGGGAATAGCGCGAAAGCGCGCACTGCTCGAGTGGGAACGGCGCCGGTGACAGCGGACTCGAGCCCCAGCGTTTGATCGGGTCGGCTCTCAGGGCCAGTCCCGGCGGAGAGAAGACCCGGGTGGGGCGCAGCGTTGCACGATGAACTTGCCGCGGCACCGAGACTGAGGCCGCGGTTCATTGTTCGGGCGGTACCGTTTAGAGTTCCCTCCCTATGTTTGCCGCCTTCCCGCCGTCTGGCGGGCGCGGGCCCGCGCGTCCGTGCGACCCGGCAGCCCCAGTCGAAACCGCAGCCACCGGCGCGACCGTAGGTTGGTTGGACCCCTCTTTCGATTCCCTATGACCGTCTCTGCTCGAGGTCGGATCCGGCTTTGGGCCGGCCTGGTGTTCGCCACGGCGTGCAGCTCCGGCCGCACGTCAGCGCCGTCTACCACCCCTGTTCCCGCCGAAGGCTCCGCCGCCACTGAGGCGCCGGCAGCGCCCACGTCCGCGGGCGGGATCCCCGCCGCGTATCGCCTTGAGGCACCGGAGTGGTGGGCTCACGCAATCGCGCAGGGCACCCGCACCACGACCGGTGCGCCGGGACCCAACTACTGGCAACAATATGCCAGCTACAAGCTCGAGGCCGAGCTCAATCCTGTGCTCAAGCGGCTCACCGGCCGCGGGCGTGTGGTCTACTACAACCGGTCGCCCGATTCGCTTCCCGTGGTGTATGTCCAGGCCTATCAGAATCTCTTTCGCGAAGAGGCTAAGCGAAATCAGCAGACCCCGAAGCTCGGCGGCATCGATTTCGATCGGGTGATGGCCGAGGGCAAGATCCTGAGCTCGGTGGCCAAGCCCACCGAGCCGGGCTACACGGTAACCGGCACCATCATGGAGCTTCGGCTGCCAAAGGCCCTGGCGCCGCACGATTCGCTGGTGATGGAGTTCGATTGGCAGTTCCGAGTCCCGTCGGAAACGGCCCCACGGGAAGGTCAGGATGGCGAAGTCTGGTTCATCGCCTACTGGTATCCCCAGCTGGCGGTCTACGACGATGTGAACGGTTGGCAGATCGATCAGTATCTGGGTCGGGGCGAGTTCTACATGGGCTACGCCGACTACGACGTCAAGCTCACTGTGCCCACGGGCTGGCTGCTCGATGCAACGGGTACACTCGAGAATGCGACTCAGGTCTTCACGCCCCAAACCCTTGCTCGGCTCGACTCGGCGCGCACCGGCACGACCATCGTCCACGTAGTCACAGAGAAGGACAAGGCAGACAGCGTCGCCACGACGAAAGGCGCCGACGGCAAGCTGACCTGGCACTGGACCGCCCGAAACGTCCGGGATTTCGTCTGGGGGACGTCGCCGAGGTACCTGTGGGATGCAGCCCGAGCCGTCACCGACAGCGCGAAGGGCAAGATCACGAGCTCGTCGCTGGTAGCGGCGTTCTATCGCCCCGAAGCAGTGCGGTCATACTGGGATGAGGCGGCCCGCTACGGTCGGCACTCAGTCGAGTTCTTTTCGAAGAAGCTGTGGCCGTATCCGTATCCGCACATGACCGCGGTTGACGGACCGGAAGGATGCGGCGGCATGGAATACCCCATGCTCACCTGCATCGGCGGAACCTACGACAGCCTATCTCTCTACGAAGTGGTGACGCACGAGATCGGTCACATGTGGTTCCCGATGATGGTCGGCTCGGATGAAAAGCGCTACGGCTGGCAGGACGAGGGCTTCACCCAGTACGACCAGTCCCAGGCCATGGCAGACTTTTTCAAGGGCTTCGACGATGAGGCGCGGAACCGGGACTACTACCTTCGCGGCGCGCAGGCAGGGTACGAAGAGGAGATGATGAAGCCGGCCGATCGCTACGGCAACGATCAGAGCTACGGCATCGCCGCCTACTGGAAACCGGCCACCGTGCTGGTCGCGCTCCGGGAGGCGCTCGGGCGGGAAACTTTCGAGAAAGCATTCCGGGAGTACGGCCGGCGCTGGCTGGGCAAGCACCCCACGCCCTGGGACTTCTGGAACACCTTCGACAACGTGACCGGACAGGATCTGTCCTGGTTCTGGAAGGAATGGTTCTTCGAGACCTGGAAACTCGATCTCGCTCTCGACACAGTACAAATCGAGGGCGATTCAGCCGCAATCGTGATGGAAAACCGGGGCAAGGCGATAATGCCAGTCCCCCTCGCCATAACGCGCGAGGGGGGTGGGGTAGAGCGGGTGATGGTGCCCGTCAGCGTCTGGTTCGGGGGCGAGAAGCGCTACACCCTCAAAGTGGCCGCCAAGCCGGCCATCACCAAGGTCGAGATCGACCCGGAGCACGGGTATCCCGACAGCAATCGCGGCGACGAGATCTGGTCCCGGGGCCGCGCTGCTTCGAGTGTTACACCGACGTCGAAGCGCTGACCTGCTTGCGGGCGAACGGCCCGACGATCGGTAGCTCCCATTCCTGGCCCTGGTACGCCTTCCACATGAGCACCAGCCACAGGATGAAGCCGCCGAAACTCATCACGATCGAGAGGACCAATCCGAATATCCACCCGATCACCGGAACTACGCCGCTCAAGATCGACAACGCGATGCTGGCGATGACCCATCCGACCCACAGCACGGTGGACTGCATGGCGTGAAATCGCACGAACGTGTTGGTCTTTTCGAGGATGAGGAAGATGATCCCGGTGATCGGACCCAGCAGATAAGCGAGCGCCCCGGCGAGGTTCGGCGTCAGGCCGGTTCCGGTAGCGGGCACTGGGGGAGGGACCGGCGACGGAGCGGACATCTGATCCTCCAAGCGGCGTAGGGGAAGTGAGCCGAAGGTGTGGCTCGTCCCGGCGGCTGTCAATACAGGATGCTCCGTTCTCGCTAATTTGAGAAGATGGCTACGACCGACGCGACCCTGAACGGAACATTCCAGGCTCGACTGTCTGCTGCCCGCCGGGCGCACCGGCTTCCGCTCGAGCTGCGTCAGCGGGCCGAAGAGTTCGGCCATGCGTTGCTCGCCTATCTCTTCCCCCATTTTGCCCGGGTCACTCGTACCGACCAATCCGACATCGCCGCGGAGGAATCCCACCTCCGGGCTCTGCTCGCGCCGATGCTCGAAGACGGGCAGGGGCAGGCGAATGTGTTCTTCGCCGGGCTTCCACCGATTTACGATGCCTTGCTGGCGGACGCCGACGCCATGTACCAGGGTGATCCGGCGGCAAATGGCCGGGACGAGGTGATCCTCGCGTATCCGGGTTTCTTTGCGATCGCGCTGTATCGGGCGGCGCACGCTCTCCACGACCTGGAAGTTCCGCTCTTTCCTCGACTTCTCACTGAGGTCGCCCATCGGGAAACGGGGGTCGACATTCACCCGGCCGCGCAGATCGGAAGCCGGTTCGCCATCGATCACGGAACCGGCATCGTCATCGGGGAAACGGCGGTACTGGGAGACCGGGTGAGGATCTACCAGGGCGTGACGCTAGGGGCGGCAGCCGTCAGGAAGGAATTGTCGCGCATCAAGCGGCACCCGACGATCGGAAACAACGTGGTTATCTACGCGAATGCCACGATCTTGGGCGGCGACACCATCGTGGGTGACGACAGCATCATCGGAGGCAACGTCTGGCTCACCCACAGCGTGCCTCCCAAGTCGGTTATTACTCACCGCGAGCACGAACGTCGCGAGCGGCCAGCCGAAGACCTGCTCGAGTTCCACCTTTAGCAACGTTGGACCGATCGGACCGGTCTAGATCCCCGGGGGCGGGTTCGCCACCACGTTCCAAATCACCGTAACAACGCCAATTAGAAGGACGGCCAGGCCGACCCAGTAAAGGACGGTGCCTGGGGTGACTGGTTCGGGCTTGAAGGACATGGCGGGTCGGGGTTGAAGTAGGTAGGAAGGTAATCGCTAATGGCTAATGGCCAACGGCCAAAGGCCCCTATAAATTCTCATACCATCCTATCTTGCGCCCCCGGAGGAGATCCATGTCGATGCCGGTTGGGCGGTCCGCGCTCGAGCGACTCAGCGAGATGCCGGTCGCGCGGGTGATCGCCTACTACGTCCTTCTGATTGCCGGCACCATGCTGCTCATCCGGCTCTTTCCGGACCAGCTGAGCCATTTGTTCAGCGCGGAGCGGATGGACGAGCTGACCCGGCTGCCGGGCCGTCACGGGGATCTATCGGCGATCGCCCAGCAGCCTGCCGGAGGCACAGCGGCACCCGGCCAGGTGCCGCTTACGCCCGCGCTCGCTGCCGGATTGGCAATGGTGGGTGCGACGCTGCTCATGCTGCCGGTGGCCTGGATTTACACCATGACTCGGCAAAAGAAGGGGTACCGGCAGTCCACGGTTCAAACCCTCGTCATCCTGCCGGCCGTCGTGGCCGGTGTGGTGATCCTGGTCAAGAACAGCCTGGCGCTCGCGTTCAGCCTGGCCGGCATCGTAGCAGCGATGAACTTCCGGAGTACCCTGCGGGACACCAAAGACGCAGTCTATGTGTTCCTCGCCATGGTGATCGGACTCGCGGCGGGCGTCCAGATCATTACCGTCGCCCTTGCGGTGTCGCTCATTTTCAATCTGATCGTCCTGCTGCTCGCCTGGAGCGATTTCGGCCGTTCCCCCTCAGCGTTAGAAGGGGCACGGGCCCGCTCGCGCCTGGAACGGGCCCGTCAGCTCGCGGCGGCCAACCGCACCGGAATGTTCGTGTCAGTTATGGAACGCGAGGTGCTGCGCTCGCTCTCGCCCGAACAACTCGATGTGTTGGCCGATCGGGCACGACGCCTCCGAAAACGTGACTCGACGATCACCGGCGAGCGGCCCGCGGTGCACACGGAAAAGCCGCTGGACACGATTCTACGGGTGTACGCCGGGGACCCTGAACCACTTCGGCCCGCTGCCGAATCCGTCCTCGCCACCCAGGCGAAAGCCTGGCGGTTCGCCGGCGTCGTGGCCGGTCAGAACGGCGAGCGGGCGCTCGAGTACCGGCTGCGACTACGTCGCAAGGTTCCCGCCTCTGTGCTGGAGTGGCAGTTGCGGGAGCGGCTCGGCTCGGCGCGGGTGGAGCTGAGCTAGTGCAAAGGGGATGGTGACTACGGACGCCACCGAGGAACTCCGTCGTCGACTCCAGCCCATCGTCCAAGGCCGCTACTCCCTCGAACGTGAGTTGGGCCAGGGCGGGATGGCGACGGTGTTCTTTGCCCGGGACCTCCGCCACGGACGCGCGGTCGCCATCAAACTGCTCGACCCCAACGTCACCAGTACTATCGGCGTCGAGCGGTTCCTCCGGGAAATCGCAATCACTGCCCGCCTCCAGCACCCCCACATCCTCACGTTGATCGAGTCGGGCCAGGAAGGCGGCCTGGTGTACTACATCATGCCGCACATCGAGGGCGAGTCGCTCCGGATTCGCCTGAGCCACGAGCCACCTCTCTCCGTCACCGGCGCTGTGTGGATCGCTCGTGAGGTGGCGGATGCGCTGGCCTACGCGCACGGGCATGGCGTAATCCATCGCGATATCAAACCGGAAAACATCCTGGTGGCGGATGGCCATGCTTGGGTTGCCGACTTCGGCATCGCACGCGCCATCGAGACCAGCGGCGAGAAGGCGCTCACCATGGCCGGTCTTCCCATCGGGACGCCGGCGTACATGAGCCCCGAACAGGCCGAGGGGCGGACCGATGTCGACGGCCGGAGCGACATCTACTCCTTGGGATGCGTCCTGTTCGAGATGCTCGCCGGCCGGCCGCCGTTCATGGGACGCTCGGCGCGCGTCGTCATCAATCAGCATGTGGCGACGCCGCCTCCGTCGGTTGCCGAGTTCCGTCCGGAGCTGCCCAAGGAGTTGATCGAGGCTGTGGACCGGGCCATCGCCAAGAAGCCGAACGACCGGTTCCAGACGGTGAAGGAATTTGCCGGCGCGCTCGATGTGGTGGCAGCCAATGCGGTTGCCACCAGCCCCACACCTCCGGACGCATACGCCCGCGCCGCCGCCAGCGGAGTCCGGCGGGCGATCGAGGAGCGAAATGAGTCCGAGCGCCGGGGCAGCAAGTCGGGTGCGCTGCTGCTGGCGGCCGCCGCGCTGGCTGCTCTGGCGCTTGCAGCCACCACGCTGTTTCCCTGGGGCAAGAATGCTAAGCCCCCGCGGCCGGAGCCAACCGCAGCGCCCGTTGGGAGGGATCCCCCGGTTTCAGCCGGACCGGCCTATCGCTCGACCATTGCGGTGATGCCGCTCGTGGCCTACAGCCACGACAGTCAATCGACCTTTTTGAGTGAGGGGCTCACCGAAGAGATCATTACCCAGCTGGCTCAGATCAAGAACCTCAAGGTCATTTCGCGAACCTCGGTCGTCGCGCTTGCCTCCAAGGGCCTGACCGTTCCCCAGATCGCAGAAACGTTGGGCGTGCGCCACGTACTCGAGGGCTCGGTTCAGCGGGCGGGGGATCGAATCCGGGTCTCGCTGCAGCTCATCGACGCAACCAATGATGCGCATCTCTGGGCTCAGTCCTACGACGAAAAATTGAAGGACGCAATCTCGCTCCGCGCTGACGTCGCCGGAAAGGTGGCGTCGGCTCTCGCCATGACCGTGCCCGCCATCGAACCGGCACCCGCGGACTCCCACGCCGCTCCGGAAAACAGCGCCGCGTACGACGCCTACCTCCGGGGCAGCTATTGGGTGGCCAGAGTGAACCTGGCGAGCACCGAGCGGGCCATCAAAGCGTTCGAGGACGCCATCCGGGCCGATTCAGGGTTCGCGCCCGCGTACGCCGGCCTCTCGAAGGCGCAGCAGCAGATGGTCGCCATCGCACGGAGCGGGGACTTGTACGCCACTCTGTCGCGGGCGCTGGCAAATGTGGAACGTGCGCTTCAGCTGGATTCCAATCTTGCCGCCGGCTATCTCGCGCGCGCGACCATCCGGCTCAACGCCTGGGCACCCGATTCTCTGGTGGAGGCCGATATCGGTCGCGCCATGGCGAGCATGCCCAATTCAGCCAACACCCGCATCGTGCACTCCCTCGCGCTCGCGCGGCAGGGACGCTACGCCGAGGCCCAGGCCGAAGCGGACGCCGCCGTCCAGTTGGATCCACTGTCGCCTGCCATGCACACGGCTGTTGCGCTCGTTGCGCTCGCAGCGCGGCGTTACGATCTGGCGGTCAACGAAAGCCGCCGGACCCTGAGCCTGGATTCCCAGTTCGTCGGGGGCTACGCCATCGAGGCAGTCGCCTTGCTAGAGCAGAGACAGCCGGACCGCTGCCTGGCTCTCGACCTGCGCGCATTCCCCGAGATTCGGGCGATGTGCCTCCAGGCGGCAGGACGGCGGGCTGAGGCGGCCGGGCTTGCGGACTCCGTCAGCACTGCGTACGCCGCCGGCAACTACCTGAGCGTGTTCCAACTCGGCTTGCTCGGGGCCTACTACGGCCAGCAGGGCGATACGCGCCGCGCGGTACAGTGGCTGGAGCGAGGCTACGCCGTCTCTCCCAACCCGGTCGAGTTCCGTGTGCTCGATTCGGCGTTGTTCGATCGGGCTCGCGAAGACCCCGAGTATCGGGCAGCACTGGCCCGTCTGCACCGCCAGGTCTACCTCCGCGTCTTTCGATGAGATTCGGTATCGTCGCGCTCGGCCTCGTCGCCGCATGCGCCGGGGCGGGCCCGTCATCGGTGCCGCGACCGGCGCCCAACGCGGTCGAGCTCACCATGTTTCTCATCGGCGACGCCGGAGCACCCGCGCCCGGCGGGGAGCCGGTTCTCAAAGCACTGAGCGCTGAGCTGGCGAAGGCTCCCGGTCAGCGCGTCGTCGTGTTTCTGGGTGACAACGTCTATCCCCGCGGACTTCCCGATTCGGCTGCGCCTGACCGAACCGAGATGGAGCGGCGGCTCGACACGCAGGTGGACGTCGTGAAGGCCGCGGGAGCGCGGGGGATTTTCGTTCCCGGCAACCACGATTGGGCGAAGCATGGGCCGGATGGCTGGAATGCAATGCGGCGGCAGGGGCGGCAGATCGCGCGCCGCGGTGCACCGGAGGTCGAGCTTCTTCCGGTGGACGGGTGCCCCGGTCCGGCCGTGGTAGACTTTGGCGAGCGGGTTCGCCTGATCGCGCTCGATACACAGTGGTGGCTCCACGGAGGCCCTCGGCCGGTCGGACCTGACTCCAAGTGCCGCGCTGCCAATGAGCGTGCTGTCGCCGACTCACTCAAGGCTGATCTCGCATCGGCCGGCAACCGCAAGGTCGTGGTCGCTGCGCATCACCCGCTGGCGACTGGAGGCGAGCACGGAGGGTACTTCGGGGTCCAGTCGTACCTCTTTCCCCTCCGGGTGGTGAAGCCCTGGCTCTGGATCCCGCTTCCGGGTATCGGATCGACCTACCCGATCGCGCGGCAGAGCGGAGTATCGAATCAGGATATGGCCGGAATGCTGAATCAGCGTATGCGGGACATGCTTCAACGAGCCATGCGGGACCATCCGCCGCTGGTCTGGGCCGACGGGCACGACCACAATCTCCAGGTCCTCAAAGGCCTGAGCGCCCGCTGGCTGCTTGTCAGTGGAGCAGGCATCTTTGGGCATGAGGGTCCGGTGAATCGCTTACCGGAGACCCGGTTTGCTTCCCAGGACGCCGGATACATGCGGGTAGAGTTTCTTACCGACGGTCGAGAACGCCTGGGCGTGCTCGCCGTGGATCGGGAGGGTCGCTCGCTGGAGCGATTCTCCGCCTGGCTCGAATGAACAGGCTGGAGGACATGATGCGCATACGCCCCATCACGCTGGTCCTCGGCAGTGCGTTAGCAGCAGCCCCGCTGGTGGCGCAGTCGCCGCGCGACTCGCTGACACCCGGCTCGACAGTCAGGGTCGCCGTGGACCCCAAGTACGAGAAGGGTGGGCTCCACCGCTTCTTCTTCGGCAATCACTACCGCGACCTCTGGGCCACGCCCATCGAGATCCCGGTGCTGGATCTCAAGACCTACGCCGGGGGCCTGAAGCCGGTCCGGCGGGGCGGCGGCAAGCAAACCAAATCGCTGCATCTCGAAAGCGGGGACGGCCGCAAATGGGCATTCCGGTCGGTCGACAAGGATCCATCGCCCCTGCTACCTCCGGAACTTCGCAACACCCTCGCCGACCGAATGTTCCACGACCAGATCAGTGCTGGGCATCCGGCCGGCCCCCTCGTCATCGGGCCGTTGCTCGAAGCGGTCGGCGTCAAGGTCGCGTCGGTACAGCTCTTCGTCATGCCGCACGATCCGGCACTAGGTGAGTTCAGCGATTTCGGTGGAGTGGTCGGCACTCTCGAGGAACGGCCGACGACCGGTGATGATGATTCACCGGGTTTCGAGGGCGCCGTAAAGGTCGCTGATACCGAGGAGCTGTTCGAGAGGCTCGGCAAGGATCCCCGGGAACACATCGATACGGTCGCATTTCTCAAAGCCCGTCTCATGGACATCCTGCTGGGCGATTGGGATCGCCATGAGAAGCAGTGGCGCTGGATCAAGCTGGAGGAGGGGAAGGATGCGCCCTGGCTGCCGGTTCCGTACGACCGCGATCAGGCATTCGTCCGCTACGACGGTCTACTACTCTCTGTGGCGCGGGCCGGTGGCTTTCCCCAACTGGTCAATTTTGGCAAGGACTATCCGTCGTCCGTCGGCATCACCTGGAATCCGCGATTTCTCGATCGCCGGCTACTGGTCGGCTTGCCGCAGTCCGTCTGGGAATCGTCCGCTCGTGAGATCCAGGGTCGGTTGACGGACTCGGTGATCGATGCGGCGGTCCATCGGCTGCCGCCGGAGTACTACAAGCTGGACGGCGAGCGTATGGCGACGACGCTCAAGCAGCGGCGGGACGGGCTGCCGAACGAGGCCGACCGGCTATACCGCTTCTACGCGCGCGACGTGGACGTCCGCACGACCAAGGAGGACGAAGTCGCCGTCGCGCGCCGGAACGGCGATGGCACCATGGACCTGAGCATTCGTGAGCGGGATTCGGAAAAGTACGACAGCGCCCCATTCTTCCATCGCCGGTTCAAGAGCGGCGAGACCGCCGAGGTCCGTCTCTATCTCAGCAAGGGAAGGGATAGTGTGCATGTGGAAGGTGACGGAGGCGGTCCCAAGTTGCGGGTCATCGGAACGGACAGTGCCGGGACTGGTGACGAGCCCAACTCCGTGGTGGATGATGCAAGCGGCGGCTCGACCAAGGTGTACGATACCACGCCGAATACGGTGGTTGCCGGCCGACACCGCCCCTCGATCGACCGGCGTCCATACAGCCCTCCCGATTCCAACGATCGCATACGCCGAGCGCCACGCGACTGGGGCCACCTCTGGCGGTTCAATCCGTGGCTGGGCTACAGCTCGGACCTGGGGCTCTTCATCGGTGGTGGACCGGTCCTATACGATTTCAACTTTCGTCAGAATCCCTACGCGCGGAGGCTCTTCTTCAGGGTCGGGTACGCGACTGCGCCGAGCACGTTCCGGGCCGACTTCACCGGCGATTTCCGGTTCCAGAACTCTGGCACCCACATACTGGTGGGCGCCCGGGCCTCGGGGATTGATGTCCTCCGGTTCTTTGGGTTCGGGAACGAGACCCCGGAAGGCCCGGACCATAATTTCTTCAAGGTCTTCCAGCACCAATACGGCTTCTCGATCGGCCCGGCCTGGGAGATCGGCCGCGCGCTGCATGTCTGGTTTGCCCCGCTGGTGCGATACTCGACGACCGATCTCGACAAGAACACCTTCGTCGCCCAGGCGCGGCCCTACGGCTCCGAAAATTTCGGCTCTGTGGGAGTCCATGGGGGTATAGAGGTCGATACCCGCGACACGACGGCTGGGGCGACGCGCGGGGTGCGATTCATCGTGCGCGGCAGTGTGTTCCCTGAGCTGTGGGATGTGATATCGACGTACGGTGAGGTTCATGGGGAAGCATCCACCTATCTCACCGCAAAGATTCCCCTCCAACCAACGTTGGCGTTACGCGCCGGCGGCCAGAAGGTCTGGGGCACCTTCCCCTTCTTCGACGCAGCCTACATAGGCGGAGCCAATACGGTTCGCGGGCTTTTTGCCAATCGCTACGCTGGTGATGCCTCGGTCTGGGGAAACGCCGAACTCCGTCTGCGAGTGAGCCGGTACTACATCATCCTCCCGGGTTATTGGGGCATCTTCGGGCTGGCCGATGTCGGGCGAGTCTGGCTGCAGGGAGAGTCGTCGGACAAGGTGCACCACGGATTCGGCGGTGGGCTCTGGTTCGCGCCCCTATGGCGAACCAACACCATCACCGCCGGGGTTGCGGAGAGCGAAGGGCGCACCGGCGTGTACATACGCGCCGGCTTCCAGTATTGACCGTCCGAATCGATCCGGCGGTTTCAGCAACCGATCTGACGGCCGCGCGTGAGCTGTTGCTCGAATACGCGGCGGCACTAGGGGTGGACCTGGAGTTTCAGGGCTTCGAGGCCGAAGTGGCAGGGTTACCCGGGCGATACGAGGCCCCTGAGGGGCGGCTGCTGCTTGCCCGCGTGGACGAGCAGCTCGCCGGTTGCGTGGCGTTGCGCCGCCTGTCTCCCGACGTGGCGGAAATGAAGCGGCTCTATGTCCGACCCGCCTTTCGCGGCTCCGCCCTTGGCCGGACTCTGGCCGAGGCAGTGATCGCGGAGGCGAGGAGCATAGGATATCGCCGCATACGTCTCGATACCCTTCCGTCCATGAGCGCGGCCCGAGGCCTCTATCGCTCGTTGGGTTTCAGGGAAACCGAGCCGTACGCGGCGAATCCGGTTCCGGGGACAGCTTTTCTCGAGCTGGTGCTGCGCTAAATCTCCGACTTGGCGTTGTCCGCAACCGTGCCGCCGTTGGGGGCTACGTCTCGCCGACGGGAGAATCCGCCCCGCTCCTGAAACCGATCCCACTCGTCCAGCGCCCGGCGCCGCGCCTTCTCCGCCGCGTCCCGCACCTGCGCCCGGGCATCGGCGGTCCTATCACTGCTCAGAAACCACGCGAGCGCCGCGCCGGCTGCCAGGCCGAGCAGCGGAGCGGCGCCGTTGTGCCTGGGCTCGCTGCGGAGCCGCTCCAGCGGCTCTTCGACTGCGTCGATTGCGGCATCGCGCGCCGAGTCGAAGCGGTCCTCGAGTTTGTTCAAGCGCTTTTCCAGCCGTCGGATAGCGCCGGTTCCCTCCTCCCGCAACGTGCGCACGCGATGTCCTAGCCCGTCGCTCAGATCATCCAGGCCCGAGCGCATCCGCTGGCGGAGGCGCTCGCGGGTTTGCTCGCCGGAGTCCGGCGCCACGAGGAGACCTACCGCCAGTCCAGCAGCCGCGGCTGCCAGCACCAGGCCGGTGGCGGTGGCGGCACTCGTGCCCCTGGTCGAGGGTTCGAGGTCCTCCTCAAAATCGGAACTTTTCGGGGTCATATATCCTCCCGCCGCTGGTGGCGGCGCTCAAGATCCGTCTGTTGGGCGGCTGTTCACGCGCCCATTCCTGACCACCCCACAGTAATGCGAGGGGCCCTGGCCGGTAAGAGGGTTGAGTCGGCGAATGCGAGAGGGCTCCCCCTCACTGCGGGAGCCCTCGGCTCAGTGGCGGTTGGCGACTAATACCGATAGTGGTCCGACTTGTAAGGACCTTCCACCGGCACCCCGATGTACGCGGCCTGCTCGGGGCTGAGCTGAGTCAAGTTCACGCCCAGCTTGGGCAGATGGAGCCGGGCCACCTTCTCATCCAGCTTCTTCGGAAGGGTATAGACCCGCTTCTCGCTGTATCGCGTCCCCGATATCGTCGGCTTTCCGCTGGCGCTCAGGTGCAGATCGAGCTGTGCCAACACTTGATTGGTGAACGAGGACGACATCACGAAGCTCGGGTGGCCCGTGGCACAACCCAGGTTGAGCAAGCGGCCCTCGGCCAGAATCAGGACCGAGTGTCCGTCTGGAAACACGAACTCGTCGTACTGGGGCTTGATATTCACCCGCTGAATTCCGCCCTTCTTGAGCCCGGCCATGTCGATCTCGTTGTCGAAGTGGCCGATGTTGCCCACCACGGCCTTGTCCTTCATCCGCCTCATGTGATCGACCGTGATGATGTCCTTGTTGCCGGTGGCGGTAATGAAGATGTCTCCCGTCTCGACGACCTCATCCAGGGTCGTGACCTGATAGCCCTCCAGCGCCGCCTGAAGAGCGCAGATCGGATCGATCTCGGTGATCACCACGCGTGCGCCCTGGCCTTTGAGCGCCTGCGCGCACCCTTTGCCGACATCGCCATAACCACAGATCACCGCGACCTTCCCGGCGAGCATGACGTCGGTGGCTCGATTCAAGCCGTCCACGATCGAATGCCGGCAACCATACAGGTTGTCGAACTTGGACTTGGTCACCGAATCGTTCACGTTCACCGCAGGGAAGCGCAGGGTACCCGCCTGCATCATCTCGTAAAGCCGGTGCACGCCCGTGGTGGTCTCTTCGGATACGCCTTTCAAGCCGGCCGTGACCTTGCTCCAGCGGCCGGGATGACGGCGCTGCTCGGCCCGGAGCAGGTCCAGGATCACTCCCCACTCCTCGGGTTCAGTGGAGGCATCGAACGACGGAACCTTGCCGGCAGCTTCGAAGTCGGCGCCGCGATGAACGAGCAACGTGGCATCTCCGCCGTCGTCCACGATCAGGGTGGGGCCGCCGCCATCGGGCCACATGAGCGCCTGCTCGGTGCACCACCAGTACTCTTCGAGCGTTTCCCCCTTCCATGCGAACACGGGCGTGCCCTTGGGATTGTCAGGGGTGCCGTCGGGGCCCACCACGACCGCCGCGGCTGCATGGTCCTGGGTCGAGAAGATGTTGCAGGAGACCCAACGCACGTCGGCGCCAAGCTCGACCAGCGTCTCGATCAGCACCGCAGTCTGAACCGTCATGTGCAGGGAGCCCATGATACGCGCACCCTTGAGAGGCCTCTCGCCGCCGTACTCTGCCCGCAGGGCCATGAGCCCCGGCATTTCATGCTCGGCCAGCCGGATTTCCTTGCGGCCCCAGTCGGCCAGACTGAGATCCTTCACCTTGAACGGCAGGCGCTCGACGCCCGCTCGGGTTCCTGTGTCAACCGCTGTCGTCATTCTCGATTCCTCAGTTTTCGAGTCCCGCTTCCCATCGTGGAATTGTGTCCCGTTGACTCCTTGCCGTACAGTGCCGACTCTAGCGCTCGACTCGCCGACAAACTGAACAATGCCGGTCCTTTGGCTCGCGGGTCGGTCGGAAGTGTCACGTAACGCCCGGTTCCGAGGCCCGCTCCGGCGAGCCACTCGTTCATCTGCTCACTCGAGAAACCCTGCCAGAGGTGTCCCATGGTCTGGCGATACTCATCCCGACCGTGCGGTGTCATGTCGACCACCAACAGTCGGCCCCCTGGCTTGAGCACCCGTCCCGCTTCGGCGAGCGCCCGACCAGGCTCGGCCACGTAGTGGAGGACGAGGAAGAGGATCGCGGCGTCCAGCTCGCCGTCAGCCACCGGCAGGGATTCCAGCTCCCCTTGACGCAGGTCGACGTTGGGATAGTCTCGCAGCCGGGTCTTGGCGGCCGCCAGCATTGCTCTCGACTGATCGACGGCAACCACGCGCGCGACGTACGGCGCGAGAGACGCCGCCAGCTGACCGGTTCCGCTGCCCAGGTCGCCCACCACCCACTGTTCGTCCAGTAGCGCCGGGAGCACAGCCAGATCAGTACGGGCCCCGAACAGCTCGGTCCGGAGCGCGTCCCAGCGACCGGCCGAATTTGCAAAGAATTCCTGTGAGCGGGTGCGCCGTTCAGCGAGCACGCTGCGGAGCCGTTCGGCGTCCTGAGCTGCAGTGACGTCTTCCGCGATCTGGCCGCGGACCAGTTGCCACAGTCGCCGGGCCGCGGGATCGAGCGTCGCCGCGACCGCATAGCGCCGACTGGCGCCGTCCGCGCGGGCGCTTACCCAGCGATCGTCGGCCAGGAGCTTGAGGTGCCGGCTGACGGTGGACTGGGGCAGCTGGAGCACGGCGCAAAGCTCGGAGACGGTGAGCTCGTGCCGGTCCAGCACCAGCAGCAACCGGGTGCGGGTGGGGTCGGCGAGGGCGCCGAGCCGGTCCAGAACGCTCGATGTATTCATCCTAGTATCCGGATACTAGGATAATCAACCCCTGGGCTGGGGGCAAGCCCGCGGCGACCCCGGTTTTACCATTGGCCCATGGCCCATGGATAACATCTGCCATACCCTGGTCGGAGCCGCCCTCGCGGAAAGCGGTCTGCGGCGGCGAACCCGGTTGTCGATCCCCATCCTGCTGATCGGGGCGAACTTGCCCGATCTCGATGTGCTTGCATACGTCGGGGCCGGCCTCTTCGCACTCAGCTTTCGACGGGGCTGGACCCACGGCGTGCTCGCCATAATCGTGCTTCCCCTCGTCCTCACCGGGGTGATGGTGGTCTGGGGGCGACTGATACGGAGCCGCAATCCAGCCCCACTCGACCCCGCTCAGCTCCTGATCCTCTCGACGATCGCGGTGTGGTCGCATCCGTTTCTCGATCTGCTCAACACCTACGGCGTCAGGTTATTGATGCCGTTTTCCCAGCGATGGTTCTACGCCGACACCTTGTTCATTGTGGACCCTTGGCTCTGGCTCCTGTTCGGGGGTGGCGCGGTCTGGAGCTGGCTGCTGCGGCGGTGGGGCAGAGCGGCCGCGGTGGCAGAGCGGCCGGCCCGACTCGCTCTCATGGGCGCGGCAGTCTATATCGGCGCGATGGGAGTTTCGGCCGCAGCGGGTAGACGCATGGTGCACGCCGAGGCTATCGCGGACGGTCTCAATCCCACGGCCACGATGGTCGCGCCGAGACCGATCGATCCGTTCGAGCGCTCGGTGCTGATCAGAACCCCCGGTGGCTACCGCCTGGGCCGGTTTCGCTGGCTCGGATCTCCCTCACTCAGCCTCGACCCGAGGCCGTTGCCAACCGGGTTCGACCGTCCTGACGTTGCCGCTGCGGCTGCGTCGCCGGCCGGCGCGACCTTCCTCAAGTGGTCCCGCTTCCCTGCGGCCGCGGTGCGTGAAGCAGACTCGCGAGTCGTGGTTCGGTTCTACGATCTGAGGTATGCGGGGCCGGAAGGAAGTTCGTTTGCAGCGGTGGAAGTCGATGTTAAGAAGTGAACCGTTCACTGTTCACCGTTCACGCGGTTAATGCCGTTTACGCCGTTAGCACCGTTGACCCCCGGCGCCACTCCCGCCAGTTCCGGCGCGGTGCGCTCCTCTTCAGGCGCCACAGCCTTGTTTCGGCGGCCGAACCGGTGCTGCAGCTCGTCGAAGTAGGTGTAGATCACCGGCGTCAGATACAACGTGATCAGCTGTGAAAACGCGAGACCTCCTACCACGGCTACGCCCAGCGGCCGACGGGATTCCGCGCCGGCTCCGGCCCCCAGCGCGATTGGGAGAGTACCAAGCAAGGCTGCCATCGTGGTCATCATGATTGGCCGGAACCGAACCAGACAGGCGTCCACAATCGCCACCTCCGATGACTTGCCCTCCTTCCGCTCGGCCTCGACTGCGAAGTCCACCATCATGATCGCATTCTTCTTGACGATGCCCACCAGCAAAATCAATCCGACGAACGCGTAGACGTTGAGATCGTATCCGAATACGAACAGGGTCAGCAGGGCACCGAAACCCGCCGCGGGGAGTCCCGAAAGAATCGTGAGTGGGTGGACGAAACTCTCGTACAACACCCCGAGAACCAGGTAGATCACCAGAATCGCGACGAACAGCAGCCCAAGCAGGCCGCGTTGTGCGTCCTGAAAAGCCTGTGCGGTTCCCGCGAACGATGTGGTTACGGTTGCCGGCAAGAGCTGGTCCGCAGTGCGTTGAACTGCGGTCACTGCCTCTCCCAGCGAAACGCCCGGCGCCAGGTTGAACGACAGCGTTACCGAGGGCAGCTGGCCCGAGTGATTCACGCTGAGCGGCCCCACGTCCGTGCTCGTGCGCGACACGGCCGAGAGCGGCACGAGCTCAGCCGAGTTGGAGCGAATGTAGAGCTGGGTCAGCGCGGGTAGATCCCGCTGGTATTCCGGCTGGACCTCGATGATCACCCAGTACTGGTTGGTAGGGGTGTAGATGGTGGAGACCTGCCGCGAGCCATACGCGTTGTACAGCGCGCTCTCGACTTGATCGGCGGTGACGCCCAAGGAAGCGGCCCGATCGCGATCGACATCCACTCGAACCTGCGGGTTCTTGATCTGGAGATCACTGGTGACGTCGGTGAGCAGCGGGAGCGTCGCCAGCTTGCGCTCCAGCACGCCGGCATTCTGGTACAGTGCGTCGATGTCGGTGCTCTGGAGGGTGAATTGGTACAGGCTCTTGCTCACCGTGCCGCCGATGCTGATCACCGGCAGGTTCTGCAAGTAGACCCGCATTCCCGGCACCTGGCTCACCTTGGGCAGGAGCTCTCGGGCCACCTCATCGGCTGAAAGCTCGCGCTCATCCTGGGGCTTGAGGCGGATGAAGAGGCGCCCCTGGTTGATGCTCGGCGTGCGGCCGCCGGCGCCGACCGAGGACATGAAGCCGGCAACATTGGGATCCTGCTGCACGATGGCGGCGACTTTTTGCTGCAGCTGCACCATGGCATCGTAGCTGGTGCCTTCGAGCGCTTCGGTCGTGCCGATCAGCTGGCCCTGGTCTTCGCTGGGTAGAAATCCCTTGGGCACCAGCACCGCGAGCCAGAGGGTGGCGCCGACCAGCACGAACGATAGCACCAGGGTTGCCAACCGGTGCCGCATCACGAACCGCAGGCTGCGGTCGTACGCGTGCAGCACCCGCTGCCAGGCGCGCTCGGTCATATCGTAGAAACGTCCGTGCGCTGCATGAGCGCCCGGCTTGAGATACCGGCTGCACAGCATTGGCGTGAGCGTGAGCGAGACGAAACCGGACACCAGGATCGCGATCCCGATCGTCGCTGCGAACTCCTGGAACAAGCGGCCGATTAGTCCGCCGAGGAACAGAATGGGAATGAAAACGGCGACCAGTGAGATCGTCATGGACAGAATGGTGAAGCCGATCTCGCGGGCGCCCTCCAGTGCGGCGCGCCACGCGCTCTTTCCCATTTCCATGTGGCGGACGATGTTCTCCAGCATGACGATAGCGTCGTCCACCACGAAGCCCACGGCCAGCGTGAGGGCCATCAGCGACAGGTTGTCGAGGCTGAAGCCGAGGAGGTACATCACGGCAAACGTGCCGACCAGTGACATCGGCAGGGCCATGCTCGGAATGACTGTCGCGGTGAGATTGCGGAGGAAGAGGAAGATCACCATCACCACCAGCGAGATGGTGAGCAGCAAGGTGAACTTCACATCGTGCACGGACTCGTTGATGAACAGCGACCGGTCGAACAGCAGGTCCACCTTCACCGATGCAGGAAGCTGCGCCCGCAGGTCGTCCACGGTCTTCCGCACGGCATCGGCGACTGCGACCGTGTTGGTGCCGGGCTGCCGTTGAATCGCCAGCACGATGCCCCGCTCGCCGTTGAACCACGCTGCGACCCGACTGTCCTGCACGCCATCGATCACATCGCCGACGTCCTGGAGCCGGACTGGCGCGCCATTGCGCCAGGCGACCACCAAAGGACGAAAGGCTGTTGCGTTGGGAAGCTGCCCGTTGGTCTCGATGGTCCAGGCACGATCCTTCCCCCAGAGGACGCCGGTCGGCTGATTGGTGTTCCCGCTTTGCACCGCCTGCGCGACTTCGTCCAGTCCGATCTTGCGGGCGGCCAGCGCCTGCGGGTTGACCTGGATCCGAACAGCGTACTTCTGCGAGCCATAGACGTTCACCTGCGCGACGCCGTCTACCATCGAGATGCGCTGAGCCAGGAAGGTCTCGGCGTACTCATCTACCCGTTGCAGCGGCAGAGTGGCGGAGGTGAGCGCGAAATAGATGATGGGGCTGTCCGCCGGGTTCACCTTGCGATAGCTGGGCGGGAGCATGTCCTGCGGCAGCGAGCGCAGCGTCTGCGCGATCGCCGCCTGGACATCCTGCGCGGCGGCGTCGATGTCCCGAGTGAGATTGAATTGCAGGGTGATGGACGTTTGGCCCTGGCTCGAGTTCGACGTCATCGCGTCGATCCCGGCCACCGTCGAGAACTGCTGCTCCAAGGGCGTCGCGACAGCAGACGCCATGGTTTCAGCGCTGGCACCGGGCAGGCTCGCGCTGACCTGGATGGTGGGATAGTCCACGTTCGGCAGCTGGCTGACCGGCAGGCGCTGGTAGCCCAGGATGCCGAAGATCAGAATCCCAGCCATGACCAGGGTGGTCATGACCGGACGGCGTATGAATGGCTCGGCGATGCTCACGTGCTACCCCGACTCGGCGCTCCGGCTGCCGGTGTAGCTGCCGGCGGCTTGATCTGGACCTTGGCGCCGGCTGTGAGCCGGAGCTGTCCCTCGGTAACGACTTGCTCTCCCGGCTCCACCCCGCCGGCGAGAACGGTAAAATCGCCGGCAGGACGTGAGACGCGCACGTCCCGAATCTCCGTGGTGCGATCCGGCTTCACCACGAAGACAAAGGAACCCTGTTGTCCCGAGACGACGGCACTCGACGGCACCACCAGTGCGTCCGGCTCGACGTACAGCTCGAGCGACGCGTTGACGAATTGGCCGGGCCAGAGCGCACCATCCTGATTCGCAAAGCTGCCCTTGAGCAGGACAGTGCCTGTCGCCGAATCAACCGCATTGTCAACGAAGCTCAGCGTTCCCCGCGACGGCGTGGCTGCGCCCGGCGCCTGGGCGGTCACGATGAGCGGCCGGGTCCGATACCGCTGGATGAGAGCAAGCTGCGTCCCCGGAACGGCGAAGCGAACCAGGATCGGATGAATACGATTGATCGTGACCAGAGGAACGCCTGCCCCCCCGCGCACCAGGTTCCCCGGCTTGACCAGCAGGCCGCCCGCTTTGCCGCCGATAGGCGAACGAATCGTGGCGTTGTCCCGGTTGATCCGAGCGCTTTCCACGGCGGCTTCATCGGCCTTGACTGAGGCCGCCTGGGCCCCGGCAGTGGCGCGCGCCTGCTCCGCCTGCTGGGTCGTCACGTACTCCTTCGCAGCCAGCTGCTCATACCGCTGCGCGTCCTGCTTCGCCGCGGTAAGCTGCGCCTGATCCCTCGCCAGCACGGCCCGCGCCTGGTCCAATGCCGCGCGATACGGCGCGGGATCGATCTCGAACAGCACCTGTCCCGGGCGAACCTCGTCACCTTCCTTGAAGCCGACTCGAAGCAGATAGCCGGTCACCTGTGATTCGACCGCCACCGTCTCCAGTGGCTCGACCGTCCCATTCGCTTCCAGGGTGAACGGCACGGAGCGCCGCTCGGCGGTGGCGGCGACCACCGGTACGGGCGGCAGCTCCCGCCGGGGCGTCCTGTTGCAAGCGCTCGAAAGAGCGGCGAAGGCGGTCAGAACCAGCAAGAACGTTCGCTTCATTGACGTGGAATGCTCTCCACGGTATCGGGCGACATCCGGAGGTCGGTTCCACCTCTCGGGTCGAGGGCGCCTGCGTCGTGCGCAAGCTGCGCGAGCGAGATGTACCAGGCCAGGCGGCCCTGGACTACCTGCGACCTGGCCGCCGCCAAGGCGCCCTGGGCCGCGAGCAGGTCGAGCACGGTTCCGACGCCAGCCTTGTAGCGGGCGAGGGCGACCTCGGTCGATTGCGACGCGCTCGCAACCAGATCGTTGCTGGTCTGCACCCGCCGCGTTGCCGTCTGCAGTGCATAATACGCGCTGAACACCTGGTAGGTGACCTGCTGTTCCAGGCTACGTTGCTGAGCTGCCGCGGCGTCGGCCAGATACTCGGCTTGCTTTTGCGAATATTCCCGGCCGAAGCCGTTGAACAACGGTACCGCCAGCCCCACGCCGATGTTGTAGCTGTTGCCCGCGCTGCCCCGACCGGCGACATCCGTGTGTGCCGCCGTCCCCGTCGCGGTGATGGACGGCAGTCGACTGCCGCGAATCTCGCGAATCCGGGCTCGGGCAGCTTCTGCCTCGGCACGCGCAGCGGCCAGGTCGGGCCGGTCGCGGACCGCCCGGTTGATGATCGCTTCGACGCTGTCGGAGACGCCGGCGATGGGTCTCAGCGCTCGCACGCTGTCCACGTCGTACGGGACATTCGCGCTCAAGCCGAGCGAGACAGCCAGCGCCCCGCGAGCGGTCAGCCGACTGCCTTCCAGCGTATCGAGCGCGAGCCGTGCCTGGGACAGGGCGGTCCGCGCCTGTAACACGTCCGCGATGGTCGCCGCACCGACTTGTCGCCGCGCGTCGGCGGCCTCCAGGTTTGCCTCCGCATCCTTGACGGACGCTCGTTGCGCGGTGAGGAACGCGCCGGTCGCGATGTAGTTGAAGAACGCGACCTGCGCCTGAAGCACGACATCGGCGATAGTCGCGTTATGGGTCCAGTCTGCCGCAAGCAGGCCCTGGCGAGCGGACTCGATCGATCCGCTCCGACCTCCGAAGTCCCAGAGCAGCCACGACAGAGTCACACTGGGGCCGTATACAGTTTGCGATACCGCCACACGTCCGCTGGTCGCTGCAGTCTTGATCCGAGTGACCGAATAGTCGGCGTCCAGGGTGGGATAGTATGCCGACTTGGACGCTCCGTAGGCAGCAGCGGCGGCTCGCGCATTGGCCCACGCCTGCGCGGTTGCCGGGTTGCCCCGAAGCGCAAGATCCACCACGTCGCCCATGGTGAGTCGCTGGATGCGCTCAGCGATATCGGGGGGGATGGCCGGCGCTGGCTGCGCTTGCTCCGCGGGCGCTTCCCGGGGTGGCGTCCATTTGATGTGCGGGGCCGGAGCCACCGCCGGAGCACCCCCGCCGGGCCCGGGCAACGGCGGAGCGCAGCTGGCCAGGAGAAGGACGACGGCATAGGCGCTGGCGACATGACAGCCAATCAGACGGGGCATCGGCAGGGCGCGATCTCCTTGACGCGAAGGCGGGAGCCTTACGGAAACACTCACTTTCAAGATTCAGTATTGCCTGAACGTACTGAATGAACGTAAGCTTACCCATCCATACAGTGGAGGCCTTCCTGCATTCTAGCATGACAGATGGGGCGGAGTTCGTCGAGCAGGTCGGTGTGTTCTTCGAGGCTGAGGGCTTTTCCCGGACGGCAGGTCGGATCTTCGGCCGATTACTCCTGAGCGAAAAGTCTCTCTCGCTCGACCAACTTGCTGCGGATCTCGGCGTCAGCAAGGCGAGCATCAGCACCGAGACCCGCATGCTCGAGCGGCGGGGAGCGCTGGAACGCACCGGCCAGGCCGGGGATCGGCGGGTGTATTACCGGGTAGCGCCCGGCTTGCCGGTTCCGACGCTGGAGCTCCGTCTCGAGCGGATGCGTCGGTTCAGCCGCCTAATCGGAGAGGCCCGCCAAGGGCTGCGCCGCGGCAACCCGGTGATCCGCCAGCGTCTGGAGCTCATGGCCGAAGCCCATCGTTACGTGGTAAGCACCCTTGGCGCCGCGCTCGAGCGCTGGCATGCCTCCAACCGTACCGGCCGGCGGCGCATCGCTCTCAAATCCTGATGACCAGGCCTCGCCGGTAGAGCACTTCCAACACTCCGTACCAGAACAGCACGATCAGCAACGCGAATCCGAGGGAGCCGGCCTCCGGCGACGGCCAGGAGGCAAAGAGCGATCGATAGATGGCGACCTGGAGCGGGACTGGTTCCCCGTCGTAGCTCACCCGGATGACCGAATAGAGCAGCCGCGCCAATGCTTCCGCCCCGACGAACGCGACGATCGGGTTGATACCGAATACCACAAGGGGCCGGGTCCACCAGCGAGGTCCTCGCCCATCGACCAGCCACATGCACAGCGCGAGGCACACGCAGGCCAGGCCGGCGGTGAAGACCACATACGAGCTGGTCCACAGGTTCTTGTTGATGGGAAGTGCCGCGTTCCAGACCCAGCCGGCGGTGATGCCCGCTCCTCCCGCCGCAAGCAACCCGCCTATCCGCCCCTCCCGCGGACCGGACCGGGTGATCCAGCGGCCGGCAAGCAGCCCGAGAATACAAGTCGCGATGGCCGGGATCGTGGGTAACAGGCCCTCCGGGTCCCAGGTCCTGGTTACGGCCCACAGATGTCCATCGAGGACGCGCCGATCGACCCAGGCAGCGAGCGTCGAGTCCGGCGGAGCTAATGCGGGATGGCCCACCCCGGGAACCGGGACGACCACAAGGAGCAGGTTGTACCCGACCAGGATGATCACAGCGATGGCGATCTCGCTGCGGACCGTGGTACGGAGTGCCAGCAGTCCGGTCGCCAGATACACCAGGCCGATCCGCTGAAGCACCCCAGGAATCCGAATCTCGGCAATACGCTCCAGCGGGAAAAATGGGAAGTCCGAGAGCAGCAGCCCCAGCACGATGATGATGGCGCCGCGGCGCAGCACCTGTGCGGCCAGTTGGTTCTCGTCGGCTCCTCGCGCTCGGCGCGCGCCGAGCGACAAATGAGTGGTGACTCCGACGATGAACAGGAAGAAGGGAAAGATCAGATCTGTTGGCGTCCAGCCGTGCCACGCCGCATGGCGCAGCGGAGGGTAGATGTGACCCCAGCTGCCCGGATCATTCACGAGCAGCATCGCCGCCACGGTCAGGCCGCGGAAGACGTCGAGAGAGACGAGCCGTCCGCTAGTGGGTGGATCCGCTACCGGCGGCGACGTAACGATCCTTTTCCAGCCGGTCGAGCTCGCGGGCGAGATTGTCGCCGATGACCTGGATACGGGGCAAGCGCAGCGGGTCGAACTCCGGCGCCGCCGGGCTCCGGGCAGCCCCGCCCGACACCTCGAGGATGGCGTCGAACCGGTAGTTCACGACCCGTCCGGTCTTGGGATCCCGCCAGGTCCCTTCATGGGCCAGGGCCTTGTTCTTGGGCCAGATGCCCAGGGGAAGGGCGAAGGTGCGAACCCGAAGTCCGGGGACCGCAGAGTCAATGGCGATCAGACTGCGCGCGATCTGTTCCTGCACGCCGGCGTCGGAGAGAGTGGAAAGATTCGCGTGCCACAAGGTATGAGCGCATAGCTCGAACCCCTTCTCCTGCAGGAAACGGAGCTTGGGAAAGCGCCACGCGGTCTTCTGCCCCTCGATGTTCTTCTCGCCGAAGAAAGCATGTCCCGCGCTGGCTGCGGGCAAGAGACAGAATGTTGCCCGGGGTCTCCAATCGGAGTGCCGCGCGGTGAAGTCGAGCCAGATGCCGACGGCGCTCTCGGGATCGATATCGAGCCGTCCATCGCGCTCGAGGTACCGGAACTGCCCGGGCGAAGCGTCGTCGAAGGTAACAACGACCGGACTCGTGCCCGCCGGCAAGTCGACTTGGCGATCCATAAGCTCGGAAACCGTGACGGGGCGGTAACCTCGTTGATAGAGCAGCTCGAGATCGCGGCGGAAGCCGTCCCGGGAGCGGCCCCAGCGGCTGTCCTGCTCCGCGATCAGATGGTATTCCAGAATGGGAACGCGCCCCAGGGGGTTGGGCGGCCGGGATTCCGCAGGGCGGGATTGGGCCCGAACGGAGGTGGCAAGCAGAAGTATGGCCAGTAATACCGGCAGGCTGGGCATCCAGCGAGGAAATTAGGCGAGGCGGCCGGATCCGGGCCAGGGTCGTCGGTTCGTCAATTGACACGATGGCGCTTGACCCGCACTAGGGCGTCCCGACAGGATACACTCGATCCCGTTGCGACAACGATGCCTGAAGCCCGGGGTTGAATCCGCGTGGATCGCGACCTCTCGGCGTTTCTCGTACAGCTCTCGACCGCACTTCACAAGAGTGCTGCCTATCCGCCAGGCCATCCCATGGTGACGGGGGCAGTGGACCTCGCCCACGGGAGTTTGACCCAACTTCTCGCCCAGCGCTCATCGCTCTCTGTCGGGGTGACTCGAACGCAGCTGCTGGTCGAGGGCGAGAGCACCGATCCTTCGCACCTCGTGCTGCGCGAGCTGGCCCAGCGGCTGTACCGGCGCCAACTGGGCGGAATCACCTTCTCGTTAGGGGTCGAACCCGCCGAATTCGTCGAACTGCTGCGCGCCCTCGGTGCCGAGGGGTCGTCCGTGAGTGCCGAATCTGCCGAAGCCACGCAATGGCCGCATGTGCGCCTTCACCCTATGGCATTCGATCAGCTGCGGCTGGTCGGAGATGCGGACCGAGGCGGATCGCGCGTTTCTGCCGATTCCAACCAACTATGGAACGACCTGGCGAGCTCGGCGCTGGGACTCACCAGCGACAGTGACGACGAGGTTGCCGACGCAGGTACGGTCGCGCAGGCCATCGATGCTCGGGTGCGCGATCCCGAATATGCCAGCGCATTGACCCGGCAGCTGCTTGGCATGGTCCGTCATGCGCAGTCGAGTGAAGCCGCCGAGGCGAAAGCAGTAGGCAGGCAGTTGGTGGACCTCGTGAGGAGCCTCAAGCCCGAGACCCTGCGACAGTTGCTGGCTTTGGGCCCGGACCGGGGTGATCGCGAGCAGCTTGCGCGGGCGATGTCCCGGACCATGCCGCTAACGGCGGTCATCGATCTCGTCCGGGCCTCGTCGGAAGCGAGCGAGCAGACCATCTCGCACTCGCTGCTGCGGATTCTGGCCAAGCTCGCGTCGCACGCAGAGGCCGAATCCGGGGGGACGAAGCCCGACGACGCTTTACAGGACATGGTCCGCGAGCTCCTAACGGACTGGGCGCTCAAAGATCCCAATCCGGATGCCTACCGAGCGATGCTGGAAGGCTTCGCGCGTCCGGGTGGTCGGGCAGCAGCTTCCGCGGGGGCGAGGGCGGGCGACTTGATGGAGCCTCTGCGTGTGGTGCAGCTGTCAATCGAACTCAACGTGGCGAGTGAATCGCTGACCACAGCAGTCGATACCCTTGTCGAGCGGAAAGAGACTCCGGCACTGCTCAACCTGCTCGCTCAGGCGCCGGCCGGCGAGGCAGCCGCAGAGGCCGTCTGGTCCCGACTTCCTACCCGCGACGAGCTGCGTCGTGCGCTCGAACTGGAGGAGCCCGATACGGCGCTGGTCGAACGCCTGCTGCGCCGACTGGGGATCGAGGCGGCGGAGCCCCTGCTGGATGCGTTGGGTGGAGCGGACTCCCGTAATACCCGTCGGCGCCTTCTCGCGTGGCTGGCGCAACTGGGTCCGGGGGTCGGGCCGCTGATCATGGCTCGTCTTGAATCGCCGCACTGGTACGTTCTCCGGAACATGCTGGTTTTGCTGGGCGGGCTCGATCACTGGCCGGAGGAATTCTCGCCGTCTGCGTACTTGGCGCACGCTGACGCGCGGGTCCGGCGTGAGGCGCTCAAGCTGGCCCTGCGAGTTCCGGAGCTGCGAGATCAGGCAATCCGGGCCGGCCTGGCCGACGGCGACGACCTGATTCTGCGTACGGCGCTCGCTGCGGCGCTCGATGGCTGCCCGGTGGAAGCTGCTCCCCGATTGGTCGAGCTGACGGAGTCGCGAGGCCAGGCTGCCGACGTGCGCTTGCAAATCGTCAAGGTGCTGGCGAGCCTGCGAACGCCGGCGGCACGCGATTGCCTGATCAGACGCGTTCTTACCCGCCGCGGGTGGGTACCGTGGCGCCGCCTTGCCCCCAAGTCTTCCGAGCTGGTTGTGGCAGTGAGCGGCCTCGCCACTCAATGGGCGGACGATTCCAAGGCCGTCCATGTGCTGCGGGTCGCCGCGCGCAGTTCCGACCCCGAGATCCGTAGCGCTGCGGGGGTCGCTTCATGAGCGACCCCTATCGCTATCTCACCTCGCTCGGGCAGGCATTGGCTGCCATGAGTCTCTATCCTGCCGGGCACCGAGCGCGGGAGCGAGCGGTCGAATCGTCCTTCGAGCAGCTGGAGGAGCTCGCTCGGCAGGAGGCCCAACCGCAGTTCTCATTTCTTGACGGCGAAGTGATTTACCGCCGGCAGATCATTCGCGAGCTGACGGGATGGGAGTGGGGCAAGCGGCTCGCGGGAGCCGGGATGCAGCGCCTGGAATTTCTCGAGGGTGTCAGCCGCGAAGAGTATGCGGATTGGCTGGACGAGATCCAGCGGCTACTGGCAGGGGAAGCACCCGACACTTCCGAGGCGCGTCAGCTGATTGCTCGCCGCATCCGATACGGCGCAGTCGAGGTGCGAGGCGGCGGTAGCACCGAGAAGTCCGTCGCTGTCGGCGCCGCCCGCGATCCGCTGGCCTTTCCGGACCTGGACGCGGAAGTGGAGGCCATCCGCTGGATTCACGGCGAGGTGGAATCCCTGGGTCGGCTTCCGTTGCTGGAGGCTGAGGCTGTCGTTCGGTCCCTCACCCTCGCGATGCACAGCCAGAGTCGGATTCGCCTGCCGCTGCTTCAGCTGAAGACGTTCGATCAATACACCACCACCCACTCGACCAACGTAGCTGTGCTCGCCATGGCCGTTGCCGAGTACCTGGGGCTGGGCGCCCGTGAGATTCGGTCGTTCGGTGTTGCTGGCCTGCTGCATGACCTTGGCAAGGTGCGAATACCCCGGGACATCCTGGTAAAGCCGGGGAAGCTGACGGACGAGGAGCGCGCGGTCATGCAAAGCCACCCTGTCGATGGCGCCCGGATCATCCTCGAGCAGGACATGCAACTCGACCTCGCCGCATTCGTGGCCTATGAGCACCACATCATGCTGAACGGAGGCGGGTATCCGACGCTGCGGTATCCCAGGGACGCGCACTACGCCAGCAAGGTGGTGCACGTCTGCGACGTCTACGACGCCCTGTGCACCCATCGGCCGTACCGCGAAGCCTGGGCGTCGGAGCGCGCACTCGGATATCTGGCGGAGCGGGTGAGTACTGAATTCGATCCCGACCTGGTCGACGCGTTCACCCGCATGATTGGTGACTGGGAACAACGGCGGAGCCCAATTGATGAGAAAAGCGTGAACGGTGAACAGTGAACGGGGGCTCCGTTTCTCAGGTTGCCCCCGTTCACTGTCCACTGTTTACGCAGTTACAACATCAAGACTCCCTGCCGCACGGCGACGGCGACGGCTTCCGCTCGAGTAGACACCCCGAGCTTCGCGAACAACGCGGCGACGTGGCTCTTCACGGTATGCTCCGAGATACCCAGGCGTGCTCCGATCGTCTTGTTCGCCAAGCCGGCCGCCAGTAGCCCCAGAATTTCAATCTCCCGCGCAGTGAGCGTCTGAGGTACGGCGTCTGCGGCCCGCGGTGGGCGGGCTGCGTTCCCGATCAGCTCGGGCGGCAGCGCGACCAGGCCGACGGCTGCGGCCTCGACGGCGGCAACGATCTCAGCCGGGCCGGCCGCGTGAGACAACACCGCCCGGGCACCGAGCCGGAGCGCGCGAGCGCCCCATTCAACCACTGGCTCGTCTCCGATCACGACCAGCGGTGGCGCCGATGTGCCCTGATCCGCAGCGAGCTGGGCGACAGGGCCTGCATCGCCGTCGGCGTCGAGTGCCAGGACAATCACATCAGGCGCCGCCGCGTTCTCAGAAGTGGGCAGGCCGGGGAGACGGGCGGAGCCCAGCACGGTGTAATCGCCGGCCCGGGCGAGCAGTGTCTCCAGCCCGGCCCGTATCACCGGCGAGCTGGCCACCACCAGAACCCGTCTCACACTCACGCCGCTCGCGGTTTCGCCGGCGGGGTCCCCAGAACGATCTCGTGGGTGATCCGTTCGAAGCCGCGTATGATCTCAACCTTCAGGAGGTCGCCTGGGCGAGCCTGCTCCAGCGCATCAGCCAGGCTATCCGGATGATTGAACCGATCACCGCCGATGGCCGTGAGCACATCGCCGATGATGATGCCGGCGCGGTCAGCACCGCTCCCGCGTGCGACCTGGAGGACGAGGAAGCCAACAGCGGCGGCTTGGCGGCGAAGCCGCACCGGCCGCACGATCACACCGAGCGTCGGTCGCTCGTGGTCGAGGGCAAAGCGTGCGACGGCTGCGCTCGGGATGGCGTATGCCAGGCCTCCCACGATCATCGTGTTGAGCCCGATAACCCTGCCATGCGCGTCCGCCAGCGGGCCGCCGGAATTTCCCGGAGCCAACCGCACGTCGGCTCGAATCCAGCGCCGGGCACCCACGCGGCCGACGCCCGTGGCATCGTACAGCACGCCGAGCGACAATGCGCTCCGAACCCCGAAGGGGTGACCCAGGGCGAGCACCAGTGCGCCACCTCTGACCGACTCTTCCGGCGCAGGAATCGCAACCGGCAGGCCGACCACATCGATTCGAAGCGCCGCGAGGTCGCGGCTGGGATCGCGACGCACCACCCGGCCGGCGAAAGTGCGTCCGTCTTCGAGCTCTACCACGGGCTCCGGCGCCGAGACCACGTGTGCGTTGGTGGCGATGATGCCATCAGCCGACCAGATCACTCCGGAGCCGTGCGAGTGCGAGCCGTTCCGTATCTGCACCGTTACGCGTCGCAGCGAGTCCGCCACCTCGGCCAGTGCGTCACCCACGCCGGCATGAGCCGCGAAGGCATCTGCGGCAGGCATCACCGCCTCCTGTTCGTGGGACGCTGTCCTACCGTGACCGAGAGATCCGTCGGCTGCCCGCCGCGCAGCAACCGAACATGAATCGACTGTCCAACCTTTTCGGGTGTAAGCGCTGCGAGGACATCGCGCGGGTCAGTCACGGGATTGCCGTCGATCGCGACCAGGATGTCGCCCAGCAGCACGCCCGCGCGATCTGCCGGGCCGTTCGGCTCGACGTTTACGACCACGAGCCCAAAATCCCCTGCCAGGTGGAGCGCCTGCCTCAGGCCATCGGGCAGTCGGACCGGCTGCGAAGCAAGACCGAGGTAACCACGGGTCAGCCGGCCCCCTTTCAGGATTCGTTCGGCAACCGGGTCGACCGTTGCCGCGGGAATGGTGAGCGGCATACCTCGAGCGAGGCCCGACGTGTTGAGGCCGAGCACCCGGCCACCGGCCTCAACCAGTGCCCCACCGGAGAATCCGTCGTAGATCGCAACATCGAGTCGAACGAAGCGGTCGATTCGGCCGCCCTGCCAGGTTCGCCACTCACCACCGACCGCGCTTACCAGTCCAAGGCTCGCCGTCAGGTCGGCCCCCGGCCGACCGACCGCGAGTACGATGCTCCCGGACCGGAGGGCGTTGGCCGCCGCTCGATCGATGGGTTGAAGTCCCTCAGCCTCGGTGCGCAGAACAGCAAGATCGGTCGACTCGTCTCGGCCGACGAGCGTTGCCGGCGCGGATCCGCCATCCGGCAATGTCAGCGTGATGTCTTCCTCTCGGCTGATCGTGTGGCTGGCCGCGACGACAACGCCGGGTTGCCACACGACGCCGCTGGAGGGAATGCGACGGCGGGCGTGAATCGCGACAACCGACCGGCCGGCCCGCTCGACTGCGGTGGCCAGATCGTCGGAAAGAGCGGCGAGGACGCCGGTTGCCGCTCCTGAACTGCTGCTCATGAAGACCTCGGAGAAATCGACCCCAGAACGATGAAACGGTCGTGGGTTCCCTGATATCGGCCGTTCGGGTGAGAGGGAGGTCGGCTGTTTGGGCGGTTATCGCACCTCGAAGGTCATAGTGGCCCACTTGGATTCGTAGTTGTGGTTGTCGCCTTTGGGAACCATGCGGATGAACTTGACGTACCAGCGTCCTCGAGGTGTGAGCGGCAAGGCGGCGACACCCTCCTGATTGGTCGTGATCTGACGGGCGGCGATTCGAGCGCCTGTGCCGGTGCGGCCGCCGGCAAGAACGGGCTGACCGGCAACCGGGCGTCCATCGACCAGAGCCCGAATCCGCAGGGTATCACCCGGCTTGAGTGCATACGGATTGTCCAGCGGCACGAGCTCGGCAGGGTAGCCCAGCGCCGTCGCGAAGTCGTTAGTGCGCTCGGCGCCGACTTGAAAAATCGCTTTCACGTGCTTGGAGTACCGCTCCCGGGCGGAATCGGCCGAGATGCCGGCTTTGGCCCGCTGCTCGACGATTTCCGTGATCGCCTCTTCCTCCAGGTACTCGGTAAACTGTTTGCCGGCGAGCGCGATTTCGCTCGGCAAGGTCGACATTCCGAGCACATAGGTGCCGGCACCGCCAAGACGGACGTCGAGAAACGTCGTGTCGTGCCGAGCCGACACGATGGTGGTATCGAGGTGACTGCGCCCGGCTGAAGTCACCAGCGACAGATCCGCGATTCGCTCGCGGGCAATGGCGTTCTCGCTACTGCTGAACGTGCCGTTCAGAACCGGCACCTTCACCGCTGCTCCCGGGGCGAGGAAATAGCTGTTCAGCTTGATGAACAAGTCGTGCGCATAAAGCGCCGACGCGAGCACGGATAGCGCAAGGCCCAGCATGACGGCGCGACGCTTCGATCGGCGGTTCATTGTCCCCCCACCAGTGGCTCGAGTGCGGCCGATGCTTCGTCGATCGCCTTGGCCTCGGAGGAAAGTACCGCGCCGAGGCGCACGATCTGCTGGTCGGCTTCCGGCCAACGGCTCTGTTCGATCGCCTCGCGAACGCCTGGCAGCGTCTTCACGCCATATCCCGTGTAGAACCCGGGCGCGTATACCTGGTGCCGGAACCAGGGACGGCCGGGCAGACCATCGGGCAGCGTAAGCGCGCGCTCGGTCCGCATCAGCTTGGCGTTTACGCCGGCTAGTGACTGGTCTGCGGTCGACGCCTGCTCGCCCCGGGCGGTCCAACGGGCCAGCAGTCCGTCGTAGCGTCGAGCGCTCTGGTCCAGCGCCGCCACGCCATTGTCGAGCGGGGCGAAGTTTAGAAATGGAGGAACCTCGGCCGCTGCGGGTGGCTTTTCCGGATTTTGCGGAGACGCCAGAGCGACGAAGACACTCTCGCTCGCCTCGCGATTCCGTTCCTTGGCCTGGTCCTGGCGATCGGCCAGCAGCTTCTTGAGCTCACCTACGTATTTGCTCACGTTGTCCGACAGGCCGGCGAACTCGTAAGGAACCACTTCAGCGCTCGCGAGCCGCATGACCGCGGTCCCCACTGTCTGCGATAGCGCGCGCCCGTACACGAACGACGTGTCGCCGAAGCGGGTGGCCCAGGTAAAGTCGTCGTAGGCAGAATGGTATACGCCTGCGCTGGAAGACGCGTCGTCCCCGAACGACAAGTGCAGAGACGCTATGCCGGCGTGCTGCAGGAACGGCGTAAAATCGGAACCGGATCCCAGCGCATCAATACGAAGGTCCCTCCGAGTCCTCGCCTCATTGCGCTCGTCGTTCGTGCCCTTTCCAATTTGCTTCAGTTGCGCCCGCTTCCATACCGACATCCCGGTTTCGGGGTCGATGATGTCGCGCGCAACGGCGTTGATGAACGCCTCCAGCGTGTGCGACCCGCCGAGGCCGAGAAATCCGCGGATGCTATTGTCGGTGTTGAGGTAGGCGACCGCATGACGGTCGAGGTCATCGGCGTGCGCTTCGACCCATTCGGTCGAGCCGATCAGGCCAGGCTCCTCGCCGTCCCACGCGGCGTAAATGATCGTGCGGCGGGGCTTCCAGCCCTGCTTGACCAGATCACCCAAGGCCCGAGCCTCCTCGAGTAGAGAGATCTGGCCCGATATCGGATCGATAGCCCCGTTGACCCACGCGTCCATGTGGTTGCCCCGGACCACCCATTCGTCGGGGGCGGTTGCGCCGGGCAGGCGGGCGATGACGTCGCGCACAGGTCGAGTCTTCCAGTCGGACTTCACCACCAGGTGCACCCGAGCCGGGCCGCTCCCCACGTGATAGGTGAGCGGCAGCGCTCCGCGCCACTCGGCCGGGGCGACCGGACCGCGCAAGGCGGCGAGCAGCGGCTGCGCGTCCGCGTAAGAGATGGGCAGCACGGGGATCTTCATGAGGGTGGGAGCGTCGGCAACCGCAAGCCGCTTTGCTCCTGGGAGGGAGGCGACGCCGGGTGTGAGGGGGTCGCCCGGGTACACCTGCATGTCGACCACACTGCCCCGCTGCACCCCATCCTTGGGGCGGCTGGGGCCCTGGGGAAACACATCGTTGACCCAGTACCCGTCGTCTTCTGGGTCGGAGTAAATCAGACAGCCGATCGCGCCGTGTTGTGCCGCCAGCTTAGGCTTGATCCCCCGCCAGGAGCTGCCGTATCGCGCTATGACGATGGCGCCCTTGACCGAGACGCCGAGGCGCTCGAGGCGCTCGTAGTCTGCCGGTACACCATAGTTGACGTACACCAGCGGCCCGGTCACGTCCCCATCCGCCGAATACGCGTTGTAGCTTGGGAGTTGCTCTGACCGCTGGCTGCTGGTCGGGTCTCCCGGCACGGACGGCTCTTCCAGCTTGGCCTTGAATCGAGTCGGCGCGACCAGCTCGACCAGTCGGGTCTTGGGTGTCGGAAAGAGAACGTCGAACTGCTCGATCTTGGCATCCCAGCCCCATGACGCCAATCGCGCGCGAATCCACTCTGCGTTGACGCTGTCGTATGGGGAGCCGACGTGGTGAGGCCGGGCGGACAGTTGCCGCATGTAGGAACGCAGGCTGTCCGGAAGCGGCAGACTGCGGAACCTGGTCTCCCATTCCCTTTCTACACGGGCGGACTGCGCCGTGAACCCAAACAGCGGCGGGTCGGCGGGTGCCGAGGCAAGAACGCTGAGCGCAATGAAAGCGAGTCCGGCCGAACGAAGGGCGAAATGCATGCAGGCTCCTTGATGTGAGGCGGAAAAAGCGCGCCGTAATTTGGACTGGCTCCGGCTCGGCGAACAGGTCACTCTGCCTGACTCTTGTCGTCGCGCTCACGATCGGGTGCATGCGGCCGCCGGCTAGACCTGGTGAGGTAGTGCCCGAGCCGGAGCTGGTCGGGGACACGACCGGCGCGTGGGGCGACGATGCGATCAATCCATGTGTCCCCGACGTCAAGAGGGCCTTGTCTGCGCTGGAATCCAACGGCGCGAAGCTGGGATTTCATCTCAACAGCGATCCCCATTTGAGCCGCTGGGGGCGTCACTGGCAGGGCGCTCAGCGCGCCGCCGGTGCTGGCGCGCAGTATCTGTTCGTGTCGCGCAGCGGCGCGAGTATGGCGGCGGTCGTGGTGCGGATGTCATCGCGGAACGCTGGGGGGGACCGCTACGGGTCCAATCTTCCGGAAGAAGGTCCACCGCCCGAAGAAGATCGCGTCGTTGCGGAGCTGCCGGGTGAAGCAGGATTGACGCACGCTGGCGGGCTTCAAATCATCGGCAACATTCTCGCCCTTCCAATCGACGGGCACAGTGGCTCACGAGTTGTCTTCTACGACATCACCAGTCCGGAAAGACCCAGGCGACTCGGCATGTTCGATCATTCCGATGCTCTCCCTCCTTCGGATCCCGATCAGGCGAGCAACGTCGGCATTGCCCGACTGCGCGACGGGCGCTATCTGATGGTGATCGGCGTGCACAGCTCCAAGGTGCTGGATTTCTACGTATCCAGCGGTACGTCACTGCGGGCCTCCTCGTTCCCCTTCGTGCGCCTGACCAGCGAAACTTCGGGAGTCGTGCGCGGATTCCAGAGTTTGAGTCTGGTGACCCAGTGCAACGGCGCCATCTTTCTGGTCGGCACCCATAACACGGCCCTTCCGCCCCCCTCGATGGGGAAGGACTACGTTCGCTGGTATCGCCTGGTGAGTCCCGAGCCGGGTAGAGTCGGCTTCGAGTCCGCCGGCAGCAGGCACCTTCACTGTCATCGCTGCAACTTCGGCGCGGGGGGAGGTCTGTTCATCGACCGGCGTCGCGCCATTCTCGTATATGGGCTCGAACACGTGAATAGCGGGCCTGGACACACCGTAGTGGTCGAGGAATTCGGGCCTCCCTGAGTCGCTTGACATTCCGACTGAAACACTCGCAATTTGGACGTTCGGTGTCGGGCAGGACGTGCAGCCGCAAGCAGACAAGGGAGGATTGCATGCCGCAGGAGCAAGCAGTGCCGGTGGTCACCCCAATCGAGGAGCGGGGGTACGCCCATCCGGAGGTACTGGTGTCCACCGACTGGGTGGCGGAGCACCTGAAGGATCCGAAGGTCCGACTGATCGAGTCGAACGAAGACGTCCTGCTCTACGAGACGGGACACATCCCGGGCGCGGTCAAGATCGACTGGGTCGCCGATCTCAACGATCCACTGGTGCGCGACTACGTGGGTCGCGACCGACTGCAGAGGGTGTTGCGCTCGCGCGGGGTCAATCAGGACACGACCATCGTCTTTTACGGCGACAAGAACAACTGGTGGGCCACCTACAGCTTCTGGGTGCTGCGCCTGTTCGGGTTGACCAATCTCAAGGTGATGGACGGGGGGCGGCTCCGGTGGGCCGACGAGGGGCGGCCACTCACAACCGAAGTCCCGACGTATCCCGAAGGCAATATCGCGGTCGGCGACCGGAATGACGCCCCCATTCGCGCATTCCGGGACGAAGTGATGGATCACGTGCAGCAGCGGGGGCCGCTGGTAGACGTGAGGAGTCCGGAGGAGTATAGAGGCGAGCGCCTCCACATGCCCGAATACCCCAACGAAGGCGCGTTGCGTGGAGGGCACATTCCCGGCGCGCGCAGCATCCCGTGGGGCAGGGCCATCACTCCTGAGACTCACACCTTCCGCCCCGCCAGTGAGCTTCGTACGCTGTACGAACAGGAGAACGGGCTCAAGCGCGATGGCGATACCGTGGTCTACTGCCGGATCGGCGAGCGGTCCTCGCATACCTGGTTCGCACTTACCTACTTGCTCGGGTTCAACAAGGTCCGGAACTACGATGGATCGTGGACCGAGTGGGGTAATGCAGTGCGTTTGCCGATCGAGAAGCCATGAGAAGCTATCAGCTATCGGCTATCAGCTATCAGTTGTGGCGGGTAAGCCCACAGCGGAGCGAACCCCCTGACGTTGCGCGAGCGAACCGGGTATCTACCCGGTGCAGCTGATAGCTGATAGCTGATAGCTGATAGCTGATAGCTGATAGCTGATAGCTGATAGCTGATACCTTTCTGCCATGACCCCCGACCGCCAGACCCAAATCGACGTCCTGGTCGATCACTTCAAGCGCCCGCGGCACAAGGGCACGTTGGAGGCGGCGGACGCAAGCATTCCCGGTGGCAACCCCGGCTGCGGTGATCTGGTCACGATCCACTTGAAGGCCGACGATGACGGGCGGGTGACCGCTCTCCGGTTCGAGGGTGAAGGGTGTACCATCAGCCAGGCCGCCGCCTCGATCCTGGCCGACCGGATCAACAAGACGCACCCGACCCTGGATGAGATCGGCGAATTCCCCTACGACCGTATGGTCGAGATGCTGGGGAAGGAAATCGTCGGCTTTCGGGAGCGCTGCGCGACGCTCGCACTTGGAACGCTCAAGATGGCGGCGAAAAAGATTCAGATGCACCGCAGGTTGCGGGCTGCCGGCCGTACCGAGGACGAGATTCGCGCGCTGGAGCAGGCCGTCGTCAACGCGCGGAATGACAATGGCCTGGTGTTCGGCCAGGCCGCGGAGGAACAACGCGGAATAGGCGGCGCCGAGCGCTGACCGGCGCTGTCCGTCGATCGACCGTCACGCTATTCTTGTTTCCCATGCCACTCACAATCTCGAGTCTCTCGCGGACCCGCGCGCCGGTCGCGCTGGCGCTCTTCCTCACGCTCGGAGCCGGGGGTGCGTCGGCCCAGAGCACGTCGAATCCCAACCGTCCGTTCGGCACGCTTCGCGAGCAGGCAGCGCGCCAGCAAGCCTGGCTCAAGGAGCGGCTGGACAGCATTTTGCCGGGCCTCATGCGCAAGTACGGCATCGACATGTGGGTGGTGCCGATGCGCGAGTACAATGAAGACCCCGTCTTCACCGCCCTGGTTTCCCCGACCACATTCGCCGCGCGGCGGCGCACGATCTACGTCTTCTTTGATCGGGGTCCATCTCGCGGCGTGGAGCGCATCGCGCTGGGCGGCAGCTCGCAGGGCGGTCTGTATGATGCGGTCCGCTCCACCAAGCAGGTGACCGCGTCGGTGGGCGGACGGCAGGCGGAACTGTGGGGTGACCAGCAGTGGAAGGTGCTCACGGATGTAATCGAAGCTCGCAACCCGCGGGTCATCGGGATCGACATCTCGCGCACCTTCGCCTTTGCCGACGGCCTGAGTGCCGGGGAATACGAAGGGATGAGCCAGGCGCTCGGCCCCAAGTGGACCAAGCGCTTCAAGCGTGCCGAAGGCCTGCCGGTAGACCTGATCGCCGCGCGGCTGCCGGATGAGCAACGCTTCTTTCATGATCTGGCACAGCTGACCTGGGCCGTCATCGACACGATGTTTTCCGAGCGCGTGATTACGCCGGGCACCACTCGTACCAGCGACCTGGTCTGGTATTTCCGGCAGCGGGTGAATGACTTCGGCTTGGGTACCTGGTTCCAGCCATCAGTGGACGTCCAACGTCGGGGGGTGACCGACGAGCAGTTGGGCGAGGATCCCGTGATCGAGCGGGGCGACGTGCTCCATTGCGACGTTGGTATTACGGCGCTCCGGCTCAATACCGACATCCAGCATCTTGCGTATGTGCTCCAGCAAGGCGAAAGCCTCCCACCGTCCGGCCTGGTCCAGGCGTTGCGCCGGTCGAATCGCCTGCAGGACATCGTGATGGAAGAGATCCGCGCGGGCCGCACCGGCAACGCCATTCTCGTTTCGGCTCGCAAACGGATGACGGATGAGGGCATCGACGGGACGATCTACTCGCATCCGATCGGACTCAACGGGCATGGGGCCGGTCCCCTGATCGGTCTGTGGGACTACCAGGAAGGCGTGCCGGGTCGAGGCGACCATCGCGTCATCCCCGACATGTGGTTTTCCGTCGAGCTCCAGGCGACGACGCCGGTCGCCGAATGGAATGGCCAGCCGGTCCGCATGGCGCAGGAGGAGGACATGGTCATGGGCCCGGATGGAACCCCGCGCTGGGCCTATCGGCGCCAGACCGAGCTGCACCTCGTGCACTGACATGTCGCTGGCCGATCTCCGACGGGAATACGCTCATGCCCGTCTCGATGAGCGGGAGGTGGATCCCGACCCGATGGTGCAATTCCGTCGGTGGTTCGATGACGCGAGACGGGCCGGCCTGCTCGAACCCAACGCAATGACGCTCGCCACGGCGACACCGGACGGTGTGCCGTCCGCTCGCATCGTGTTGCTCAAAGCCGCCGACGAACTGGGCTTCGTCTTTTATACCGACTATCGAAGCCGGAAAGGGCAAGACCTCGAGCTAAATCCCCGCGGCGCGCTGGTTTTTTATTGGGGAGAACTGGAGCGCCAGTTACGGATCACCGGCTCAGTGAGCCGCGTATCGCAGCAAGAGAGCGAGGTGTATTTCCAGACCCGGCCGCGAGGGAGCCGCATTGCCGCCTGGGTTTCCGAGCAGAGCTCCGTGCTCTCCAGCCGCGCGCTGTTGGAAGACAGGATCGAAATCATGGCTGCGCGCTATCCCGGCGAGCAGGTGCCACTGCCGCCGCACTGGGGCGGTTATCGGCTGCGGCCCGAGACTATCGAGTTCTGGCAGGGAAGGGAAAACCGGCTGCACGATCGAGTCCGGTATCAACGACAGGGGGACGGTTGGAGGATAGAGCGTCTGTCACCTTGAGAGCGTAAACGGTGAACGGTAACGGTGAACAGGGGACTCCTCGAACGCGCCACCTCCGTTCACCGTTCACTGTTCACGGTTCACGCTTTTTCCATAGAACCTTGTACCGACAGACCGCTCCTCCCCTCGCCCGGCACTCCTCTTCGGTCACGCTGACGTTGCTTGCCCCGCACATCTCCAGCGCCTTCCGGTACCATCCCACGACCGTCATGCAGTCGGGTTCGCTGAATGTTTCGGCGTCGTACGTGGTCAACACCCCCGACGTCGGTCCTGTCGCGGTGTACTCCCGCCGCCCCGTTTCGTAGTAGAGCGAGTAAATCTGAGGCGCTTTGGCCAGAAAGGCCTGCGGATCTCCCGGCGTGAGATAGCCGGCATGAAGCGACCCCAGATTCTTCTCAGCCGACGCCGCGCCCAGCCGCTCGAAGAAGTCCGAGCGACCGTTCGCGACCACCCGGACGATCGCGTCGTCGAGCCGCTTCCCCAGCTCGAAAGGGTACCAGTTCGAGGTGAAGACGAGCCGCAGGGGACGCTGATCATCCGCGGCCAGGCTGGCGAGCACTTTCTGGACGGCATCCTTCCCGAAATGCTCTTCCACGAACGCAAGCCGGGACTTGAGCACCGCTCCTTTGACTTGTTGCACGCACGCTCCGGCGCGATGACGGCGAAAGCTAAAGTACCGGGGGGCTCAGGTCACCCACAGTTCACGAGACCGCTGGCTTCCGTTTGGGCACGCTCAGCGTCTGCCACGCGGCGCCCCGGTAGTGCTTGGCCAGAAGAACGATTTGGCCCACGTGGTATGCGTAGTGGGCCAGCTGGCGCGAGATGGCCTGCAACACCGTGTGCGGCTCGTTCCGAATCCTGACCTCCCGCTCGAGGTCTGCCGGTGTAAGCGCTTCGATTGCGGCTAACGTGACATTCCAACCATCCTCCCAGGACTGTTTCACTGCGGCGAACGACGTCCCGGGTGCGAGGTCGAACTCGGCGTCCCGATTACGGGTGGGCTTCTCCCCGTCGGTGGTGAGGAAATCGGTCCAGCGCGATCGCATGTTGCCGGCCATATGCTGCATGATGATGGCGGTGCTGTTGGACTCGTCATCGGGCGCCCGGAAGATGTCCTCGGGCTCGAGTTGCGCCACCGCTCGATCCGCCATGGCCTTGTACTGCCGCAAGACTCGTAATGCTTCGGCCAGGTACGCCGCACCTGTGTTCGATCCCATGTACACTTCCTCCTCGCTTCGCCGTTCACCCTACGCCCGGAGTCCGAAATGTACGCGATCGCCCTGATCCGCTACCGTCGCCAATTGGATGAGGTGCAGACCGCGCTGGATGCGCATCGGGCCTACTTGCGAAGCCTCCAGGAGAAAGGGCTCCTGATCGCGGCCGGACCACTCGATCCCTGGACCGGCGGCGCCTTGCTGCTCCGTGTTCCCGACAGTGCACCTCAAGCTGCACTCGATCAGATTCGGGAGGGCGATCCGTACACTAAGCAGGGATTCGTGCAGTACGAGGTTTGGCCCTGGAAGCCGGTGCTGGGGAAGGAAGCATTGGATGGACTACAATAGCGCGACTCGCGATCGAAAGTAGGTGGCCGAGCCGCGGCCTGCGACCCGGCCAGGTTCAATGGCTGATTCGAGCGGTGTTTCGGAGGTCCGCGGTTTCGTCGCGGTCGGTGGCGGGTAGGCAGGCGAGAATCTTGGCCGCTCGCTGGCTGCCGGATGGGTGGAGGTTGTCGAATCGGAAGGGGCCCATGCGGCCGAAGAACTGACGAGCCGCTTCTACTGCCGGGCGGTTTTCAGCCGCCAGGGTCTGAGTGGCGTAGCAATCGGCGTCGAGCTCCTGCTTCTGCCGCAGCGCGCTCAACTCGTCACGGGGCTCGGCCAGCGCGCCGCCGGTATGGCCGTAGGCGATGTGACCGTACTCGTGAGCGAGGAAAAAGTCGGCCAGCTCCGGCCCGATCCGCTGCATCAATTTCGGATTGTAGTAGATGACCGGGAGGCCGCGTTCGTAGGTCGCGACGGCGACGTCGTGGAGAGTATCAGTTGCCACCTGGCGCACGTCCACCAGTCGCTGGGCGGCTGTCAGCGGCGCCGTGGCTGCTGTCGTTAGCAGCACGGTGATCACCAGGCCTGTAGCAGCACGCCGTGTCATTGTAACTCCGACTCTCCCTCGAGATCGGGGTACTCGACTACCCCAAAAAACCGCCGCCCCCACCATCTCGGCTCGAGACGCGGGGGCGGTCGGCGTTGCGCAACTAGCTCGCGCTTTACCGGTGGTGCCGCTGCGTTCGGGCCTCTCTCCTCAACTGCCGGCGCGCCCGGCTGCGTTCGAGCCGGTTGGCGCGCCGCACGTGCAACAGCATCGCTGCCAGCAGGAGAAAACCGGCCAGAGCAGCCGCACTTCCTCCTTGAGCGCCGAGCCATTCCGTACCCATGAATCCGATCGTCAACGTCGCTTCCTTCCCGTCGAAACGCGGGTGACCCGCGGTTGGCGGGGGCTCCCGGACCCTGAATGGATCGGGGTTTCCGCCCATCATGAAGGCATATCCCATGCCCGCCCTGCCGGGGGGCCCTAACGCCTCTCAAGCCGCCGAATAACAGAGGGTTGGCCCGCTGGTGCCGGCGGGTGATCCTCGCGATCTGCGGCAGATTCAACCGACGGAAGCCGCGCCGGCTGGTTGATTTGACCGTCCTCCGGCAGGCCGCTTACGTTGGAACAGCCGCCAGGGGTATCGGTGAAAACCGATTGAGAGAGAACCCTTGGAACCTGATCCGGTTCATACCGGCGAAGGGAGCGCGGCGCATTTGCGCGGCGCCCTTCGTCTTCGTTGGGAGCGTCGCCATGGCCACGTCGATTACCTCTGCCTCCACCGCCGGCTCCGCATACGGCGAGGCTTTCCCCCGATCCACCAAGGTCTACCTCGAAGGAAGCCGTGGCGTTCGAGTTCCGGTGCGGGAGATCGCGCTCTCGGACGGCGAGCCACCGCTTCAGGTCTACGACACGAGTGGACCGGACGGGTTCGACGTCCACGAGGGGCTTCCGCCGCTGCGGCGCCCGTGGATTCTCGCCCGCAACGTCGGCAGGGTCGAGCAACGGGCCGAGGGACGACACGACGGCCATCGCGATCGGGAGCCCGTGCCCGCAGGCCTTCGGCGCACGCCCTATCGCGGACGTGCCGCCGTGACGCAGCTCCACTACGCGCGACTTGGCGAGATCACTCCGGAGATGGAATTCGTCGCCCTGCGGGAAGGCCTGCCGTCCGAGCTGGTCCGGGCCGAGGTGGCCAACGGCCGGGCAATTATTCCTGCCAACATCAATCACCCCGAGCTCGAGCCGATGATCATCGGCCGCAAGTTCCTGGTAAAAATCAACGCGAATATCGGGAACTCGATCGTGACATCATCGGTTGCGGAGGAAGTCGATAAGCTGCGCTGGGCCACGTTGTGGGGCGCAGACACCGTGATGGATCTCTCCACCGGCAGGGACATCCACGCCACCCGCGAATGGATTCTCCGCAACTCGGCAGTGCCGATCGGCACCGTGCCCATTTACCAGGCACTCGAGAAGGTGGGCGGTGTGGCCGAGGACCTGACTTGGGATGTCTACCGCGACACGCTGATCGAGCAATGCGAGCAGGGTGTCGACTACTTCACCGTCCATGCGGGCGTGCTGCTCGAGTATGTGCCGCTCACCGCCAACCGTGTGACGGGTATCGTTTCCCGAGGCGGATCGATTCTGGCAAAGTGGTGTCTCGCGCATCACCGGCAGAACTTCCTCTACGCCCGCTTCCGGGAAATCTGTGAGATCCTCGCGCAGTACGACGTCTCCTTCTCGCTCGGCGACGGACTTAGGCCCGGCAGCATCGCGGACGCGAACGACGAAGCCCAGTTTGCCGAGCTTCGCACCCAGGGAGAGCTCACCCGCATCGCCTGGGAGCACGAGGTACAGGTGATGAACGAAGGGCCTGGCCATGTGCCGATGCATCTGATTCGCGACAACATGGACAAGCAGCTCGAGTGGTGCGATGAGGCGCCATTCTACACATTGGGTCCCCTCACCACCGACATCGCGCCGGGGTACGATCACATCACGAGTGCCATCGGCGCCGCGATGATCGGCTGGTACGGCACCGCGATGCTTTGCTACGTCACGCCCAAGGAACACCTCGGGCTGCCCGATCGCGATGACGTCAAGGCAGGTGTGATCGCCTACAAGATCGCCGCCCACGCCGCGGATCTCGCCAAGGGACATCCGCGAGCCCGCGAGTGGGACGACGCCTTGTCGAGGGCGCGATTTGATTTCCGCTGGGAAGACCAGTTCAACCTGGCGCTCGACCCGGTAACGGCCCGGGCCTTTCACGACGAGACCCTGCCCGCCGAGGGCGCCAAGCTCGCCCATTTCTGCTCGATGTGTGGTCCCAAGTTCTGCTCGATGAAGCTCACTCAGGATTTGCGTGAGGAGGCGCGTCGCCAGGCCGAGGCCGGCATGGCCGAGAAGGCAGCCGAGTTCCGGGCGCGCGGCGGCGAGATATACCTGAGAAAGTGAGGGTGACAGGTGAGAGGCGAAAAAGAAGCCAGATTGGCGGGACTGGGCGCATTGGTGGTGCTCGCGGCGCTGGGATGCCGGTCGGACCGGCCGGCGGCCGCCCCGCTGACCACCGCGGCGCTCAGTCAGGACTCGGCGCGACCGCAGGTCCCCCACCGCCTGCGCGAGGTGACCGGTCTCTCCCATCCGGAGGCGGCCCGATACGATCCCGAGCTCGACCTGTGGTTCGTCGCCAACATCAATGGGGATCCGCTGGCCAAGGACAACAATGGCTTCATCACGCGACTCAAGAGCGACGGCTCGGTCGGCGTGCTCAAGTTCGCGGAGGGTGGCCGCAACGGAGTCCGCCTGAACGGTCCGAAAGGAATGGCGATCGTAGGCGACACGCTCTGGGTGGCCGACATCGACGCTGTGCGCGGATTCAATCGGCGAACCGGCGCAGAGATCGCCAGCGTGAGCCTGTCCGGCCAGGCCAAGTTCCTGAATGACATCGCGGCGGGTCCCGGCGGGATCTACGTGACCGATACTGGCATCGGCCCCGATGGAAAGGGAGGAGTGAAGCACACCGGCCCAGACCGCGTCTTCAAGATCGACCCTTCCCGCAAAGTCAGCATCGCGCTCCAAAGCGATAGCCTGCAAGGTCCCAACGGGATTACCTGGGACTCGGCGGGCCGTCGCTTCGTGATCGTTCCGTTCTTTGGGAAGACCCCTCTGTCCTGGTCTCCCGGTGATGCCGCTCCCCACGCGATCGGCAAGGGTCCCGGGCAGGAGGATGGCGTCGAGGCCATCGGACCCAATCACTATCTCATTACCTCCTGGGCCGACTCGAGCCTGTTCGCGCTGGAGCAGGGGCAGGCCACCCGGATCGCCGGCCCGCTCCCCTCGCCGGCCGACATCGGTTGGGACGCGCGCAGGCATCGGGTCGCTGTGCCGCTGTTGCTCGAGGACCGGGTGGAAATCTGGGAGCTGCCATGAAGCCGACATCGAGGAGACGCAACGGCGCAGCGTCACACGTTCTGATCGCCGTGATCGGCGTGGCTGCAGGGATGGGAATGGCGTGGGGTTTGGGTGATCGCCACCTGCGTGATGCCGTCACCACCCACGGCGAATGGGTGTACCTGAAGAAAAGGGGACAGACGGATTCGGTCCGAGCATACATCGCGTACCCTGAGCGAAAGGACCGCGCGCCCGGTGTGGTCGTCATTCACGAGGTATTCGGCCTGACAGACTGGGAGCCGACCGTGGTCGACAGGCTGGCCAAGAACGGCTACGTCGCCATCGTGCCGGACCTGCTCTCGACCAAGTACGGTCGTTCTCCGGCCGACCCTGACTCCGGGCGGAAGCTGGTGGCGCAACTCGAGCCGTCGCGCATCACCGCCGATCTCGATGCTGCGGTGGAGTATCTCAATGCGCAGTCAGCGGTTCAATCGGGGATCATCGGCATCATGGGCTTTTGTTGGGGAGGCGGGCAGACGTTTCGCTACACGACCAACAATCCCAAGCTGAAAGCGGCCGTGATCTGCTACGGCCCGCCGCCGGCGCATGACGCGTTGGCCCGGATCGAAACACCGCTCCTCGGGGTCTATGGGGAGAATGACGCCCGGATCGACGCTTCACTGCCGGATGTCGCCGCGCGCCTCAAGGGCATGGGCAAGTCCTTCACGTATCAGATTTACCCCGGTACCGGCCATGGCTTCCTCAAGCCCGGGCGAGAGGGGTCCGATGGACCGCAGGTGGAGAAGGCGTGGACCAACATCCTGAATTTCTTCAAGAAGGAGCTGCAGCCTAAGACCCGAACTGAGTCCTGATGATCCTTCCGTTTCTGCTGCTTCAAACAACTGCCGCGTCGCCTCTGGCCGTCAGGCCGGATACGGCGCGGCCTCTCCACGACGCCAGACACTACGCGATCACTCTGGTGCTGGGCGACAGCGGCCATCACGTTCTCGGAGAGATCGAGACGAGCTGGAGACTGCGGTCGTCGGAGCCGATCCAGCTCGAGCTCGATTCGGCGCTCCGGGTGGTCCGCGTGCTGGTGAACGGAAGAGAGAACACCCGCCTGGCGCGCACCATGTACGGCCGCGGTGCCAATGATGTGGTCATTCCTCACGACGGGAAGGCGGGTGACTCGCTCACCACCCGCATTCGCTACCATGGCGATGTGCGTCTGGGGCTCGCCTTTCGGGGCGACAAGACTCACAATCTCGCGATCTTCGGAGACAACTGGCCGGACCGCGCCCACGGCTGGCTCGCGTTGCAGGACTTTCCCAACGATAAGGCGACGGTGGCGTTCAAGGTCCAGGTGCCGGTCGGTTACCAAGTTCTCGCGAACGGCATATTGGAAAAGGTCGACACGCTGCCGTACTCGCACATCGTCTGGACCTATCGGATGGATCGCCCGATCCCTCCGTATACCATGGTGATTGCCGTGGGGAAGTTCGCCGTGACGCGACTACCAGATGCGGCGTGCTCGGTCCGTTGTGTCCCTCAGACGCTGTGGACCTTCCCGGAAGATTCGGCCTTTGCGGTCGCTGGACCGTTCCGCCGTGTGGGCAGCATCGTCGATTTCTTCTCCCGCCTGATCGGCCCGTTCCCTTACGTAGGGCTGGCGCACGTCGAGGCGGTGACGCCATACGGCGGCATGGAGAACGCGACCGCCATTTTCTACAACGACAGCCTATACCGCGCGAGGTCTCTGCCCGAGGAGACAGTCGCTCACGAGACCGCGCACCAGTGGTTCGGCGATGCAGTGACGGAAGACGACTGGCATCACCTCTGGCTGTCGGAGGGCTTTGCCACCTATCTCGCAGCAATGTGGGCCGAGCAAGCCGGGGGGGCGGCGGCATTGAAGACAGCCATGCAGAACAATGCTGAGGCATACTTCAAGTCCCGCGCGGTCGACCGCCCCATCCTGGATCCCGCCGTTCGCAACCTCGATTCCCTGCTCAACGAAAACAACTACCAGAAGGGCGCCTGGGTCCTGCACCAGCTTCGTGGGATGATCGGGGATTCGGTATTCGTGTCCGGATTGCGGACCTACTACCAGCGTTTCCGGGACAGCACGGCGCTGTCCCTTGATTTTGCGAAGATCATGTCCGAGGCCGCCGGTCGAGACCTGGACTGGTACTTCCGACAGGCGCTCACTCAGCCGGGCTACCCGATGCTGGCCGTCAGCACCAGCCGGGAAGGGGGCAAGCTGGTGGTCGAGATACGGCAGACCCAGAAGAGCGAGTGGGGTACCTATCGTCTGCCGGGGCTCGAGGTGCTGCTCGACGGGAAGCTGGTCCGGATGGACGTTGACGCGCCGACCCAGCGGACGGTGTTCAACGGCTTCTCGAAGATCCCCTCGAAGGTCGAAATCGATCCGAACGGACGGTGGCTGCTCAGAAGAAGCGTGAACGGTGAACGGTAAACGGTGAACGGGGAACTCCGGACAGTGCATGCGGCACATACACCGCGCCGATCCCGATCATTCCCGTTTACCGTTTACCGTTCACCGTTCACGCTGTTCAAGCCGTTCTCACTCCTCTCCGTACTATTACCCGCCTGCGGCGGCCTGTCTCCCCTGCGTGGCCACGCCGTGGTGGGGCGTGATGCCTACCTGCTCTTTGTGGGCGAGACGGCGAACGGACAATCCGACCTCTTCGGTGTTCGGGCGGATGGCGGTCCGGTCTTTCAGATCACCTACACGCCAGTGGTCGAAGCCACGCCTGTGCTTTCACCGGATGGAGGCGAAGTGGCGTTCCTGCGGGGAGCCACGATCGGCGACAAGAAACCTGGAAGGGTCTGGGTGCTCAATCTCCTGAGCGGAGCCGAGCGGGAGCTTCAGTTGCCGCGAGGTGTAGCCGCGCCCAATGCTCTCGGCTGGTCTGAGGCTGGAACGTCCATCTACGTGCGAACCGACAGCACGGTCTATCGGTTGGTCGCACCACCCGGATCGGCCGAGCCGCGGATAACGACGGACGGTGAACGGGCGAGAGCAGAATCGAGCCTTGCAGTGCTGGTGGGGCAGCCCCCGTTCGGAAGTGTGGTTCCATGCGGGTCGGATCTTTGCGTCCAGAGCGAGCAGAGTGCTCCTGAGCCGTTCGCGTCCAATGCTCACGATCCCATACGGTGGGGGCCGGACTCGGTGGGGTTTGTGAGCGGACCGGACCTTATTGTGCGGCCAGTGGGCCCAGGACATCCGCGCCGGGTGGAGTGGAGCGGTGCGCCGTCAGGAGTGCGGGGGCTAACGTTCTTCGCAGGGAAAAGCGTAAACGGTGAACGGTAAAGAGGAGACTACGCCGAGCCTTTGACCCCATTCACTGTTACAGTTCACCGTTTACGCCTTTATCGCATCCCACGCGGCGTCGACCGCTTGTATGGCCTGGGGATGACCAGGGTTCCACTCCTTCACGATCACTCGCTCAGCCGCCCAGCCGACGACGGCAAGCCAGACTCCGGCCCACAGCTCGGCTGGTCCGGTGCGGACCGTGGCGTCCGCCTTGCCGGAGGCGATGATCTGCTGGAGCGCGTCGCGCACCTGGCGGGCAAGCACGCGGCTTTGCTCGTCCAGGTGGCGCCCGTCTTCGAAGTGAAGCGCCATACGGGTGGTGGCCGGATCACGATCGGCAGCTTCCAGCACGCGAAGGGCGATCCGCCGCAATCGCGGCGCGACGCCGAGGGCGCGATCACCCTCGGATTCTGTGATAAGGCTCAGTGCCCAACGCTGCGAGGAACGATAGACTTCGTTAAGGAGTTCTTCCTTGCCGGTGAAGTGTCGGTAGATCGTTCCTTCAGCCACGCCTGCCCGCAGGGCAATCTCCGGAGTGGTCGTGCCGAGAAATCCGGCTGTGGTGTAGAGTTCAAGCGCCGCGCGCAGCAGCTTCTCACGGGTAGCCTGGCCATCACGGCGCAACATGGGAGGCACGGACATAGTGGAATTTACCGTCGCCGGCCGAGGCCGCGGCAGGGAACCGGAGTTGGTGGCCCTGTCTTTGGGGGGTGACTGATCATGTTCGATTTTGCCGACCTTTGGAGCCAGGCCCTTCCATACGATGTGTTCGTCGCTGCGAGCGAGCTCAAGCATCGCGGTCTCTGGCATGGCCTGCATCGGTTGGCCCGTATACCGGCGTGGGCATTGGATGTGGTTCCACCGGACGCCGGTCTCAAGCTGCTGGTGCTGGCGGAAGACTGGTGCGGCGACGCATCCAACACGATCCCGATTCTCGCCAAGCTCAGCGATCTCGCGCCCGGCATCGAGCTTCGCATTCTTCGGCGCGACGAGCACCCGGACGTGATGGATCGGTATCTCACGAACGGGGCGCGATCGATTCCGGTCGTCATCGCTCTGGATCGCGATTTTCACGAGCTCGGCCACTGGGGACCGCGGCCGCGGCTGCTGCAGGAATGGGTTCTGGAAGAGCGGAAGAAGGGCACGCCGAAGGACCAGTTGTACCCCGAGGTCCGACGCTGGTACGCTCGGGATGCCGGTGAGACCACCCTGCAAGAAGTACTTTCTACCGCCGGCCTTCAGACGGTACGAGCCGCATAGATCCGCGCCCCAATCCAGCCTCTCGCTAGAACATCCAGCCGAAGCCGAATGTCAGCCGGGTTCTGTCAGGTCCTGCCGCGACGCTGAGAGTGAACGCCGTAGTGCGCAGGAACCTGAGGCCGATCCCGGCGCCGCCTCCGACCTTCATGTCCTTCGTGGTGAGATAGAATTTGGTATCCTGAAACACACGGCCGGCATCGACGAATCCGATCAGAATGATGCCGACGACGTTCTTGATGTTTGCCACATTTTGCCGGACCTCGAAGTTGCCGAACAGGACACCTTTACCTGCGAGACGGCCTGTCTCGAGGGCGCGGAACGAAAACTGTCCGCCTAGCACCGGTACCGGCCGCTCCCAGGCCGGGATGTTATAAAGCGCATCAAGTGTGGGCTCGCCATAGAGCTGCGAACCCAGCACTCGCGCAGCCAGGACTGTGCCCTCCCGAACCTGCAGGTAACCGCGGGCAATGCCGTAGAGCCGTTCGTAATTCCCTCCTCCGCCAGCGACCTGATAGCCTGCCTCGAGCAGGAACCCGTGGTGTGGATCGTACTCCGTGTCGCGGCTGTCATAGACGAGCGCGCCACGGACACTCCCATCGGTTTCCTTGAGTTCGGTGCCGAACGTTTGCAGAAAGACCGACGTGCCTTCGTCGTGCGCCACGTACTTGACGGACTGACCGGCCACTTGAAGGCCGAACCACAAGGGTCCGACAATGCGCCGGCTCGTCTCGAACGAGCCGTAGTAGTTGGTGCGCTGGACCCGGTAGAAGAACGGGTTGGCGTCTGTCACGTTGTTCTTGTCGAACGTCGTCTCATTCCCTATACCGAAGAACCCGTAACGGGATTCGCGCGAAGCAATCCCAAACCCGGCGAAGCGCCAGTTCTTGACCAGGAGCGGCGCACCGAACTGGCCTGCTACGAAGCGGGTGCCCCGGAACCCGATGCCGGCGTCCAGCTGCATGTACCCCTTTGCCGTGACGCGTTCTTCGTACGGCGCAGCCTGAGAGCGACGAATCCTCGCGGAAATCAACGGGCCGTCGTTCGACAACCCTGAGAGATAGGGGAAGTAGCTGGTTCGCCAGGGAACGTCAGTGTTAGTCTGCGCCGGCTCGGGACCTTGACCATACAGGGCTCCTGCGCCGCACACGAGGAGAAACGCGGCGCAGCCGGCAGCGACGCCCCGCCGAAGCCGCATCAGCTCGATCTCTTGAACAAGAAGGCCGAATCGCGAAGCGCCGCCTGACGTCCGTCATGCGCCGCATACTGGCCGGGGTACATCGAGGCGGCTCCAAACTCTCCTCGCTTGTTGACGGCGTAGAAGTGCAGGTCGAACTTGGGCCGACCGTCGGGCTGTAGCAGACGGGCCGGCGTTTGGGTCAGAACCCTCTTCAGGGTGGCCAGGCACGCGTCGGTGGGCTTCATGCCGCGGCGCATCTGCTCGACGGTCAGAAATCCTCCGCAGACCATGATGTTCGACTCGCCCCGGCCGGTAGAACCGGCAGCTCCGATATCATTGTCCGTGTACTGCCCGGCACCGACAATGGGGCTGTCGCCGACTCGTCCCGGGAGCTTCCAGGCCAGACCACTGGTGGTGGTCACCGATGACACGTCTCCCCTGGCATTCACCACATCGAGATTGATCGTGCCGGTCGGCCGGGCAACCATGGGCGTCTTGGGGGGAACATCCAGCCAGTCGTCGTCCGGGTTACGGTTGGCACGCCACTCGAGCCAGAGCTGCCGTGATTCGGGCGTAAGCAGATCTTCCTCCCTAAAGCCGTACGACAACGCGAAACGCTTCGCCCCCTCCCCCACCAGCAAAATGTGGTTGGTGTACAGCAATACCAGCTTGGCCACCTCGCTCGGCGTCTTGATCCCTTCGAGGGCGGCGACGGCGCCCGCCCGTTTGGTGGGACCGTGCATGCACGAAGCGTCGAGCTGCACCACACCCTCTTCGTTGGGCAGTCCACCGTAGCCGACCGAGTTGTCCGTCGGGTCGAGCTCCTGGATCTTCACGCCTTCGACCGCCGCATCCAGAGTGTCGCTCCCTTGGAGCATGAGCTCCATGGCCCGCGTCACAGCCCGAAGCCCATTGGCCGAGCTGACCGCTGCCGGATTCGCAACTCGCCGACGGAAAACGACAGGAGCTCCGAGCGACCTCAGACCCGGAAAGCCGATGGAGGCGGCCGCTGCTCCCGCAACGCCGAGAAACCCGCGCCGGGACACGGAGGAAAACATGAAGCAATTCTCTCAGCAATAACCGAGCGGGATTTAGGTCTCCCAGCGACAGAAGTCAACTTGCTCTTGGTTTTCACCGCTCCTACGTTTGGGCGGTTGACCACTCCCAGCTTTCTCCGTCGGCTAGCTAGTCGAGATATGGTGTCGGTCGAGAATCCGCTTTCGCTCGCCCGACTCTTCATCGCGGCCGTTCTCCTCTTTGCAACCGTCGTCGCTCTGGTGCTCTGGGCGACCGGCATGGTGCCGCGAGCCCTCCAGCTCGTAGGAATCTTCTGGGCGATCTACGGGTTCTCCATGGGCCTGCTGGGCGGAGTTCTCGAGCCGGTCGTCGAGGGGCTGACTCGAGTCTTCATGGATCTGGGTTTGAATCGCGCCGGCGGCGGCTACTCGGACATCGAGACGCTGGCGGCGCGAGGCCACTACGATGCCGCTGCCGAGGCCTACCGGGAGCGGGCGCAGGCGCCTGCCGAGCGGACCGAAGCGACTCTGCGTCGCGCTGCGCTACTGGCCGGAGCGCTGGGGCAGCCGGAGACCGCGGTTGCGGAACTGGAAAATCTCCGCGCGGGTCATCCCCCGCCGAGCGCTAACGACGACATGCGGATCGGCTTGGCGCTGGTGGAGCTATACGAAGAGCGCTTGCGCGACCCGGGCCGGGCGATGGCCGAGCTTCGGCGGCTGATCGATCGCTATCCCAGCAGCCGACATCTCCGTCGCCTCCGGGCGGAGCTGGGCGCCCTCAAGCAGCAGCGCTTCGGCAATGCCGCGACGCCCTAGGCTCCCGCCGTCGGTCTTCAACCTGCCGGTCGAAAGGATGCGGGCTGGCTATTACTCCGACAAATACTTCGTGCGCGCTCGGGACATCCTGCTGGCGGAAGGGGACCGTCCTCACGTCACCATGCAGGTCTTCTGCAAGGCCCACGCCTTTCTCGGCGGCATGGACGAAGCCGTTGCGATTCTCAAACTGTGCGCCATCGAATGGCCGGAGCTCGTGGTACACGCGCTCAGCGACGGCGACGCAGTGGAGCCATGGGAAACGGTGATGCTGATCGAGGGCCCCTACGACGCCTTTGCACATCTCGAAACACTCTATCTCGGTGTCCTCGCGCGGCGGACACGCGTCGCTACCAATACCCGTCGGGTCGTGGAGGCTGCTGCACCCAAGGAGATCATGTTTTTCCCCGCGCGTCACGATCACTGGCTGGTGCAAACCGGGGATGGCTATGCGGCGCATGTGGCCGGGGCGATTGGCGTTTCGACAGATGCCCAGGCTTCCTGGTGGGGCAGCGGAGGAGTCGGAACTGTACCGCACGCGCTGATCGCCGCGTATGGGGGCGACACCGTGCTCGCTACTAGAAAGTTTGCCGATCACATCGGACCGCAGGTGAAGCTGGTGACCCTGGTGGATTTCGCGAACGATTGCGTTCGCACCTCGCTCGAGGTCGCCGAGGCCTTGGGTGATCGTCTCTACGGCGTGCGGCTCGACACCAGCGAGATGCTGGTGGACCGATCCTTATGGGGACACATGGGGCGGGAGAAGCCGACCGGGGTCAATCCGCAGCTGGTCCGCAACGTACGTGGGGCTTTGGACCAGCACGGATTCGGCCACGTCAGGATCGTCGTCTCCGGCGGGTTCACGGTGGAAAAAATCATGGAGTTCGAGCGCGCGCATGTCCCGGTGGACGCGTACGGCGTCGGGTCGTCTCTGTTCGCGGGGAACTTCGACTTTACCGCGGATGTGGTTTTGCTGGATGGTAAGCCGTGTGCCAAGGTGGGTCGCGAGTACCGCCCGAATCCCCGGTTGGAAATGGTGGACTGAGCGCTCGTCGCCGGGCGATCGTTCATTTATTGACGGTAGCAACCGGGAACGATTGGATCTGGTCGGCGGTTAACACGAATGCGAGAGGACGTCCGAAAGAAAGGAGCTCGCAGGTCGCTCCGGCATGGAGCCGGAGCCGGAAAGAAGGAACCCATATGTTATTGCCGCTTTTCATGCTGCTGTCATCCCAGCCGGTTGTCTCCACCTCCAACCCATCCGCCGATCCTGATCCACCGGTACATGTCTGGCTGAGCTCAGACGGCAAGTACGACCTGGGTGATCACGCGAAGGTCTATGCCAAGGCAGCCCAGAACGGATATCTGCTGGTCCTGCGCGCCGATGCCGACGGGCGGGTCCGGGTCGTTTTCCCGATCGATCCCGCAGATGATTCACGGATCGAGGGCGGGAAGAAGTACGAGCTCAAGAGTCGAGGGGGCCACGAAGCCTTCATGGCCGATGATACGACCGGGCACGGGACCGTGCTAGCCGCCGTCGCGAATACCCCGTTCAAGTTCAATGAGTTCGAGCAGGACGGGCGATGGGATCTCGGTGCCTTGTCAGACCGGGTGACGGGGAAGGATCCCGAAGCGGGGCTGCTTGCCACTGTGCAGCAGATGTTGCCTGCCGATCAGCACTTCGATTTCGACGTCGCGACCTATGTGACGAGCCTTGCCCACTACGTGGCGGGGCCGTATCCCTATCCGTATCCGTTGTGGTGGGGGTATGGGCCGAGATTCGGCGT
>Ga0114129_10000080_pt1 | contig 88284 bp, 66 predicted proteins | sample RhiMetdeltSRZDD1_FD_80071 | JGI IMG/M metagenome (GOLD analysis project Ga0114129, IMG submission 80071) | Populus rhizosphere microbial communities from Tennessee, USA - Rhizosphere MetaG P. deltoides SRZDD1 (version 2) (version 2) | ecosystem: Host-associated > Plants > Roots > Rhizosphere >... | reverse complement strand
CCGGCGTTGTCGAACACCGCCGACGGCGCGCTGGCGGCCGCCCGCTCCAGGTCGGCGTCGGCGAACACGATGTTGGCGCTCTTGCCCCCCAGCTCGAGCGTCAGCCGCTTCACGTGCTCGGCGCAGCCGGCCATGATCCGCCGGCCCACCTCCGTCGATCCGGTGAACACGATCTTGCCCACGTCCGGGTGGTCGACCAGCCGCTGGCCGACGACGCTGCCCTCGCCCGGCACCACCTGGAGCACGTCCTCGGGGAGGCCGGCCTCGAGCGCCAGCTCGCCGAGGCGCAGCGCGGTCAGCGGCGTGAGCGCGGCCGGCTTGACCAGGACCGTGTTGCCGGCGGCCAGGGCCGGCGCCAGGCCCCACCCGGCGATCGGCATCGGGAAGTTCCAGGGGACGATGACCCCGACCACGCCGATCGGCTCCAGGAACGTGACGTCGAGGCCGCCGGGGACCGGGATCTGCCGGCCGAACAGGCGCTCGGGCGCGGCCGAGTAGTAGAGGAGGACGTCGCGGACGTTGCCGGCCTCCCAGCGGGCGTTGCCGATCGTGTGGCCCGAATTCGCCACCTCCAACGCCGCCAGGTGCTCGACGTCGCCGTCCACCGCCTCGGCGAAGCGGCGCAGCAGCCGGGCCCGGTCGGCGGGTGCGACCGCCCGCCACGCCGGCGAGGCGGCCCGGGCCCGGGCGATCGCCTCGTCGGTGGCCTCGGCCGAGGTGTGCGGGACCACGTCGACCACCTGCTCGGTGGCGGGGTTGAGGAGCGTGGCCGAGCCCGGAGCGCCGGGGCTCATTGGCGCACCCTTCGGGATGCACGCAATGAGCCATCGGCCCTTTGGGCCGAGTAGGGCACTGTGTCGATGGTTCGCTCGCGGCGCTCGCTCACGGCGCCTCTCCGCGGGCCGCCGCCGCCAGCGCCTCGAACAGGCGGAGGTCGTCGCCCTCCTCGGGGTGCCACTGCACCGCGACGGCGAAGCGCCGGCCGGCGACGACCGCGGCCTCGATGGTGCCGTCGTCGGCCCACCCGACCGCCTCGACGTCTCGACCCAGCCGGCGGAGGGCCTGGTGGTGGTAGCACGGCACCTTCACCTCGGTGCCGAGGATCGCGGCGACGGGCGTGCCCGGCGCCAACCGCACGGTGACCGCCCCGAACACCGCCGGCTCGGGCAGGTGGCCCTGGTGGCCGACCAGGTCGGGCAGGTGCTGGTCCAGCGTCCCGCCCAGGGCGACGTTCAGGACCTGGGCGCCGCGGCACACCGCCAGCAGCGGCAGGTCCCGGGCGAGGGCCTCGGCGGCCAGCGCGGCCTCCCACCCGTCCCGGTCGGGCCGGGGCGGCTGGGTGGCGGCGTCCCGCTCGGCGCCGTAGCGGGACGGCTCGACGTCGGCCCCGCCGGTCAGGACCAGGGCGTCGAGGCCGTCGAGCGCCCGGCCGGCCGCGGCCGGGCCGACCGGGGGCAGCAGCACCGGCAGCCCGCCGGCGCCGGCGACCGCGGCGACGTAGGACTGGGGGAGCAGCGCCGCGGGCCGGTCCCAGGCCCCCCAGCGGGCCGGCTCGACGTAGGTCGGCAAGCCGATCCGGGGGAGAGGGCGGTCAGAGGCGCTCGAACCCACGGCGCAGCTCCCAGTCGGTGACGGCGGCATCGAACGCAGCCTGCTCCACGCGGGCGGCGTTCAGGTAGTGCGCCACCACGTCGTCGCCGAACGCGGCGCGGGCGACCTTGCTCTCGCCGAACGCGGCGGCCGCGTCCCGCAGCGTCGGCGGGACGCGGGGCCGGTCCGAGAGGTAGGCGTTGCCCACGTAGGCGGGCTCCAGCTCGAGCTCGTTCTCGATGCCGTGGAGGCCGGCGGCCACGAGCGCCGCCACCGCCAGGTACGGGTTGACGTCGCCGCCCGGCACCCGGCTCTCGACCCGCAGGCTCTCGCCGTGGCCGACGACCCGCAGCGCGCACGTGCGGTTGTCGAGGCCCCAGGCGATGGCGGTGGGGGCGAAGCTGCCGTCGACGTAGCGCTTGTACGAGTTGACATTGGGCGCCGACAGCAGCGTCAGATCCCGCAGGCAGGCCAGCTGGCCCGCCAGGAAGTGCTCCATGAGCGGGGAGAAGCCGTGGTCGCCGTCGCCCGCCAGCACCGGATCGCCCTCGGGCGAGCGCAGGCTGAGGTGGATGTGGCAGGAGTTGCCCTCGCGCTCGTCGAGCTTGGCGATGAACGTGATGCTCATGCCCTCCTGCGCGGCGATCTCCTTGGCACCGGACTTGTAGAGCGCGTGGTTGTCGCACGTGGTCAGCGCCTCGGCGTACCGGAACGCGATCTCGTGCTGGCCGAGGTTGCACTCACCCTTGGCCGACTCGACGAACATGCCCGCGCCCGCCATGCCGTTGCGGATCCGGCGCAGCAGGTGCTCGACCCGGGCGGTCCCGGTGAGCGAGTAGTCGACGTTGTACTGGTTGGCCGGCTGCAGGTTCCGGTACCCGCCCGCCCACGCCTCCTCGTACGTGTCGTTGAACAGGATCAGCTCCAGCTCGGTGCCCACGTGCGCCACCAGCCCGCGCTCCCCGAGCCGGTCGAGTTGGCGGCGCAGCACCTGGCGGGGCGACGCCGCCACCGGCGTCCCGTCCTCCCACTCGACGTCGCAGTGCACGAGCGCGGTGGCCTCGTGCCACGGCACCGGCCGCAGGGTCGACAGGTCTGGCTTCAGCACGAAGCCGCCGTAGCCCCTGTCCCAGGACGACATCTCGTAGCCGTCGACCGTGTTCATGTCGACGTCCACGGCGAGCAGGTAGTTGCAGGCCTCGGCGTCGTGGCGCAGGACCTCGTCGAGGAAGTAGCGCACGTGGCAGCGCTTGCCCTGCAGGCGGCCCTGCATGTCGGCCATGGCCAGCAGCACCGTGTCGATGCTGCCGGCCTCGGCCTCCCGGCGCAGGCGGTCGATCGTGAGGGCCGGTTCGCGGGTCCGGTCGGTCATCCGGTCACACCGACGTGAGGTCGGCCTCGATGGCGGCCAGCTCCTCCGGCGTGCCCTGGACCTTCGGGCCCTGGTACCACTTGCGGGCCGACACCAGCCACCAGATCCCGGCGAAGCCGACGACCACGACGACCGCGATCGGCGTGTAGTTGAACGTGGTGCGGGTGACCGGGCTGACCTGCGGCAGCATGAACAGCACGGTGATGAACGCCACCCAGGCCACCGCGAGCGTGCCGACGAGCCGGCTCCAGCGGCCGAGGTTCCAGGGCCCGGGCACGAAGTCGGCCCCCTGCCGGAGCCGCAGGAAGGTCGGCATGACGTAGGCGATGTAGAGCCCGATGACGGCGATCGAGGTCACCGCGGCGTAGGCCGTCGTGTTCCACAGGTACGGCAAGCCCAGCAGGAACGCGCCGACGGCCGCCAGCCAGATGGCGTTGGTGGGCGTGCGGGTCCGCTTGTTGAGCTTGTGCCAGAAGCCCGACGCCGGCAGCGCCCCGTCCCGGGCGAACGCGTACACCATGCGGGAGTTCGCGGTCACCGACGCCATCCCGCAGAAGAACTGGGCGCCGACGACGATCACCAGCAGCAGCTTGCCGCCGGTCTCGCCGATGGCGTCGATGAAGATCTGCGCGGGTGGCACGCCGGTCTCACTGTTGAGGGCGCCGTCGTAGGACTGGATGGCGAACGTCACGCCGATCAGCAGCACCCAGCCGGCGACGAGCGACACGAAGATCGACATCACGATCCCCCGCGGCCCGGACACCGCGGCGTTGTCGGTCTCCTCGGTCATGTGGGCCGAGGCGTCGTAGCCGGTGAACGTGTACTGGGCCAGCAGCAGGCCGATCAGCACGACGTAGAGCTTCGAGCTCCAGCCGGTGTTGTTGACGAACTCGGTGAACACGAAGTCGGCCGACTGGTGGTCGTCCGGCAGGATCACCAGCGCGCCCACGATCACGACGACGCCCACGATGTGCCACCACACGCTGATGTCGCTGAGCAGCGCCACGAGGCGCACACCGAAGGTGTTGAGCAGCCCGTGGGCCACCAGGATCAGCCCGAACAGGAAGATCGTGTGGCCCGGCGTGGCGTCGAAGCCGAACTGGAGGTCCAGCAGCGCGTTCAGGAAGAACGCCGCCCCGAAGTCGATGCCCGCGGTCACGGCCACCTGGCCGAGGAAGTTGAACCACCCGGTGAACCACGACCACGCCGGCCCGTTGCGGGGCGCCAGCTTGGCCGACCAGTAGTACAGCCCCCCGGCGGTCGGGTAGCTGGAGCACACCTCGGCCATGGCCAGGCCCACCAGCAGGGTCATCAGGCCCACGAAGGGCCAACCCCACACGATCACGGCGGGCCCGCCGGTGTTCATCCCGAAGCCGTACAGGGTGAGGCACCCCGACAGGATCGAGATGATCGTGAACGACACCGCGAAGTTGGAGAAGCCCGACATCGAGCGGTCGAGCTCCTGCGCGTACCCCAGCTCGTGCAGCCTCCGGCGGTCGCCCGACACGACCGTCCCGGCCGCCCCGGCCCCCTCGGCCGTGGCCGTGCCTGCTGACTCCGGGACGCTGCTCTCGTCGATCGTCATCCCTGCCCCCTTGTCACGCCCGCGTTCCGGGCGTCGGGGGCATTGGATCACGACTAGTCCATTTCCGCCACCACCACGATGTTGACGTTGTGTGACGCGGGTCTGACTACGCCAGGAAGCCGCGGAGGAGGGCGGCCGTGCCCTCCAGGTGCTCCTCGACGGCGGAGCGGGTGGCGGCGACGTCGCCGGCGAGGATGGCCTCGACGATCGTGCGGTGCTGGCAGCTCGAGTGCTCGATGTTGGGGGCGATGATCGGGATCTGGTCGAGCAGGTCGTTGATCCGCATGCGCACGTCGGCCACCGCCGCGGCCAGGGACGCCGACCCCGTGACCTCGGCGATCGCCAGGTGCAGGCGGGAGTCCATCTGGCGGTAGCCGGCCAGGTCGACCCGGCCGCAGTCGGCCAGCCGGTCGGCCAAGTGGCGGCGCTCGTCCTCGGTCAGGTCGCGGCGGGCCGCCGCCTCCGCGGCGCCCACCTCCAGGACCGAGCGCAGGGTCAGCGCGTCCTCCAGGTCCGAGCCCCGCTGGCGGCGGGAGCGGACCATCTCCTCGGGGCCGTCCCCCTCGGCCGGCGCGGCCGTGGCCCGGTAGGTGACGAACGTGCCGCCCGACCGGCCCCGGTGCGACTCGACGTAGCCGGCCTGCTCCAGCACGCGCAGCGCCTCCCGCAGCGTGACCCGGCTGACGCCCAGCCGGGCCGCAAGCTCGCGCTCCGCGGGCAACCGCTCGCCGGCCGTGACCACCCCCAGCTTGATCGCCTGGAGCACCCGCTCGACCGTCTCCTCGAAGACGTTGCCGGTGCGGATGGGGCGGAACACGACCTCGACCGCGAGCGACATCGCGCCACCCTAGAGCCAGCGGGGGTGAACCGGCCTCCCCGCCACGCCGTACGTCAAACAACCAGGCCGTCTCCATGCGTTCTCCAAGCCCCTGTCCAGCGGCGGCCCGGATGATGAGGCCATGTGGAATCTCACCCCCACGTTCCGCGCACTCGGCCGTCGGCGGCGGCCGGACCTCGGCCCGCTGCGGGCCGTGCCCGCGCTCCGGGACGCCGACCCTCGCCTCCTGGCGGAGCTGGCGCCCCACGCCGACCGGCTGCGGCTGCCGCCCGGGCGCATCCTCGCCCGGGGCGGGCACACCGCCCGGGAGCTGATCGTCATCGTGTCCGGCCAGGCCGCCCTGCTCTCCGAGGACGGCCGCACCGGCATCGTGTCGGCCGGCGCCCAGATCGGCGGCGACGAGGTCGTCGGGCGCTGCCCGCACCCGGCCACCGTGGTCGCCCTGACCGACGTCGAGGTGGTGGCGATCACCGCCCCCGCCGTCCTGTGGGCGAACCGCGAGGGACTGCTCCCCGTATCCCAGGCGCGAGAGGAGGTGGAGCCATGCATCCCGACTTCATGGGAGAGATCGCTGCGGCCCGTCGCAGCGACCTCCAACGCGAGGTGAGCGGCCGGCACGGGCACTCCGTGCCGCGCCGACCGCGGCGCCGGTTGTGGAACCGACGCCGGCACCAGTCCTGACCGCGAGGCGTGGCCCTGTGCGACCATGACGCGGTGGTGGGCTTCCGGTTCGGCGAATTCGTGCTAGACGAGGCGCGCTTCACGCTGTCCGGCCCGGACGGTCCGATCCACGTGGAGCCCCAGGTCTTCGAGCTGCTCCGCCACCTGATCGTCAACCACGAGCGGGTGGTCACGAAGGAGGAGCTGCTCGACACGATCTGGGGCGACCGGTTCGTGTCCGAGTCGGCGCTCACGTCCCGGGTCAAGGCGGCGCGGCGGGCGGTGGGCGACGACGGCCAGGCCCAGCGGGTCATCCGGACGGTCCACGCCCGCGGCTACCGGTTCGTCGCCGACGTGCGCACGGAGCAGATCAGCGGTGACGGCGACAGCGGAGGCGGCGCCCGGGTCCGGCGGGCGCTGCCCCGGCTGCGCAACGCCCCCATCGGCCGGGACGGCGACATCGGCAGCGTCGTCGACCTTGTCCGGGAGGCCCCGCTGGTCACCGTGGCCGGCCCCGGCGGCATCGGCAAGACCACCGTGGCCCTGGCGGCGGCCGGCCGGCTCGACGCCGAGCACGCCGACGGCGCCGTGTTCGTCGACCTGACGCCGGTCCCGCCGGGGGCGGACATCACCCGGGCGGTGGCCGAAGCCGCCGGCATCGAGGGAACGGCCGCCGATACCGTCGAGCAGGTGGCCGACCACCTGGCCACCCGGCCCGTGCTGCTGGTGCTGGACAACTGCGAGCACGTCCTCGACCACGCGGGCCGGCTCGCCGACCGCATGCTGGCCGGGGGCGACGCCGCCCGGGTCCTGGCCACCAGCCGCGAGCCGCTGGGCGTGGCCGGCGAGCACCTGTGGCCGCTCGGCCCGCTGCACGGCGACGGACCGGCGCTGTTCGTCGAGCGGGCCCGGGCCGCCGAGCCCCGGGGCACCTGGGACCCGGCCGACCCCGCGGTGGTCGAGCTGTGCCGGCGGCTCGACGACGTCCCCCTGGCGCTGGAGCTGGCGGCCGGCCAGCTCCGCCGGTTCGACCTGCCCGAGCTGACCCGCCGCCTGGACGACCGCCTGGCGCTGCTGGCCGGGCGGGCGTCCGGCGACGCCCGCCACGCCACGATGGAGACCGCCATCGACTGGAGCTACCAGCTGCTCGATCCGGCCGAGCAGGCACTGCTGCGGCACCTCAGCGTGTTCCCGGCGTCGTTCGCGGTCACCGCGGTCGAGGCGTCAGCCCCGCGGCTGCCCGACGGCGACACGATCGACGTGTTCGGGTCGCTGGTGGACAAGAGCCTGGTCGTGCGGCTCCCCGGCTCCGGCCGCTACCGGCTGCTGGAGACGATCCGCTTCTTCGCCCGCGACCGGCTGGACGAGGCCGGCGAGACCGCCGAGGCGTTCGAGCGCCACCGCCTCCTCGTGCGGGACCGGATCGGGTCCGCCTCCCGGCTCGACCGCTGGCTGTCGGCCCGGCGGGCTGCCGCGTACCGCCGCGACCTGGCGGACGCCCGCCAGGCCTTCCGCCGCAGCCTCGACCAGGGCGACATCGGCGACGCCGTCGAGATCGCGGTCGGCGCCTCGTTCCTGTGGCGCAACGCGCTCGGCTGCGCCGAGGGGGACGCCTGGGTCCGCGAGCTGATGGCCCACGACCTGGCGCCGGACGACGAGGCGTGGGTCCACATCCTCCGGTCCGACGTGGCCCAGGGCCGGGGCGACCCCGTCCAGATGCTGTTCGAGGCGCCGGCCGCCGCCGAGCTGGTCATGGACGCCGGGGCCGACCCGGCCGGCGCCTGCCTGGTGGCCCACTACGCGGCGCTGGCGGAGCTCACCGACCCCGCCGCCGGGCGCGACCGCCTCGGCCCGGCCCTCGACCTGGCCGAGCGTTCCGGCGACCCCCGGCTCACCACGCTGATCGGGGACTTCCTGTCGGTGGCCGACCTGGCCGCGGGCGAGGACGAGCGGGCCCGCGAGGCCCACGCCCGGCTTGACCGGGAGGCGTCCGAGGACGGCTACGACCGCTTCATCCTCCACTGGGCCGGCTGGATGCTGGGTCTGGCCGAGCAGGACGCCGCCGCGGCCCGCCGCTGGATGGCCCAGCAGCAGGACTACCTGGACCGCACCGGGATCGTCGAGACCTGGATCACCTCGTTCTCGACCGCCCTCTGCGACGCGGTCGAGGGCGGCGACCTGCGGACCCAGCTCGGCCGCACGCTGGCGCTGGCGGACCGGGAGGGCTATCGGGCCGACGCCGACTGCGTGCTGGTCCTGGCGTACGCCGACATCTGCGCCGGCCGGTACGAGGCGGCCGCCGAGCTGATCGGGACCGCGACCCACGGCCGGTTCAACGCGACGGCGCACCACGTGCTGTACCAGGCGGTCCTGAACCGGTCCCTCCGGGCACACCTCGACGCCGACGCGCTGGCCGAGGCGGCCGTTCGGGGCGGGCGGACCACCCCGGCCGAGGCGTTGGCCGCCCACGGTGTCACCCGCCCGGCCTGAGCGCGGCGTCTGCTCAGCTGGTCGCCGGTTTCGGCCGCGGGTGGTCGCCCCAGTCGTAGACGACGAACGTGCCGGCGATCTTGTCGTGGAAGCCCTGGTTGCGACGGTCGACGGCGATCCAGGCGAACCCGAGGAAGAAGATCGCCGAGATCCAGTAGGCGAGGACGCGGATCAGCGACCGCTTGCCGCCCGGCCGCCCCCCGTCCTCGGTCACGACCCGCAGGCCGAGCAGCATCATCCCGGGCGTGCGGCCGAGCAGGGTCCAGAACCCGGCGCAGTAGACGATGAACACGACCGGGACGGCCAGCAGGTAGCCGAGCGCAGCCGCCCCGTCGCCGCTCCACATGGTCGTGGCCCCGATGATGGACAGCGCCGCCAGCGCGAGCTGGTAGCCGCCGGTGGCCACCCCCAGCGTGATGACGGCGTCCACCGAGAACGCCAGGCCGCGGGACACGAGGCTGGCGTAGGTCCCGAAGCGCGTGCTCACGGGTGCGGCGCCGATCCGTCGGCGTGCGCCACCACGATGCGCACCTGCTGGCCCGAAGACCGGCGGCGGCGCAGGAGCCGGTCCACCAGCCGGTCGACGAGCTCGTCGCCCGCGGCGGCACGGCCGCGGGCGCTGTCGGCCAGCTCCTCCACCATGCCTCGGGACTGCCCGTAGATGATGGCCCGGACCTGATCGGGCTCGTCCGCCAGCCGTTCGAGTACGGCCGGCAGGACGCCGTCGACGATGTCGCCGATGAAGCGGAGCAGGAGTGGATCGCGGGCCAGCCGGTCGGCGACGGCGTCGGCGAATCCGGCGGTCGCCTCCGTCCCCGACCTGACCGCCGCCGCGCCCTGCCGTTCGAGCTGGGCGACCGCGTCGAGCACGGGGGCCTGCACGGACGCCGGGAGCACCGCGAACGCCCTGGTCGCCACGGGCTCGGCCACGGCGCGGGCCGCGCCCGCCGCGGTCCCGGCCAGGCCCACGAGCCGGCTGCCCGTCGTGACGAGCGCACCGACCGCGACGTAGCGCAGGTCCGGTCGCCGGCCGTCGCCGGGGTCCGGGGTGGGGGAGCTCGTGTCGGTCATGTCATCCTCACGGTCTGCGCCGGGGCGCCCGCGGGCATCACCCTCGGCGGATGGTTCAGGGGCCGCGCACGGGCGCGACGTAGGGCGCGGCGGGGTCGGCGCCCTGGAGCTGCCACACCTCGTGGCCGTCGGCGGCGAACACCAGGAACTGGTCGGGCCCGGGATCCTTGGTGTCGCCGCGGTGGAGGATGTAGGCGAGCTGATCCGCCCCGGGCGCCAGGTCGACCCGGAACGTCACGCCGAACACGTCCTCGCCTACGGGCCGTAGCGGGTCGGTCCACACGGTCTCGGTCGCGGCGCCGGTCCACACGTGGAGGCCCCAGAAGTCGTCGAAGTCGGTGCTGGTCGGGTCGCCGTAGTCGCCGGCCGGTCGCCGGTAGTGGATGGTGGCGTAGCCCTCCGCGGACCCCCGGGACGGGTGGACGGTCTGGTCGGCGGGCTGCAGCCAGGCGGTGGGCGTCGCGGTCGGCGTGAACGACACGGCGTCGACCGTGACCGTGCCGCCGTCGGTCACGGTGACGGTGACCGGCGCTGCCAGGTCGGCGGGCGCCACCGTCCACACGGCGCCGTAGTCGTCGACCGAGGAGGCCGGGGCGCCGTCGAGCGCCACCGCCGAGCAGTCTGAGCAGGCGTAGTGGACCGTGGCGTGGCCCTCGGCCTCGGCCTGCGACGTGTAGATGGTCGGATCGCCCTGGCGCAGCCAGATCTCGGGCGTGGTGGCGGGGTCGAAGCTGCGGTCGGGGCTGTTGTCCGGGTCCTTGGTGTCGCCCCGGTGGACGATGAAGTTCACCGGGCTGGTGTCGTTGGCGAGCCGGATGAACGCGAACCGGCCGTAGCCGTCCTCGCCGAGGAACGGCTTGGGCGTGGTCCAGTCGGTCACCTCCGACGGCGCGATCGCGTCGCCCCACAGGTGCAGACCCCAGAAGTCCGCCGAGCTCCCGGTCGTGTGGTCGCCGTAGTCGCCCGCGGGGCGGTTGTAATGCACCACCGCGTAGGGCGTGGACGGCGGGGTCGGCTCGGTGATCTCGACGCCCACGTTCACCACCTCGTCGGCCGCGAGGTGGCCGGACAGATCGTTGACGATGGCCCGGAACGACACCCGGGCGCCCGGCTGGGCGGCGAGGGAGCTCGCGTCCCAGAACACCCGGTAGGGCGGGTTGTCGTCGGTCCCGATCGGGACGTACTCGCCGCCGTCCACCCGGGCCGCGAACGTGACCTCGGCGAAGGCCGCGGCGTCGAGCTCGGCCGCCACCTCGACGCGGTCGAGGACGTCGTGGCCGTCCATCGTGGTCGTGCCCAGCTCGACAGTTTCGCCGTGGTCGAGGCCGGTGATGGCGACGCCGGGCGCCGCGTCGCTGGCCGGCACCGGCTCACGGGCCTTGTAGACGACGTAGCCGAGGGCCGGCACGGTGACCGGCAGGGCCCCGCCGGCGGTCGTGCGGGGCGACGCCGCGACCGGGGCGCCGGTGCCGGGCTGAGGCGAGATCAGCCGGTACGACGCTCCGGCCGGCGAGTACGTCGGCACCTCGGCGGAGGCCGGCGCCTCGCTGTTGTTGAGCGCGACGACGTATTCGACCCGCTCGTCGCGATCGATGCGGGAGAAGGCGTAGATCCCCGGGCCGTCGCTGCCGTACCGGTGGATCTGGGCGCCGGAGCGCAGCGCGGGGTGGCGCTGATCCAGGTTGGACAGACGCGAGATCGACTCGTACAGCGGGTGGTCGCGGTCGAAGTTGTCGTCCGAGGTGGTCTCGTCGGTGCCGATGAGGTCGTTGTCCTCGTACACCGGCACCTGGTTGGCGAACATGTCCTCGCGGGCGTCCTTGTCGCCGCCGTCGCCGGTGAAGCCCTGCTCGTCGCCGTAGTAGACGACCGGCTGGCCGCGGGCGAAGAACATGAGCGCGTGGGCGAGCTGGGACCGGGCCAGCAGCTCGGTGTCGGTCGCCCCCTGCTGGTCGACCCGCTGGAGGAAGTGACCGATGCGGCCCATGTCGTGGTTCCCAAGGAACGTCGGCATGGCGTAGGCGTTGCTGTCGGCGTCGGTGTACCAGTCGTCGGTGGCGAAGAAGTCCCGCAGGCTGTTCGTCGCCGCGCCCTGCGAGGCGAAGCCCCGTGCCGCCAGCTGGAAGCCGAAGTCGATCGTCGACTGGAGCCGGCCGGTCGTCGAGAACTGGCTCATGAACCGAGACCCGAACTGCTGGTCGAAGACCTCGCCGAAGGCGAAGAAGTCGCCGATGCCGCGGGCCTCGGCCGCGGCCAGGATGTCCGGCCCGAACGCCTGCCAGAACTCCATGTTCACGTGCTTGGTCGTGTCGATCCGGAAGCCGTCGACGCCGAACTCCTCGATCCAGAACGAGTAGATGTCGACCATCCCCTCGACGACCTCGCGACGCTCGGTCCACAGGTCGTCGAGGCCGAAGAAGTCGCCGTACAGCGAGTTCTCGCCCGAGAAGCTGGTGTTGCCGCGGTTGTGGTACAGCAGCGGGTCGTTGAGCCAACCCGGGTTCTTGCTGGCCTCCTCGCCCGCGGGCACGAACGGGGTGTAGGGGAACGAGGACGGGCCGACCTCGGGGAACGAGTAGTCGTCCTGGCCGGAGAAGGCGAAGTCCGAGTCGTCGAACGGCTGGCCCGCCGTGTCCGTGTAGGGGAAGGCGTCCTTGTTGCGGTAGCCGGCGTTGCCCTCCAGCTGGATCACGTCCGCGGTGTGGTTCGTGACGATGTCCATGAACACCTTGATGCCGCGGTCGTGGGCCGTGTCGACCAGGCGGGCGAATTCCTCGTTGGTGCCGAGGTGGGGGTCGACCCGCAGGAAGTCCCGGATCCAGTAGCCGTGGTAGCCGGAGGAGTGCCCGTACAGGTTGGTGGTGTCGGGCTGGACGCTCTTGTTGGCGTAGATCGGGCCCACCCACACCGCGGTGATCCCCAGCTGGTCGAGGTAGGGCAGCTTGCGGCGCAGGCCGGCCAGGTCGCCGCCGTGGTAGTAGCCCTTGTCGCTGGGCAGGTAGCCGTGGGTGAGCACGTTCTCCTGGGTGTCGTCGGCCACGCACACGCCGGGGAAGTCGCCGCAGTTGTTGGCGGTCGTGCCGTCCGCGAACCGGTCGGGGATCGCGAAGTACAGGACCTCGTCGACGAACGGGTGGCGCACGGGCTCGCGCACGAGGGCGGCGTCGTCGACCGGCTCGGCGGGCACGACGCTGATCTCGAGGATGTGGGTGACCTGGTCGTAGGCGAACGTGACAACGTCACCGGCGGTGCCGACGGTGAACGGGATGTCGGGCCCGTTCGGGACCCCGCCCGCGCCGTAGTTCTCGTCCCAGGCCTGGTCGATGGCCACCTTGGCGGCGTAGTCGCCGGGCGGCAGCGCATCGGTGGAGAAGCGACCGATCCCGTCGCCGTCGGCGTCCTGGAGCCAGGAGCGGAGGCAGGCCGGGTCCCAATCGGCGGGGCAGCCGAGCTCGCTCTGGAAGCTGCCCGGCACGGTGGCGATCACGGTCCCCGCGTCGTCGGCGACCCAGTGGGTGGTTCCGTCGTACAGGAAGGTGACCGCGGTCGGCGCCGCCAGGCTGAGGGTGACGTTGGGCCCGTCCCGCACGGCCCCGGCCCCGTAGTTCTCGTCCCAGGTGCCGTTGAGCGCGGCCTTGTACTCCCAGGACCCGGCGGGCAGCGTGAACGTGGCCTGCCACACCCCGTCGTCGGCCCCGGGGCTGAGCTGGGTGGCGAGGCACTCGGGCTGCCAGTCCCCGGGACAGCCGAGCTCGCTCTGGAAGCTACCGGCCACGGTCACCGTCGCGGGCGCGGCCTGCGCCCCCGCCCCGCCGGCCGGCCCGGCCACGGCAGCCGCCGTCGCCACCAACGCCAGGACCACCGCGAGCACGACCGATCTGCGCGTCATGACCGACCCCCCGATCGACGAAGTCGCGCGCCAGCTTACGTACAGGCGTGGCGCCACTACCGAGTGACCGACCCGCCGCCGACTTGCGACACTCGCGGCGTGCTGGTGGAGGAGGTGGTGCGGCGGAACCGCCGGTGCATCGCGGTGCTCACCGTCGTGGCGGTGGTGAACCGCGCGGTGCTGTTCGGCCTGATCCTCGCCGCCATCACGGGCAAGGCAGCCTACGACAGCGAGCTGCACGTCCTCGTCTTCGTCGGCGGCTGCCTCGCGGCGGGCGGTGTCCTGGCGCTGTGGCACGTGATCAAGGACCTCCGCTCGATGGATCGGGGCACGCTCGACGGCGTGGGGGCGGTCCTCATCCTGCCGGGCGAGCTGCCGGTGGTGGAGAACCTGCTGCAGGAGCTCGCTATCGCGGTCGGACTGCCGCGTGTCCGCGCGGCACTGGCCTCGGACGACGCGCCCAACGCCCTGGCCGTCGGTCGCCGCCCCGAGGCCACGACGATCGTCGTCACCGCGGGACTGGTGCGGAAGCTCACCCGCGACGAGCTGGAGGCCGTGCTGGCCGCGGAGCTGTGGGCCGTCCGCCGCTGGGACACCGCCATGCAGACGGTCGCGATGGCGTACGCCGGCGAAGCGATCGCCCTGCACGAGGGGGCGGTCTCCGGGTCACACAACCCTGCGACGTGGCCATGGATCGCGATCTCGTTCCCCACGATGGTGGTGGCCGAGATCGTCCGCCACCGGGCGCTGCGCGACGCCGACTTCGGCGCCGACGCCCTGGCCGTGGCCACGACGCGCCACCCCGAGGCCTTGCGCCGCGCCCTCGTGAAGCTGCGCGACGACCCCGGCGTGGTCGAGACGCTGGACATCACCACGGCCCCGCTGTGGTTCGAGCCCATCCCGCTCGGTGGCGACAACGACCCCGACGCCTACGCCGCGGTCGCGATGACCCCGACCCTCGACGAGCGCCTCGCCCGCGTCGACGAGCTGCTGACGACGCCGTAGCCGGTCCTCAGGCGGCGAGGCCCAGGCGCTCGCGGGCGTACTCGGCGAAGCGCTCGCCGGAGAAGACCACGTGCTGGCGGGCCGTGAGGATGTCGCGGTGGCAGCGGGCGAGGGGGTGGTCGTCGGCGACGGCCGTGGAGCCGGCCAGGAGGTGGGCGGCGTCGACGGCGTGGACCGCAGCCTCCATGGCGTGCTGGGTGGCCAGCAGGATCGTGCCCCGCTCCCGCGGCGTCGCCGGGGAGCCGGCGCCGATCGTGCACCAGGCTCGCCCGAAGGCATCGTGGACGAAGGCCCGGGCGCTCTGGAGTCTGGCCTCGGCCCGCCCGATCGCCAGCTGGGCCTGGCGGTCGTCGGCCACCGTGCCGTCGAGGTGGGGGCGCCGCTTGGTCGGGGCCAGGGCCACGATCTCGTCCAGGGCGCGGCGGGCGACGCCGAGCGGGAAGCCGGCCAGCAGGACGGCGGTGAAGGCGCTGAAGCCCAGCTCCAGCAGGTCGGACTGGTGGCGGGGCGGATCGTGGAACGGCATGGCCGTGTGGGCCTCGGGGATGCGCAGGCCCCGCACCGCCACGTCGTGGCTGCCCGTGCCGCGCAGCCCGGTCGACCGCCAGGTGTCGATCACCTCGGCCTGCTCCCGCCGGTAGTAGGCGAAGCGCCAGTCGGGCCGGCCGTCGGGCCGCCGGGCCGGCTCGTCGCCGTCCATGACCATGAACCCCGTCTGGAACCAGTCGGCGTGCACGCAGCCGCTGTTGAACGACCACCGCCCGTCGAGCATGAGGTGGCCGTCGCCGGCCGGCACCGCCCGGCCCGACGGTGCGAACACGCCCGTGGACACTGCGCCCGGCTCGTCGCCCAGCATCTCCTTCGTGGCCGCCGGGTCCAGCCAGGCGAAGAAGGCGGTCGCGTTGCCGATGAGCACGGTCCAGCCGGCCGACCCGTCCGCCCTGCTGATCTCCTCGACGACGCCGAGGACCGTCCGGGGATCGAGCTCCAGGCCGCCCAGCGACCGGGGCACGGCGATGCCGAACAGCCCGGCCGCCCGGGCCAGAGCGACGAGGTCTGCGGGCATGGTGCGCTCCGCCTCCCCGTCGGCCGCGCGGGCCGAGAACACGGGGGCCATTTCCCGGGCCACGTCGATCATGGACATCGTGCCGCGCCTTTCGTCCGCCGTTGGCCATAAGCTCAAGCTGCCTGAGTAAAATAGTAAGGGAGCCTGAGCGATGTCAAGCCGCCCCCCGCGGCGCGAGCCGGAGGACAACACCACCTACTGGATGGTGCAGGCGGCATCGGGGCTCCAGCGCCGCATCACGGAGGGCCTCGTCGCCGCCGGCCATCCGGTCCGCACGGCGCACGCGGCCGTCTTCGGCAACATCGACAGCGAGGGGACCCGGCTGTCGACCCTGGCCGAGCGGGCCAACATGACGGCCCAGGCCATGGGCGAGCTGGTGGACGACCTGGTCGCCAAGGGCTACCTGACGCGGGAGCCCGACCCCACCGACCGCCGGGCCAAGCTCATCACGATCACCGACCTCGGCTACCAGGGCGTCCAGGACGCCTACGACACCATCTCCGGCATCGAGGACGACCTGGCCGTGCTGCTCGGGCGGCGGGGGCTCGTGGCGCTGCGCCGCGCCCTGCGCCGCATCGCCGACGCTCAGTCCGGGGAGGACGGTTGAGCGGCTCCCGGGGTGCTCATGTAGGTGGCCAGCTCCTCGAGGGTCACCAGGCCATCGCCGTCGGCGTCCATCAGCTCGATCGCCCGGGCCGCCGTCTCGTCGGTGAAGGTCACGCCGAGCGTGTCCATCATCTCCTTGAACTCGGCGGCGCTCACGCGACCGTCGCCGTCCTTGTCGAGCATGGCGAAGCTGGCTGCGTACCTGGAGGTGTCGACCACGACCGAGGCTCTACCCGATGTCGCCGCGTCCCAGGCATGGGTTCTGACCGTCGTGGCGGGATTCGACGACCACGTGGTCCTGAAGGGGACGACGGCGACGACGCCGGCGCTGGCCGTCGACGGCGACCGGGTGCACCACGCGTGGACCGGACCGACACCCGGCTCAACACCTCTGCGAGCACGCCGGCCGCGTGGCCATCGCCTGGACCGGCACCGACTCCCGGCTCAACGTCGCCCGGGTCGTCCTGCAGCAGTCCTGACGCCGTCCCCTGAAACCCGCGGGTGAACGCGGGGAGTGCGGGTAGGTGACCGTCGGAGGCATCCGCGATCCCGGGAGGACACCGACGGTGAGCACGAACGGCGACAGCTTGGACGGCACGCCCTATCCGACGCACCGCGGCAACGGCGGCGAGACGCACCAGACCGCGGGCGGCGACGTGCCGGCGATGACCACCCAGCAGGGCATCCCGGTGCCCGACGACCAGAACACCCTGCGGGTCGGGGAGCGGGGCCCGGGCGCGCTCGAGGACTTCTTCTTCCGGGAGAAGATCTTCCACTTCGACCATGAGCGCATCCCCGAGCGGGTCGTCCACGCCCGCGGGTTCGGCGCCCACGGCTGGTTCGAGGCCTACGAGTCGCTGGCCGACATCACCCGGGCCGACCCGTTCCAGGAGGCGGGGAAGCGCACGCCGGCGTTCGTCCGGTTCTCCACGGTGGCCGGCAACAAGGGCTCGTTCGACCTGGCCCGCGACGTTCGCGGCTTCGCCGTCAAGCTCTACACCCAGGAGGGCAACTGGGACCTGGTGGGCAACAACATCCCCGTCTTCTTCATCCAGGATCCGCTCAAGTTCCCCGACGTCATCCACGCGGTGAAGCAGGAGCCCGACCGTGGCTTCCCCCAGGCCCAGTCGGCGCACGACAACTTCTGGGACTTCGTGTCCCTCATGCCCGAGTCGACCCACATGCTCTTGTGGGTCATGTCGGACCGGGCCATCCCCCGGTCGTTTCGGTTCATGGAGGGCTTCGGCGTCCACACCTTCCGGTTCGTCAACGCCGAGGGCCGCTCCACCTTCGTGAAGTTCCACTGGAAGCCGCTCGGCGGGATGCAGTCGGTGGTGTGGGACGAGGCCGTGAAGATCAACGGCGCCGATCCCGACTTCCATCGCCGGGACCTGTGGGACGCCATAACCAAGGGCAGCCCGCCGGAGTGGGAGCTGGGCCTGCAGCTGTTCGACGACGACTTCGCCGACCGCTTCGCGTTCGACGTGCTCGACCCGACCAAGATCGTCCCCGAGGAGGAGGTCCCGGTCCGCCGCGTCGGCAAGCTCGTCCTCGACCGGACGGTGGACAACTTCTTCGCCGAGACCGAGCAGGTGGCGTTCTGCACCCAGAACGTCGTGCCCGGCATCGACTTCACCAACGACCCGCTGCTCCAGGGCCGCAACTTCTCGTACCTGGACACCCAGCTCAAGCGCCTCGGCGGCCCCAACTTCACCCACCTGCCGGTCAACGCCCCCAAGTGTCCGGTCGCCCACTTCCAGCAGGACGGGCACATGGCCATGACCAACCCGGTCGGTCGGGCCAACTACGAGCCCAATTCGTGGGACCCGCCCGGCGGTGGTCCCCGCGAGGATCCGGTCGCGGGGTTCGTGACCTTCCCGAGCGCGGACGCCGGCGAGAAGCGTCGCCTTCGCCCGGACACCTTCGCCGACCACTACAGCCAGGCCCGCATGTTCTGGCGCAGCCAGACCGAGGTCGAGCAGGCCCACATCGCCGAGGCGTTCACGTTCGAGCTGTCGAAGGTCGAGACACCCCGCATCCGGGCCCGCATGGTCGCGGGCCTGCGCAACGTGGACGAGGGGCTCGCCCGCCGCGTCGCCGCCGGGCTCGGGCTCGATCCGTTGCCCGAGCCCCTGGAGCCAGCTCGCCCGCCGCGTGACGACCTGGCGCCGTCGCCCGCGCTTAGCATCGTGCTGAACGGGCCGACGAGCTTCGCCGGCCGCAAGGTCGGGGTGCTGGTCACCGATGGCACCGACCTAGAGCTGCTCGGCACGCTGCGGTCGGCGCTGGACAAGGAGGGCGCGCTGCTGGAGCTCGTCGCCCCGACGGTGGCCGGCATCGCCGGGGAGAACGGCGACCGCATCCCCGCCAACCACAAGGTGGGCGGCGGGCCGTCGGTGCTGTTCGACGCGGTGGCCCTGCTACCGTCGCAGGAGGGCGCCGCCGCGCTAGCCGCCGACCCCGCCGCCCGCGACTTCGTGACCGACGCGGTCGCTCACCACAAGTACGTCGGCCACGCCGGGACCGCCGCCCCGCTGCTGGAGGCCGCCGGCGTGGACGCCTCGCCCGGCGAGGGGTTCCTGCCCCTGTCCGACGCCGGCAGCGTCGACGCGTTCGTGAGCGGGTGCCGCCGGCTCCGCCACTGGGACGCCGCCGCCACCGCGCCCGTCGGGACCTGACGCGTGGTGACGGCCCGGACAGCGCCGTCCGGGCCACCACCGCGGTCAGCGCCGGGTCAGAAGCCGAGGTCGATGAAGTCGTCGACGTTCTCCTGGGTGACGGTGGACGCCGGCAGCTCGATGCGGCTGGGCACCTCGGGCTCGGCCAGCTCCTCGAACCCCTCGCCGAGGGCGATGAGCCGGGCGACCCGTACGGCCGACGCCGACATCGACGGGTTGTAGAGGAACGTCGCCGCGTACAGGCCACCCTCCTGGATCCGCTCCATGGCGTCCCGGGACCCGCCGGCGCCGGTGAGGATCATCTCGTCCTCGCGGCCGGCGTTCTCGATGGCGGACACGACGCCCATGGCCATGTCGTCGTCGTGGGTGTACACCGCGTCGATCTGCGGCTGGGCCTGGAGGATCGTCTCCATCACCTCGAGCCCGACGTCGGGCAGGAAGTCGGCGGGCTGCTGGGCGACGATCGTGATGCCGTCGCCGCACAGCTGCTCGATCGTGTCGGCGAAGCCTGCGGTCCGCTGCTCGGTGACCGAGATGCCGGCCAGGCCCTGGATCTCGACCACGTTGCCCTGGCAGTCGAGCTGCTCGGCCAGGTAGTTGGCGGCCGAGACGCCGATGCCGTAGTTGTCGCCGCCGATCCAGGTCCGGTAGGCGCCCTCGGAGGAGAACTCGCGGTCGACGTTGATGACCGGGATGCCCTGCTCCATGGCCTCCAGCGCGACCGGAGTGAGCGGGTCGCCCTCGTGGGGCAGGATGATCAGGGCGTCCGGGTCCTCGGCCATGAGCTGCTCGACCTGCGACACCTGCGCCGCCGAGTCGTTGGTGCCCTCCAGCAGGACGAACTCGACGTCGTCGTGCTGTGCGGCCTCCTCCTCGGCGTTCTCGGTGATGGCGGCCAGCCAGCCGTGGTCGGCACCGGGGGCGCTGAAGGCGATCTTGATCGTCTCGCCCTCCTCGACGGAGCCGCCGCCTTCGGCGGGGGCGGACGCCGACCCGGAGTCGCTCGCCTCGTCGGAGTCGTCGTCACCGCTCTCGCACGCGGCCATCCCGAGTGCGACCACGGCGACCAGCCCGATGAGCCGTTGCTGTCGTCTGTTGAACATGTGGATTGTCCCCCTGTTGTGTCCCGGACGATGGCCGTCCGTGCTCAGCCGTCCCGGCGCTGCAGGGCCGCGGCGGCGAGGATGATCACGCCCTTGGAGAGCTGCTGGAGCTCCGTGGGCATGTCGAGCAGGTTCAGCAAGTTGAAGAGCAGGCCGAACGTGATGACCCCGAGGAAGGTGCCGACGATCGTCGCCCGGCCGCCGGCCAGGCTCGTGCCGCCGATGACGACGGCGGCGATGGCGTCCAGCTCCAGCAGGTTGCCGGCCACCGGCGAGGCGCTCCCCAGGCGCCCGGACAGCAGCACGGCGGCGATGCCGACGCACAGCCCGGACAGGGCGTAGACGCTGGTGATGATCGGCCGCAGCCGGATGCCCGCCATGCGGGCGGCCTCGCGGTTGCCGCCCACCGCGATGACGTGGCGCCCGTAGCGGGTGCGGTTGAGCAGGACCCAGGCGCCCGTAGTCACCAGCACGAACACGATGGCGGCGTTGGGGATGCCGGCGACCTTGCCCCGGCCGAGGTCCCGGACCACGTCGAGGTCGAGCAGGCTGATCGGCGTCTTGTCGCTCATCCACAGCGCCAGGCCCCGGGCGCCCGCGAACATCGCCAGGGTGGCGATGAACGGCACGATGCGCCCGTAGGCGATGGCGACGCCGTTGATCAGGCCCAGCAGCACGCCGAACCCGATGGCGCCGAGTATGAACGGCAGCGACTGCTGCTCACCGACGAGGCCGCCGGCGATGGCGGCCGCCGCCAGCACCGAGCCGACCGACAGGTCGATGCCGCCGGTGGCGATGACGAAGGTCATGCCCATGGCCACGACGCCGGTGACGCTGGCCTGGGTGAGGACCGTGAGCATGTTGTCGCTGGTGAGGAACTGCTCGCGGTCTGCGATGGTCCCGGCCACCAGCAGCAGCACGACCACGACGGGGAGCGCCGCCTCCTGCATCTGGATGCGGCGCCGGGCGCGGGCCTCTGGGGCTGTCGCGGCGGTCTCGGCCGCCAGGTCGGCGGGGGGCGAGACGTCCGTACTCATGCGCTAGTCGCCTCCTGGTCGTGGGGCAGGGCGTGGGCCAGCAGGTCGGCCTCGGTGGCGCCGGCGCCGTCGACGAGGGCGGTGGGCCGCCCGTCGGCCACGACCAGGATCCGGTCGCACAGGCCGGCCAGCTCGGCCAGCTCCGACGACACGACGACCACGGCCAGGCCGGCGCCGGCGAGGGTGTGGATGAGGCGGTAGATCTCCGTCTTGGCGCCGACGTCGACGCCGCGGGTGGGCTCGTCGAGCAGCAGGACCCGGCAGTTGCGCAGCAGCCAACGGGCCAGCACGACCTTCTGCTGGTTGCCGCCGGACAGCTCGGTGACCATCCGGTCGGGGTCGTCGGGGCGGGTCTGGAGCGACTGGAGGTGGCGCTGGGCCTCGGCCCGCTCGGCCTTGCGGTCGAGCAGACCCCGCCGCCGGAAGCGGCGCAGGTCGGCGACGGTCACGTTGCGGACCAGGTCCCAGCCGGGCCACAGGCCCTGGGTCTTGCGCTCTTCCGGGGCCAGCCCGACGCCGGCCCGGATGGCCAGGTCGGGCCGGCCCGGCGGGAGCAGGTGGTCGCCGACCGTGACGGCGCCGGAATCGGGGCGGTCGACCCCGGCGATCAGCCGCAGCAGCTCCGTCCGGCCGGCGCCCACCAGACCTCCGAGCCCGAAGATCTCGCCCTCGTGCACCTCCATGTCGACGTCGTGGACCGCAGGGCGCCGCGTCAGGCCCTCGACCCGCAGCACGACCGGTCCTAGCTCCCGCGACGGGTCCCGCTCGGGGAACGCCTCGGCGAACTGCCGGCCGACCATGGCGGTGATCAGCTCGTTGCGTCCGGTCGCCGGGTCGAGCGCCGACGCCACCGTCCGTCCGTCCCGCAGCACCGTGATGACGTCGCCGATGGCCGCCACCTCCTCCAGCCGGTGGGAGATGTAGACGACGCCGACGCCCTCGGCGGTGAGCCGGCGGACCACGCCGAACAGCGTCTCCACCTCGTGGCTGCCGAGGACCGCGGAGGGCTCGTCCATGATGAGCAGCCGGGCCTTGAGCGTCAGGGCCCGGGCGATGGACACGAGCTGCTTGTCGGCCGGCGGCAGCGTGCCGACCAGCGCCCGGGTGCTGATCGAGCCGTGGCCCAGCCGCTCCAGCATCGCGGTGGCGTCCCGCCGCATGCGGGCCCGGTCGAGCACCGGGCCCCGGCGCAGCTCGTGGCCGAGGAACAGATTGTCGGCGACGGTGAGGTCGTCGACCAGGTCCAGCTCCTGGTAGATCGTGGCCACGCCCCGTGCAAGGGACGCGGCCGGGTCGCCGGGGGGCAGGGGAGCGCCCTCGACGAGGATCTCGCCGGCCGTCGGGATCACCAGGCCGGCGATGCACTTGATCAGGGTCGACTTGCCAGCGCCGTTCTGGCCGACCAGGCAGTGGACCTGGCCGGCGTCGACGGCGAAGTCCACGCCGTCGAGGGCGCGGACGCCCGGGTAGTCCTTGACCAGGCCCCGGACCTCCAGCACCGCGCTCATGCGGTCGCCTCCGCGGTGGGGGCAAGCATCGCGTCGATGGCGGCAGGGGAGAGGATCTGCTCGACCACGGTCACCGCGCAGCCGATGACGCCCGCCCGGTCGTCGAGGCGGCTGCGGGCCAGCTGGAGGTGCTGGGTGGCCAGCGCGGTCGACCGGCGGTAGACGACCTCCCGCACCCCGGCGAAGAACTGCTCGTGGGCGTGGGCCAGGTCGCCGCCGATGACGATGACCGACGGGTTGAAGAAGTTGACCGCTCCGGCCAGGACCTCGCCCACCAGCCGGCCGGCCTGGCGGACGAGCGTCAGCGCCTGGGCGTTGCCGGCCCGGACGAGGGCGACGACGTCCCGGCTGTGGTGGGCGTCGACGCCGATCGAGCGCAGCTCGCGGGCCAGGGCGCCGCCGCTGGCCACGGCCTCGACGCAGCCGCGGTTGCCGCACCGGCACAAGGCATCGCCGGCGTCGGGGATCTGGACGTGGCCGATGTCGCCGGCGGTGCCGTCGGCACCCCGGTGGATGGCGCCGCCCGCCACGATCCCGCAGCCGATGCCGGTGGCGACCTTGACGAACAGCAGGTCGTCGACGCTGTGGCGCCAGCTGGTCCAGTACTCGCCGAGCGCCATGACGTTCACGTCGTTGTCGACGAGCACCGGGACCGCGGGGTAGCCGGTGGCGAAGGCGGCCGGGATCGAGACCCCGTCCCAGCCGGGCATGATCGGCGGGCTGACGGCCCTGCCGGCGGCGAACTCCACGGGGCCGGGGACGCCCACGCCCACGCCGCGGACGTCGGCGGGGCTGCGCCCGACCTCGGCCAGCAGGTCGGCGAACTGCTCCTGGACCCAGGCCAGCACCACGTCGGGGCCGCGGGCGATGTCCATCTCGGCCGGCCGCTCCACCAGCAGCGTGCAGTCGAGGTCGCTGACGGCCAGGCGGCAGTGGGTGGCGCCGAGGTCGGCGCACAGCACGACGCCGCTGGCGGCGTCGAACGCGAGCCTGGTGGGCGGCCGGCCCCCGGTGGAGGCGCCGCCACCCTGCTCGACCAGCAGCCCGAGGCCGAGGAGGGCGTCGACGCGCTGGGAGACCGTGGAGCGGGCCAGGCCCGTCGTGCGGGCCAGCTCGGCCCGGCTGTCGGCCTCGTCCGCGCGCACGAGCTGGAACAGGACGCCCGGCGTGAGGAGCTGCGGGCTGACCGTCCGGCTACGCGTCACCCGCGGGTCGTACCACGGCGGGCTTTGTTCGGTCAACGGTCAAAGTCATGACAGTTGGAACACAAGTTGCCGACTTACGCTTGTCAGCCAATCAAAGTCCGTCGTAGGTTCCCGAGCATGGAGGCGCTGCGCACTGCGGTCGTCGGCACCGGGTTCATCGGTCGGGTCCATGCCCGGTCGGCCCGCCTGGCCGGGGCCAGGCTGGTCGGCGTGGCCGGGTCGTCCCCGGCGTCCGGGCAGCGGGCCGCCGAGGAGCTGGGGGCCGAGCAGGCCTTCGCCTCGGGGGAGGAGCTGGTCGAGGCCGACGGCATCGACGTCGTCCACATCGCCACCCCGAACCACCTGCACGAGCCGCTGGCCCTCAAGGCGCTGGCCGCCGGCAAGCACGTGGTGTGCGAGAAGCCGGTGGCGCTCGACGGCGACGGCGCCCAGCGCATCGCGGACGCCGCCGCGGCCAGCGGGCTGGTCGTGACCGTGCCGTTCGTCTACCGGTTCCACCCGATCATCCGGGAGGCCCGGGCGCGTGTCTCGGCCGGCGAGCTCGGCCGGATCCACCTCCTGCACGGCCACTACCAGCAGGACTGGCTGCTCACGGCGGACGACGTCAACTGGCGGGTCGACGCCGCGCGGGGCGGGGCGTCCCGGGCCTTCGCCGACATCGGCTCGCACTGGTGCGACCTCGTCGAGTTCGTGTCCGGCTACCGCATCGCCCGGCTGCTGGCCCGCACCGCCACCGTGGTCCCCGAGCGGTCGACCGCCGCCACCACGACGTTCAGCGCGCCCACCACCGGCGGCGAGCGCCGGCCGGTCGACACCGAGGACGCCGCCCTTGTCCTGTTCGAGTCCGCCCAGGGCGCGCTCGGGTCGATGCTGGTCAGCCAGGTGTCGGCCGGGCGCAAGAACCGGCTGTGGTTCGAGCTCGACGGCGAGCACGCCGCCCTCGCGTTCGACCAGGAGAACGCCGAGACGCTGTGGCTGGGCCGCCGGGAGCGGGGCGAGATCCTCCAGCGCGACCCGGCGGTGCTGGCGCCCGACGCCGCCCGGCTGGTCACGCTTCCGCCCGGCCACGCCCAGGGCTACGACGGCTGCTTCGACCTGTTCGTGGCCGACACGTACGCGGCCATCCGCGGTGGGTCGCCCGAGGGCCTGCCCCTCGTCGGGGACGGGCTGCGGGCCGCTCGGATCACCGATGCGGTGCTGGAATCGGCCCGCTCTCAGTCCTGGATCGAGGTGAGCACATGAAGCTCGGCTTCCTGACCGCCTGCCTGCCCAAGCGGTCCCTCGGCGACATCGCCGCCTGGGCGGCGGACCACGGCTACGAGGCGCTGGAGGTGGCCGCCTGGCCGGCGCTCGGCGACCGCCCGTTCACCGCCACCCACCTCGACCCGGAGCGCTACGACCACGACGAGGTGCTCGGGCTGTTCGCCGACCGCGGCCTCACGCTGTCTTCGCTGGCCTACTACGACAACAACCTCCACCCCGACCCCGCCGAGCGGGAGGCGATCAACGGGCACGTCCTGCGGTGCATCGAGGCCGCCGCCGACCTGGGCTGCCCCACGGTCGGCACGTTCGTCGGCCGCCACCCGGGCCGGTCGGTGAGGGAGAACCTGGCCGACGCCGAGGCCGTGTTCGCCCCGCTGGTCGACGGGGCCGGCGAGCGGGGAGTCAAGATCATCGTCGAGAACTGCGTGATGGAGGGTTGGCACCCGGACGGGTACCCCGGCAACCTCGCGTACTCCCCGGAGCTGTGGGAGTGGATGTTCGGCATCGGGCTGTACCTCAACTACGACCCGTCCCACCTGGTCTGGATGGGCATCGACCCGGTCACCGCCGTACGGCCCTACGTCGACCGCATCCCCCACGCCCAGGCGAAGGACATCGAGCTGTTCCCCGACCGCCGCAACCACTACGGCTGGCCCGGCAAGGCCGTCGAGCGTGACGACCCCTGGGACGTCGGCTGGTGGCGCTACCGCGTGCCCGGCCTCGGCCAGGTCGACTGGGTGCGCCTGGTCGACGCCATGTACGAGGGCGGCTTCGACGGCGTCCTGTCGGTCGAGCACGAGGACCCCGTGTGGGGCGGCACCGAGGAGTTGGTCGAGGCCGGCCTCGAGGTGTCCCACCGCACCCTTCGCCCGCTGCTCGTCCGCTGACGCGACGCCAGATCGTCCTCCGGTCGGGCACGGCGGCGGAGGCGCTGCACGCAGTCCCGGACACCGACGGCGGCCAGGAGGGCCAGCAGCGGGACCACGGGCGTCCGGAAGCGTGCGTACGCCGCCGCGCCGGCCGACACCAGCATCGCGTACGCGACCGTGGCCACGACGAAGGCCCAGAAGGCACGGTGCGGTGAGCGCAAGCCGGCGACCGCACCCCACGCGGCAAAGGCGCACACCAGGGCATTCCACACGAAAAGGCCCCCGGTCAGGGCCGGCGACGGATGGATGTCGAGATAGTGTGCGACGGTGTCGGTCCCCGGCCCGGCGACCTCGCGGGCCAGCCCCGTGGCGAGGACGCGGGCGGTCTGGACCGGGTGGTCGACCAGGATCTCCCGCCCCTCGCGACCCAGCTCGTCGAAACCCTGACCCGCAGCGGCCGGATCCGGGACCCAGCAGGTCCAGCCGCCCCGCCGCTCGCAGTCCGTGTTCAGGTCGTCCTCCTCGAACGGGCACCCGAACCGGTCCTCCACCGAGTCGAGGGGCTCACCCGACAGGTCGGCTTCCACCCGGGCGGCATCGTCGCAGTACAACACGATGCTCTGTGCCCCGGACATCTGCCACGACCCGACCTGGGACTGGTTGCGCAGCTGCCAGCCCCCGACCACCGCCGCCACGGGAAGCAGGAACACGGCCAGCTGCATCGCGAGGGCGCGCCGCGGCAGCCGTCGAAAGCGGCCGACCAGCAGCACCACGATGACGGCCGGGTAGAACCAGAAGGTGGGCCGCACCATCGCGGCGGTCGCCGCCAGGACGCCCAGCGCGAACACGGCGGCAGGCGGGACCTGGGCGGGGTGCCGCACGGCGAACACGACCGCACCCACAGCGACCGTCGCCGCGAGCACGACCGCCGTCAGGCTCTCGGTCAGGAGGGTGCCCGATGCGACGAACTGCAGTGGATCGATGGCGACGATCGCCCCCGCGATCAGTGCCGTGGCCATGCCGATGAGCCGGCGCAGCACCCACACCACCGCCGCCACGGCAACCAGGCTCACGATCGACTGCAACACGCTGATGGCCCACTCGCTGCCGGTCAGCCACAGGATCGACCCCAGGAACACCGGGTAGCCGGGCGTGCGGATGAACATCGGGATCGGGTCGGTCGGCGTGATGCTGAAGCGCCCCACCTCGACGAGCGCGCGGGCCGGCGCCAGGTAGCCGGGGGTGTCGGGGTCCCGGACCGCCGACGGTTCGGCGTGTGCGATCCAGGCCGCCCACCCGACCCGGGCCACGGCGGCGCAGACGATCACGGCACCGGCCCAGGCACAGATCGCCCGCCGGCCCGGCGCGCGCCACCGGCGCGATGGTGACGTCACGGCTCGGGCGAACCGTGTGTCGGGACGAGATCTGACGGGCGCCAGCGCTGGCACCCCCTTCCCCAGACCGGGCCGGAGGCCGACACTAACAGTGAGCGTGGGGTCCACCAAGGGCCCCGACGTCCTCGCCACCTGCGGCGGGCCCACGCCACGCGGGAGCTGTCAGCGTGAGGGGCGGTGCGTCCGCAACCGGTCTGCCGATCCCTCGCCTGGTGACCTGGCCGCGAGCAGGACGCTGGCGGCCAGCGCGGCGAGCAGCGTCGCCGCCGTCACGACGGCCGCGATCCCGATGTCGGCGCTCGGCCCCGCCACCCGCGACGCCACCATGACGATCGCCAGCTGCACGACGACGAGCGCGAGGGCCTGGCGGCCGGGTCGCCGGACCGTGCGGAGGCGGCCCGTGCGAGCTGCGAGCCACTGCCCGGCCGCCAGGGTCACGAGGAGGCCGAGGCACCCGACGGCGCCGACGACGGAGGGCTCCCGCCCCCGCCCTCCGACGGCCGCCACCCAGATGAGCAGGGCGGTGGCGGCCGCGGCGCCAGGGGCGCCCAGGCGGGCCCGCCCCAGGGGCCAGCCGCACAGCGCCAGGGGGAGGCTCGCGCCGAGCAGCGCCGCCGCCTGCTCGGTGTCCGGTACGGCGGCGAACACGCCGGCGGCTGCGATGGCGTAGAGGACCGGCGTCACCCCGGTCGGGCCGTACTCGACATCGGTCCAGCCGGCCGCGGGCGCGCCCGCGACGAGGCCGGCGACCACGAGGCCGCGGACCCATGCCGTCGACGACGCGTCGGAGGCGAGCAGGTAGGCGGGTGGGATCATCGCGACGACCCCGGCCAGCCAAGCGATGCCGGGCGAGGGCCCCCGCGTGAGCCAGGCTGCCACCACGGTGACGCCGGCCAGTCCCAGAACCGTGGCGACGGTCACCGGCCACGTCCGGGCGATCGCACCCAGGGCGGCCACCGCCACCAGCAGCCCGGGGAGCGCCGCCCGGTAGCGCTCGTCGCCGCCGGGCTCGGCCCACCGCCCGGCGAGCATCGTCGCCACGACGACGGCGAGCGTCGCCGCCCCCACCCCCCACAGGAACTCCTCGACGGGGAAGTTGCGCAGCGTGATGCGCACCCCGACGAGCTCCACCGGGTCCAGTCTGTCGCGGCCGCGGAACGGGTGGCGCGACCGGCGCCGCCGCGGCAGACTTGGCCGCCGTGGGGGTCACAGCTGGGGGAAGTGCTGGAGGCGCGCTGCGCCACGTGCCGGCGGCCCGCCGCACGGCGACAGGCACCGCGGCGGCCGGCGGCGCCGCCCGTCGCCGTGCGCCACGGTTCCGCGCCTCCCGGGTGCTCGACCTGGCGATGGCCCTGCCGGTGCTCGTGCTCGCCTCGCCGGTGATCCTCGGCCTGGCACTGCTGGTCAGGCTCCGCATGGGCTCGCCCGTCCTGTTCCGCCAGGAGCGCGCGGGGCGCCGGGCCGAGGTCTTCGAGCTCGTCAAGTTCCGCACCATGCGGCCGGCGGCGAGGGGCGACGACGGGCCCGAGTCCGACGGCGAGCGCCTCACACCGCTCGGCCGGGCGCTGCGTGCGACCAGCCTCGACGAGCTACCGACGCTGATCAACGTCGTGCGCGGCGACATGAGCCTCGTGGGGCCCCGCCCGCTGCCCGTTCGCTACCTGCCCCGCTACTCCCCGGAGCACGCGCGCCGCCACGAGGTCCGGCCCGGCATCACCGGTTGGGCCCAGATCAACGGGCGCAACTCGCTGTCCTGGGAGGACCAGCTCGACATGGACGTCTGGTACGTCGAGCACAAGTCGCTCCGACTCGACGTCCGCATCATCCGCGACACGGTCGCGAGCGTGGTGCGGCGGGAGGGCATCAGCGCCGACGGCCACGCTACGCGGCCGGAGTTCTCCGGCTCCGGCGCCCGCCAGGCCGCGCTCGTCGGCGCGGAGCATCATCCTCCGACGTGACAGCCGGCCAACCGGTCACCGTCCTCATCTCGTCCGCGGGCCGGCGCGTCGAGCTGCTGCGGGGCTTCCGCCGGGCGCTCGAGGCAGTCGGCGCCGCCCCGGGCCGGGTGCTCGCCGCGGACTGCTCGTGGTACTCGAGCGCGTTCCACGACGCGGACGAGGCGTTCCTCGTGCCGCGGCTCGACGACCCGGCGTTCGTGCCCCGGCTCCTCGAGCTCTGTTCGGAGCACCGCGTCGACCTGATCGTCCCCACGATCGACACCGAGATGCCGGTGTGGGTCGCCCACCGCGACCAGTTCGACGCCATCGGCACCACGATCGCCCTCTCGCACGGCGACGTCATCGCCATCGCCGCGGACAAGCAGCGCACGCACGACTGGCTGGTGGCGCAGGGCTTTCCCACCGTCGACCAGACGACGCCCGCCGGTGCACTGGCCGCCCCCGACGCCTGGACGTTCCCCCTGATGGCCAAGCCGCGGTTCGGGAGTGCCGGCCTCGGCGTCGAGCTGGTGCGCGACGCCGAGGAGCTGGCGCTCGTCGCCCGCCGGGGCCACGAGCTGGGGGAGATCGTCGTGCAGCGGGTGGCGCCCGGCGTGGAGCACACGATCGACCTGCTGGCCGACCGCACCGGCCGATGCGTGTGCGCCGTGCCCCGCCGCCGCATCGAGGTGCGGGCCGGCGAGGTGAGCAAGGGCGTCACGGTGCGGTCGGTGGTCCTGGAGAACCTGGCGGGCCGCCTCTGCGAGGCGCTCCCGGGCGCCTACGGGGCGCTGAACGTGCAGGTGTTCGTCGACGATCCCGATCGCCTGGCGGTGATCGAGATAAACGCCCGCTACGGCGGCGGGTTCCCGCTGAGCCTCGAGGCGGGGGCCGACTTCCCCCGCTGGATGCTCGAGGAGCTGCGGGGGCTGCCGTCGACGGCGTCGCCGGACGGCTGGCGTGCGGGCCTGGTCATGCTGCGCTATGACGCCGCGGTGTTCGTGGACGAGCGCGACCGTCGGGCGTGAGGGGCGTGGGCATGATGCGCCGCGCCGTCGTGTTCGACATCGACGACACCCTGTACCTGGAGCGCGACTACGTGTCGAGCGGGTTCGCCGCCGCCGGCGCGTGGGCCCGCACCGAGCTGGGACTGGCCGACTTCGCCGAGCGGGCGTGGCTGATGTTCCAGGAGGGCGTCCGGGGCCGCATCTTCGACGAGACCCTGGCGGCCTGTGGCGCCCGGGCGGACGGCGCGGTCGTGTCGAGGCTCGTGGACGTCTATCGGGCGCACACCCCGTCGATCGAGCCGTTCCCCGACGTGGCCGTCTGGGTGGCCGGGCGACCGGACGACGTCGCGGTGGCGGTGGTGACCGACGGGCCGCTGGCGAGCCAGCGGGCCAAGGCGGCGGCGCTGGGTGTGGCGGCCTGGGCCGACCCGATCGTGTTCACCGAGGAGCTCGGGCCCGGCCGGGGCAAGCCGCATCCTGCCGCCTTCGAGCTCGTCGAGGACGCGACGGGGGTGGGCGGCGCCGCATGCGCCTACGTGGCCGACAACCCCGCGAAGGACTTCGCCGGCCCGCGGTCCCGCGGCTGGCGCACCGTGCGCGTCCGCCGGGAGGGCGGCCTGCACGCCACCGTCGCCAGTGGCGACGACGTGGACGCCGAGATCACCGCATTCGCGGCGCTGAACCAGGCCCTGGGCTGGTCGGCGTGACGGCCGCCGGTGCGGCCGGGGAGTCCGGGACCGCCCGCAGGGCCCCGGCGAGGCGGCCGAGACCCTTGCGCGCCGCGACCGACGCGTAGGTGTCCAAGACGGTCAGGACGACCCGTCGCTCGTCGAACTCCCGGCGGGCCTTGGCGGCGCCCGCCGCGCCGTAGCCGGCCCGTGCCACGGGATCCTCCCCGAGCGCACGGATGGCGCCCGCCAGCGCGACGGGATCCCGCACGGGGACGAGCAGGCCGGTGACCTCGTGGTCCACGACCTGGCGGCAGCCCCGCACGTCGGTCGCGACGACCGGCAGGCCCGAGGCGGCCGCCTCCATGGCCGCCCGCGGGAAGCCCTCGCGCCACGAGGGCAGCACGAACAGGTCCATGGCGCCGTACAGCCGGTCCACGTCCTGGCGCAGTCCCAGGAACCGCGCGCCGGCGGCCTCGGCGCTCCGCACGGTGTCCCGGTCGATCGCGTCGGGCTTGGCCGGGTCGTCCGGCCCGATCACCACCACGACGTAGCGGTCGCCGAGGTGCCGGCCGGCGGCGAGCAGCTCGAGCACGCCCTTCTCGGCGACGAGGCGCCCGACCATGCCCACGACCACGTCGTCGGGACCCGCGCCCAGCTCGCCCCGCTGCGCCGCCCGCTCGACCGGGTCCAGGGCGCCGGGGCGGAACCGTTGCAGGTCGACGCCGTTGCCGAGCAGCCGCGTTCGGCGCCGGCGGTTGATCCGGCGCCGCAGCAGGAGGTCGAGGTCCTCGGGGTTCTGGATCAGCTCCGCGTGCGAGAACCGGGCGGCGACGGCCTCCATGCCGAGGACGGCGGTGCGCCGGAGCCGGCCGTGGTCCTCGGTGGCGTAGAGCCCGTGGTTGGTGTTGACGACGATCGGCACCCGGGCCAGACGCCCCACCACGCGGCCGTAGAGGCCGGGCTTGGGGTTGTGCGTGTGCAGGACGTCGGGCCGTTCCCGCCGCAGGATCCGCCACAGCTCGGTCGCGGCCCGCAGGTCGGCCAGCGGGTCCATGGCGCGGGTCGAGTCGGTCAGCGGCACGTGCCGGACGCCGTCACGCGCCAGGCTCTCCACGTCGGGCCCCGGGGCGCTGACGCCGACCGCCTCGCCGCCGCGGTCGCGCACGGCGGCGAGCTGGGGCGCCAGCAGGTAGCGCAGGCTGGAGTCCACGGTCGTCAGGTGCACGACCTTGAACGCCGGCGCGCTGTCGGCTGTCATCCCCGGCACCTTACGTTGTCGACGGCAGGGGCCATTGGCCCCTGCTCGCGGCGGCTGGACGCGCCATGATGTCCCCATGGCTGGGAACCGGTTGGTCGTGGTCGGGCAGGGTTACGTCGGCCTGGCCCTGGCCCTGCGGGCCGTCGAGGTCGGCTTCGACGTTGTGGGCCTCGACGTGGACGTCGACCGGATCAAGTCGCTGGCCGCGGGCCGCTCGTTCGTCGAGGACGTCGGCGACGAGGCCCTGCACGCCGCCCTGGCGACGGGACGGTACAGCCCGGTCTCCCGCTTCGAGGACGTCGACGGCTTCGACACCGCCGTGATCGCGGTGCCCACGCCGTTACGCGAGGGAGCTCCCGACCTCTCGTACATCGAAGCGGCCGCCCGGTCGCTCGCCGGGTTGCTGCGACCGGGCGCCACGGTGATCCTCGAGTCGACCACCTATCCCGGCACGACGGAGGAGTTCGTGGGCCCCATCCTCGAGGAGGGATCGGGCCTCGCCGCGGGCACCGACTTCCACCTCGGGTACTCGCCCGAGCGCATCGACCCCGGCAACCGCACCCACACTCTGGTGTCCACGCCCAAGGTCGTGTCGGGCATCGACGGCGCCAGCCTGGCCGCCGTGCGCGGCTTCTACGACCAGCTCGTCGACCGGACGGTTCCGGTGTCGAGCCCCAGCGTCGCGGAGCTGACGAAGCTGCTGGAGAACACCTTCCGGCACGTCAACATCGCGCTCGTCAACGAGCTGGCCGTGTTCGCCAGCGATCTGGGCATCGACATCTGGGAGGCGATCGGGGCGGCGTCCACCAAGCCGTTCGGCTACCTGCGGTTTACACCCGGGCCCGGCGTCGGCGGTCACTGCCTGCCCGTCGATCCCAGCTACCTCTCATGGCAGGTGCGGCGGCGCCTCGGGCACAGCTTCCGCTTCGTCGAGCTGGCCAACGACGTCAACGACCACATGCCGGACTACGTGGTCCGCCGGTTGGTGGCAGCGCTCAACCGGCGGGGCGAGGCCGTGCTGGGCCGGCGGATCCTGCTCCTCGGCGTGTCGTTCAAGCGCAACGTCGGTGACTGCCGGGAGGCCCCGTCCCGGCGCATCGCGGGCCTGCTGGCGGACATGGGCGCCGAGCTCCGTGCGTGCGACCCCCATGTGGACGTGGAGGAGTTCCCCTCCGGCGTCACGCCGGTGGAGCTCACCACGGACGAGCTCGCCGCGGCCGATGCCGTGGTGGCGCTGGTGGACCACGACGCGTTCGACCCCGAGGCGGTCGTGCGGCACGCCCGCTACGTGCTCGACACCCGCGGCTGGCTCCCGGCGGGCGGGAACGTGGAGCGGCTGTAGCTATGCCACCTCGACCGGGAACTGGGTGTTCTCGGTCGGGGCGACCGTCACGCCCGTCGACGTGCCGAGGTCGATGCCGGGGCTGACGGGACTGCGGGTGTTGTAGTTGTCGAGGATCGTCAGCCCGTCCACCCGGGTCGTCCTCAGGACGACCGATCCGTCCCCGACCTGGCGGAGCTGGCCCCGGTTGCGCCGGATGCGCCAGTTCGTGCCGCGGTCCCCGTCTGCGGGGCCGGACGCAGCGACGCCGATGCAGGTGTAGGAGACGTTGTCCTCGACGACGAAGTTCTCGAGGCTGCCCTTGGCGCCGTTGGCGATCCAGTTGAGGTAGGCGTGGCCCGTCTCGCAGCGACGGATCGCGATGTTGTGCCCCCGTGCATTCGCACCCGCCATCTCCAGATCGACGAACGCCCGGCCCACCCGCCAGACGGAGATGTCCTCGATCGTCAGGTCGCGGACCGACCAGTCGGTGGCGAAGCCATGCCGGCCGGTGTGGTGGATGCCCGGGTAGACGTTGACCGTCGGCTGCCAGCGATCGACGCCGTCGCCGCCGGCGACGATGGTGCCGCCGAGCCCCCCGTGAGCGCCGAGGCGCTCCTCGCCTCCCGGGTTGACGACGTTGGCGTTGACGACCTTCGGTCCCAACGTGCGGCCGTGGATGCGCACGGGTCCGACGCCGCGGGGGAAGCACGTCACGCCGTCACCGAGCACGTACTCCACCGCGATGTTCGTCAGGTCGATGTCGGTGTTGTGGACATCGGCCGTGCCGTTCGGCAGACCGACGATGATGCCGGCCTGGTCCTCCAGGCCCGCGTTGTACAGCAGCCCTTCCGGCATCGCCTTGTTGTCGCCCCGGTAGCGGACGACCCGACCGGCGCCCTGGATGCGGGCGTGGGGGAGCGACGACGTGATGGTGACGTCGTCCGCGCCCACGCACACGCACCAGCGGTGCTGCGGGTGACCTGGTTGGTGGTCGGGCCAGAGTGAGGGGAAGCGTGTCCTGTTCTGCTCGAAGTGGGGGTCGCTGTCGCCGAGCGTGGGCCCGGTGTAGAGCCAGCAGCCGTTGAGGTCCAGCGTCAGCGGCTTGTTGATGAGGATGCCCTGCGGGATCCAGTAGACGCCGGGGGCGTAGCCGGGACCACGCCGCAGCTGGAAGACGTCGCCGGGCTTGCCGGCGGCCGCCAGCCAGTACGACAGGGCACCGGACACGTTCTGGGCGCCGGTGTTGTCGATGTCGGGTGGCGGGGACAACGTCGCAGCCCCGGGTGCCGGCCAGGGTCGCGCACAGCCCGTGGCCGCGAGCGCGCCATACGCCGCGGTCGAAAGCACGAACGCTCGTCGAGATAGCATTCCTCTCCCCCAAACACGGATGCTCCTCTGCGCGCCGCCCAAACCTTAGCGCCTCGCGCTGTTTGCTGGACGTAACGGTCACCCGCCCGTCAGGGCACCGCCCGGCACCGCGATCAGGCCGGACAGCACGAGCCGGTCGACCGTGGCGGCCACCGTCGTCCGGTCCGGGCGCCCGCCTGTTCGGGTGTCGAACGTGTCGAGCACCGCGTCCACGAGGTCGCGGGTGTCGCGGCCGTCGAGGCCGGCGCCCGCAGCGCCCCGCCACAGGGTCGCGGCGGCGTGGTTGAGCACGTGGACCCTGCCGGTGGGCTCGTGCAGCACCGCCAGCGAGTCCGCCAGGGCCACGGTGGTCGTCTCCGCCGTGATGCGCGGCAGCACCTCCGCAGGGGCCGGCCGTGCCGGTGGCCGGCGAGCCGACTCCCTGATCGCCGCGCCGGCCGACCGCGCGTCTCCGTGGGTGAGCTGGACCGCCGGGCATGCCAGCGCCACACCCGCCAACCACGCGAACGCCGCGGCCCCCCGCGCCGCGAGGTTCGTCGCGTGGGCGGCCAGGGCGAGGAGCGTCCAGCCTGGCTCGAGCGGCGTCCCGGTGAGGGGCGCGCCCGGCTCGTACCGCGGGAAGACGAGGCTGGCCGGGACCGCCGGCGCCGTCGCGACGCGCCCCAGAGTCGACGCCGGCACGACCCGCTCGCCGGCGAGGACGAGAGGCTTCGCGTAGCGGGCCACCATGCCGGTAGCGCAGTCGATCGCGGCCAGCTCGTCGGACAGGTACGTGAACCCGGCGCCGACGCACGCCGCCGCGAGTGTCGACTTGCCGGCACCGGAGCCACCGACGAGCAGAGCCCCGGCGCCCCCGGGGCCGGCGACGCAGGCGGCGTGGAGCAGGACGTGGGCCCGCGAGTCGGCGGCGATCGCGTTGAGCCGCCAGACGACGGTCGCCACGGCCACCGTCGGGGCCACGCCCTGGCGGACGACCCGCCCGCCGTCTCGCAGCTCCAGCCCGCGGGCACCATCGACCAGGGTGAGCTCCCGGTCGGCACCGGTCGCGGGCTCGAGGTCCACGAGAGCCGCCCGCAGCTCGTCCCGCAGCGACGCGGGAACACGGATCGCGACCGCCGTGCCCAGCACGTCGATCGTGCAGGCGGCCGGCGTCACGGCACCCTCGCGGTCGTGGTCGCCTCCAGCCATGCCTGGAACTGGAGCACGGTCCAGAGGGAGTAGTCCCAGTTGCGCGTCCGGCGCTGGTGCTCCCACCAGCGCCGGCGGATGGGCTCGGGATCGAGCCAGCCCTGGTCTGCCAGGCGGCGCGGGTCGAGCAAGTCCTCTGCCCACTCGCGCAGGCGGCCACGCAACCACTTGCCGATGGGGGGATCGAATCCCGTCTTGGGACGGTCGATCAGCTCGCGGGGCACGTACTGGTCGAGCACCGATCGCAGCAGCTGCTTCCCCCGCCCGTCGTGGAGCTGCCATTCGAGGGGGAGCGACCAGGCGAGCTCGACCACGCGATGGTCGAGCAGTGGCAGGCGGCACTCCAGGCTCGCGGCCATGCTCGCCCGGTCGACCTTCGTCAGCATGCCGTCGGGGAGCACGCCGAGCTGGTCGCGCAGCATCATGTGCCCGACCACGCCGAGCGACACGAGTTCATCGCCCGTGTCGGCGAACGTCGCCGGCTCGGGCGTGCCGAGGGTCAGCGCGCTCGGGTCGGGCCACTCGCTGACCAGTGCCTCGTAGAGGACGTCGCCCCCGCCGCTGTTGTCGCGCCCCGTCGAGGCGATGTCGAGCAACCGGGTCAGCTTCTGCACTTTGTCACCCGGGTTGCGGAGCCGGAGGCGCGCGGGCGTGACGGGCTCGATCCGGCGCATCAGCGCGTCGACGCGGCGCGGCGAGATCGCCAGGAGGCCGCGCCGCAGCCCTCGACGGGCCGGTCCCGGGAGCCGGCGTAGCTTCCGCCACGCCTCGCTCCCCAGCACGTAGCGGTTGTAGCCCGCGAACACCTCGTCCCCGCCGTCGCCCGTGACGGCGACGGTCATGTGCTCGCGGGCGGTGCGCGCCACCAGCATCGAGGGGATCTGCGACGGATCGGCGAACGGCTCGTCGTAGACGCCGGGGAGCTCGGTGATGACCGCCATCGCCTCCTTGCCGGTGAGCCGGACCGTCGTGTGCTCTGTCCCGAGATGGTGCGCCACCGCCTCCGCGGCGGCGCTCTCATCGAAGCGGATGTCGGGCATCGCGACCGTGAAGGTGCGGACCTTGACGTTCGGCTGCGCCGCCTGCATGAGCGCCACCACCGCCGAGGAATCGACACCACCCGACAGGAACGCGCCGACCGGCACGTCGGCGGTCATCCGCAGCGCGGTCGCGTCGAGCAGGAGGTCGTGGAGGGCGTCCACGGCCTCCTGCCGGCCGCCGGGATGCGTGCGCGCCTCGTCGGCCCCGATGGCGGCGACCCCCGACAGCCGCCAGTACGGCCGCGGTGGCGGGAAGTGACCGGGCGACGTCGCCGCGGTGAACGTCACGGTCGTGCCCGGGAGCAGCTTGCGGATTCCCCGGTAGATCGTGTGGGGGGCGGGGACGAACGTGTAGCGCAGGAACAGCGACAGCGCACCCCGGTCGATCGTCCCCGGGAACTCGGGATGGGCGCGCAGTGCCTTGAGCTCGGACCCGAACACGAGGGAGTCGCCCAACCATCCGTAGTACAGCGGCTTCTCGCCGAGGCGGTCCCGGGCGAGGCACAGGTCGCCGCTGCGGGCATCGAAGACCGCCAGTGCGAACATCCCGTTCGCCTTGCGCAGCGCGGCCTCGACCCCCCAGGCGTCCATCGCCGCCAGCAGCACCTCCGTGTCGGAGTGCCCCCGCAGCCTCACGGCCGGCCCCAGGGCGCGGCGCAGCTCGCCGTGGTTGTAGATCTCCCCGTTGAACACCATCAGGTAGCGCCCCGCCGGCGACCGCATCGGCTGGTGGCCGGCGTTCGACAGGTCGAGGATCGCCAGCCGGCGGAAGCCCAGCGCGATGCCGGCGCTCGCGTCGACCCAGACACCGTCGTCGTCGGGCCCGCGATGCACCAGCGTGCCGGCCATGGTGGCCGCGAGCTCGGCGAGCCGGTCGGCAGGCGTCGCCCTCGCGGTGTCGAAGACCCCAGCTATGCCGCACACGCCTAACTCGACCCCCCAGCTATGCCGCCCACGGCTAGTCCGACCCACCGTTCACGTCGTGGCCTCCGGGAAACGGCCGCACGTCGCTAGGCGGCATGGCCACCTCCGGTCGCGGCGAGCTGCCGGGGCGGAGCGGCCGGTGACCGCGCGGCGGTCGTGGCGGGCTTCACCGCGATCAGGACATAAAGGGCAGGCAGCACCAACGACCGCTGGCGTACGAGCAACCCGAAGTTGGCGATCGACGAGAAGGTGGCCGCATAGAGGATGACGAAGGTCCAGCAGTAGAGCAGGAACGGCGTCGACCTCGCCCGCGTGAGGGCCGCCCGCACCGACTTCAGGCGGACCACGATGAGAACGGCCAGCAGGACCGACTCGAGCGACGAGAGCAGCTGGAGGGAGCTGTCGGTCTCCCAGGGCAATGGCCGCAGCAGCACCGTGGCGGCGCCCTCGGGCAGCCGCAGGGGGTTGAGCGAGTTGCCGCCGTGCTCGAACTCCGAGCCGCCCTGCGACGTGCGCTCGGTGTTCTCGTCGAGCTCGGCCTCGATCGACGACAGCGACAGCTCGTCGATGCCGAGGAACTCCGTGGCCTGGCTCACGGCGAACGTCATCATGAGCGCGACCGCGAGCAGGCCCACCGGGCGCGCCATCAACGAGCGCATGGCCCCACCCTCGCCGCGGACCTTGCCCCCCACATAGGCGAACCCGGCCGCGAGCGTCACGAGCGCCAGGAGGTGGGGCCGGACGACCCACAGCAGCCAGCCCCCGGCGACCGCGAGCACGGCGGCGCTCGCCAGGCGGTGGCGCAGCAGCAGGGAGGTGGCCAGTGCGACGCTGCCGATGCCCAGCTGCATCAGCGATTCCTTGCCGATCGACGACGGCCAGAAGGCGACGCTGGGGGCGAACAGCACGAGCGCCAGGTACAGGCGCTTGTCGACCCCGGGGACGGCGTCCGCCGTCGCGCGGAACCAGAGGTAGGACCCGACCAGCGCCAGCAGCCCGAAGACGAAGAACCCCGTCACCATGTCGGTGCCGAACAGGTAGTAGACGACGCCGGTGAACCAGCGGATGAAGTTGGTCTGGCTGAGGTTCTCGAGGTCGGGTGCGCTACCGCCCTCGAGCCACGCCCGGGCGTACAGCCGACCGTACTCGTCGTAGCCCGTCGCGTCGGCGACCCCGCCGTACGTGCTGAACACCGTGTGGTAGCGGTAGTACGACGCGCCCAGCTTCGCCACCACGGCCACCATCAGCCAGCGACCGACCCACGCCTCGTCGGGGTGGAGCCGCGCGATCCGCCGCGACACCGCCCCCGCCAGGAGCAGGCTGGCCACCGGCACGAGCACCACGCCCCAGGTGTCGTTCCCGAGCTGCGATCCGACGGCGTTGACCGCCAGCAGTGCCCCGCCGGTGATGCCGAGGGCGAGTCCGTTGCGGGGCGCGGCGGTCGCGCCTCGGCCCGCGGGCCGGCCGGGGTCCGAATCGTCTGAGGACGCGCCCGGTGGCCCGGCGCCGTCGTCGTCGGCGCCCTGGCGGTGCCCGTTGCCACGGGCGTGGCGGTCGCCACCGTCCGGCGGGTGCGGGCTGCGTCCGTTGCCCGGTGGCGTTGCTCGGCGGCGGGCCGGCCGGGCCCGGCTCCAGGCCTCCTGCCGGCTGGGGGCGGTCGGACGCGCGAGCATGCCGGCCGGTTGGCGCGAGAGGACCGGGAGTGGTCGCCCCGACCCCGGGGGGCCCGCTGACGGTGCCGGAGGTAGGGCAGGGAGTCCCGCGTCGCCGTTCGGGGGCACGACCTCGGAAGCGCCGGGCCCCTGGTCCTCGCGAGCGTCCAGGGCGCGCTGATAGAGGGAGCGCCAGCGGCGGCCGTAGAGGCGGGCGAGGGATGCGTCGCCGTGGGCCCAGTGCAGGAACTCCGACGATGGTGCGACGAGCGATCGGGCCGCAGTGGCCCGGCGGCGCAGGTCGCCGGTCCGAAGATCGTCGAGGCGGCTGGGCTCCGGCGGGGGAGCGTCGACGTTGGCGCGGTGGGCCATCGCCGCCAGCGGGTCGGGGAGCTCCAGCCCGAGGTCGTCGCGGGCGGCGCGCAGGCCGAGCCCCATCAGATCCGCCACATTCCAGCGGAGGGCCAGGTCGGCCGCGGCCGCGGCATCGAGCGAGGGGTGGTGGACGACCTCTGCGATGTCGCGCAGCGAGAGTGGGCGCGCCAGCCCGTCGCCGACCACCGCATGAAGGGCGCACTCCACGAGGTGGGCCTCCCACGACGGGGCGCTCACCGCATGCGGGCCCAGCCGCACCAGTCGACGGGCCATGACGATCTCGTCGACGTCGATGCCCTCGCCCGCATCGCCGGCGGCGAGCGTGCGGTGCAGGTCGATGATCACGCCACCGGGGTGCCGGAGCGCGACCGCCTTGCCCACCCGGGCGTCGTAGCCGGGCGCCGGCTCCGGCCTGGCCCGTTCGTAGCCGTAGCTGCGCAGGACCGCGATGGCGTGTTCGATCCGGCGGCCTGGCACCAGCAGGTCGATGTCGGTGAACGGCCGGAGCAGAGGATCCGGGTAGGCGGCGTGCGCCAGGACCGCACCCTTCAGGACGACGCCCCCCAGGTGCTCGAGGGCCGGCGCCAGCCGGAGGAGCTCACCTTCCAGCTGGACGGCCCGTACGGCCTCGGCGTCGAGCTGGCGTTGCAAGCGGCCCGCGATGCCGGCGTCGATCCTCACCATCCCCATCGACGCACTGGCCGCGAACAGGCCGGCGAGGCCGTGGGCCAGCACAGCGTCCACGTGGTCGTGCCACCCGTCGCGGGGCGGGGGCACGGCGCCCGGCAGGCCGGCCCGGGCGACCGCCAGCAGCGCGGGGTGGATGGGCGTCACGGTGCCACCTCGAGGCGGCCGGGAGCGGGTCGGCGAATCCGGCGCATCAGGCTCGCACGGCCAGCCCGGCGCCGACGAGCGCCTCGGCGAACTCGAGGGCGTGGGGTTCCACGGTCGTCACCGGCGCCCCGGTGTGCTCCGCAAGGCGGAACGCGGCCTCGGCCACGGTCAGTCCGGCGGCGAACGCGCCGTACAGCTCGGGCCCGCTGCCGGTCAGCCGTTCGACGGGGCGCGTCGCCCCGCCGGCGCTCACCAGCAGGTCGGGCCCCAGCCGCCGAGTGGCGCTCGGCATCAGGTGGAGCCGGTCCGAGAGCTCGAGGGCCCGCGAGCCTTCCACTGCGGTTCCACTAACCCTTGCCGTCGACCACAGCGACGCCGAACGGGCTCGCGCCGGCCAGCTCGAGCTTCGCTGCGGCATCGTTGGCCTGCTGTTGGGTCACCTCGCCGGCCTCGACCACCCAGAGGACGCTGCGCGTGCTCCACGCCAGGATGGTGGCGGAGGGGTCCTCGAGCATGGACGGGGCGGCGATCACGGTCACGTCGACCCCGCTGTCCGCGAACGACCGGAGCAGCGGCGGGAGACCGTCGATGAGAGCGTCGGGCTCGGTGCGGCCGTGGGGCAGGATGCGCAGGTTGTCGAGGGGGGTGCGCTGCAGCTGGCCAGGCACCTCGCCGTTGAGGCGACCGGAGTAGGCCAGGTTGAGGAAGTCGGGCAGCGTCGGTGCGCCGTCGGGAGCGTCCGCATACCAGGCTTGCCGCGGGTGGGTGGGCACGAGCACGACCCGCAGGCCGAGGTCCGAGAGGGCGGCAGCGAAGTTCGCGGCCACCGTGTCCTGCATCTGCCCGACCGGGGCGGTCACCACGATGGCCCGCGGCAGCTGATCGGTCGCGACGCTCGCGGTCGCGAGTGAGCGGTAGGCGTTGGCGCCCGGGGATCCCGGGCGGACGAGCGTCGCGAGCTGTGACGACGCCGGAGCCGGGATCGTCGACAGCACGGGTGCGGCCAATGCCGCGCCGGCGGTCTGGCTGTCGCGGATCGAATGGTCGACGCGGTCGAGCAGCACCGGCACCCCGAACGCCGCGAGCACCGCCAAGCCCAGTGCGACGAGGATGGGGGCCAGCGGGCTCGGCGGCTCGGGCGTGACGTCCTCGGCCGCGACCCGCTCGACCACGGTCGCGAACGACTGGGGCACGAGGGCGGTCGTGGTGGCCTCGGCGAAGGTCTGCCTGGCGGCCTCGATCCGACCGATGAGGTTCTGCCGCTCGTACACCAGCAGCGTCGTCGCGATCGGGGTCGTGGCCGGTAGCCCCAGGTCCTCCCCGGTGATCTCCCCGGCGCCTTCTGCCGGCTCGCCCGTACTCGCCTCGCCAGTGCCGTCCTCGGGAAGCGGCGGGGCGGTGTCGGGCAGGCTGGCGAGCAGCTCGGGGTCGATCTGGTCCAGCTCGGCCTCGACCTGCACGAGGCGTTGCTGGAGCGTGGTCATGGTCGCCTGGGCCCCCTGGCTCGCGGCGACGGATCCCTGGGCGACCACCTGGCGACGCGACGCCAGGTACGTGGACATGTAGGCGGTCGCCAGGGCCTCCGCCTCCTCCGCGGTCGGCGCGGTGACGGTCAGGCTGACGATGTCGCCGCGCTCGTTCGTGCGGTAGTCGAACGTGACGTCGTCGGCCTCGAGGTCGAGATCGGTTCGGCGCAGCGCGTTGGCCGTCACCTCCGCCGAGAGCGCCATGGTCGACTGTCCTTGCAACAGCGCCGGCGGCACTCCCGCGGGCAGGTTGCCCTGTTCGTCGCGCACCGGCACCAGGAGCTCGACGGACGCGTCCCAGCGGTCCCGGGGGCGCGCCTGTTCCCGCAGGAAGATGAAGAACCCCAGGCCAACCGAGACGAGCAAGACGGCCGCAACCGCTGCACGCCAGTGGCGCCGGAACGAAGTGATGACGTCGGCAAGCTGCACGTGGCGTTCCTCGAACGGTCTCAGGCGTGCGGGGAGGGACTCCCAGTCTGCTCCCCCGGCTCCCCCGGCTCCGCATCCTCCAAGCTTGTATGCGTAACGCGAGCTACCATACCCGCCGCTGGTGGCCATGTCCCGTGCGTCCGATGGGGAGCGCATGCCGCTCCCGTCGCTCCGTCCCCGACTCGAGGGTGACGAGCACGTCCGCGTCCTCTGGCTCGCGACGGGACTGGGCCCCGGTGGTACCGAGCAGCTCCTCGTCACCACGGCTCGGCGACGCGATCGCCGGCGGTTGTCCGTCCGCGTCGCCTACCTGTTGCCTCACAAGTCGCAGCTGGTCGCCGATCTGGAGGCCGAAGCGGTTCCGGTCGAGTGTCTCGGGTGCCGGAGCGTGCTCGATCTCCGCTGGCTCGTGGGGCTGCGGCGGTCGCTGGTCCGCGATCCGGTCGACGTCCTCCACGCGCACAACCCGGTGACGGCGCTCGGCGGTCGCATCGTGGCGCGCTCGCTGCCGCGCCGTCTCCGGCCCCGCCTGATCGTCACCGACCACAACGTCTGGGACAGCTACAAGCCGGTGGTCCGGTGGGTCGACGGCCTGACCAGCCGCTGGGACGACGCCCGGTTCACGGTCTCCGAGGCGGTCCGCGCCTCGCTGCCGGCGCCGATCCAGCAGCGCTCGCACGTTGTCGTGCAGGGCATCGAGGTGGAGCGGGTGCGGGCACAGCGCGCCGAGCGGGCCGCGGTGCGGGCCGAGCTGGGGCTCGACCCGCATGCTCCCGTCGTCGGCACGGTGGCCAACCTGCGGGAGCAGAAGGCCTACCCCGACCTGCTGGCGGCGGCCGTCGACGTGCTCGAGCGGCGACCGGACGCCCGTTTCGTGGCGGTGGGCCAGGGCCCGCTCGAGGCGGAGATCCGTGCTCTCCACGCCCGGCTGGGCTTGGGCGACCGGTTCCTGCTCCTCGGGCACCGTGCCGACGCCGTCCGGGTCATGGCGGCCTGCGACGTGTTCGTGCTGGCGTCCCACTGGGAGGGACTCGGGGTCGCGGTCATGGAGGCCCTCGCCCTCGGGCTGCCCGTGGTGGCCACGGCCGTCGGCGGCGTGCCCGAGGTGGTCGAGGACGGGCGAGAGGGGTTCCTGCTGCCGCCGCGCCGGCCCAGCGAGCTCGCGGCGGCCATCCTCACCCTGCTGAACGATGCAGAAGCCTGCCAACGGATGGCCGCGGCCGCAGCGCAGCGTGGCGCCGAGCTGAGCATCGACACGGCGGTGCAACGAACCGAGGCCATGTACCACGAGCTGGCGACGACCGCGCCCAGGCACTGACCGACCGCTGCGCCCTAATCCACGGGACGCAGGCCCAGGGAGCGGACCTGCCTCCACCAGATCAGCTCGTTCCACGCGTACCCGACCGCGGTACCCATCGCGGCTCCACGCGGCCCGGCCACGACCGCACCCAGCAGCAGGCCGGCGATCACCCCGACGCCGCCTGTCAGCCGTGTCCTCACGAGCTCCACCGGTCGCCCGAGGACCTTCACCAGGTCGATCGCGGCGAACGTCGGCAGCCGTATCACCTCGGCCAGGGCCACGATGCCGACGAGGGACGCGGCCTCGGCCCACGTGTCGCCGAAGAGCTCGGACCCCCAGCGGTCGGGGAGCAGCACGAGCCCGGCCCCGTAGACGGCGGCGGCGACCGCCAGCGCCAGCCCGATCTGCGCGGCGCGGCGGATGGCGCGGGCCGGGTGCTGCCGCAGCCCTGCGAGGTGGGCGAGGGTGAGCGCCCGTACGCCGGCGAGCAGGTTCGCCAGCGGGCTCACGGCCACGAGGGCGACGCGCAGGGCGCCGAGCTCCTCCAGCGTCATGAGAACCCCCAGCAGAAGGAATGCGCCCTGCCACATGCCGCTGGCGACGAGGAAGTCGGCGAGGAACCCGCTGGAACGCCCGCGCTCCTGCGCCCACCACTGCCTGACGGCGACCGCGCGGGGCCAGAGCCGGTGGGGGAGGGCCAGGGCGATGGCGCCGGCCCCCGCCCCCGCCACCCAGGCGAGGATCAGACGGGTCGGCGTGGCGTCGCCGGCCGCGAGGACGGCGGCGGACACCATGACCTGGACGACCAGCCAGACGGCGTCGCCAACGATGGCGTCCTGCACGCGCCCGACGCCGTACGCGACGTAGCGGAGCACGTCCTGGAGGTAGACGAGCGGTGCGGCCAGCACCATGAGCAGCAGGTACTCGCCAACCTGGCCTCCGATGACGGCCGAGGCGCAGGCCAACCCGAACGAGACGACCATCCCGGCCAGGAGAGCGAGGAAGGCACCGCGGCGGGCTTCGGGCCACGCCGCCGCCGGGTTGTCACGGCAGCGCAGCAGGACGACCTCACCGACGCCGGCGCGCACGATCCCCAGCAGGAACCCGTGGGCGAGCAGCGCAACGCTGACGGCGCCGAAGGTCGTGGGATCGGTCTGGCGCGCGACCAACACGATCAGCAGGAGCTGCGTGCCGCTGGACAGCACCTGATCGACCACCGCGCCGCCGGCCCGGCCCAGCACTCGGGCGGCTCGCGCGGTCCGCGGCCGGTCGCCGGGCCTCACCCGGGGAGAGAGGGCGGTGTCAGGCATGGAGGCCGCCAGACGCCACCCCGGCGCTCACGTGGCAGCTTCTGGGTCGGGAGGCTCGGGGGGGTCGACCGCGGGTCTGGCGTTGGCCTTGCGGTCCGCGCTCCACAGGACGAGCGCCGCACCTCCGGCCGTGGCCGCCAACCCGGCGGCCACGAGATTGTCGAGGTCCGAGCCGGTCCGCGGCAGCTCGCCGCGTCGTGTGGAGCGGCCCGCCGGCGAGACGTCACCGCCCCCCGGCGTCCCGGCCGCCGGCTCCACCGGCGTCCCGGCCGCCGGCTCCACCGGCGTCGTCGGACCCGGGGGGCCCGGTGGCTCGGGCGGGGGGCTCGTCACCGCCTGGGCGTCCGCCGGATCAACCGTGGCGATCATGGGCACCGCGAACGCGGTCGCACCCGCGACCGCCGCCTTGCGCAAGAAGTCTCGACGCGCCGACGCGCCGCTGCCGTCCCCCGCGCCCCGGTCCCCTGTGTCGTCCCCCATCGAGCGGAAATGTATCCGGCCGCCACTCCCAGCGCTATGTCGGATGGACCGGCGCAGCTACAGCGCCCGCACGGGGATGAGCCGCCGAGCGGGCGGGGCGGCCGGCACCTCGAGGGCCAGCTGCCGCAGGACGCCCTCGACGACGACGTTGTCGGTGGCGATCTTGGCCAGGACCTCGTCGGCCGCCCCTGGCGGCACGTCGCCGGCGGCCTCGGCGCGCAGCTCCTCGGTGAGACGGTTGATCGGATCGAGGTTGCAGGTGCGGCACACCGGGTCGCGCGATATGACCAGGTCGAGCTTTGCCTTGGCGACGTCGACGAAGGACTTGTCGAACACGCTGCCGAGCGGGGCCTGCTTCTCCCAGTCGGAGCAGCACAGGTAGTACTGGCCGTCGTACCCGACGAACAGGTAGCCGAAGGGAGCGCCGCAGAGAGGAGTGCCCACCCGGCCAGCGAGCCGGGAGCGAGCCTCGGCGAGCTCGGGATAGTGCTCGTACTGCATGTGGTCGACGAACAGGGATCCGCCCCGGTTCATGATCCCGTAGCTGACGGCCTGCTCGATCCCGTGGTCCGCCCAGTAGCGGCGCATGCGGTCGATGTGCTCCGGGTCGCCACGGTGGTCGACGATCACGACGATCACCTCGCAGGCACCGTCGGACATCTCGTTGAACCGGACCACGTTCTCGAGCGTCCGCTCGAACGGCAGCTGGTAGATCTCCTCGTAGTCGTCGCCTTCCTCGCCGACGTTCACGAGGATCTGCTGGAGGCCCGCCTCGAGCAGCTCCGTGGAGCGACGCTCGTCGAGCAGCGAGCCGTTGCTGGACATGACCACCGAGAACTCCTCGGCCCGGGCCTGGCGGCAGTAGTCGACGACGCGGCGGTTCAGCAGCGGCTCACCCAGCCCGCAGAGGCTGACCCGGACGGTGTCCCCTGCCGGCTGGGCGATGGCCGAGCGGTACTCGATCGCTCGCTGCAGACCCGCGTCGAAGACCTCCGGCGGCATCAGGCCCTGGTGGGGCGTGCGATCGCGGGGGCAGAAGTGACACTTGGCGTTGCAGCGGTTGGTCACCTCCATGTCGATGACGAACTGCAATCTGAAACCTCTCCCCCATGCCGGACAGACCGAGACCCCAGCCGGCGACTCGCGCCAGTATCGCACGACTCGCCCCGTAACGCTCCCCGGTGGCGACGGCTCGTCGGCATGGCCGCAGCTATCCTCCCGTCGATGGCTGAGGGGACGGCACAGGGCGTCGACGCCCTCGAGTCTTTCGAGGACTCGAGCGCCCTGATGGAGGATGCGAGCGAGCTCCGGGCCCGGTTCGAGCGCGACGGGTACGTCCTCCTCCGGGGGGTCGTCGACCGCGATGTCCTGCTGGAGGCGCGGCGAGCGATCACCGGCGTCCTCCAGCGCCACGGCTGGCTCGACGCGAGCCAGGACCCGATGGCGGCGGTCCCCGACGGGGGGCCCTACGTCGAGGGCGAAGCCACGTATCTGGAGGCCTACGACGACGTCCAGCGGTTGGAGGCCTTCCACGCCGTGCCCCACCACCCGTCCGTGGGGCGGTGCATGACCGCCCTGCTGGGGCGGACGGCCTTCCCCCACCCCTTGTCGATCGCCCGGCTCGTCTTCCCCGGCAACGACGAGTGGACCACGCCGCCCCACCAGGACTATCCCAACAACCAGGGGACCGCCGAGCTGTACGCCTGCTGGATGCCGCTGGCCGACTGCTCCGTGGAGGAGGGCACCCTCAGCATCCTGCGGGGCTCGCACAGGCTGGGGATCGTCCCCCTGCGCGCGTCTCTCGGCGCGGGCAACCGTCGGGCCGATCTCGACGACCGCCACGACGGGCTCGTCTGGGTCGGCGGCGACCTGCGGCTCGGCGACGCCCTGATCTTCCACAGCCTGACCGTGCACCGTGCCCTGCCGAACCGAGGCGGGTCGCTGCGGCTCTCGGTCGACTACCGCTTCCAGCGGGAAGGTGAGGCGCTCACCGCGGGCTGCCTCGAGCCGCACTTCGGGCGGTTGTCCTGGGACGACGTCTACACGGGCTGGGAGCGCGACGACCTCCGGTACTACTGGCGGGACAAGCGGTACGTGGTCGAGGAGTGGGACGACTCGTACCATGCGATCACCGACGAGGAGTTCGAGGAGCTCCTGAGGGACTGGCTGCGCTGGCGCAGGCGGCATCCCGCGACCGATGGCTCCGTGCCCGGCGCGACGTGGCCGCCTCGGGCCGACGATTGGGGCGGGTGACGGGCGCCCATGCAGCGAGGCGGAGCGCGCGGCTAGCCTCCTCCGATGATGGGGGCAATCACGGAGCAGCAGCTCACTTTCCTGCAGACGTTCGGGTACCTGTGCCTGCCGGGGCTCTTCGCCGACGAGATCGAGGAGATCACCGAGGCGTTCGAAGCGGTGTTCGCCGAGCCGGCCAACTTCCGGCTGGACATGAACGAGGAGCTGCACCGCAACGACCGCCGGGTCATCATCCCGAAGTTCGTCGACTTCCACCCGACGCTGACGGCGTTGCGCGAGGACGAGCGGATCCTGGGGATCGCCCGCGCCATCCTCGGGGACGACGCCGAGTACGCCGAGAGCGACGGGAACCTGGCGTTCTGCCACAGTGAGTGGCACGCCGACACGTTCAGCGCACCCATGACCACGCGTCATGTCAAGATCTCCTTCTACCTCGATCCGCTGCGCGCCGATTCGGGCGCGATCCGTGTGCTCCCGGGCACGCACTACTGGCAGAGCCCGTACGCCCGTGACCTCCGGCGCTCGTTCCGCGAGTCCGGCAAGGCGGCCGACGTCTTCGGTGTCGACAGCACCGAGATCCCGGCCGTCGTCATCGACTCCGACCCGGGCGACATCCTGATCTGGGACTATCGCGTGATCCACGCCAGCTTCAACGGTCTCGACCGCCGGCGGTTCTTCAGCGTCAACTTCCGGGAGCGACAGGTCGAGACCGCGTCGGATCCGGTGTCGCCGGCCCAGGTGGCGGCGAACTGAGCAGAGCCCGACGGCAATTCCCGGGGGTGGCACCGTGGAGTACGTGATGGTCCCTGTTCCGCAGGAGCTCGCGGAGCAGGTCCAGCAGTACGTCACGTTCCGGGTCGCGAACGAGATCGCCGCAGTTTGGAGCGAGGACGCGGTCGCCGAGATCTACGGGCAGCTCGACGACGCGGCCAGGACCGTGGTCAGGGCGGTGGCGCAGGGTGCCGTCGATGACGAGCCCGTCACGCTCGCTCGAGCTGCCGAGCTCGCGGGGGCGACGGACCGCGAGGTCCTCGGCATCGTGCTCGAGCTCGTCCAGCGCTTCCGCGGCCTCGGGGGGCCGGTTTTCCCCCTCCTGCTGCTCGATGTCCCCGAGGGGGCCGACGAGGGCCAGAGGGTCATCGTGATGCCGAAGGACGGCGCCCGTGTCACGCTCGCCGCCGTGGGCCGCGGCTGACGTCGGGCGGCCGCCCGACTAGTACGCCAGGGGGATCTGGCCGTCCGGATAGGTCGACGGGCCGAAGAACCAGGTCTCGATCGCCCACCGCTCGGCGGTCATGCCGGGCGCGACTGCGGTGCGGTGGACGAAGAGGTGGTCGAACAGCAGCGCATCGCCGGGCGCGAACTCCGGGCGCACGATCGCGTCCGCCCCGCCCGCCGCCTCCTCGACGAGCGTGGGCGACACCGACCAGTCGAAGATGGCGCCGTCGGTGCCGGTGGGCAGGATGCCGTCGAACCGCCGGGGGACGATGTCGAGACCGGGGGCGTCGGTACCGCACGGCGAGAGCGCCAGCCAGAGGTTGAGCGTCATCACGTCACGGCCGAGGAACGCCCCGTCCTGGTGCCAGTTCGTGCTCGCGTCCACGGGGACGCGCCGCAGCGTGCACTTGTTGGCGGAGAGGGCCGGACGCTCCCCGAAGTACCCCTCGACCAGCGCGCCGATGCCCGACGCGTCGATGACGTCGAGGAGCTCGAACAGCATGCGGGGGGAATCGGCCGTCCACAGCGCACCGCTCGCCCGCACCCACGCCCGTCGTCCGCCCACGCGGTACTTGCGGGCATCCGCGTCGAAGGGCACGTACCACGGGGGCGCCGACGTGCCGCGGGGCTCGTCGGCACACGCGTCGAACGCGTCGATAGCCCGGTCGATGCCGCGCGCCAGGGCGTCCGCCCGCTCGGGCGGGATCAGGCCGCGGACGAGGACGCAGCCATGCTGCGCCAGGCCCCGTCGCAGGACCTCGACCGTGAGGTCGTCCGGATGCGTCGGCACCAGCGGGCCCAGCGGCTCCTCGGGCTCGACCTCGGCGGAGAGCTCGGCACGAGGGCGGCGGGGCACCGTGGCGAACGCCTGGTGGCGCAGCGCCACGAGGCGCTGCTCCTGCTCGGTGTCGCGGCGTGCACGGTTCGACGCGGTCAGGAGATCGATCGCCTCGCGCCCTCGCCCGTCGGCGGCCAGCCGGTCGGCGTCCGCGAGCAGGTCGTCGACGTCGGCGTCGAGGTGCGCGGATCGATCGGGCACAGCGCTCACCAGACCAGCGGCACCTGCCCCGCGGGGTACGCCGACGGGGCGAAGAACCACGCCTCGATGGCGTAGCGGTGCTTGGTCATCGACTCGTCGACCGCGGTCCGGTGGAGGAACATCTCGTCGAACAGCATGACGTCGCCGGCCCGGAACACGGGGCGGACGACGGGCGCCCGATCCTGCAGTCCGTCCACCACGGCGGGCCCCACCGCCCAGTCGAAGTAGGCACCACCGGTACCGGTGGGGAGGACGTCGTCGAGTCTCAGGGGCACCAGGTCGAGGCCCGGCGCGTCGATGCCGCAGTCGGTGAGGGCCACCCAGACGTTGAGGGCCTTGATCCCCTTGCCGAGGAAGGCGCCGTCCTGGTGCCAGTCGGTGCCGGACGCCGGCGGGACGTGCCGGAGGGTGGCCTTGTTGGCGGACAGTACCGGCCGCTCCCCCAGGTACTCGGTCACCACCCGGCGCAGCCCGATCTGCTCGTACAGGTCCAGGACGTCGTTGACGGCACGGGGGCTGTCACAGGCCAGCAGCGCACTGCCGCCGGCGACCCAGTTGCGCCCGAGCGACTGCGCCTCGGCCCGTCCGAGCCGGAGGGGGTGGTACCAGGCTCCACCGTCGTCCCCCGGACCCACGCGCTCCCGGGTCGCGAACGCGGCGTCGATGCCGTCCACGAGCCGCTCGACGTGCTCGGCGAGCAGGCCGCGCACCAGGAGGCCGCCGCAGCCCTGGATGGCCCGGCGTACCGCCGACGCTGTCAGCTCGGCCGGCTCGATCTCCGCCAGCGTGCCGGCGGGAACCCGCGAGGCGGCGGGGGACGGCGGCGCTGGCTGTGGCTCGCCGTCGGCGGGCAGTTCGCGAAACGCCTGGTGGCGCACGGCCGTGAGGCGCCGGTCGACGCCGGGACCACCGTCCATGGCGCGAGCCCCGCGCAGGAGGTCGATGGCGTCGAGGCATCGTCCTCGAGAGACGAGCTCGTCGGCACGGGCGAGAGCCTCGTCCGGGGAGGAAGCGACGACTGGACCTGCGCCGCCGGTCTCCAGGTATGCGGATGTGTCCCCCATCGGTCCCCCAAGCGGTCATCAACACACGCCAGGTCCGACGATAGCGCAGGACGGTCGACGACGATCCGGCCGGCTCGCGTCTCTGGACCCCGGCCCGACCGCTCCCGACCCGGGCCCCCGGCGCAGCTGGGTGATGAGCGCGACCCGATCGGCCGGGCTGTTCACACTGCCCATTGCTAGCATCTCCCTCTCTGGCCACCGTGGGGAGGGGCAGCTCGGGGATGTTCCCGCTCTGGGAGGATGTCATCGCACCGGTGATCGACGCGGCGGGGGCCCGCCGTGTCGTCGAGATCGGCGCGCTGCGCGGCGAGACCACGGCACGGATGCTGAAACGGCTGGGCTCCGAGTGCGAGCTGCACGTCATCGACCCCCTGCCCCAGTTCGACCCGGCCGAGCACGAGCGGGCGTTCCCGGGCCGCTACCACTTCCACCTCGGCACGAGCCTCGAGGTGCTGCCCGACCTGCGGCCGGCAGACGTCGTGCTCGTCGACGGCGACCACAACTGGTACACGGTCTACAACGAGCTGCGGGTCCTGGCCGACACGTCGCGGCGTGCCGGCGTCGCGCTGCCGGTGCTGATCCTCCACGATGTCGGCTGGCCGTACGGCCGGCGGGACCTGTACTACGCCCCGGAGCGCATCCCCGCAGAGTTTCGCCAGGCCTTCCGGCGCGGGGGGATGCGCCCCGGGAGGTCCGGGCTCGTGGGCAACGCGGGCATGAACCGCGACATGGCCAACGCCGAGCAAGAGGGAGGTCCCCGCAACGGCGTCATGACGGCGGTCGACGACTTCGTCGCCGAGCACGACCAGCCGCTCCGGGTCGTGGTCGTGCCGATCTACTACGGCTTGGCGATCGTGGCCGAGGCCCGGGTCGTCGAGGGGAACCCGCGGCTGGCGGCGCTGCTCGACCGCTTCGAGAGCGACGAGGGCCACCGCGAGACCATCGAGCTGGCGGAGCGCATCAGGGTCGACGAGGCCATCTTCGGTCAGGCCTGGATCCGGATGCTCGAAGACCAGGTCCGCCGGGGCGCGGACCGCTTCGTCGGGCTCGTCAAGGCCGCGCTGCTGGGCGAGGGCGACCTGGCCCACGAGCTGCGCGCGCTCTACCTCCTGGGCCTGCAGGGCGGACCTCCCGATCCCCTGACCGTCCGGGATCCGGTCCGCACCCTGCCGCTTCGTCACCGGCGTCTCGTACGGGCCCGCGAGGCCGGCCGACCCATCGACGACGGCCTGGGGAACCTGGCGCTCACGACGATGGGCCGGGCGCAGCTCGATCGGTTGGCCGACGCCGCGGCCGGCGCGCTCGCCGGCGGCGTCCCGGGCGACTTCGCCGAGGTGGGCGTCGGCGGCGGTGGCGGTGGCATCCTGCTGCGGGCGACGCTGGCGGCCCACGAGGTGACCGACCGGCAGGTGTGGATGGCCGATCCCTTCCGCGCCACCGCGAGCGGCGACGGCCAACCCACGGCGGAGCTGCCGCCCCGGATCCGCCGCCTGAGCAGCGACCTGAACCTCGTGCGCGACGGCTTCGCCCGTTTCGGCCTGCTCGACGACCGGGTGCGCTTCCTGCAGGGGCAACCCGTCAGCACGCTCCCGGACGCGCCGATCGGCCCGCTGGCGGTGCTGCGCCTGGGCGAGGGACTTGGGGTCGACGCGGCCTCCGTGCTCGAGTTGCTGTCGGGCCGGCTCTCGCCGGGTGCGCAGGTCATCGTCTCGGGCACCGCCGACCCCGCGACCGAGAAGGCGATCGCCGCCGCTCGCGAGCGGCTGGGGGCCACGGCGCCGATCGAGCGGATCGACTGGAACTCGATCGCCTGGCAGCACACCGCGCCGGAGGAGGAGCCCACGGACGCGGCCGACGCGTCCGGCAAGGACGCGCCGACATCGACGTCGTCCGCCACCGGGCTGCGGCCGCACCCGCCCCTGGCGCCGCCCGCGCCGCCGTCGTCGGTGGCGCTGTCGGTGGTCGTCGTCTTCTACAACATGCGGCGCGAGGCGATGCGCACCCTCCAGTCGCTCGCCCGCTCCTACCAGCGCGGCGTCGAGGACCTCGACTACGAGGTGCTGGTCGTCGACAACGGCTCCGATCCCGACCAGCGGCTCTCGCCGGACTTCGTGGCGTCGTTCGGTCCCGAGTTCCGCCCGCTGGAGCCGGAGGGCGACGCGCACGCCTCGCCGACCCGCGCGCTCAACGCCGGGATCGCGGCCGCCCGCGGCGATGCGATCGCCCTGATGATCGACGGTGCGCACGTCCTGACGCCGGGCGTGCTGTGCTTCGCGATGAAGGCGCTCGACGCCTACGCCCCCGCGGTGGTGGCCACCCAGCAGTGGTACGTCGGGCCGGGCCAGCAGGGTGACGCCCAGCAGGCGGGGTACGACCAGCGCGTCGAGGACCGACTCTTCAACGGGATCGACTGGCCGGTCGACGGTTATCGGCTCTTCGAGATCGGGCACTTCATCGGCGAGCGCGACTGGTTCGACGGCATCGTCGAGAGCAACTGCCTGTTCGTGCCCAGGAAGCTCCTCGAGCAGATCGGGGGCTTCGACGAGAGCTTCGCCATGCCGGGTGGTGGCTACGCCAACCTCGATCTCTTCGAGCGGCTGGCCCTGTCCCCGGACGTGACGGCGGCGAGCATCGTGGGTGAGGGCACGTTCCACCAGTTCCACGGCGGGACGACGACGAACGTCGCCGACGAGGCTGCTCGTCGCCAGCGGGTCGTCTCGTACCGGCACCACTTCGAGGATCTGCGAGGTCGAACTCTCATCGGCGTCGACCGGCCCGTCCACTACGTCGGGTCGATGGCCACCAAGGCCGCGCGGCGCACGCGCTCGCGCCGGGTGCTCAAGCTCGGCTTCGGCACGATGCGGGACCCCACCCAGGTCGACGCGCCGCCCGTGCCGCCCGCCGACGAGGTGAAGGTCGCGGCGGTCGAGGCGGTGTGGGACCACCAGGCCTGGCGGCAGGCCCAGTGGCTGGGCCATCCGGTCAACCGCTATCCCAGCGACCTCCACGTGTACCAGGAGCTCATCTCGGAGCTGCGGCCGGGCCTCGTGGTGCTGGCGGCGGAGGACCACGGCCTCTCGGGTCGGGCACTGTTCGCCGCGTCGGTGTGCGACCAGCTTGGGGTCGGGCACGTCGTCGCGGTGGGCGGCGACGACCCCTCCGACCGCCCCGAGCACCCCCGGATCACCCACCTGGCCGGACCGCCGGAGGACACCGCCGTGGCGTCCCAGGTGGCCGCACTGGCGCCGGAGACGGCGGGTGCCCTCGTGATCCTCGGTGTCGGCCACGTCACGCGGGTCGTGGATGCCTTCGAGCTCTACGCCCCGCTGGTCCCCGTGGGTGGCTACGTCGTGGTGGAGAACACCGTGGTCAACGGGAGACCGGTCGTGTCGGGCTTCGGTCCGGGACCGTACGAGGCTGTGGTCACCATCCTCGGTCGTCACCCGAACTTCGTGGCCGACCGCGCCCGCGAGCGGTACACGGTGACCTTCAATTGTGGCGGCTACCTCAAGCGGGCCCCGTCGTGACGACCGAGCCGGCACCGCAGCGCTGGTTCTTCGTCCACATGCACAAGACGGCCGGCACAGCGCTCTACCAACGGCTTCTCGAGCAGTTCGGGCCGGAGGCCATCTACCCGAGGCGGGCCGAGCAGAAGGCGCACCAGGCCAGCCTCCACGTCGACCTGCTGTGCCGGATGTTCGAGGAGCGCGGCCACGAGGTACAGCTGATCGCGGGCCACTTCCCGCTCTGCACAACCGAGCTGCTCGGCGTCCCCTTCACCACCCTCACGGTGCTGCGCGACCCCGTCGAGCGGACGCTGTCGTCGCTCCGCGACATGCGGGAACGCGAACCGATGTTCCGTGGCCAGCCCCTGGAGAGCATCTACGAGGACCCGATCCGGTTCCCGTGCCTGATCCACAACCACATGGTCAAGATGCTCTCGATCACCCCGGACGAGATGACCGACGGAGCCCTGAGCGTGGTCGACTTCGACCGCACCCACCTGGAACGCGCCGAGCGGAACCTGGTGGAGCGGATCGACGTGTGGGGCGTGCAGGAGGACTTCGAGGAGTTCTGCGACGAGCTGGCGCGGCGGTTCGACTGGAACCTGGGGGTGCCGCGGATGGCGAACCGCACGACGCCGTGCGCGGTAACCGACGACTTCCGCGCACGCATCGCCCACGACAACGCGCTCGACGTCGAGCTCTACGAGTACGCGCTGCGCCTGCGCGACGCATCACCGCCCCGACAGCTCGGACCCGCACCGGTCCAACGGTCCTGATCGGGAGATCGCGGCGCGTGGGCATCGGGGGGAAGGCGTCGGGGGTGCTGGAGGCGGGCGTCGCCGTCGGGCAGCCGCAGGGGACGGAGGGTGAGCCCGTGGCGCGCCCGGGGCGGCGCCGGGTCCTGCAGACCGTGCTGTACGCGGCGCCGGTCCTCGGCTTCTTGGGCGCGGGGTACGCGAACCGCTGGATCATGGACGACGGGTTCATCTACCTGCGGGTCGTTCGGCAGCTCCGTGCGGGGAACGGTCCGGTCTTCAACGACGGCGACCGGGTCGAGGCCTTCACCGGCACGATCTGGGTTGCGCTGCTGGCTGTCGCCGACGTCGTGACACCTGTGCGACTCGAGTGGATCGCCGTGCTGCTGGGGCTCGCGTGCGGGGCGGCGGGCCTGGGCCTTGCGATCGCCGGCGCCCGGAGGCTCGTGCCGCCGCCCTACGACCGCCGCTGGTTCGTCCCCTGTGGGGCCGTCGTGTTCGTCGCCGTCACGCCGGTGTGGGTCTTCGCGACGAGCGGCCTCGAAACGGGGCTGGCGTTCGGCTGGCTGGGCGCCTGCCTGTATGTCCTTGCCTCGTGGTCCCGCAACGGAGCGGCGCGGGTGTCGTACCCGGCCGCGGTGGTGCTCGGGCTCGGGTGGCTCGTCCGTCCCGAGCTGGCGCTGTTCAGTGCCGCGTTCGTCGCGGTCGTGCTGGTGGGCGAATGGCGGCAGAGCGGTGTCAAGCGGCGCCTGGCGGTCGCCGCGGCCGCGCTGGCCCTACCGGCCGCGTACCAGGTCTTCCGGATGGGCTACTTCGGAAGCATCATCCCGAACACCGCCGTGGCGAAGGAGGGAGGCAGCGCGAACGTCGAGCGCGGCTGGCGGTACCTGCGCGACTTCGTCGATCCCTACTGGCTGTGGGTCCCCGCGTTGGCCCTCGTGGCGGGGGCGTACCTGCCGCTCGCATCCATCCTGACCGGCCTTCGCAGCCGGCTCACCGCCGCCGCGTTCGTGGCGTGCGGGGTGCTCCACGCGGCGTACGTCGTCGCCGTCGGCGGCGATTACATGCACGGGCGCCTGTTCCTCCCCGCCCTCTTCGCCGTCTGTGCACCGGTGGCGGTCATCCCGGCCACCCGCCGGCACGTGGCGGCGATCGTCGTCGCGCCGTGGGCTGCGATCGCCATCCTCACGTTTCGGCCGCTGCAGTACGAGATGCAGTTGACCAACGCGGTCGTCCTGCCGGAGCAGCGTGGTCAGGTGACGACCGACGACTTCGGCTGGGGGCGGGACGGCCCGGCGCGGGCGTGGTACACGGGGCCGGGCGTGTACCGGCAGGAAGTGTTCGTGGGGTTTTCCCGTTCCGAGATCGACGTGCGAGAGGATTTCGACCTTCCGGTCGGACTGTTCAGCGGTGTGGGGCTGGTCGGCTACGCCACGGGACCGGATTTCCACATCCTGGACGGCCTTGGTCTCGCTGACACCCTGGCGGCCCATCTCGAAGTGCAGACGCCGGAGGGGCTGTTGTGGGGCCCACCGCTGCCAGGACACGAGAAGCCGCTCCCGGCGCCCTGGACGGCGGCGCTGATCACCGCCCCTGGGTCGAGGCCGGACCCGTCGCAGTTCCCGACCACGGGTACGAATCTGCTGGGCCCCCTGTCCGGCGACGAGTTCCAGGAGAAGGTCGCATGGGCGCGCGCCGCTCTACAGTGCGATGAGATCGACCGGCTCATCGATGCGCAGAGCGCGCCGCTGACGATGAAGCGGTTCGTCTTCAACCTCGTCCACTCCGTGGACAACGCGCGGCTGCGCATCCCGGGCGACCCGGAGGAGGCCTACCACCGCTTCTGCGGGCCCGGCGTACCCGACGACGTCCGGCGGCTGCGGGCGGGATGAGCTCACGGATGCCGCCATGACCTCTGCGACCGACGACCAGATCCATCTGCGGTCCGCCGAGCCGACGGACCGCGGTGCGGTGCTGGACCTGCTCGAACCCACCCTGGGGTGGTCGTCCGATGACAGCTTCCACGCCTTCTACTCGTGGAAGCACGAGCAGAACCCGTTCGGCCCGTCCCCGTCGTGGGTGGCGGTCGACGGCGGCGAGGTGGTCGGCCTGCGCATCTTCCTGCGTTGGGAGCACGTCGCGCCCGGCGGCGAGGTCCTCCGGACCGTGCGCGCGGTCGACACGGCGACCCGCCCGAGCCACCAGGGGCGGGGCATCTTCCGCAAGCTGACGCTCCACGCGCTCGACGACCTGCAGGCCGAGGGCGTGGCGTTCGTGTTCAACACGCCCAACGACAGCAGCAGGCCGGGCTATCTCAAGATGGGATGGACGCTGGTCGGACACCTGACCGCGTCGGTCCGGCTCAGGTCGCCCGCGTCGCTGTGGCGCGTCGCCCGGGCGCGCGTCCCCGCCGACATCTGGTCGGTCCGGTCGACGGCGGGCCGGCCGGCGACCGAGGTGCTGGCGTCGGCGGGCCTGGACGAGCTCCTGAGCTCGGTGGCCCCGCCGGACCGGCTGAGCACCCACCGCACGCCGGCGTTCCTGCGGTGGCGCTACGGCTTCGCCCCACTGGCCTACCGGGCCGTCACGCTCGGAGACGACGTGCGCAACGGCATGGCGATCTTCCGCGTGCGGCGGCGGGGAGCGGCCCTGGAGTGCGCGCTGTGCGACGTCCTCGCCCCGGCAGGGGAGCCCGGTGCCGGCCGGGCGCTCGTGCGGTCGACCGCGCGCGCATCGGGCGCCGACTACGTGATCAGGCTCGGCGGGCCGGCGGTGGACCGCGACGGGTTCGTCCGCGCCCCCCAGCGTGGGCCGATCCTCACGTGGCGGCCGCTACAGGCCGGGGCCTCCGGACGGCGCGTCGACGACTGGGCTCTGGCTCTGGGGGACATCGAGCTGTTCTGACGGTCGCGCCTGTGCCGCGCGGGTCCCGTAGAGGCGGCGGGCGTAGTCGTACAGCTCCATGTCGAGGGCGTTGTCCTCGGCGATGCGGTCGGCCAGGCCGTCGGGGATCGCTCCCGGCTGGGTCGTGTTGGTGCGCAGCGGCGTGCCCACGTCGAGCCCGTAACGCGCGGACAGCTCGCCGCAGAACTCCTCGAACCGGTCCTGCAACCCGAAGAGAGCGAGGCCGGCGAGTGCCTCCTTCGCCCGCTCCAGCCGGTCCGCCGTGTACGGAACCGGCGTCAGCACGCCGTCGTTCTCCAGCATCTCCTCCGGCGAGAGCGACAGCGTCCGGACCATGTGGTTCTGGATCATGTGCGTGAACCGGAACGGGTCCTCGTAGATCTCGACGAGGGGCGTGTCCTCGGTCGCCCCGCGCTGGCGGCGCTCGGCCTGGTGGCGCAGGAACGACATGGTCCGGTCGACCGGGTGCCGCAGGACCGTCATGGTCGCGAACGGCACGCCGAGCAGCTCGGCGGTGCGCACCGGGAAGTGGCCGGTCAGCAGGCGGATCTCGTCGCCGCGCGCGGCCCACCGCTCGCGCAGGTGGGACACCGAGATGACCGCGGTCCTGGCGTCCGGGCCGTCCGTGGCGTTGGGGTAGATCTGCTCGTCCGTGAACGACGCCCGCAGCCGGTCCCGGAGCGTCGTGCCGGCGGTCTTCTGCATGTGGGCGACGAAGAACCGCTCGCTCATGAGATCCTCCGGAGGAAGCCGCCCTGGTTGAAGGTCAGGGCATGTCGCTCACGGGTCGTGTCGGCGAGGAACTCGCCGTGCAGGTTCAGGAGCCGGCGCAGAGCCTCGTGAGGGCCGGGTCCGAAGCTGGCCTCCACCGGGAAGCCGTTCAGCACCGTGTGCTCGATGATCAGGTAGGAGCCGACCGGCACGAGGGGAGCGAAGGCGTCGAACTCCCGGCGCGTGCGATCCCGCCGGGTGCGGGAGCCGAGGATGACCAGGGCGCGGGGCCGGTCGCCGACGATCTCGTCCACCAGCTTCCGGGCCGCCGGCTCGTGCGGCGCCGCGGTCAGGTAGCGGAGGCGCGGGTGGGCGGGCAGGTTGCGGTCGCGACGGTCGGCGATCGAGATCACCTCGCCGTGCTCGAGCAGATCGCACAGGGTGGCGAGGAACCACGGCCGTCCGCCGTCGCGCGAGCCGGTCTCGATCACCCAGTCGGGCCGGACCTCGGCCAGGATCTCCTGGTACGCGACCAGGTCGGTGGGGGCGTTGGGGACCGGGCGACCCAGCCACCGGGTGTCGCGCCAGGCCAGGCTGCGGTGGTAGGCGGTCGTGAAGCCGTCCCGCAGGTCGTCGGCCACGGGAACGGGTGACTCGGGTTCCGGGCCGCCGTCGCCCTCGAGCGTCAGGTCGACCTCGAAGGCCTTCGCCGTCATCCTCCGGGCGCGGCCGCGCTTGGCGGCGTCGGTCGTGAAGCCACCCACGTAGTGGATCGGCTTTTCGGGACCCATGAACGGGCGGCCGCGGACCTCCGTGTAGTGATCGACGTAGCTGCGGATGCGGGCGCGGCGCTTGAGGGGGTCGGCCTGGTTGGTCGTCGTGCCGCCGTGCAGCTGGTGGAACGATCCCTCACCGAGGATGGTGACCACCCGGACCCCCGGAGCCGACGCCAGGCGCTCGTAGAGGTCGAGGTTGCAGTAGCCGCCGCCCGCCATGGCGAAGGTCTCGTCGAACCCCCCGACCTGCTCGAGCAGCCGACGGGGTGCGAACAGGCAGTTGCTCTCCCACAGCCCGTCGAACCAGTCGCGATCACCGGCGAAATGGCCGATCTCGAACAGGCGGTAGCCGTCGGCCGGCCAGCCGATCTGCTTGAACAGGGCGTCCTCGACCGCCTGGTCGTAGCCCGCTCGCATGACCTCGCCCTGCTGCCCCGGGCCCACGTACCAGGCCTGCGTGGCGACGATCGCCGGTTCGTAGGCGTCGAGCCCGGCCAGCCCGTGGCGCAGCACCCCCGGGGTGAGGATGTGGGCCCCGTCGACCATGAGGGCCACCGCCCGACCTCGGCTCTCGGCCAGCCCGCGGTTCATGGCCGGGACCGGCGACGGGGTGACGTCGTCGCCCATGTCGATGTAGCGGAACGACCGGCCGAGGCTCTCGACCGCCTCCGGCCCGAGGCGCTCGTCGGGATCCGAGCCGTTCTCGACGACGATCACCTCGTAGCGCTTGCCGTCCAGGCCCTGCTGGTAGCGCCGGGTCAAGGACGGCAGCGAGCGGCGTGCCTCCCGGCCCATGTTGTGGACCGCCACGATCACGGACAGGTCGGGCGGGACCAGGCCGAGCGGTCGAGCCAGCGGGGCGCGGCTCGCGCCCGGCCGAGACTCCGCCGTCGCACCCTCCGGCGTCCCGGCGGCATCCGCCTTCCACCACGCCTGCCCACCGGCCTCGTCCCGCTCCAGCGGTGCCGTCACGCGGTGGCGGCGGCGGTACGCCTCGATCGCCTCGGCGGCGGCCGGCTCGAGCGGCTCGGCCATCACCACACCGCCGCTCGCCACCCGCGGGTAGAGCGCCTCGAGCAGGGCGGCCACGTTCGCGCCGAGGCCCTGTCCGAGGTGGAGGACGGCCAGCTGCTGGTCGGCCAGCTCCACGGCCGTCGCGTCCGGGTCCCCCTGGAGAAGGCGCACACGGTCGCCGAGCAGGCCGAAGCGCGCCAGGCGGTCCCGCAGCACGTTGAGGTCCGCACCCCCGGCGGACCGCCGGAACCGATCGAGCACCCACAGCGGGCGCTGGAGCGTGGGCCGAGGGTCCTGGTCGTGGGCTTCGAGGAAGGCCGCCAGGAACAGGGTCTCGCCGCCCTGCCCGGCGCCGCAGCTGGCGACACCACCACGAACGTGCCGCTCCCACACGAGGTCGAGGTAGCGGTGGAGGCGGTCGAGTCCTGCGCGCCCGCCGGCGGCGAGGCCCGGTCCGACGAGCGCGTCGTCGGGGCCGCCGCCCACCCGGTGCCGCTCCTGGAGCTCCCGGACGACGTCTGCCGCGTTGCGGGCGGGATCGGCGAGGACAGCGTCGTTGGGCTGCGTACCCTTCCGCGTCACCTTCGCCAGGTGGTGGACGCGGGCCTCGAGCTCCAGATGGTGGTCGTTGACGATCGCCGCCTTCACCGTGTCGAGGTAGCGGCGGGTCAGGCCGTCGATCCGGCGGTCGCGCTCGCGCAGCATCGCCTGGTCGACGTCTGCGGAATCGAGCCGGATCTCCTCGCCGAGGCGGAGGAGCATGTCCTTGCCGGTCGGGCCCTCCAAGCGGTCGAGCACGGCGGCGAGGTCGGGTCGCTCGGCGAGGAGCGCCTCCTCGACCAGGATCGCCAGGCCGTAGTAGACGGGCAGCACGACGAGGCGCAGCCGGACGTCGTGCCCGGCGACGAAGTCCTCGATGGCGGTCAGCACCCCGTTGCGGGGCCCGCCCTCGTGGTCGGCGTTGGCCAGCTCGGCGTTCACGCCGCCGCCGCCCTCGACCAGCTCCGACTGCCCCCGCCGGATCCCCGCCCGGCGCCACGGGAGGCGGTGCTCGGCCGGGATGTTGTCGGGGTCGTAGTAAAGGTCGCGGCGGCCGTAGGGCCATCCGACGTCGTGGCAGATGCAGACCGGCAGCGGCGCGCCGGCCGCGCGCGACACCCGGGCGAGCAGCCGCAGCTCGGTGTTCACGGTGTACCAGTTGTGGTCCCCGTCGATCAGCGCCACGTCCATCGGCGGGAGCTCGCCCAGCACGTTCACGCTGAGGTCGCGGTGGAACACGTAGCGGCCGGCGAAGCGGGCCTCGTGCTCGGCCGGGTCGAAGTCGGGGACGGGGTCGATGACGTGGAACTCGACGCTTGGCCCCAGCCGCTCCAGCACCTGCTCGGTGTTCTCGCCCCGCAGGGCACCCACCTCGACCACGCGCCGCGGTGCCGCGGCCTGGATCACAGGGAAGACGACGTCGTTCCAGAGCGGATACATGGATGCAGTGATGGTGTCAGGGCCGCGCGAAACCGGCGCTCGCACCGCGCCCCCGGCGGGTCCCCGGTTTAGCGCATCCCCGCCCTGCCGCGCCGATCGAGTGGCCGCCGCCCCCGGCGTCCCGTAACGTCCGCGGCGATGCTGGGCGACAATGTCGAGGACGCGGTCGAGTTCGAGCTGGAGGGGGTCCGGTTCGTCAGCAGCTTCATGAATATGGCCGCCCCCGACCGGTTCACGCTGATGAAGCCGGCGGCGCACGTGGCGGCCTACGACCGGGTGCTGGACGAGTTCGAGCGACCGCGCATGATCGAGCTCGGACTGGCGTACGGCGGGAGCCTGGCGTGGTTCGCCCTACGGGCACGGCCGGCCAGGCTGGTCGGCATCGAGTACAAGCCGGACCGGATCGCGCACCTCGACCGCTTCGTGCGGGCGCGGGACCTCGGGGCGGTCGTCCGCCCCTATTTCGGGGTGGACCAGGCCGACGGCGACCGCCTGCGCGAGATCGTCGCTGCCGAGTTCGGGGGCGAGCCCATCGACCTGGTGGTCGACGACGCCTCGCATGACTACGGCCCGACGCTCGCCTCGTTCGAGACGCTCTTCCCGCTGGTCCGTCCCGGCGGGCTGTACCTCATCGAGGACTGGGCGGGCCCGCACCACATCGCCGCGCGCCTCGGGCGCATGCTCGCCGAGGCGCCGGCCCCGGAAGCCGAGCGGCTCGCGGCGCGGCTCGCCGAGCGGCTCGAGTCGGGCGCCGGTGCCGAGATCCCGCTGTCGCGGCTGGTGATCGAGTTCACGCTCGCGCAGCTGTCCGAGACACGGCTGATCGCGGAGCTGACGGTCAACCGGCACTGGATCGCCGTCCGGCGCGGTCCCGGGCCGCTGCCGGAGACGGGGTTCCGGCTGACCGACCACTACGCCGATGTCTTCGACATGGTGCGACCGCTGCGGCCGGGAGATCCGGCGCAGCCCGGGGCGGTCCCGCGCTAGAGTCCCTGACTCCGGAGAGCGTCGTGACTGGGGGAGCACCGACGATGCCGACCGCAGACGACGGGGGCGTGGCGGTGGAGACGCGCGACGAGGTCACCGTCTCCCCGCCGGAGCAGGCCGAGGAGTCGGCGGCGGGCTGGTCGACCGAGCGGTGGGCGCTGGTCGCATTCCTCGTCGTCGCGGTCGTCTCGATCCCGATCCTCCTCCGCCTGGGTCACGACCGCTGGTTCCAGTTCGACGACTGGGACTTCCTGGCGTCCCGGGACGGCGGCAACCTCGGCGACCTGTTCGAGCCGCACGGCGCCCACTGGTCGACGCTGCCGATCATCGCGTACCGGGCCGAGTGGTACCTGTTCGGGCTGCACAGCTACTGGCCGTACCAGCTGATGTGCGTGCTCAGTCACCTCACGGTGGTGCTGCTGGTCCGGGCGGTGATCCGCCGGGCCGGGGTGCGGCCGTGGACGGCGACCGCCATCGTGCTGCCGCTCGTGTTCTTCGGGGCCGGCGAGGAGAACGTCGTCTGGGGCTTCCAGATCAACTTCAACTTGTCGCTGGCCTTCGGCCTGATCCAGCTGCTGCTGGCGGACCACGACGGCCGCGTGAACTGGCGCGACTGGCTGGCGGTACTCGCCGGGTTGGCCGCGCTGATGTCGTCGGGCATCGGCGTGACGATGGTCGTGGTCGTCGCGGTGGCCGTGCTGGTGCGGCGGGGGTGGCGAGCGGCGGCGTTCCAGGCCGCGCCGCTCGGCGTCGCGTACGTGGTGTGGCACTTCGTGGTCGCAGGGGACGACCTCGACCGCAGCCAGTCGTTCAGCGGTCCCCTCGATGCGCTTCGCTTCGCCCGCACGACCGTCGCCGCCGGCTTCGGCGGCCTGGCGCAGGTCCCCGGGCTGGGATGGGTCCTCGGCGTCCTGATCGTCGGCGGCGTGGTCCTGGCCTGGCGTGGTCGGCCCGTCGGCCAGCTGCGGAAGGTGGCCGCCGCGCCCGCCGCCATGGCCGTCGGCGCGTTCGTTTTCGTGCTGATCACCGCGTGGGGGCGCGTCGGGTTCTCCCCGGGGATCGAGCGGTCGACCCGCTACATCCACGTCTTCGCTGTGCTGCTCCTCCCGGTCGTCGCCATCGCCGCCGACGCGGTCATGCGGCGCTGGCGGGTGGCCGTGCCGGTCCTGGCGGCGTTGCTCGTGGCCTCGCTTGTGGGCAACGTGAAGGACTTCTCGAACGAGAGGCCCTACGCCGGCGAGTTCCTGGCGGTCTACCGGACGATGATGCTGGCGCTCCCGCAGGCGCAGCTCGCCGACCAGGTGCCCCGTGACCTGCGGCCGGAGCGGGGCCTGGCGCCGTACGTGTCGATCGGCTGGCTGCTCGACGGGGTGAGGTCCGGCCGCATCCCGACGCCGGAGGACACCCCGCGCGAGGTGCGGGCGACGAGCGACGTGCGGGTGGTGCTGCAAGAGGCGCCGGGCCACCGGCCCAGCGACTGCGAGGCGATCGCGCCCGGCACGCCGGTCACGCTGCGCGCCGGCAGCTCCCTCCGCCTGCGAGGCCAGGGCCAGCTGTGGGTCGGGTACACCGATCCGTCGGGGACCGTCGGACTGGTCCCGTTCCAGTGGCGGGGCGTCCCCGTCGTCGCCTTCGCCGGGCCGTTCACGGTGACCGCGTCCTCGGCACCACAAGGGCAGACGGTCGAGCTGTGCGACCCTGACGGCGCCTCCGTGACGGTGCCCTCGGGCCCCTGATGCTGCGCCGCATCCGATCGAGCAGCCACAGCTGACCCTCAGGCGAGCAGTGCGTCGAGCTCCGACTCGAGGCGGTCGCGCTCGTCACGACGGGACTCGTCGCCGGCCCAGTTGGCGTGCTCGTCCGGATCGTCGTCGAGGTCGTACGCCTCGTACGTGAACGGCCCCTCGGGCGCGGCCTCCCGCGACGGGTAGCGGTAGAGCTTGCGGAACCCCAGCGGGTTGTCGGGCCCGGTCGTGATGCCGTCGCCGGTCTCGGTCTCGAACCCCTGGGCGATGGCGTGGAGGAGGATGCGGGACGCGTGGTCGTCCGGCCCGGCCGCGATCGCCGCCAGCGAGACGCCCGCCTGGTGCGGCAAACCGGCCCCGGCGCCCCCGAGCTCGCGCAGCGTGGCGTTGATGTCCTGGAACACCATGCTCGGGGCGGTGATCTCGGCGCCGGCCTCGAAGCCCGGGCCCCGCACGAGCAGCGGGACGTGGAGGCCCACCTCGTAGGGCCCGGACTTCGTGGCCGAGCCCCGCCGCCGGTGCTCGCCGAAGTGGATGCCGTTGTCGCTCGTGAAGATGACGACCGTGTCGGCGAGCACCGCCGGGTCCATGGCGCCGGCGATCCTGTCGACCATGTCGTCGACGGCCGACAGCTCCCGGAGCGCGCCGCGGGCATCGGACACGATCTGCTCGATGTCGGCTTCGTCCAGGGCCCGCAGGCGCTGGATCCACGGCGGCTTGTCGCTGACGTCGACCTCGTCGACCACCGGCCACCGGACGTCGGACCAGGCGTCCGCCAGGTCCCGACGGGGCATCGACGGCGCGTGCGGCTGGGTGGGCGTCACGATGCAGAGGAACGGCCCGCCGCCGTCGATGAACTCGGTCGCCTGCCGGGCGAAGTAGTCGGTGCTGTACTCGTCGTCCACCGTGGTGACGCCCGAGGCGAGGCGGACGCGGAACCCGTAGTCGAGGTCGAGATCGACGAGCTCGTGCCAGGCCTCGTAGCCGCTCGGCGGGTCGATGCCGCCCAGCCCGTCGTACCAGTTGACGTACTTGCCGAAGAGCCCGACCCGGTAGCCGGCGTCGTGCATCCAGCGGCCGATGGCGTTGTCGTGGTCGGCGAGGGCGGAGCCGTAGAACCCGACGGAGAGCTCGTGGTTGTGCTTGGACGCCTGCCCGGTGAGGAAGCCGACCCGGCTGGGCTGGCACAGCGGCACGTTGCAGCGCGCCTGGGTGAAGGCGGTGCCCTTCTCCTCCAGCAGCCTCCGGACCTTCGGCATGTACTCCAGCTGGTCGTAGCGCATGTCGTCGGCGACGATCAGCAGGAAGTTCGGGCGGGAGGGCGCATCGCGCGGGCCAGCGTCCTCGCCCGATGCGTCGCCTCCGCAGCCGGCGAGGATCGACGACGCCCCCATCGCTCCGACGCCCAGCAACGCGAGCCGAAGAGCTTCGCGCCGGCTCAGCGCCTGGTTCCCCCCAGCCACGGGGGGATCGTAGACGACGCCTCGCCGCGGTCGTCGACCTCCGGCCTGGTGGGTGGCCCCGGGGCGCCACCGGCCGCCGCGTCGCGTGCTGCCCCGCACGACGCGTTCACAGCCCCGGTGCTGCTCCCGATTGGTCATCGCATCGGGCCACCGAGCCAGTGGCACGCTCGCATCTGCCCCCGGGTAGACCGCTGGGGCACCCGGCTGGCCCGAGCGGGTCCCGCAACCGGCTACTACACTCCGCGTCGAAGCCTGATGGGGAAACGGCTCACTCTCGGCGCGTGTAGGACGCGTCGCCGATGCCGGGCCAACGATGCACAAGGCGGCAACGCGATGATCGTCGTAGTCGATCGGCAGGGGGCGCTCCTGCCGCCCCTGGACTCGGACCCGGACTCGGCCGTCCGACTTGGTTTGCCAGAGCTGCATTGGCTGGCGGTGCGCGCAGGGGCTGAATCGGATGGAACGGAGGTGCCGGTCCCGAGCGAGAACGGTGCACGGCAACTCGAGCACGAGATCACGGTGCGCGGGTGGCCGACCGCGCCCAGCGGCACGGAGCCACTGACGCACGACTCGACGCCGTCGATCGTCGGCCCGCCGACTGGTCCGCACGAGCTGTCCACACCCCTTGCACTCGTACTGACGTCCGCCGGATTCACGTCGGCCGATCACGACGGCAACACCCGCGTGTGCCTGGCATCGCGTGAGCTCGCCAGCATCACGAGCTACACCGTCGCGCGGGATCTCGATGAGGCGATCCAAGATCAGGCTCGCCGTCTCGGTCCTTGCGCGCTCGACCACCAGGAGTTCGGCCGTCTCGCCGTCAGACTCGTGAGTGCCGGTCTCCTGGTCTCGATGGACGAGGAGACTCAGCGGCGCACGGAAGGCCGCACGATTCGCGAGTACCGGCGTGGCATGGCGCTGTTGCGTCGCCGCACCGAGGAAGTCGAGAGGACGCTCGAGCGGCTGGGGCAAGAGGAAGCCCAACGGCAACGGCTGACCGCGCAGGTGCGAACGAAGGTCGTGCCGGTGAACAGCGAAGGAATGCCCCTGCTCTCGCTCGGATTGGTGATGGCTCATGCCGAGCGCGTCGACGGTGGCCGGCTCAGCCAGGCCTACCAGTTCGTCCCCGACTGGTGCGACCAGACCGTGCCGGCGTTGACCGGCGACGAGCCACCCGCCATCTACCTCTTCTCGAACTACATCTGGTCTCACGCGTGGAATGTGGCGCGATCTGCGGAGGTGAAGGACAAGAGTCCACATAGCTTGACCATCCACGGCGGGCCCAACACACCTAAGTACACGGCGGACATCGAAACCTTCTTCGCCATGAATCCCCATGTCGACATCGCGATTCACGGTGAAGGCGAGGCGACGTTTGCTGCCCTGCTAGATGCACTCCAGGGCCGACTGGGTGATGGTCCGCCGCGCCTTTCGGTTTTGCGCGACGTGCCCGGCCTGACGTTCCGAGATGGAGACGAGATCGTCCATACCGGGAAGCGCGACCGCATCGCCGATTTGGATGGCGTTCCTTCGCCGTACCTGACGGGTCTCTTCGACTCCGTGGGCGATGTCGAAACTACGCTGATGACGATCGAGACGAACCGCGGCTGTCCCTATGGCTGTGCGTTCTGCGATTGGGGTTCGGCAACACTGTCCCGTATTCGTAAGTTCGACCTGGACCGCGTCTTCGATGAGCTCGAATGGTGTGCGAAGCACAAGGTGCGAACCATCTTCTGCGCCGATGCCAACTTCGGCATCTTCGCTCGCGACGTAGATATTGCGCACAAGGTGGTTGAGCTGAAAGAAAAATATGGCTATCCCGTCGTTTGGGAATCCAGCTACGCCAAGAATACCGTCAAGCATTTGCGGGAGATAATCGAGATCCTGACCCGAGGTGGGGTCCTGTCGACCGGAACACTCTCGCTGCAGTCGGTCGACCAAGAAACCTTGGATGCCATTCAGCGTTCGAATATCAAGGTCGAGAAGTACGATGACTTGGCCGTCGAGTTTGCCAACCAGGGACTACCACTCGTCGTCGAACTCATGATGGGGCTCCCGGGCTCCACTCTGCAGTCGTTTATCGCGGACCTACAGCAGACGATAGATAGAGAAGTAAAGGCGCGAGCCAATCCTACTGAGGTCCTGATGAATAGCCCAATGAATGCCCCCGACTACAAAGAGCACCACCAAATCGAGACATTGCGTCCGGTTTACCACGACTGGACGACCAAGAATGGTGTGCGAAAGAAGGCACTGGTTGTATCGACCTCAACGTTCACTCGTGACGAGTATGAACGGATGGAGCGATATCGGCAGGTGTTCCTACTGTCCGAGAACTTTGGGGTCCTCCGCCAGGTCTCGCGGTTCGTTCGGCAAGAAGCCAAGCTACGGGAAATGGACTTCTATGCTCGTCTCGCGGACGATGTGGAAACTCAGCCGTCGCGGTGGCCGACGATCGCGTTCACGTTGAACGGGATGATGAACTACATGGTGCCGCCGGTCAGTTGGCGGTCGTTCGTTGGCGAACTTCGAGACTATCTACTGAGCGAGATCGGAATCCCGGAGAGCAGTGCGCTCGACTGTGTTCTGGCGGTGCAGCATGCGCTGCTGCCTTCCCCCGATCGCAGCTTCCCCTATCGGGTGATCCTCGAGCACGACTACGCGGCCTGGCATCAGGAGATGCTGGATGCGAAGCAGAACGGATCCGGTGCGGACTGGCCGAGCGTGGTACCGCGCCTTCATACCTTCGGTCCGGGCGTGTTCGAGGTGGAGGACCCACAATCAGTCTGTGAGTTCGGCTTCGGGATGTCGCTCGTGTTCGATGCGGACAGCGACTGGGAGCTGGGCTCACCCGTTGCGCGTCCCATGCGCTTCCGGCACACGGTCTACGGTTGAGGGTCGGGCAGAGCTCGGCGGTCGCGTCTTCACTGGCCCCGGAACACTGTCACCGCACGCGCGGGTCCTCGTCGTCCACGGACAGCAATTGGCGGCCTCGGTCGCTGATCTGGTCCGCGATGTCGAACGGCTGGGGGATCGACGCGTGTCCGCGGCGAACGAGTGCCCAGTACTTGTTCACGTTGATCTCGTCGATGAGGTCGTCGGCGTACGGCAGCGACAGGACGAGGTGGAGGACGAGCTTTGCGAGAGACGGCCCACGCCGCTCTCTGGCGAAGGGCAGGTGACCCCAACCCCAATCTTCGATGATGTACAGGCCGCCCGGCCGGAGCAGCGGAAAGAGCATGTTGAAGGACCGTCGTGTGAGCTCGAGCTCATGGGACGCGTCGTCGACCACGAGATCCAGCGGCGCCGAGCCGAAGTTCTCACGGACGATGGTCCCCATGGCATCGCCCGCGGCCTGGCTGACGCCGTAGTGCGGCACCACGCGATCCTCTGCGCCCCTGAGCTCGACGAACCTGTCGAGGGCGGGGACACGATCAGCGGACAGCTCGAAGGCGACCAGCCGGTCCGGCCTGAAGAGGAGCTCGAGGAGGGCCGTACTGCCTCCCTCGAAGATTCCCAGCTCGACGATCCGCCGGGCCTCGAGGGAGTCCGCGAGATCGACGTAGGCCTCGACCATCTGGCGGTTCTTCAGCAGGAGGAACCGGTCCGGGGTCGACGGCGACCGCCCGACCGGGACGACACGGAACGTCGTGTCGTCGATGCACAGCTCTTCGTCGCTGCGCCACTCGATGTGTGCGGCCCTGGTCATTGGTCGGGCGCGTGCTCGACGATCATGCCGAACGCCCGGCCGGGTCGACGGTGAGGCGGACCAGGCGCTCGACCGCGACGGCGGCGAGCACCACGATGCCGAGGTCCGCGATCGTGTGGTACCGGGGATCGCCGAACGTCGTGGTGGTGACGAGGACCACGATGACCACCGGCGCGACGAGCGGCCACTGGAAGCGCCTCGACCGTCGCAGCGTTGCGCTCCCGAGAACGCCGAGCGCCGCGACGACCCAGAACGATGCGATCCATGCCCAGATGGGCCACGTGGCGCTGCCGAACCACGCGGCGTCGATGTCGACGGTCTGGGACGGGCGGAACACTCCCAGGAGGCGCCCGTAGCGGGCCAGGGTCGTGCCGGGGAGATGGTCGAGGTTGTCCCGCATGTTGTCGAGCGCGGCGTCGCGGTTCACGATGTCTGCCTGCGACTGGTCCATGTCCGGGTTCCGCATGGCCGTCGCGACGACGCAGTCGATGTCGAAGCTCCCGGCCAGCTCGCCGGTGTACGTCGCCGGGGGGCAGTTGCCGGAGAGCAGCGTGCCACCCAGGTTGGTGGACAGCACGACGGGCTCCTCGAAGCGGCCGAGGTTGTGGATGGTCCACGGCGCCAGGACCACGAGTGCCGACAGCGAGGTGGCTCCCACCCACGCGAGCCGTCGCCTCACGGTGATTCGCTTGTTGAGCAGCAGGATCGGAGCGACGGCCAAGGGGAGGAGGGCGAGCTGCTCGGAGCGGACCAACCCGAGCACGCCGAGGATGACACCGGTGAGCACGGCCCGACCGAGGGTCGGTCGTTGCCACAGGTCGGCGAGCGCCAGCATCAGCAGCCCGAGGACCAGGAGGCCCAGGGGCTCGGACAGGATCTGCACATCGAGCATCCAGAACCCGGGGTACACGGCCGCCGCGAGGGCGGCGATGACGCCGACGCGCCGGCCGGCGTACCGCCTTCCCACCAGCCCCGCCACCGCGATCACGGCGAGTCCGATGACCAGCCCGGTCACCTGGTGGGTCCGCATCGAGCGTCCCCCGAGCTCGGTGACCGCCCCCAGGACCGTCACCCAACCGGGGGGGTGGTGGGCGGTCTCCAGGCCGGTCTCGCCGAGCGCCGTCGTGTAGCCGAGGCCGTCGGCGAGCCGGCGCGCCGACAGGTGGTAGTCGAGACCGTCGCCCCCGACAGAGGTGGGTGCGGCCGCCAACAGGTACACGAAGCGGACGGCCGCCCCCACTCCCACGGCAACCAGGATGCCGAGCCAGAAGCGCCTGTCCGGAGTCAGGCCCGGCCGCGTCGCAGCGCCGACCGGGCGCACTTCGTGCTCGGGATCGCCGTGCTCGACCCCCGGATCTTCCTCCGCGACGACGATGGTCGGCGTCCGGTCCGCGGGCGACATCACCTGGCTCCCTGCGTCTGGTTCCCCGCCGCACGATGCCGTTGCCTGCACAGGCCGACCACCTCACACGCGGCGACGGCAGCCAGGACCACGAGACCCAGGTCCGCCATGGTGTGATACCGCGGATCGCCGAACGTCACCGTCACGGCCAGGACCACGACGACCGCGGGGGCGACGAGTGGCCACTGGAACCGGCGTGATCGCCGGAGCATGACGCTGCCGGCGGCCGCCGCGGGCGCCAGGAGCCAGAACGACGTGACCCAGGCCCAGACGGGCCACGTCGCGGACGCAAACCACTCGGCGTCGACCCGGACGACCTGGGAGGGGCGGAACACCCCGAGGACGCGCCCGTAGCGGGCGAGCACGGTCGCCGGGAGACGGCGGACGTTGTCGCGCATGTTGCCCACCGCGGCCTCGCGAGCCTCGACATCCGATTGCGAGTTGTCGAGCCCGGGGTTCTGCAGCGACACATGGAGGTTGCAGGTGTTGTCGAAGCTGCCGACGAGCTGGCCCTCGTAGGTGGTGGGTGGACAGTTGCCCGCCAGCAGCGTGGAGCCCCCGTTCGTCGAGAGGATGACCGGCTCCTCGAAGCGGCTCAGGTTGTGGATCGTCCACGGCGCCAACACCACGGCGACCGTGAGAACCGCGGCGCCCAGGAAGACGAATCGGCGCGTGACATCGAGCCGTCGATTGAGGAGGAGGAGCGGTGCGACGGCGATCGCCAGCAGTGCCAGCTCCTCGCCGCGGACGAGGGCGAGCGCGCCGGCGGCGCCGCCCGCGAGCACGGCACGGGCCAGGTTCGGCCGCTCCCACAGGTCCGCGAGCACCAGCATCAGGAGGCCCAGCACGAGAAGCCCGAGCGGCTCGGCAAGGATCTGGGCCTCGACGACCCAGAAGCCCGGGTACACGGCGGCGAGGAGCGCAGCGACCACGCCCACCCGACGTCCGACGTACCGCCTGCCGACCAGCCCGGCCACCACGATGACGCCGAGGCCGGTCACGATTCCGGCGACCTGGTGTGCCCGGATGGAGCGACCCCCGAGCTCCGTGACTCCCGCCAGGACGGCCACCCAGCCCGGTGGGTGGTGGGCGTCCTCCGCGCCGACGTCGCCGATCGCCACGGTGAACCCCAGACCGTCCGCGAGCCGGTGTGCGGCCTGGCGGTAGGCGAACCCGTCGCCCCCCACCCAATCCGGCGCCCAGTGGAACAGGTACAGGAGGCGCACGACCGCACCCAGCCCGACGGCGGCCAGGATGCAGAGCCAGAAGAGCCGGTCCGGGGTCAGGCGGCCGTGAGCATCCTGATCGGCCTCTGTCTCCTCGCCCACGCCCGTGGTCGGCGACCGGTCCACCACCGTCACTGATATGGCCCCCTGCAGCTGGTTCCCCCGCCGTCCGACCAGGTTGTGGTTCCCCGGCCGTACGACCAGGTTGGCGAGCGTACCGCGGCGGTGCTCATCGAACCCGCCGCAGGAACCCCCCCGGGTTGAAGCTGAGCGCGTACTTCTCCATCTCGGGATCTGCCACGAACTCGCCGTGCGCCTTGAGGACCTGCTTGACCGCCTCGCAGGGTCCCGGGCCGAACGAGGGCCAGACGGGGCGGCCGTTCACCACCGTGTCGGTGACCACGACGTAGGACCCCACGCCGACGAGGTCGGCGTAGTCCTCGAACTGGCGGGCCGTCGTCGCGCGGTCGGCGCAGGCCCCCAGGACCACCACGGCGGTGCCGGAGCCGACGAGATCGTGGACGCGCCGGCGGACGTCGGGGTCCGACGGCGACTCGGCGAGGACGCGCAGCCTCGGGCGGGGAACCGGGTCGCCCGAGGCCTCGGGCGGGCGGAGCGACAGCACCTGGCCGTGGTCGATCAGTTCGCAGATCGACGCCAGGAACCGGGCGCGCCCCTCGTCGCTCGCGCCGATCTCGAGCACCCAGTCCGGCCGGACCCGGGACAAGATCTCCTGGTAGGCCAACAGGTCGGTCGGCGCGGTGCTGATCGGCTCACCGAGCCATGTGGTGCGCCGCCACGCGAGGTTGCGCCACACGGCCTCGGTGAACGACGAGCGCAGGTCGTCGGGCACCGGGGTGGGCTGCTCGGGCCGCCCGTCCACGGCCTCGGCGGTCTCGCCGAACACCCCCGTGGACATCCGCCGCGGCTTGGTCCGCCGCGCGGCAGCCGTCGTGATGCGGCCCACGAAGTGGATCGGCTTCCCCGCTCCCCGGAACGCCCGGCCCCGCAGCTGCGCATAGTGCTCGCCGTAGCCGTGCACCCGGGCCCGGCGCTCCTCGGCCTCGGTCTGGTTGGTGGTCGTGCCGCCGTGGACCTGGTGGAACGAGCCCTCACCGAGGATCGAGCACACCGTGATGTCGGGCGCCGACCCCAGCCGCTCGTACAGCTCCAGGTTGGCGTAGCCGCCGCCGGGCATGGTGAACCGTTCCTCGAAGGCGCCGACCTGTTCGAGCTGCGCCCGGCTGGCGAACATGCAGTTGCTCTCCCACACCCCGTCCAGCCAGTCCCGGTCGCCGACGAAATGCCCGATCTCGAAGAGGCGGTAGCCGTTGCTCGGCCACTGGACGCGCCGGAACAGGCGGTCCTCGAAGGACTGGTCGTAGCCACTGCCCATGGCGTCGCCCTGCTGGCCCGGCCCGACGTACCATTGCTGCGTGGCCACGATGGCCGGGGCGTAGGTGGCCAGTCCCTGCAGACCGAAGCGCAGGACCCCGGGGGTGAGCACGTGCGCGCCGTCGATCATCAGGGCGACGTTCCGTCCCCGGCTCGCCGCGATCCCCCGGTTGAGGGCGCCCACCGGCGACGGCGAGGCCTCGTCGCCGATGTCGATGTAGCGGAACTCGGGCCCGAAGTCCTCCACGAACGCCCGCCCGAGCCGCTGGTCGGGATCGGAGCCGTTCTCCACGGCGATGACCTCGTAACTCGTCCGCTCGAGGCCCTCCTGGTAGGCGCGTGAGAGCGAGTGCAGCGTGCGGGCGGCCTCGCGTCGCATGTTGTAGAACACGACCACCACGGACAGCTCCACGGGGTCGGCCCGGAGCGGCGGTGCCAGGACCGGGTAGGCGCGGTCGCCGCTGACGGCCGGCGTGACGGCCGGGGCGGTCGCCTCGTCGCTCGCCTTGCGCCACGCGACGGCCGAGCCGTCGATCGGCTGCAGTGGCGTCGTGATCCCCCTGTCGGCGCGGAACTTCTCGACCCGGGACCGGTGCGAGGGGCGGATCCCGCAGTCGACGACGATGGTGCCGCCCTCGGCCACCCGGTCGTAGAGCAGTTCGAGGATCCTGCGGGCGTCCTCCGCCTCCGACCGCCCGACACGCAGGAGGGCGATGCGCTCCGGACCGTCGGCCACCAGGGCCTCGACCGAGCCCTGCACGAAGCGCACCCGGTCGTCGAGCACATCGAACCGGTCGAAGCCGTCGCGCACCAGGTTGAGGTCGGCCTGCATGCCCGCCATTCCCCGGTCGGGCATCGACGGCGCCGGCTGTGGCTCGGGGCTGGAGCGGAACCGGTCCGCCACCCACACCCTCGTCTCCGGCACCTCGTGGACGTCGAGGTAGGCGCGCATGAAGATGGCGCCGCCACCCCGCCCGGTGCCGCACTCCACGAGGTCGCCCGCGACGCCGTCCTGCCGAACGGCGTCGAGCGACGCCTCCAGGTGGTCGAGCTGGCCCTTGCCGGCTGCCGTGAAGGGCAGGAACGACGTGGCGGCGTCGTCGTCGGGCCCGGAGGTGCCGAAGCGCTGGCGCTCGAGCTTGCGGTAGGTCTCCTGTCTCTCGCGGACAGGGTCGCGGAGCTCGGCCACCGCCGGCCGCCCGTGGCCGCCCTTGGCGGTGAGCAGCGACAGCCGTACCTCGTTCTCGAGGTAGTGGCGGTCGAGCAGGGCGTCCTTGAGGAGGGCGAGATGGCGCGCCACGGCGCGGTCGACCCGGGACTCCAGCCGGAAGTGGTGGGTGTGCTGGTAGACCATGGCCCGCAGCCGCATCGTCTCCGCAACCTTCAGCAGCTCGTAGCGGCCCGCGCTGCTCTCCAGCCGGGCGAGGGCCGCTGCGAGGTCGGGCTGCGTCGCCAGCCGGTCCTCCTCGACGACGATGGCCAGGCCGAAGTAGATGGGGATGACCAGCGTGCGGAGCTTCTGCGGGTGCTCGGCGACGAAGTCCTCGAGGGCGGTCATCACGCCGTTGCGCGGCCCGCCCTCCTCCTCCGCGTTCCACATCGTGGGGTTGAGGCCCTTGCGGGGATGCAACCGCTTCATGCCCGGGTTGATGCCGGCCTGGGCATGGGGCTGGCGGAACTCGACGGGGATCCGCTCGGGCGTGTAGTAGAGATCACGCCGGCCGTAGGGCCACAGGACATCGTGGAGCACGAGCACCGGCAGGCCGGTGCCGTGCTGGCGGGCGCCCTCGGCCAGCAGCCGCAGCTCGTTGGTGACCGTGTACCAGTTGTGGTCGCCGTCGATCAGGGCGGCGTCGATCGGTCCCAGCGTGGGAAGCACGTCGAGGCTGACGCCCCGGTGGAAGTGGTAGCGACCGCGGAACGCGCGCTCGTGCTCCGCGGGGTCGAACTCGGGTTCGGGGTCGATGACGTGCAGCTCGGCGCCGGCGCCGAGGTCGTCGAGCATCCGGACGGTCGTCTCACCCCGCCACGCGCCGATCTCGACGACGCGCCGAGCGCCTGCGGCGTGCAGGACTGGTGCGATGGCGACATCCCACAGCGGGAACATGATCGTGTGGCTCGGTGACCCCAGGTTCGAGAGGAATGAGCAGGCTAGCAGTGCGGTCGGTCCGCAGGCGGATCGAGCGGGCGGAGACGCGCGCCGAGGGTCACAGCATCCGCTCGAACCACCGGGCGATGTCAAAGCTGCCGGCGTCGATGCGCGCCACCCCCCGCCGCACGAGGATGACATCCCACACCAACTCGATCCCGGCGATGAGGCCAGGACCCCGGCCGGCCGCCGCCAGCAACTGGGATACGAACCCCTCCATCGACTCACCGGGCAGATCGAGGCCCTGAAGATGCCAGGACCAGTCCTCGATGATGTACAGCCCGCCGGCACGAAGCCGGGGGAACAGCGTCTCGAACGACGCTCGCGTCTGAGGTCCCAGGTGCGATGCGTCGTCGACGACGAGATCGAGCGGCAGGTGGCCGAACGATGTGTCCACACGTTGCGCAACCTCACGCCTGTCGGCCTGATCGACGCCGTAGCAGGTGTGACATCTGTCATGGAATCCGGAGCGTTCCAGGTACGTGTCCAGGGCGGCCACCCGCTCGCGCTCGCACTCGATGGCCACGAGCGTCTCCGGTTGTGCGAGGTCCATCAGGAGTGCCGTGCTTCCTCCCCGGAAGATCCCGAGCTCCACGATCCGCCGGGGTTCGAGGGTACGGATCACGTCGACGTAGCGATCGATGCCCTCGCGTGTCTTCAACAGAACGAAACGCTCGGGTGACGAGTCGAGTCCTGCCACCTCGGCAAACGAACGCGCGAACGACCCCTCACGGCCCAGGGTCACGAACTCCGTTCCGCGATTCGTGACGCACGACCTCTCATCGGTCCAGACAAGCACCGGGGCATCCAACCACACCCACGGGACCCCGGCCGCCCCTGCCCGAGCCGGAAGGCCGCGGGCACGAGCCGACTGGTGCATACTCGCCCGATGCCGTCGGAGCCCGACGATGCCGCCGCGAAGCTGCGTGACCTGCGGCGGCGGCTCGACGCGGACGAGGCGGCGGTCGAGCACTGGCGCCGGATCGCGCGGCAGCGGGAGGACCAGTACGCCACGCTGATCCGGCGGCCGTTGGTGCGGGCGCTGCTGGCCGCCGAGCGGCGGGCGGCACCGGTTGCGGCCCGCGCCAGGTCGACGGGACGGCGGGCGCGCTCGGGGTTCGAGCGCGCGGCACTGAGCGCCGCCGCGCTGGGACGGATCGGACGGCGGCACGTTCCGTCGGGGCGGCCGGCGCCACCAGAGCCCGCGGACCCCGGAATCGCTCGCAAGGCGGTCGTCGTGGTGGTCGGACCAGCGGATCCCGTCTGGGTCGGCTCTCCGGGCGCGGTCCCGCCGGGAGTCGAGGTCGCCCGGGTGGCCGAGCCACGCGAGGCCGGGGAGGCACTGGCCCGCGCCGTCCGGACGACGACACCGGATCTCGTCGGCGTGATGGCCGCGACCAGCGAACCGCACGACGCCGGATGGCTCGACCGGCTTGCCGTCGCGATCGACGGGCCGGTGGTCGCCGCGGTCCCACTGGTCGTCCATCCGGTGCGCGCCCTGTTGCACGCCACGCCCCACGACGGTCTGGTCCGCGCCGCGGGCGTCGGCCTGCGGCTCGACGCGGCGGGGGCGCCGGTGCCGGACGCGATCGCTGCCGGGACCGTGCACCGGGCGGACGGGCCGGCCACCGACGTGGACGCGGGCACCGGGGCGGGGCTGCTGGTCGATCGGGTCGCCTACGAGGCGGCGGGCGGGCTGGCGGCCAGCGACGACCTCGACGCCGCCGTCGTCGAGCTGTGTGCCCGGCTGCGGGCGCAGGGCGGCCGGGTCGTGCTCGTGCCGGCGGCGGTGGTGGTGGATCAGCGCCCGGTCCGCTCGCGCCGCGAGCTGCGGCTGGCGACCGATCCGGCTGGCGCCGGCTGGGCCGCCGCCATTCGGCGGTCCGGCGCGATGGTGCGGCGCGCGGCCGATCCCCGGGCCGACCCGCCGCTGCGGCTCGCCCTCACCGTGGCCGCGCCCTCGGCGAAGATGGCCCATCGGTGGGGCGACTGGCATCTGGCCCGGGCGCTGGCCGAGAGCCTGCGGCACCGGGGTCACGAGGTCCGGGTCCAGACCGCCGACCAGGCCGACAGCCTCGCCGGGCGCGCTTGCGACGTCCACGTCGCGTTGCGCGGGCTCCAGCCCGTCCCCGCCAGCGAGGGGCAGCGCCACGTGCTGTGGATCATCAGCCATCCCGAGGCCGTCGAGGACCGCGAGCTCGACGAGGCCGATCTCGTGCTGGTGGCGTCGCCCCGGTTCGCCGAGCATGTTCGGGGCCGCACCGGCTCGCCGGTGGAGGTCATGCTGCAGGCCACCGACCACCGGCGCTTCACGCCGCGCCCGGTGGACCCGGCCCATCGCCACGACGTCACCGTGGTCGCCAAGACCCGTGACGTGCTGCGCCCGGTGGTGGCCGACGCCCTGGCCGCCGGGCTCCGGCCCGCCGTCTACGGGGGCGGGTGGCGCGAGCTGGTGGACCCCTCGCTGGTGGTGGCCGACCACGTCGACAACGAGCTGCTGCCGACCGTCTACTCGTCGGCCGGCGTCGTCCTCAACGACCACTGGGGGCCGATGAAGGCGTGGGGCTTCGTCTCCAACCGGCTCTTCGACGTGCTGGGGTGCGGCACCCCGGTGATCTCCGACGCCGTGGACGGTGTCGCCGAGCTGTTCGACGGCACTGTGCCCGAGTACCGCGACCCCGCCGAGCTACGGGCACTGGTGGACGAGGTGCTGGCCGACCCGGCCGCCGCCCGGGCCCGCGCCGCCCGCGGCCGCCAGCTCGTGCTGGCGCACCACACCATGGACCACCGCGCCCGCCAGCTGGTCGACTCGCTGCGCCCGCCGCGCTGAGCACCGCGACGTCGGGTGCCGTGTCACACAGCCGGCGTGGACATCGGCCGCGAAGGGCGTCAGGTTCGTCATCGGCAGCCAGAGCTCCGACACGGTGACGTCTCGATCACGACAGTCGAGCGGCCAGGTCGCTCAGGCGCTGCCCGGCCGCACTCGCCCGGAACGCCCGTGCGGCGCTCGGACAGCGGATGGACACTCCCCACCACGTCACGAGGAGCAGGGTCTCGACGATGATCCGAGCCGACATCTTCGACGTGCCGGCGATGCGATCGCGGAACACCAGCGGGACCTCGTCGACGCGGGCGCCCGAGGCGGTGAGCCGGCGGATCGTCTCCAGCATGAAGCCGTAGCCGTTCGCCTGCGTGGTGCCGACGTCGATCTCCTGGAGAACGCCAGCCCGGTAGGCCCGCATGCCCGACGTGGCGTCCTTCACGGTGAGGCGAAGCAGCCGCCTCGCGTACCGGTTGCCGCCCCTCGACAGCAGGCGGCGGTGCACCGGCCAGTCGGGCGTCCCACCGCCCGGCACGTAGCGCGAGCCGATCACGACGTCAGCACCGGCGCGGATCCGGCCGATCATGTCGGCGAGCATGGCGTGGGGGTGGGAGAAGTCGACGTCCATCTGGAGGACGATGTCCGCGCCGCCGTCCAACGCGACCTGGAAGCCGTGGCGGTATGCGTTGCCCAGACCCTGCTTGCCCGGCCGGGGGAGCACCTCGACGTTGCCCAGCTCGCGACCGACTTGGTCGGCGATCGCCCCCGTGCCGTCGGTGCCGGCGTCGTCGCACACGATCACCCGCGCGTCGGGCAGCGCGGCGCGGGCGGCTCGCAGGAACGGCTCGATGTTGTCCGCTTCCTGGTACGTGGGAACGACCAGCGTGACGCGCGCCAGCCGAACACGCCGCGTGGTCGGCAAGGTGTCCGTGACCGCCTCTGTCTCGCGAACGGTTCCCCTGCGCATCCCGTCCTCTCGGGCGCTTCCGGCCCGACAGTAGCGGGTCGACACGCCCCGTGCCCCCGCCTGTCAGGGCACGAGCGTGGCCGGCGCCGAGCCGCACCGCTGCCCTGATCCCGAGCTCATGCCCGAGTTCCCGCGCGCCGGCGATGGACGGGTCAGGCAATCGCCGATCGGATACGGTCGCGCCCAGCAGGCGGCCGAGCTGGGGGAATTCGTTGGGGGAAGGGGTATCGGTGCTATCGCACAAGGTGAAGCGTGAGGAACGGGCAGCAGCGTTCCTTCGAGACCTGCCGAAGGTTCACGAGCGGGCCCCGAGGCCGCCCCATTCAGGTGGGCTCAATCCCCGGATCGGGCAAGTGATGATCGACGAGATCGCCAAGCTCGCCGATGGGTCTCGCAGCATCGAAACAGGCGCCGGCAACTCGACTCTCCTGTTCATGATGCTGGGCTGCTCGAAGGTGACTGCCATCGCGCCCGACCCCAAGCTCGGGCCGCGCATTCGGTCGGAAGCTGCCGAGCGTCAGCTCGACGACGGCGTGTTCCGCTACATCGAGGATCGGTCCGAGGTCGCGCTGCCGCGTCTGGCGCTCGACGAGGAAGCGTCGTGCGAGATCGCGTTCATTGACGGCAACCACGGATGGCCATCGGTGTTCGTCGACTTCTGCTACCTCAACATGATGATGAAGCAGGACGCCGTTCTGTTCGTCGACGATGTCCAGCTGTACAGCTGTGCACAACTCGCGCTCTTGTTGAAGGAGCAACCCGAGTTCGAGTTGGTGAGTGTCGTCGGCAAGATGGCGACGTTCAGGAAGCGAACACGCGTACGATTTCTTCCCGACTGGGGGCGCGAGCCTTTCCTCGTCACGAACACGTCCGCCCTGCCCGGATGACCGGCACGGGACCGGACGGTTGCCGGCGAGTCCCTCGCACTCGGCGACTGGCAGCCCGCTCGGGACGACCCCGACGCCCCGGCCTCCCATGAGACTCGGCTGAACTGGTTCGTCTACTCTCGCTACGTTGATTCGAGCAGGGGAGCGCAGGGGGCCTAGATGCCGTACGTGATGGTGCCGGTGCCCGAGGAGCACGTGCAGGACGTCATGCAGTTCGTCCTGCGCGAGGTGGCCCGGGCGTCGCTCGAGCCGTGGGACGAGGAGTCCATCTCGACGCTCTTCCACGACGCCGAGGAGGAGGGGCGATCCCTGCTTGCGTACGTGGCCCGGGCGATCGCCAGCGGCAAGGAGATCTCCGAGGCCGACGCCGCAGCCCTGCTGCAGCTCCGCCAGCGGGAGATGGCCGGGCTCGTCCGCGACATCAACGAGCGAGCCGCCCGGGTCAACCGGCCCAACCTGGTGGTCACCCGCACGGTCACCGAGATGCTGCCCAACGGTCGGACCACCGACAAGCGGGTGCTGACGATGAGCGACGAGTTGGCACCTCTCGTCCGCAGTGCGGAACGGGCGGAGCTTGCCGACGTCCCTGCGCCACTCGGCGATCGGGCGGGATGACGGTGCCCCGCTCCTTGGCACGGACGGGTCACGGAACGTGAGCGTCTCGTTCGACGTCGCGGCCGACGCGGCCGAGGTCGAGGCTCCGCCGGCCATCGAGGTGCAGAACCTCTCGGCCTCCTACCGGGTCCGGCTCGACGCCCCGGACTTCCGGACCGACATCCGCAACCTGATCACCCGCCGGCGCGACAACATGCGCATCGTGCCGGCGCTGCGCGACGTGACCTTCACCATGCGCCCCGGCGCCGTCCTGGCAGTCATCGGCCGGAACGGGGCAGGCAAGTCCACGCTGCTCCGGGTCCTGTGCGGGATCCTGCTCCCCGACGCCGGGCGCGTCGTCGTACGGGGACGACTCAACCTGCTGAGGCCCGGTCTCGGCATGAACGAGGCACTGACCGGACGGGAGAACATCCGGCTCGGTGGCCTGGCCGCGGGGATCAGCGAGGAGCGCCTGAGGGATCTCACCGACGTGATCGCCGAGTTCGCGCAGCTCGACGAGTACATCGACTTCCCGTTGCGGACCTACTCGACCGGCATGCGCATGCGCCTCGGGGTCGCCGTCGCCTCCTACCTCGATCCCGAGATCCTGCTCATCGACGAGGCCCTCACCGGCGGTGACGTCGCGTTCCAGGTTCACGTGGCCGACCGCATGGCCGAGCTCTGCGGCCAGGGACGGACGATCGTCCTGGTGACACACGGCCTTGCCTCGGTCAAGCGGATGGCGACCGAAGCGCTGTGGCTGCACCAGGGCCAGGTGGCAGCAGTTGGCGACCCCGACGACGTCACAGCGCAGTACATGCGGTACTGCCGCCTCGAGTCCCTGGACCTGGAGTTCGACGACCAGTGACCGGAGCACAGTCGACCTCGCTCGGCGAGCCGACGCCCGCGTTGGGCGATCCGACGCCGGAGTCCCCCGAGGGCGAGCCGGCCCTCCTCGGCGCCGCGGCCACGCTGCCGGTCGAGCAGCGCCGCCGATCCACGCGGGGCGAACGGCGGGCGGCGCGCCGGGACCGCCGTGCCGGCGGCCGCGCGCACGCGGGTGGTGCGCAAGGCGTCGGGTCGGGCTACAGCGGTGTCGAATACGTCTTCGAGGCCGGCATCGCCGCGCCGACCCCGCTGGTGCCGTACGTCAAGGACGTGTGGGAACGGCGCCGCTTCATCGTGGAGTTGGCCCGGGCAGGCGTCAGGGGTAAGCAGGCGAGCACCATCCTCGGCCGGCTGTGGGGGGTCATCGATCCGCTCTTCCAGGCCCTGCTCTACTACCTGCTGTTCACCATCATTCGGCGGGGTGGTCGGCCGATCGACTTCCTGCCCATCCTGATCGCGGGGTTCTTCCTGTTCGGACTCGCAACCTCGGCCCTGGGCGAAGGCGGGCGGTCGATCCGCGGCTCGAAGAACTTCATGCTGAACTCCACCTTCCCTCGGGCCGTGTTCCCCATCACGAGCGTGTACACGGCCATCATCAGGTTCGCACCGGCGGTGTTCGTGTACGCCGCCTTCCACATCGCCCTGCGCGCTCCGACCACCAGGGCTCTCCTTCTGCTCCCGGTGATGTTCTCGATCCAGCTTGTGATGATGCTCGGGCTGGCCCTCCTGGTGTCGACGACCGTTGCGCTCTACGCCGACGCAGGGAACGCGATCCAGTACGTGACCCGCATCCTGTTCTTCACGACGCCTGTCATCTTTCCGCTCGCGACGATCCCCCCCGGCATCCGCGACGTGCTCTTCTGGCAGCCGTTCTGGGCCTTGTTCGAGTCCTACCAGGAGATCTTCGGCGGCAAAGTGCCCGAGCTGGGTCAGATCCTGCTGGCGGCGGCCTGGGCGGTCTTCTTCCTGGTCGTCGGCACCCGGTTCTTCCTGCGCCACGAACGCGAACTCGCGATGCGGCTCTGAGCGCCAGGATCGCGGTGGATGTGGGCGGCCCATGGCGGGAGGCCCAGACGTAGACACCGCGTGCTACACCGAGCCCGAGCAGGCCTTACTGCTCTGGCGCCGCGAGGTCGAGGGATCAGAAGACGAGGGGCACCTGATCCCGCGGCGAATACCCGCCCTTGACCTTCGCGGCCATCTGGCCGTACGTCGACGGGGCCATGAACCACGTCTCGATCGCGTAGCGGCCCTTCGTCATACCCGCGTCAATGCCCGTGCGATGCAGGCACATGTGGTCGAACAGCAACGCGTCGCCGGCCTCGAATATCGGACGGACGATCGCACCTTCTCCCGCACGCTCGGCGTCCTCCGGCGTGATGCCCCAGGCGGCGTAGGCCCCGTTGCCGGTCGGCAGCAGCTCGTCCATGCGACGCCCGACGACGTCCAGGCCCGGTGCGTCATCCCCACAGTGGGACAGGGACAGCCACACGTTGAGCGAGCGGATGTCACGCCCCATGAACGCGCCGTCCTGATGCCACCCACCGCCGAAGTTGTGGGGTATGCGACGCAGCGTCACCTTCCGCGCAAGTACCGCCGGTCGCTCGCCCAGGTGGCGGCGGGCGAGCTCGCCGACGCCGGAGTCGTTCATGGTCTCGATGAGGTCGAACAGCGTGGGTGGGGACTCGAAGGCGAGGATGTTGCCGCGCGAGCGCTTCCGCGTCCGGTCCTCGTCGGTGATCATGCGATGCTCGAACGGCTGATACCACCCGACGAGAGCGTCCACGCGCGTTGCGGACGCCTCGGCATCGAACGCATCGAAGGCCTTGTCGATGTCGGCCTTGAGCAACGCGACATGCTCGCTCGCGACCAGGCCCCGGACGAGCAAGGAGCCGTGTCGGCCGATTCCGCTCCGGAGGGTCTCGACCGTGAGGTCGTCCCGCGAGATCTCCGGGATGAGCTCGCCCGGGAACAGATCCTCGATGGCGTCCGCCGGTTCGGGTCGTGAGGGTGAGGCTGTGGTCTGCCGGAACGCCTGGTAACGCAGTTCCACCAGCTGGCGCTCGATCGTCCGATCGCGCTGGAGTCGGTTCCGGTCGGTCAGCGCGCGGATCTCCGCAAGCATCTGGTCGGCGTCGCCACGGGTGTCAGCGACGCCCGGCACCCGCCTGCGACGTGTCGACGACCGCAGCCGCCGCAGCACACGCACCATGTCGACCCCCAATCAACCCCAGTCGTCTCATCAGCTCGCGCGCGCGCCCACGCTCGCACGGCGTCGGCACCAGCGTAGACCAGCGTCACCAGAGGAGTCGAGGAAGGTTCACGAAGTAGATGAGAACAAGCAGTTGGTATTCGGGAAATGGCAAGCGGAGTAAGACCTGATTTCCGACATGTAATGCGATCAAACCGAGGCCGGCCGCCATCATGACGGCCTCACCCAACAAGCCGATCGGTGCCGCTAGCTCGATGATCAGGCCAGCCGCGAACACGCACTGCGCCAGGCGCAGGCGACTCGACAACGCGGACAGAGCGATCTCCGCATTCCGAATGCCGGCTGCCTCCCGACCAGCGGCCAAACTGCCCTTGCCAGTCATCCGTTGCGTTTCGAGGCGTCCATAGCCGGCGAGCAAGAGCCTCGTCGACCGCCCGATCCAGCGTCCGCCGGTGTTGATGAGCTTCGAAAGGCCGGAGGTGAAGTAGACAGCAGCGATCGCCTGAATGCTCCACCACACGGCTGTCGCTTGCTGTGAATCTGCGGACAGGGCGCCGAGGTCCCAACTCCATCGGTCGGCCGCATTCCAGACGATGGTGGCCGCGGTCTGTGCCACGAGAACCGCCGCCAGCAGATGGTCGCCATGGTCGACCGAACCGTCCGAGGATCGGTACGTTGCCTCGAGGATCAGCGCGACCGAGAGGTAGGCCAGGGCGAAGGGAACGAGGCGACCCGCCGCGTAGCAGAGAGCTGCGACGAAGGCTCCGTATTGCAACCCTTTGACCACCAGACGCGAGCCCATCGGCCGCAGGTTGACAAGACGCGCCAAGCCGACAGGGTGACGCAGGTTGTGGGCTGGTCGGAGGATGAGCATGCGGCTGAACGTCTTGATCACGACGAATCCGAGGCCGATGCGCATGATCTGGAGCTCAGTGGCCGACCAGTCGGGGATCGACAAACTCATTGCGGTACTGCCTCCACGAGGGGCGTCTTGACGGTCACGAGCCCCTCGGACGCCATGGAGTACTCGACCAGCACGATGGTGATGGGACTGTTGGCCAGGGGACCCGCGGGAGGACGATGCTGTTCCACGAGAGCGACGAGGGGGGCGGCGGCGCTCAGTCGTGCGGCATCGACGTCCCTGATGCCCTGCCGGTGCGCTTTGCGTAGCTCGGTCGTGAAGCGCTTCCGCATCGTGTGAGGAGCGAGCCCCAGCTTTCCGATGGGCACCAGGCGGCCGTCAGGGCCCTCGAATCGCAGTGTCCACGCCGTGCTGTCGGGCTTGGAGAACATCGTGTACATGGAGAACGGAACGCTCTCGGAACTACCAAGGGTGAAGTTGAGTGCGACGAGCACCCACAGCACGGCAAGTTGGGGTGCTACGACCGCCGCGACAGCCGCGCAGACGGCGATGAACGCCCTCGTCCTCGCGGGCCGACTGCCAGATTGGCGGAACTCCGGTCGGCCCTGCCGTCTCGCCCGAGAGTCGAGCAGCCAGCCAAGAAGCGCCACGGCGCACGCCACGGCGACCGCGATGACCACCGTCAGGCCGTCGACGGAGGTCATGGATCTGCTGTCCGGCGTTCAGCCACGCGACGACCCGACGGCCAGATCACGGTTCTCCCACGGGAAGGGGTCGGCCGGCTCGGGGACGTCGAGGAGCTCGCACAGCGGGCGCCAGCCGTGGCCGCAGGTGAGATCGATCTCGAGAAAGTCTCTGCGACCTTTGAAGTAGCGGCGGGCACGCCCGACCTGACGCTCCCACTGCTCGCGCCAGAGGTCAGTGTCCACAACGAGGAAGTTCCCATCGTAGGTGCCGGCTGCACGGCGGGCCATGTTGCGCTCGACGTGGCGGCGGCGGCTGTCGATCCATTCGTCGAGAGGTCGGACGGTGAGGACGAACCGGCTACCCGGGTACTGCTCGTCGAGCTCGTCGAAGTGGGTGCTCAGCAGCCCGATGTCGGAGAAGGCGTCGAACACCGGGTCGAGGCCGGACAGCAGGGGACGACCATCGTCCAGGGCAGCCCGCACGGCTGCGTTGGTGGCGGGCCCACCAAAATGCAGGCTCGCGAAGCCGAGGACCTCCATCGCGGCATGGAACGACGAGGTGCCCGTCTTGTTGAGGCCGATGCAGAACACTCGCGGACGGTCTTGACCGCTCCGGATGCGCATCCACTTCGGCCTCGGCTCGTAGTCGACGATCTCGCGGTTGTAGTACGGCGGGGCCCGGTCGGGATCGACGCCGTGCTTCCAGCCGTACTTGTAGCGGTGCGCTTGCAGCAGCCGGTCTGCTCCGACGTGGCTGCTCGTCCGGCGGGCGTGCACGACCCGGGCCGCCGGAACCGGCGACAGCTCGACGCCCAGCTTCCAGGCGCGGTGCCAGTAGTCGGTGTCCTCGCAGTAGGCCGGGCTGAACCACTCGTCGAACGGCCCGACCTCGTCGAACAGGGCGCGGGTCAGGGCGAAGCACCACCCCGCCGTCCCGGCCTGGTCGGGCCTGGTGAAGCCCTGGCCGTCGCAGTGGTCGGTGAAGGGGAAGGCGATGCGCCGGCCGTCGGTCGCGGCCGCCACCAGCGCCTCGTCCCACCCAGGTTCGACCAGGCAGTCGCTGTTCAGGACGGCGATCACCGGGGCCGTCGACAGGCCGATCCCCGTGTTCCACCCCACCGACACCCCCCGGTTCTCGGGGTAGCGGTGGACCCGGGCGGCGAGCGGGATCTCGACCGGGGAGCCGTTGTCGACGACCACCACCTCCGTCGGGACCCGGGACACCTCCCACACCCGCTCGATGGTCCGGCGGGCCATGTCCGCCAGCTCCGGCGTGCGGCTCCACACCGGGATGACGACGCTGAGCTGGGGCGGCCCGCCACCCGCCCCGGGCGACCCGTCGTGGACGAGCTCGGGGCCGGGACCCCCGCCGGGCGCGGGCGTCGGGGGCAGGGCGCCCGAGCCGGTGAAGTCGGTGCCAGCCTGCTCGTCCGGCTCGGCGACGGCGGCAGCCCCCTTAGCGTGCAGCAGGAGGAACAGCTCGCGGTAGGCGGCGTGGAGCTCGTCCCGGGCCGCCCCGCCCCCGGCGGCCGCCTCCAGCGCGGCGATACGCCGCCGGAGCGGCTCGACCGCCTGGCCCTTCGTCCGCCACAGGTCGGCGCTTCCGGCGGGGACGAGGCGGGACGCGATCTCGGAGCCGGGATGGAGGGCCGCAACGGTGGCGTGGGCCCGGCCCTTCGCCTCCGACCGCGCCCCGAAGTCGTCGACGCCGACGGGGCGG
>Ga0114129_10000079_pt1 | contig 88903 bp, 74 predicted proteins | sample RhiMetdeltSRZDD1_FD_80071 | JGI IMG/M metagenome (GOLD analysis project Ga0114129, IMG submission 80071) | Populus rhizosphere microbial communities from Tennessee, USA - Rhizosphere MetaG P. deltoides SRZDD1 (version 2) (version 2) | ecosystem: Host-associated > Plants > Roots > Rhizosphere >... | reverse complement strand
GCCACCCTATCCGCTGTTCCGCGAGCCGCAGTATCTGCTCGCGCTGGCCAACACGATCGTGCACGTCGGGGCCGACCGCGAGCTCGACATCATCCACGCGCACTACGCCGTCCCGCATGCGACGGCTGCCTACCTGGCGGATCAGATTCTCGGCCTCGACAACGGCAATTGCCGGCCGCGGACGGTCACGACCCTGCACGGGACCGACATCACGCTCGTCGGCAGCGACCCGTCGTACGCGCGAGTCGTGGCGTTCTCGATCGAGCAGTCGCACGGCGTCACCGCGGTGTCCGAGAGCCTGAAGCGCGAGACGATCGATATGCTGGGGATCGCGCGCGACATCCGCGTCATTCCGAATTTCCTCGATTGCACCGGCTATCACCGGATCCCGCAGCCGGCGCTTCGCGCCCGGCTCGCGCCGAACGGCGAGTCGATCGTGATGCACGTGTCGAACTTCCGTCCCGTCAAACGGGTCGAGTCGGTCCTCGACGTGTTCCTTCGATTGCGCAAGGCGGTGCCAGCCAAGCTCGTGATGATCGGCGATGGTCCGCAACGCCAGCCGCTCGAACGGCGTGTCGTCGACGAGGGGCTGCTGTCCGATGTCACGTTCGTCCGCGAGCAGCAGGATCTCGTGCCGTGGCTGTCGGTCGCGGATTTGTTTCTGCTGCCGTCGTCGTCAGAGAGCTTCGGGATGGCGGCGCTCGAAGCGATGGCGTGCGAGGTGCCGGTGGTTGCATCCCGAATCGGCGGGCTTCCCGAAGTGATCGACGATGGCGAAACCGGCTTTCTCTGCGCCCTCGACGACATCGATCACATGGTCGCGCGAGGCGAATCGGTCCTGAAGGATCCGCAATTGCGACAGAAAATCGGACGCGCCGCCGCCAATCACGTGCGGACGCATTTCTGCGCCGACGCTATCGTGCCGAAATACGAGGCCTATTACGAAGAAGTGCTGAAAGCTTGAAAGCTTGAAAGCCTGAAAGCCTGAAAGCTCGAAAGCCTGAAAGGTCGGAACCCGGGCTCGGCTTCCCGGCTTTCCAGCTTTCTAGCTTTCCAGCTTGGTATCAGTGTCCCCCGCCTCCGCCCCCGCCACGCCGTCCTGACGTCCCGTCGCCGTATTTCTCGATTCGACGCGTCTTCATGTTGTAGACGTCGCCCGGCGAGAGCACGAAGAACTCCTTCTCCCACGGCTGGCGGAGCGCGGTGCTGTCGTGAATCGCGACCTTCCACTTCCCCATCACCTCGAACTTGTCGCCCGTGACGATGATGGCTGTGCCTTCGGAGAGCCCGATGCCGAGGAAGTTCGGCCATTTCTTGATCACCGGGCTCAGGTCGTCCCAGCGATTGCGCGTGTTGATGTGTTGATCGATCGCAACGTGCCGCAGGAACTCGAACGCCTTCTGATGGGTCGGCTCCTCCGTCATCATCACGTTCGGGCCTGAGGTGTCGCCGCGCACGAGGTACTCGCCCTGAATCGTCGCACCGGCGGAGCTGCCGCCGATCACGCCGCCGCGCTCGAGCACCTTGTGAAACTCCTTGTAGGTAAGGGTCCCGGCGTAGGAGTCGACGATGTTCCACTGACGGCCGCCGTTGAACCACACGGCCGTCGCCTGCCGGAGATCCTTGACGAACTCTTCGGTGTCGGCGACTTTCGGATCGGCGGTGTGCAGCATCTTCACGTTCTTGAGGCCGCGCTTGAGCCAGCCGCCGATGACTTCTTCCTCTTTGTAGACGCGAAGGTTGCCGCTCTGGTCCTTGTTGCCGCCGGCCGTCGGCACGATGATGAATTTGCCGTTGGCGCCGCCGCCCAGCTCGACGAATTTTTCCATGATGCCCGTGTTGTCGGTATTGCCGCCGCCGACGATCACGAGCGTGCCTTTCGGCGGTCCGTACTCGGCGACGGCAGCCTGACGAGCCGCGCCGGTCGAGTACGCGGTCACGAAGACGAGCGATGCGATCAGAAGGATAGAGAACCGTCTGCGGGTCATGAGGAAGACTCCGTATGTGGCCGAAACGGCGACAGTCTATCGCAACAAGACCTCGGGTTTCGTTTTCGATGCCGGCGCCGGGCCCGAGAGCACAGCGGACCGAAAACGAAACCCGAGGTCTTTGCCAACCCGGCGGGAGTATGCCTGCGGCGCGCCGGTTGCCGCGGGCTGGATCAGTCTCTTGACGGTTCCGGATTCGGAATCTTCAGCAGGATCTGACGGGCGAACGCGCGGATGGCGTCGATCTGATCGGGACGGAACGCGACATCGATGCCGAACACGGTCGCTGTCGGTTTACCGCACCGGGCAATGCGAAGGAACTCGGCCGGAGCGATCCGCACCGTCGCAACGTTCACCTGAGCACCGGGTGTGAGGTCGTCAGAGCCGAGACGCGAGGAGAGATCGATCACCGCGCCGCCGGTGTCACCCCGGGAACCGGTTCGGACGACGCCGGATTGCGGCGGCAACATGAACTTGAGCGTCTTCGTGCGCGCGGCACGGGCATTGCCGCTGACGCCGGCCGACGCATGGATCGACACCTCGCCTGGCGGCTGGCTGGGCGACTGCCCTTTCATCCGCGCAGAGAACGCGATGAGCATCGTCGTCTTCGCGCCGGCCGTCTTCAGCCCCAGGCCGACTTCGGTTTCGTCCGACGCCGGCACGTAGCGGGACCACGTGTCGAGGTCGCCCCACGCGGCGGGGACGTCGTCCGGTCGAGTCTGCTGGATCTCATCGCGCAACGCGCTGACGTCAGGCGACATCAGCAGCACCGTGGCGACGAGTGAAAGCACGAGAGATCTGGCTGACATGCGGTCTGCACGCAGGAAGTGCAATGTTTGAGCCACGTGGCGTGACGACGAGATTTCCGATCGGCGGCGCAGGCTGGGAGGAGTTGGAATCGTGATGCCTTTAAAGAGCAATGCACGGCGCCGCGTCCTTGAACGGTTCAGCGTCTGGTGACAAGCTGACCCGCGAGGCGCATTCATGACCGACTCTCTTCCTATCGCCAGAACTCCTGCCGGCGAAGCGATCGCGCTGCCGCCGGCCGTCGCCAACCGCCACGGTCTCATCACCGGCGCCACTGGAACCGGCAAGACCGTCACGCTGCAGGTGATGGCCGAGCAGTTCTCGCGCATCGGCGTCCCGACGTTCATGGCCGACATCAAGGGCGACCTCGCGGGACTCGCCGCCGCCGGGACGAGCTCCCCGAAGTTCGCCGAACGGCTGAAGCGCATCGGCGCGAAAGAGCCGGCGTTCCGCGCGGCGCCGGTCGTCTTCTGGGATTTCTTCGGCGCGGGCGGCCATCCCGTCCGCGCCACGATTTCCGACATGGGTCCGCTGCTGATCGGCCGGCTGCTCGGTCTGAACGACACGCAGCAGGGCGTCCTCACGATCGTGTTCAAGGTCGCCGACGATGGAGGCCTGCTGCTGCTGGATATGAAAGATCTGCGGGCGATGCTGCAGTTCGTCAGCACCAACGCGAAGCAGATTTCGGATCAGTACGGCCGTGTGTCGGCCGCATCCGTCGGCACAATCCAGCGCGGCCTGCTGGGACTCGAGGAGCAAGGCGCCGATCGCTTCTTCGGCGAGCCGATGCTCGACGTCGACGATCTGCTGCAGACGGGCACGGACGGGCGGGGTGTCGTGAACATCCTGTCGGCTGAAAAGCTGATGACGTCGCCAAAGCTCTACTCGACGTTTCTCTTATGGCTGCTCTCCGAGCTGTTCGAGCACCTGCCGGAAGTCGGCGATCCCGAGAAGCCCAAACTGGCGTTCTTCTTCGAGGAAGCGCACTTGCTCTTCGCGGATGCGCCGCCCGCGCTCCTCGAGAAGATCGAGCAGGTCGTCAGGCTCATCCGATCGAAAGGGGTCGGCGTGTACTTCATCACGCAGAACCCGGACGATGTCCCGGAGACGGTGCTGGCGCAGCTCGGCAACCGCGTCCAGCACGCGCTTCGCGCGTTCACGCCGCGCGAACAGAAAGCGGTGCGAACGGCGGCCGAAACGTTCCGGCCCAATCCCGCCCTCGACACCGCGAAAGTGATCAGCGAGCTCGCCGTCGGCGAAGCGCTGGTCTCGTTCCTCGACGAGCGCGGCAGCCCGACGATGGTCGAGCGCGCGTGGATTCTGCCGCCTGCCTCGCGGATCGGTCCCATCACGCCTGAGGAGCGGCGCGCGATCGTCGACGCGTCGGTCCTCCGCGGACACTACGACCAGACGGTCGATCGCGAGTCGGCGTATGAGAAGTTGAAGACCCGTACCGAGACCAGGCAGCCGGAAAGCGCGCCGGCGACACCCGTTCCAACGCCCGCGGAGGCGCCACGCACGAGATCGGCGCCCGCGCCGCAAGCTCCTGCGGGCGGCAGCATCACCGACATCCTGCTGGGATCGACCGGTCCTCGCGGCGGTCACAAGGAAGGGATTCTCGAATCAGCGGCGCGGAGCGCCGCGCGATCGATGGGATCGGGCGTCGCGCGCGAAATCATGCGGGGCGTGCTCGGATCGATCCTCGGCGGCGGGAGAAGACGATAGTCAGGATTCTTTGGTTCTTTCGACGTCGATGCTGCACTCGGTGAGCAGCGCAGCGAGGGCGCCAACCGCCGCGAGCACAGGCGCGATCACCGCGCCGACGACCCCGATGGTGAGCGGGAACTCGGCGATCAAGTGATCCTTCTGGCGGATTCGCACCCGCCGCACATTGCCCTCGGCAATCAACTGCTTGATCTTCGCGAGCACCTGCTCGCCGGTCGTCTCGATCGTTTCCCAGACAGTCCGTTCAGCCATATTCTCTTCGACGTGGTTGAGGCCACACGGGTTCGATTACCTGGACCCGTACTTCACCAGCTTCAGTGATCCATCCTGTATCAACCCGATGCCGCGCGCGTAGTACTTGTACTCCCGTACGCCAGGCTCGAGCGGCGTCGTCTCGGCAATCTTCACCACGTCCTTGAAGTCACCTGCCGGCGTACTCACGATCTCACTCATGCTGATGATCTCGGCGCGATCCATCGCCACACCCGGCGCGATCTCCTGGTAGTACTTCGCCGCGAGGAGCGGCAGCCCCGGAATCGCGAGTCCGAAGCGCGCGCCGTTCGCGCCCGCCTGCCACGCGCCTTCGTGCCCGACGACCTTCCCGTTCTTGTACATGTCGACGTCCTCCCCGAAATAGAAGACGGCGTTCGTGCGCCGCGACATTGCGAAGAAGTTCCGCGACACCTCCACCGGCTGCCCCTTGCTCGTCTCCCGCTCTTCGACGACGCGCGTGTCGACGTTGTCCACGCGCCGGATGTCGTCGAGGACCGTGATGACGAGCCGGGTGTCCTTGTCCTCGAGCGTCAACGCATAGCCGGGCTCCAGAATGAAGTACGGATTGCGGCCTGTCGTGACGAGCTCACCGGAATCGAGGGCGAACTCCGTTGTCCAGGATCGGTCAACCTGGCGTGTGGCCTGCGCGGCCAATGCCGTGGCGGCGCCGGCAACGAGGAGCAGGGCCGCAAGTCGAATCCGCATTTGTGACCTCTGGGCGGGAGTCGGAGCGAGTGTACACTCAATGGCGCGAGGACCTCGGGTGTCGTTTTCATCCGGTGTTCACTCACGCCCGACCGCAGGATCGAAAACGACACCCGACGTCTAGGAGTCCCATGACAGTGACACGCGCGCGCTTCGTGACGCTCGTGACGGCGATGGCAGTCGCGGCCGTGCTTTCGGCTGCCGCCCAGCAGACGAGCCCCGCGCCTGCCGCGACCGCGGCACTCGGGCAAGCCATTCCACCCGATCCGCAAATCACGATCGGCAGCTTTCCCAACGGACTCAAATACTACGTCCGCACCAACAAGAAGCCCGAAGGCCGGGCCGAGCTCCGGCTCGTCGTCAACGCCGGATCGATCCTGGAAGAGGACGATCAGCAGGGGCTCGCGCATTTCGTCGAGCACATGGCGTTCAACGGCACCCAGCACTTCGCCAAGCAGGAGATCGTCACGTTCATGGAATCAATCGGGATGCGATTCGGGCCGAGCCTGAACGCGTTCACGAGCTTCGACGAGACCGTGTTCATGCTGCAGGTGCCGACCGACAAGCCCGAGATTCTCGAGAAGGCGTTCCTGATTCTCGAGGACTGGGCGCACAACGTGTCGTTCGACGACGCGGAGATCGACAAGGAGCGGAACGTCATCATCGAGGAGTGGCGGCTGGGACGCGGCGCCGGCGCGAGAATCCAGGACAAGCAGTTCCCGGTTCTGCTGAAGGGCGCGCGCTATGCCGACCGGCTGCCCATCGGCAAGCCGGACATCATCAAGACCTTCAAGCACGAGCGTCTCAAGCAGTTCTACGCCGACTGGTACCGGCCGGACCTCATGGCCGTCATCGCCGTCGGCGATTTCCAGAAGCCGGCCGTCGAGGCGCTGATCAAGTCGCACTTCGCGACGCTGCCGGCCGCGCGCGCGCCGAAACCGCGTCCGACGTATCCCGTGCCCGATCAGCCGGGCACGCTGTACACGATCGCGACCGACAAGGAAGCGGGCGACGCCAGCGTCAGCGTCTACGCCAAGATGGCGATGCGCGATCAGACGACCGTCGGCGCCTATCGGCGGCAGATCGTCGAGAGCCTGTTCTCCGGCATGTTGTCGAACCGCTTCGCCGAGATCGCCGAGAAACCGGGCGCGCCGTTCCTCACGGCCTACGCGGGACGGGGATTGTTCGTGAGATCGAAGGAAGCATCGATGCTCAGCGCGTCGGTGAAGGAAGACGGCATCGCGCCAGGACTCGAAGCGCTGTTCACGGAAGCGGAGCGCGTGGCGCGCTTCGGCTTCACCGCGACGGAGCTCGACCGCGAGAAGCGGAACACGCTGCGCAGCTACGAGCAGGCGGTCACGGAAAAGGATACGCAGGCATCGGCTGGCTTCGCCGCTGAGTACGCGCGCAATTTCACGCAGCGCGAGCCGATTCCCGGCATCGCCTACGAGTACGCGCTGCACCAGCGATTCCTGCCGGAGATCACGCTCGCCGAAGTGAACAGCCTCGCGCGCGAGTGGACGCCCGAGGGCAACCGGGTCGTCCTCGTCAGCGCGCCCGAGCGCGAGGGGCTCGTCATGCCGAACGAAGCGACGCTCGCGAAGGTCATGGCGGCGGCGGAGACGAAGACGCTGGAACCGTACGTCGACACGGTGAGCTCGTCGGCGCTGCTCGACACGCCGCCGGCGCCCGGCAAAATCATCCGCACGGCAACCCGCAGCGGCGTCGGCATCACGGAGTGGGAGCTGTCGAACGGGGTGAAGGTCGTGCTCAAGCCGACGACGTTCAAGGAAGACGAGGTGATCTTCCGCGGCTTCAGCCCGGGCGGTACTTCGCTCGCCTCGGACGCCGATTTCATCGCGGCAGACAGCGCCAGTACGGTCGTCGGCGCCGGCGGTCTCGGCAAGTTCAGTCCGCTCGACCTGACGAAGGCGCTGACCGGCAAAGTCGTGAGCGTCGAGCCGTTCATCACCGACCTCGAGGAGGGCGTCGCCGGCGGCGGCTCGCGCCAGGACCTCGAGACGATGTTCCAGCTCATCTATCTCACGTTCACGCAGCCGCGGATCGATCCGGACGTCTTCAAGGTGATGGTGAACCAGACGAAGATCATGCTGGCCAACCGGCAGTCGTCGCCCGAGTACACCTTTCTCGTCACGCGCGACGAGGCGCTGTCACAGAACCACTTCCGCGCGCGGCCGATGACGCCGGATCTCATCGACCAGCTGAACCTGGACAAGTCGCTCGCCTTCTACAAGGACCGCTTCGCGGACGCGAGCGATTTCAGGTTCATCTTCGTCGGGAGCTTCGACGAGGCCACGATCCGGCCGCTGGTCGAGCAGTACCTCGGCGGGTTGCCGTCGACGGGCCGAAAAGAGACCTGGAAGAACGTCGGCATCAACCCGCCGAAGGGCGTCATCGAGAAGCGGGTCGACAAGGGCATCGAGCCGAAGAGCCGCGTCAGCCTCAATTTCACCGGCGACTTTCAGTACGACCAGACGCAGCGCGTGGCGATCCGGGCGATGTCGATGGTGCTCGAGACGCGGCTCCGCGAGATGCTGCGCGAAAACCTCGGCGGAACCTACAGCGTCGGCGTCTCGGCCGATTACTCGAAGCAGCCCGATGCCGAGTACAAGGTGACGATCGACTTCGGCTGCAGTCCGGATCGGACCGAAGGATTGATCAAGGCGGTGTTCCAGGAAATCGAACGGCTGAAAACGGCCGGGCCGACGGACAAACAGGTCGGCGACGCCCGCGAAGCGATGCTCCGTGACTTCGAGACGAACATCAAACGGAACGGCTACTGGTTGAACCAGATCGTCGGCAAGTACGAAAACAGCGAGGAGCCCGAGAGCCTTCTGCTCGTGCCCGAGTTCTACAAGAAACTCACGCCGGCCGCCATCCAGACCGCGGCGCGGACCTACCTCGACACGAAGAACTACGTACAGGTCACACTGTTTCCTTCGAAGTGATCTGTCGGCCTTAGAAGAGCGTCATCTGGGCGCAGCTGGCCCGCGGCGCCGCGGCAGAGCCTGTCGTGGCGGCCGGAAGCATGAGAGCGGCAAGACGCGCGTAGCCGGCGTCGTTCGGGTGGAAGCCGTCTCCTGAGTACATGTTCGCCTGATAGAAGGCGCCGTCGCACATGATGTCGATGACGAGCGCGCCCTGGGAGGTGAGCGTGTTGATCTGTCCCGAGAAGCCGACGGCGATCTGCTGCAGAAATCTTTTCTGCGTGAGCGTATAGCCGCTCGCATACGGCAGTCCGGCCAGGTTCGGGAGGTTGAGGATGACGATGCGCGCAGTGGGCGCGCGGTCCTTGACCCCGGTCATCAGCGATCGCATGTCGCGGCCGAAGTTGTCGATCTGAGTCTGCACGTACCCGGTCGGATTAAGACCACCAAGCCCCGCTTCGAGCGCGGCGCCGATCGTGTTCGCGTCGTTGCCGCCGGCAAAGACCGTGACGAGCGTCGCGTCGCGCTGCACGAACGGGACCTCGCGCTCAAGCATGTTGCCGAAGATCTCCCGGCCGATCGAGTTGCCGAGCGACTGGGTCGCGGGACTCAGCACGGTGCCGGGAATCCCCAGGTTCAGAAGGGTCACCGTATTTGCGCCGGTGCGGAGCTGACGCTCGAGAGTCTGCACGTATCCGGTGCCCTGCGGGCACGGCGTCAGCGGCAGACACGGCACGCTGGCGCCGATGCCGATCGCGTCGCTGGCGCCAATTGCGGTGTAGAGGATGGTGTTCGGATTCGTCGGGGTCGGGTCGGTCGGGCTCTTGGACGAATTGCAGCCGGAGACCACGAGCAGAGCACCAACGACAAAAAAAATGTGTTTCATGAACTTAACAAATCGGACTCTTCGGGATCTCGGTTCTGGCAGGGCCTTTATGTAGTGCGGAAATGGGGCAATGGGGCAATGGGGCAATGCGAAGGCGGTTTTATTGCCTCATTGCCTCATTGCCTCATTGCCCCATTGCCTCATTGCCCCATTGCACGAGTAAATCTCAGTGCGGGACCTGCGCGTAATGCTCGGCGAGCAGATCCGCGCCGAAATCTCCGGCGAAGTCGCGCCAGACGATGTGCTGGTGATTGGCCTGATTCTGCGTGTTGTCGTACTCGATCAGGAACGTCTTCCCCTGAATCCGATAGTAATTGCCGTTGCCCGGACCCTTCACGGTCGAACCCATCCAGGCAAATCGAACATTGCTCCATCCTTCCGCCTTCACCTTCGCCAGCCGCTGTTCCGCGAGCGCCGCGGGCTGCGCAGACGCGTGCTCTTCGATCAGCTTGAGCAGCAGCGCCTGCTGGGCTGGAGACAACGTGCCCGCGACGAGTCCGACCGGATCGAGCGCCGTCGCCTTGCGCGAATTGCTCGTGACGATTTCGGTCGGCGCCTTCTCGGATACGATCGCGGCGCGCCGCTGGTCGTCGGTGAGCGCGGCCAGGAACGCCCGGGCGAGCTCGTCCTCGGCGGCCAGCGCCCGCGTGCCCTTCATCGGGCCGTCCATCACTTCCGCGGGGTTCGCGCCGAAGAACGCGGGCGTCGTGCCGGTGGCCTTGCCGCCCGCGATCGTCCAGTTCTGCGAGCAGTGATGCCCTTCATACCGCCAGCCCCAGGTGTCGGCGTCCGGATCGCCGAAGATGCTGAAGAAGTACAGCTCGGGATCGCGCGTCGCGCTACCGCTCTGCGCGCGCAGAACGTTCTCGAGATTGCGAATCGTCTCGGCCTTCGTGTATCCCGACGCGCTGAGACCGGTCTTGAGCAGCGCCAGCGCGACTTTCCGCTGATCCTCGGTCATCTCCTTCAGCGGCAAACCCTTGCGCGCGATCGGCACGAACTGCCAGTTCATCCGTTCTTCGGCGTCAAAGGGGATGCGAATCTTCGCGCGCTGTTCGTCGTTCAGCGCCGCCATGAGCGCCTTGGCGGCGGTTCGCATCGCAACTTCCGGGCGGCTCGTCTGTGCGGCGATGACGATGAGGCCGCCGAACAGCACGATCGAGGTGAGGGCAGCGAAGCGTTTCTGATCGGGTCTCATGGCCGGACTCCGGGTGGAAAAGCAGAACGCCGTCAGTATACGCGGGCTACGCGCGCTCAGCGATCCTGCGGATCAGGCCGCGGCGCCCCCACTCCATCACGACGTCGTGATTCCAGGCGAACACCTTGCGCGCCAGGGGATCCAGCCGTTTCATCCAGGGCTTCGTCACGGCGACGTGCCAGTCGTACAGCACGCGAGTTCCCGTGCCCGCCGGGTAGAGTCGCCAGCAACCGTGTCCCTCGAGCTCGCCGGCGGCGCGGCCTTCGATGAGCTGATGCGGCTCGACGCGGGTGGTTTCCATCGTGAACGAAAGTCGATACGGAAGGCGGCTGCGGAAGATATAGCGCCGGATGGCGCCCACGCCGCCCGGCCCGCCTGCGCGAACGGGCTCGACGCGCACGACGCCTGGCCACCAGTGCGGCCAGCGTTCCGGATCCATGAGCTCGGCCCACACGCGTTCGGGCGGCGCGGGGATTGTCCACTCGGTGGTGAATTCGTAGCGGCCGGGTTCGGGCATCACGCTCCGGCGGTTACGTCCCGGCCGCCGCCTTCAAACTCGCGCCGATCTCGCGAATCTGCAGGATGTGGCGCATCTCGTGCGTCGCCGTGAAGACGATCCACTGATACATGTCGAGCGGCCCGAACGCGCGATGCGGATGCGTGATCTCGCCGAGCGCAAGCCCATCGGCGGCAACGACCGCCTCGCGGATCGCGGCCTGAGCTTTCGAGAGCGCAGCCATCGCCGCGTCGGCGTCGAGACCGGCGCGCGGCTGCACGGGATCGGCCGCCTCGATCCGCTCGCGCCGATCCAGCACGCGCGCCGAGTCGAGCGTCCAGAGCACCGTCCGCGTCTCGCGCTCCGGCCCAACGCCGGCGGCGCGTCCTTCGGCGACGCGCTTGGTGATCAGCTTCGCGATATTCGTCTCGACGATCGACAGGTGCTCGAGCACCTCGGCGACCGACCACTTGTCCGCCGCCGGCTTGACGTTGCGCTGCTCGCGCGGGATGGCCTCAACGGCGTCGTTCAGATGAACGCCAGCGCTGGTCAGGTACGCGAGCAGTTCCTGGATCCGTGGATGCATGTCCGGTCTCGAAAGCCGTTCTCATTCTCCTATAGCCGGGCCACGCGCTGGAATTCGGCCGAAAGTCGCGCCCGGGCGGCAGCCCCGGCGGGCCGTCGTCCGCATAGAATCGCTGGCACGGGAACGTGGGAGGATCCATGTTGACTTCGATCGCAGGCCGGTCCGTCATCGTCACCGGAGCGAGCAAAGGCATCGGCAAGGGAATCGCCAACGTATTCTGTCGAAATGGCGGCAGGGTCCTCGTTGTCTCGCGTAACCTCGAAGAAGCTGAAGCCTGCGCCGAGGAGTTGCGTTGCAGTGGGGGCACCGCAAGAGGCTATGCGGCCGATGTCACCAGAATTGGTGACATGCAAATGCTGGCGGATGCCGCCGTAGCCGCACACGGCGGGATCGATATTCTATGCGCCAATGCAGGGATCTTTCCGCAAGCCAAGATCGAGGACCTCTCACCGGAAGACTGGGATCACGTGGTGGCAACAAATCTCAAGGGCACGTTCCTCGTCATCAAGGCCTGCTTGCCCCACCTCAAGAACTCAGATCAGGGTCGGGTTGTGCTTACGTCCTCGATCACCGGACCGATTACAGGGTTTCCAGGCTGGAGTCACTACGGCGCGACAAAGGCTGGTCAGCTTGGATTCATGCGGACGGCCTCCATCGAACTGGCCAGCCACGGCATCACTATTAACGCAATACTTCCTGGCAACATTCGGACTGAGAGCTTGATGGCGCTCGGACCAGAGTACGAGCGTTCGATGGCGGCCTCCATCCCGCTCAAAAAGCTGGGGACAGTTGAAGACATCGGCTACGCAGCACTGTTTCTCGCATCCAAGGAGGCCGCGTACATAACCGGGCAAACGATCGTTGTTGATGGAGGCCAGACTCTTCCTGAGAGCCTCGATGCTGTCGCGCGAGCGTAGTGCCACGGAGAGGTCTGATCCTGTCCGAGCCCCGGGGGGCTCGTTGGGCCTTTCACCACGGACTGCTAGATCCGTGGCGGTTTTGTTTTAGAAGGAAATGAGGACGCCTCGAACTCCTTCCAAATCAACACACTGTGCGTCTCCGGGAGAAACAGCAACCCGATGACGAACGTGACGACGGCAACTGCAATCGGATAGTACAGCCCCGCGTAAATGTTCCCGGTCGCGGCGACGATCGACAACCCGATGAGCGGCAGCAGGCCGCCGAAGACGCCGTTGCCGATGTGATACGGCAGCGACAACGCCGTGTACCTGATTTTCGCCGGAAACGCCTCGACGAGATACGCCGCAATCGGACCGTACACCATCGTCACGAAGAGAACCTGCGCGAAGACCAGCGCGACGAGCGTCAGCGCCGCCGGCTGGCTGAGGAGATCGGCGACGCCGCGGAACGGCAGGACGGCCGGCGCCGGCCTCAGCACGCCGTCGACCATCGCCTGCGGCGTGAGCGCGATCGCGCCGGTCACCGGGTTGCGCTGCGAGGTGGCGGTCACGACGTTCGATCCCGCAGCGGCCTGCATCGCGTGATAGATGGGCACGTACAGCGTCGCGGCGAGAAGACATCCGGCGAGCATGATCTTCTTGCGCCCGATCCGATCGGACAGCGCGCCGAATACGACGAAGAACGGCATGCCGAACAGGAGGGCCGTGGCGACGATGACGTTCGCGGATGGGCCACTGACGTTGAGAATCGTCTGCAGATAGAAGAGCGCGTAGAACTGGCCCGTGTACCAGACGACGCCCTGGCCGGCCGTCGCGCCGAAGAGCGAGATCAACACGCGCCGCAGATGCGGCCAGTGCGTGAAGGCGTCCTTGAGCGGCTGAGCGGACGTCGTGCCCGTGCTCTTGAGATGCTGGAAGATCGGCGACTCCTTCATCCGGAGCCGGATGTAGAGCGACACGCCGACGAGCACGATCGAGACGAGGAACGGGATCCGCCAGCCCCACGACGAGAAAGCGTCCCGGCTCATGCGGTTCTGGACGATCAGAATCACCGCGAGCGAGACGAACAGCCCGAGCGTCGCCGTGATCTGAATGAAGCTCGTGTAGAAGCCGCGGCGGTTGTCCGGCACGTGCTCGGCGACGTACACCGCGGCGCCGCCGTATTCACCGCCGAGCGCGAGACCCTGGAGCACGCGAATCAGCAGCAGCGCGATCGGCGCGGCCACCCCGATCGTCGCGTACGTCGGCAGCATCCCGACCAGCGCCGTGGCCGCGCCCATGATGAGGAGCGTGACCAGAAACGCGTTCTTGCGTCCGACCAGATCGCCTATGCGGCCGAAGAACAGCGCGCCGAACGGCCGCACGACGAAGCCGACGGCAAACGTCGAGAGATACGCGATCAGGGCCAGCGCGTCATTGCCCTTCGGATAGAACAGCGGCGAGATGACCGTCGCGAGGCTGCCGAAAATGTAGAAGTCGTACCACTCGACCATCGTCCCGACGGCCGACGCGATGATGATGGGCCAGATTCGATCCGGTCGCCCGCCGCCCGACATCGTCAGGAGCCGACGAAGAGCGAGTCGATCGGATAGAAGCCGTACAGCGCTTCGGCCGCGAGGCAGACGAACCCGAGCGCGACAGTGAGGAAGCGTTCGCCGCGCCAGAATCCGATTGAGAGCAGCACGGCCGCAACCGTGACCAGGATCGGCTTGAGCATGCCGAGCGCGAGCGACGCCAGGCCCTCGAAGGACGGATGGCCTCCGGTCGGCGCGAACGTCATGATGGCGAAAAACACGAGATCCAACGCCATCACGGCCGCCAGCATCCACGCCACACGGGTGACGCGCTGCAGCGGACGCACGGCGAGCGGGAGCAGGACGAACGGCACGACGAAGATGGCGCTGACGAACTCCCCGCCCCAGCCGCCTTGCCGGAGGTGGTATTGCACCGGCATGAAGAGCAGGAGCAGCGCGGCGATGAACCCGGCGACGAGCAGCGCGAGTTGGAGAAGACGGCGTGTCATAGGGACAGCCGTCAGGGGGACGGAGGTCTGATGTGGAAAACTTCAGGGATCAGAAGAACCAAGCCTGAAGTTTCCCACAATCAGACCTCCGTCCCCTCATTTCTCTATCGTCGCCTTCTTGATGTAGTCGAGCTTCGGGAATTCCTTCATCAGGTACGCGTTGCCCTCGGTCTGGAGCTTGCCCTGGTCGGGGCCGCGACCGCGCGGCGCGCCCTCGCCGTACTCGCTGTTGATCTTGTCGACGATGTTCATGCCGGTCGTGACCTGACCGAACGGCGGGAAGCCCTGGTTGTCGAGACTCCCGTTGTCGGCGAAGTTGATGAAGACCTGGGTCGTTCGCGTGCCGGGTCCGGCATGCGCAAACGTGATGTAGCCGCGCTTGTTGCTCTGCTTGACGGGATCGTCCGGAATCCGCGCGCTGCGCCAGGCGGCTGAAATCCCCGGATCGCCGTGGATGCCGAACTGCACCATGAAGCCGGAGATCACGCGGAAGAAGCGCGTGCCGTCGAAGAACCCGCTCTTGACGAGGTTGTAGAAGCGATCGGCGCCCTGCGGCGCCCAATCGCGGTGCACCTCGACCACGAAGGGGCCGACGCTCGTGTCGAAATTCGCCTTGAACGTCGCGGGGGCGGTCTCTTTCAGGGCCGCCGGGTTCTTGAGCGCCGCTGCGCCGCCCTGCGGTGCGGCTGCGGCCAGGGCCGCCGACGCGATCGCCGCGGCAAGAAACGTCACAATCCAAGGACGGCTGCTCATGCTGGATTCCTCCGATGGGAAATATAAGACCTCAGGTTTCCTTTTACCAAAACCGTAAAACGAAACCCGAGGTCGTCATCTCAGTACTTTCATCGTCGTCGTAAACGCGCGGTAACCGGCCTGCGGATCGTACACGATGGCCGGCAGCAGCTTCCCGCGAATTCGATCGGGCCGCTTGCGCGCGTAGTTCATCAGGGACAGGGCCAGTTTCTGCTTCGACGCGCCGGCGGGATCGCCGGTGGGACTTCCCGTGAAGAGGTCGTTCAGCGAAATATTCCAGGGCTCACCCCAGAGCAGCGCGTCGATGACGACGCCCTTGAGAACGTTCTGAGAAAAATTGAAGAAAAGAGACAACGGAGAGTAGGCGTTCGGAGTAGGACGATGCCGCTCGAACGCCGCGACCAGTGACGATCGATGTTCCTGAAACGTACTCCTGAACTCGGCCCGATCCGCTTCGCACGGGGACAGGAACGCCTCCGGATCGCCGACGAGGGGTCCCGTGTCGGCGGACAGTCCATTGAGCAGCGCTTCGACGATGACGTCCCGCCCGGCGCCGCGGCGATCTTCCGCTTCGAGGCGCGCGTACTCGCGCATCAGCGTCGCCAGCGCGAAGCACAGCCACGGGTAGTCGGCGCTGTTGTCGGCGCGCATGTAAGACGCATCACGGCCGTACGTCGCCTCGAAGCCGAACCGCAGATGGCAGCCCATGCTCTGGGCATGCCCGAGCGCCACATTTAGTAGAGACGGCGGCGCGAGCACGCGGACGCGTTCGAGCAGCACGTCGTAGCCGCGCTGGTCGGGTTCGTAGTGGGACGTCGCGACGAGCATCAGCGTCTCGGCATCCGCGACGAATTTCTGGCCGCTGCTCCCCGGCCCCTGGAGTGTGTCCAGGATCCGGTTGAGTCGGGCGAAGTTGTCCTCTGCGCGGCCGTCATCCCAGACGCGCAGCGAGAGCAACGCCAGGAGATAGAAGAAGTAGTAGTCGAGGAGGATCGCGAGAACGGTGCGATCGGAATGACCGGCGTGATTGTCGCCGATGAAATTCAGGACGTCGACGACGATGGTGTCCGGATTGACGTTCTCGGCCTTGCCGTCCCAGTCGTGCAGCACGTGAAAGTGCTCACCGCGCGTGCGTGTGTCGTACGCCCGGACCATCCGATCGAGATGGACGGCGTCACTGCCGGCCTGCAGTACGTTCGAGCGGAGGGAATCGCGGAGACGAACGAGAGATCGCGCGAAGTTGTCCGGCGTGAAAACGCCGTTCAGGATGTCCCGGCGTGTCGACCCCTCGACGGCGCGCTCGACGAGCGCGCAGGCCTGATCGAAAGAGATTTCCGACCTTACGGCTGACACCGCTACGCCCCGAGAATCTTCGCGTAGCACAGCACGTCGCAGACACCGCCGGACCCGAGGTTGGGAAACGCGACGTACTGCCGCAGCGTCCCCTCGCACGTGAAATCGCATTTCTCCAGCACGCGCGCCGACGCCCGATGATCGATGTGACAAATCGCGTACAGCCGTCGAACGTTCAGGTCGCGGGCGAGCGTCACCATCGCGCCGAGCGCCTCGGTCGCGAAGCCGAGTCCCCACGCGTCCCGGGCAAGGACATATCCCGTCGACGCGCGCTGCATGGTCTCAAAGCCGAGACCCGTCCCGCCGAGGAGCCGGCCGTCGTCGCGTGACTCCACCAGGTACGGTCCCGCCGGCCACCGCGCCCAATCGCCGTCGCTGAACATCAGAAAGCCGCGCGTGTCGTCGAGCGTACGATGCACCGGCCAGCCGACGTATTTCGTGACCTCCGGATCACCCGCATACCGCTCGAAGATGGCGCCGGCGTCCGACGAGCGCGGCCGCCGCAGGAGCAGGCGCGGGGTTTCGATGACGTGAGGGCCCTTCAAGATGGCGATCGTACCTGACTGATCAAGCGCTGCGTGCCGACGGTGAGAAACGCCACCAGCGTGACGTAGACGCTGACGTAACACCATTCGGCCGGTCCGGAATGACCGACCGCCTCGATTCCGAACCGGGCTTCGATCCAGGAAAAGAGCGGCATCATGAGGACCGTGGTGATCATGGCGAGCGGCATCGCCAGCACCAGGACGAGCACGAACATTACGAGTCGTCTTACCACCACGATTTAGACTGGGGCGGCGCGCAGGTAAATCTCACGCCGCCGAAATCTCGGGCAGCACGGCGCGGCGGATGACCGCCGTGTCCGCGAGCCGATCACCGAGCCGATCGCGGTGCAGCAGCACCAGCGCCATCTCGATCAGGCACACCACCGCCGCAAGTCTGCCGGCAACCGGCACGCCGAGGAGCAGCAGCACGGCGGCAATCGTCACATTTCTCAGGACGCGGCGCACCATGCTTGACGGTCGCCCGTCCCGATCAGTGACCCGCACGCCAGCGAGCCACTTGCCCGGGCTCGCGCCCGTAATGTCCTTCATCAGCAACCCGACGCCCGCAAGCAGCCGTGCCGCCACCGCGCTCGGATCGAAGGGCGACATCAGAATACTGCCGACGATGGTGATGGCCATCAGCGGTCCGACGTCGACGAATCCGGCGAAGAGTCGCTGACTCGTGTTGGCCGCGAGCGGCGGCATCGTGTTACACCTCACTCCGGATCACGCGGCCAAGCTCGTGGCGGTGACACTGCGCCGCGTCTTCGGCGCAATGGCACATCAGCGTCACGGGCTGCCGGCGTCCCAGCTCCTGGATCAACCGAAGCGTGAATTTCTGCCCGTGATTCTTGATGGACCGGCTTCTCGCGTCAACAGGCCCGTCCATGAACAGCTCGCGGCGATACTCCCGCAGGAACGCCCGCCAGCCGATTCGTCCCGCCTGGACAGCTCGGAGCAGCCGCTCGCTTGGACCAAGCGAGGGCATCCAGACGTCGTACCGGCGCGCAGAAAGCCCGCGGCCGCGAAACCGCGCCGCGAGAATCCGAAGTCCATCGCGACGCCGGTCAATGGGACTCCAGACGGACTTGGTGCGGATCATGACGCGGCCGCTGGCAGCCGCGCGCTCCGGAAAATCTGCGTCCACAGCGCGCGCTGCGCGGCGGTGAGCACGCCCAGCTCTTCGAACAGCTCGCGCGCGAACTCGACGTCGGCGAGCCCGCTGGCCGTGATCAGGCCGCGATCGCGGACGGCCGGCTGGTCCACGTAGTTGGCGGCCTCCATGTAGTCCGGTACCTGCTTTTGAAGATAGGCAAGGCCATTGCTGGTGTGGCGGCGCCCGCGGAGGAGACCGAGCCGCGCGATCGCTACCGTTCCGCCGCAGATCGCCGCGATCGGGACCTGTTGCGCGTCGAGCCCGCGCAGCGCAGCCTCGATCTCCGGTTCGATCGGCTGCTTCTCCCACCGATCGCCTCCGGGCAGCACGAATGCGGCGACGTCGTTCGCATCGACGGCGTCGATGGTCGTCGACGGCACGACGCGCATCCCGCCCATCGACTCGACGGGTGCGGTGGTGAGGCCGACCGATTCGACGCGGTACTTGCCGTGGCGCCGCAGCTCAGCGAGCGCGTGCGCCGGTTCCCAATCCGCGAACCCGTCGACGAGAAGCACGTAGATTGCCTTGTCTGGCACGATCGATTCTCCTGTCGTACGCTGGGGCAGCCGGAGCCGCGATGTCAAGAGGCCCCGCGAGCATCAAAGAAGAAGACCCATGAAGCCGCTGTATTTTGCGAGCCCTGCCGAGTTCCGCCGGTGGCTCGACGATCATCACGCCACAAGAGACGAGCTCGTGGTCGGGTTCCACAAGCGCGCCACCGGCAAGCCGAGCCTCACGTGGCCGGAATCGGTCGACGAGGCGCTCTGCTACGGATGGATCGACGGCATCCGCAGGCGCGTGGACGCCGGCCGCTACACGATCCGCTTCACGCCGCGACGCGCCGGCAGCATCTGGAGCGCGATCAACATCCGCCGCGTCGGCCAACTCTCAAAGCTCGGCCGCATGCAACCGGCCGGTCTCGAGGCTTTCAAGAAGCGCACAGCAAACAGGTCCAGGGTCTACAGCTTCGAGCAGCGCAAGAAACTGAGACTGCCGCTCGGGTACGTCCGGCAATTCAAAAAAAACGCGGACGCGTGGCGATTCTTCAGCAGCCAGCCGCCGTGGTATCAGCGGACGACCACGTGGTTGGTGATTAGCGCCAAGAAGGAGGAGACCCGGCTCCGACGTTTGGCGCTGCTCATCAGGGATTCGGCGTCCGGTCGGAGGATTGGGATTCTGAAGCAAGGGAAGCCGGAAAGCCCGAAAGCTCGAAAGCCGGAAAGCTAAGAGCTTTTGAGTCCCAGCTTTCGAGCTTTCAGGCTTTCAAGCTTTCAGGCTTTTCCTCACACCGGCAGATTGACCACGCCAAGCTGCTGGAGCATTCCGAGCTGATCGAAGACGTTCCACCCTTCGACCAGTTTGCCGTTCTCGACGCGGGCGAACGTCATCCCGGTGAATTGGATGGCGGTTCCGGTCGCCGGAAATCCGAGATCGTTCCCGCGGTGCGTTCCCGAGCCGCTCCAGCGGACCGCCACCTTGTCTCCCTCGGCGATCACATCGTCAACCTGAATCCTCACGTCAGGAAACGCGCTGCGGTACATGGTGTGAAACTGCTTGAAGCCGGCCATGTCCTGCACGTTGTCGCCGAGCCCCTGGACGACGACCCGGGTGGACATCATCTCGTCGATGGCGGCCACGCGCCCCTGGCTCCAGACTTCTTCGAACCACCTTCGCATCAGTGCCTTGTTTTCAGCCGACATAGGTCCTCCTGCGCAGGATCGCGAGCTTCGTGGTGATCGATCTGCTCCTTACTTCCCGGGAAACGCCGCGTAGGACAGAACGGCGGCAATGGCGAGCATGATGGCGCCGGTGATTCTCTTCTTGAGCGTGGACCTCATGGGACCCTCCTCGCGCGAGCGTCAGCGCTTGCGCTTGCCGCGGGCTTTGGGCTTCACGCGTTCGGGAAGCTTCTTTCGTCCGGTTTCACGATTCCACTCTTCGTACGTCTCGTCCGAGATCTTACCGGCGACGAGGAGCTCGGCAAACTTGCGCCGCTGCGCCTTGCTCTTGAATGGCATCGCTTTCCTTCATTGTTGTGAGGCGTCGCGCGGGCGTCAAGAACGAGGCTCGGAGGCGCGGAGACTCGGAGGCGATGAGGCGATGAGGCTATGAGGCCCTGAGCAAGTGAAAGGCTAAGGCCACCAGTAATAGATCGCGCTAAATATTCCGGCAACGACCAACAGGCCTAGTGTGTGATCCAGTACCAACGGACAATCGCGCAAAGAATGGAATGATTGAAGAAGTCATTCGAGGCTTCTGTTGGACGAGCCTGAAGACGGCGACCGGCGGACGCCTCATCGCCTCCTCGCCTCATCGCCTCATCGCCTAGTCTTGATTCGGCGAGCCTGACCGTAGCCTTGGCGAAGGCCGGACTCGCTATCCTCGCGCGGGCCGCGGGCGCTGCCTCCGCGCCTCATGGCCTCATAGCCTCATAGCCTCATCACCTCATCCGCATCACAATAGATCGCGAGGACGCCATGCCGCCTACATTCGCCAACGGCAAGATCTGCTACATCGAGATTCCCGCCACTGACATCGCGCGCTCCGCGGAATTCTACAAAAGCGTGTTCGGCTGGAACGTGAGGACCCGCGGCGACGGCAGCGTCGCGTTCGACGACGGCGCCGGGGAGGTCAGCGGGACGTGGGTGCGATCGCGTCCGCCTGCCGATTTGGGTTTGCTGATCTACATCATGGTCGACAGCGTCGAGAACGCGTGCGACCTCGTCATGGCGCACGGCGGCAGGATCGTGCAGCCGATCGGCGCCGATGCGCCGGAGATTACCGCACGATTCACCGATCCGGCCGGCAACATCCTAGGGCTATATCAACAGCCGAAATCAGGGCGATAAAGCAGGTCCCACAGGTCCTAGGGGTCGCCTAAGCCCTCTCCCCTTCTACCTCTCCTCTGCCTTCTGCCCTCTGCCCTTTGCCCTCAGCGCGCGGTCTTTTTTACGAAACGCGCGCTGCGGTGTTCTTATTCGACAGAGTCACGCGCGTGACCGACGTCGACCGCTTCTACGCGGACCACCGCGAGGGTGTCTTCCGGTATCTCCGGCGCATCGTCGGCGAGCCCGACGCGGCGCGGGATCTCACCCAGGAGGTCTTCCTGCGGGTGTCCCGCGCGGGTCTGCCCGAGGCCACCGACATCGGACGCCGCGCGTGGGTCTTCCGCATCGCGCGCAATCTGGCGCTCAATCACGTCCGGGACGGCCGCCGTCGTCCGGTCGCCGGCGGCTTGCCGGACCGCGCCACGCCCGGCACGCAGGAACTGGGCGTCGCGCTCCGCCACGCGATCGACGCGTTGCCGGCGCTCGAGCGCGATCTGTTTCTTCTGCGCGAGGTGGTCGGGTTGCGCTACGACGAGATGGCTGCCGCGTGCGACGTGTCGATCGAGACGGTGCGCGCGCGGCTGCACCGCGCCCGGGAAGCGCTGCGCGCGGCGCTGGGCGTCTCGCTCGACGTGCGAGCGCAGCGCGGCGTCCGGTGCTCGAGCCCGGGACGTGACTCGGGTACGTAGGGCGGACTGGTTCCCAAGTCCGCCAAGGGTTGGAGGAAACGATGGACAGTTCTTTTGAAGTCCTCGATGCGTTCGTCGACGGTGAAACGGTCGACCCCGGCGCGCTGAAGCAGGCGTTGTCGGAGGCGGCAGGACGTGACTACTTCGTCGACGCGTGGCTGCTTCGCGGACTGGTGCAGGACGAGATCGCGTCGGACACCGCGCCGCCGTCTGCACGTCCGCACGCGCCGATCCGCAGCTGGTTGATTGCGGCAGCCATCGCCGGCGTCTGCCTCGTGGGCGGATACATGGCCGGCGCGCGGGTCACGGGCGTGCTCGTCCCGCGGCCGGGGCCGTCGACGCCGCCCGCGGAAACCGTGACAGCGCCTGCGTCGCAGTCGTTCCCCGTTCCGCCGGCGACGCGCGTGATTCGGCTCGAAATGGATCCCAACTGGAAAGAAAGCGCGGGAGGCCGCTGAGATGATCCACTCCTTCTTTATTGGCTTGCTGCTCGCGCAACAGCCCGGGCCCGGCGTACCGCAGCAAAATCCAACGGCGCCGCCGGCGATCGTCGTCAGCGCAGTCGCGTATCAACCCGACGGCGGATTGAATACGAGCGTCACGGCCGTCGCGATGGGCGCCCCAACCGTCGTCCACGTCTACGGTCGCAAGTCGGTCTGCGAGACCGCGGTCTCGGGCGGTCCCGAACCGCCGGACGCAGGGTTCGGCTGGCGGCTCACGTCGCAGACGCTCAGCACATCGGACTCGGTCGTCACCGTGAGCATCGACTGGCGCCGAATGTGGGATCGAGGGCGGAAGATCAACAACGGTCCGTCGGGCACGGTGCAGCTCAAGCTTCATCCCGGCGATCGAATTCCGCTCGATCACATCCAGAATCCGGCCGCGAGCGCTGTCTGCCGCGCGGTCGGCATGGGGCTCGAGATTGGGCTCGCGCGCACAGCGCCGCCGGCACCGCCCGTCAACAGTGCGCTGCTTCCGCTCGGCGCCACAGCCGGCGGCGCGTCGAAACTCGACGCCGATCTCTGGCTGGTGGAGACGACGCCGTCGGGAGTCGAGCGAACCAATCACCAGAAAGTCCGCCTCGACATCGACGGCGGGACGTTCAGCTTCGCGCCGGTCAACGTGTCCGGCGAGCGCGGCGCGGTAGGAGTCGAGATTCTCGGATCGTTCCGCCGGTACCGCGCACCCGTCGGCGGCGAATATCTGTTTCTGTCGCTGGTGCGCTCAATCAACGGTGAGCTGCTGCCTCAAGGTGGAATGCGCAGCGGGACGGCCACCGTCTTCGCGTTGCCCGGACCCGCGGAAGTGATCTCTCTGGAAATTCCCTCGCCCGATGCCGCGCCTGCAGCCGGAGGAGGATTTCGAAGCGGCGGACCTCGTGTGGGTGGCCCTGGACAGCGAAGCGGCGGCGATCCGAACGCGCCTCGCCTGCCGCCGCCTGCGATCGATCCGAACTTGATAGCAAATCGCGGCACCGGCGGGATCCAGGGCGGACCGCGCAGCCGCGGCACCGGTGGCGGAGGCGGAGGGCCGATGCCTCCACCGCCGGCCGCCGGGCCCGCAGCGGAGATTCTCAAAGGCTATGTATTTTCGCTGCGGCTGAAGGTGACGCCTGTTCCTGGAATGTGAAGAAGAGGCGCGAAGGCCCGGAGGCTGGAAGGCACGGAGACGCGGAGCAAAGGCATTGGCTCCGAGGCTCCAAGCCTCCGCGCCTCCGCGCCTCCGAGCCTCCGAGCCTGTTTTTATCCCCTCTTGAAATACGTCTTGCGCGTCATGAGCTCGCCATCGGGTCCAGGCAGACTCGTTTCGCGGACGAGCGACTCGCCTTCGATGTACCACGTCGCCGTCGTGACGGTCGGTCCGTTCGGTCCCTGACCGGTCGTTTCGATGACTATGCGATCGCCTTTCCAGGACGCTTTGGCGGTGACCTGACCGTTTGGCGTGTCGGAGGTCGAGGGTGTTCCGTCCAGGCGGTACGTCGTCACGTTCGCGCCGTTGGTCACGCTGAAGGTGTTGCCATCGAGCGCGAGGGTCATCGGACCACCCGGTCCTCCGCTTCGCATGCCGCCGCCTCCACCACCGCCGCCACGAGCGACCGCTCCGCCCTGCGGGATTGGCGCGGTCGTGCCGCCTCCGCCCCCGCCACCGCTCCGCATGCCGCCGCCGCCGCCGGCCCCACCGCGCCCGCCGGCGGGGTTTGCGGCCATCGTGCGCTCGATATCCAGCGTCCACGAACCCGCGAAATTGCGCCCTTGCGCCGGCAGGTTTGCGCCCGCCACCGCCAGACCGAACACCACAATCGGGACTATTCGCTTCATGTCAGTCGTGCCTCCCTGGGGATAAAGACACGCCGCGCATGCATTCGTGGGCGCGGCGGGTGCTGAGGCTATGAGGCCATGAGGCGCTGAGGCCCGGAGGCCTTGAGACGGTGGCTTCTCCTCATCGCCTCATCGCCTCATCGCCTGGACGGGAATGTCGCAAACCCGGGCATACTCTCAGGAACCGAGATCCCCATGCCCATCCGAATACTGGTCCTTCTCATTCTTCTCTTCATCCAGCAACTGCCCGTGCCGTTTGCGACGCCGTGGTTTCGCAAATCGACGCGCGTGGTGCCGATGCCGGACGGTCATCAGTTGACGGTCCCTGCGGGGTTTCGCGTCACGCTCTTCGCCGACAAACTTCAGTTCGCGCGGTTCATGGCGCTTGCGCCGAACGGCGACGTGTTTCTCGCCGAGCCGGTCACGAGAGCGGGAAAGATCACGATTCTCCGCGACGCTGACGGCGACGGTGTGGCCGAGTTGCGCGAGACGTTTGCGGCCGGCCTGAACCGGCCCTTCGGCTTGGCGTTCTGGAAGAACTACCTATACGTCGGCAACAACGATTCGGTCGTGAGGTTTGCGTACGAGCGAGGCCAGACGAAGGCGCCGGGAGAACCGGAGCGGATCACCGAGCTTCCGGCCAGCGACGCGGCGCTCGATCAGGACACCGCCACGCGGCTGAACATTCCGCTCAATCAGACGCGCGGGTACAACCACTGGACGAGGAACGTCATCTTCAACCCGGACGGGACGAAGATGTACGTCACCATTGGATCCGCGACGAACGCGACGCCGGAGGAGCCGTCGAACGGCGTCAGCCGCGCCGCGATTCACGAATACAACCCGGACGGCAGCGGGCATCGCGAGTTCGCGGGCGGACTTCGTAACCCGGTCGGTCTCGCGTTCTTTCCGGGTACGAGCACGCTCTGGACGGCGGTCAACGAGCGCGATCATCTCGGCGACGATCTCGTGCCGGACTTCATCACGTCCGTTCGCGCGGGCGGATTCTACGGATGGCCGTACTCGTACATCGGCAAGCACCTCGATCCGACGGTCAATCCGCAGCGCCCCGATCTCGTCGCGACCGCCATCGCGCCGGACGTGCTCCTGCCCTCGCACGCGGCCGCGCTCGGACTCCTCTTTTATACGGGGTCGCAGTTCCCCGCCGACTATCGCAACAGCGCATTCATCGCGCTGCACGGATCGATCAACCGGTCGAAGCTCGCGGGCTACAGCGTCGTTCGCGTGCCGTTCCGGAACGGCGCTCCCGCCGGTCCACCCCAGGATTTCCTGACCGGCTTCATCGCGCGCGACGACGACGAGAAACAGGCATGGGGCCGGCCGGTCGGCTTACTCCAGCTTCCCGACGGTTCGCTGCTCGTCTCCGATGATGGCGGGAACCGGATCTGGCGCGTGAGTTATGAGCGCCAGCGCGATTAACTTCGACGTTCGAACTTCGAAGTTCGAGGTTTGAAGTTAGACGTCGAGCTCCTCCGCCTCCTCCGCTCTTTCCATGATGAACTTGAAACGCGCGGACGGATCCTTGCCCATCAGCTCGTTGATCACGCGGTCGGTCACGATCTGATCCGCGATCTCGACGCGCAGCAGCCGGCGCGTGCGCGGATTCAAAGTCGTTTCCCACAGCACCTTGGGCATCATCTCGCCCAGTCCCTTGAAGCGGGTGATCTCCGGTTTGCCGCGGCCGCCGATTTTCTTGACGATGTCGTCCTTGTGCTTGTCGTCGAGCGCCCAGTGCGTCTCCTTGCCGACGTCGATCCGGTAGAGCGGCGGCTGGGCGAGGAAGATCTTGCCTTCGCGCATGAGCTGCGGGATGTGGCGATAAATAAATGTCAGCAGCAGCGTCGCGATGTGATGGCCGTCCGAGTCCGCGTCGGCGAGGATGATGACGCGCCCGTACCGCAGCCGCGCGAGATCGAAGCCCTTGCCGATGCCGCACCCGAGCGCGGTGACGAGATCGGCAAGCTCCTTGTTCTCGAGCACTTTCGCGATCGACGCGCTCTCGGCATTCAGGACCTTGCCGCGGAGCGGCAGAATCGCCTGCCGGGCGCGGTCGCGTCCCTGCTTCGCGGATCCGCCTGCCGAGTCCCCCTCGACGATGAAGATCTCGCTCTCCTCGCGGCCGGGCGACGTGCAGTCGCTCAGTTTCCCTGGCAGCGTCAGACGTGATGAGGTCGCGCTCTTGCGTGTGACCTCCGCCTGTGCCGCGCGGCTGGCCTCGCGCGCGCGGGCCGCCAGGATGATTCGCGCGACGATCGCCTCGGCCGTCGTTTTGGTGTGATTGAGCCAGTGCTCCAGCGCCGGGCGCACCAGGGAATCGACGATCGCGGTGACTTCCGGATTGTTGAGGCGATCCTTCGTCTGACCCTGGAACTGCGGCTCTTTGAGAAACACGCTGAGGACGCCGTGCATCCCTTCGCGGATGTCCTCGGCCGTGAGCGTGACCCCTTTCGGTGAGAGGTTGTGCGTCTCGATGAAGTTGCGGATCGCCTTCCCGAGTCCGGCTCGAAGCCCGTTCTCGTGCGTCCCGCCGGATCCGGTGGGAATGCCGTTGACGTAGCTCCGCAGATGCTCGTCCGTCGACTCGGTCCACTGCATGACGAGATCGAGCTTGAGCCCGGTCTCGTCGTGCTCGCGCGCGACAGCGAACGGCGCGTCGTGCACCGGCTTCGCCTTGCGTTCCGTCAGGATCCGGCGGAGGTACTCGCCGATCCCCTCATCGTGCTGAAACACCTCGCGCTTCGGTTCGCCTGACTCGGCTGCTTCGTTCTCGAAGACGACCTTGAGGCCGCGGTGCAGGTAGCTCGCGACTTCGAGGCGCTCGCGAATGATCGATGCGTCGAACTGCGTCTTGGGAAAAATCGTCGGGTCCGGCCGGAAGAAGATCGTGGTGCCCGTCCCGCGCGCCGGCCCGAGCTTCTTGACGCCGCCGATCGGATCGCCCTGCCGGTATTTCTGCTCCCACGTCGAGCCATCGCGGCGCACCGTCGCCACCAGCTCGCGCGAGAGCGCGTTCACGACCGAGGCGCCGACGCCGTGCAGCCCGCCGGCCGTCTTGTAGTTCTGCCCCTCGAACTTGCCGCCCGCGTGGAGCTTCGTGAAGATGACTTCGAGCGCGCTCGTCTTCGTCTTCGGATGCTTGTCGACCGGAATCCCGCGCCCGTCGTCCTGAACCGTCACCGACGACCCGTCCTTGTGCAGCGCGAGAATGATGTTCGACGCATAGCCGTTCATCGCCTCGTCGACGGAGTTGTCGAGGATTTCCCAGACCAGATGATGAAGGCCCGGCGATCCCACGCCGCCGATGTACATGCCGGGGCGGCGGCGAACGGGCTCGAGGCCTTCAAGGACCGTGATGTCTTTTGCCGAGTATGAGGACATTTGCCGAGTGGCAGGATAGTACAGGTTCCGGAGTTCCGGGGTTCCGAGGTTCCGAAGTTCTCAAGAGCCGGGTTCCGGAGTTCTCAAGAACCTCGGAACTTCGGAACTCCGGAACCCCGGAACCCCGGAACCCCGGAACCGACATAGCTCTTGATCAGGTGCCGAGATACCTCAACGCGAGCAGCGTCAGATCATCTTCAGGCGGCGCGCCCGCAACGAACGTTTCGACGTCCCCGCTGATCGAGCTGATCATGTCGGGCGCCGATTTTCCGGCGTTCACTTCCACGGCGTGCGTGAGCCGCTCGAAGCCGAACAGATCGCCGTCGAGATTCCTCGCGTCCGTCGCACCGTCCGTGTGCAGCACGAGGGTTTCGCCCGGCGACAGCGTGAACCGGCCGCTCCGGTACGGCGTCTCCGCGACGACGCCGAGCGCCATGCATTTGGGAATCTCCGGTGTGAACGGCTTGCGGCCCTTGGAGACGACGAGCGCCGGATTGTGACCGGCGTCGGCGAGCGCCACCTCGCCCGATGAGACCGAGAGCTGGCCGACGATCGCCGTGACGAAGATGAACTGATCGTTGTCGCGGCAGAGCTCGCGGTTCATCCGCGCGAGCACGTCCGCGGGACCGATGTCCGGCAGAACGCTGGCGCGGAACAGGGTCTTCGCGACCGCCATGTACAGCGCCGCGGCGACCCCTTTTCCCGAGACGTCCGCCACGATGAACCACAGCCGGTCGTCGTCCAGCACGAAGTCGTAGAGATCGCCGCCCACCGACCGCGCCGGCGTCACGCTCGCCGCCAGATCGACTTCCGCTCGGGAGAGCTGCTGGTGCGGCAGCATCGACATCTGCATGTCGTGCGCCAGCGAGAGCTCGCGCTCGAGGACCTTTCGCGCGGCCGCCTCTTCCGCCAGCGCGACATTGCGGACGCGCAGCGCCGCCGCCGACGCCAGCGAGACGAGCATGTCGAGATCCAGGTCGGAGAATTGGCGGACGCTGACGCTCGACAGGAGCGCGATCATGCCGATCGAGCCTTCCGCGTCCGAGAGGGGCGCCGCGACCACGCTGCGGACGCCCGACATCATCAGCGACTGCGATCCGGCAAAGCGGTCGTCGACCGCCGCGTCGAGCACGAGCGCCGGCCGCCCCTTTCCAGCCACTTCGTCGACGATGCTCCGCGAGACCAGGACGTCGCCGGTCCGGCCCGGCAGCCGCCGCGTCGCGGCCAGCTTGAAGTGACCGGTCGGGTCCTTGAGCAGGATGACACCCTCTTCGGGATGCAGCACATCGAAGCAGCGCTCGAGGATCAGATCGAGCAGTGCGCTGAGCGAGATCGCCGTCGCGAGCGCCTTGTGCACTTCGTTCAGCGTGCGCAGCCGCGCGGCCTGGCGATTGAGCGCGCCAGGATCGGTCGTGTCGCTCTCATCGGGAGCGAAGCGGACGATGGTCGCGCCGATCCGAAGGCGATCGCCGTGATCCAGCATTGTCGGCGTCAGCAGCGGGCGATCGTTCAGCGTCGTGCCGTTGGTCGCGCCGAGATCTTCGGCCCACCAGCGGCCGTCGCGCTGAAAGAGACGGGCGTGGTGGCGCGAGACGCTCGAGTCGGGGACGACGAGCCCGGCGGTCGTCGCCCGGCCGATGACCACCTCCGGCGTGTTGAGCAGCCAGTCGAACGGCGGCGCGTTCGGCGGCTCGACGCGAACGCGCTCGCTCACCGGCCCGCTACCGCGCGCACTGCGCCGTCGCGTGAGCCCTCGACGGCAAACAGCGGCAGAAATCCCGCCAGCTCGAAGACCTGCCTGACGGTATCGTCGAGCGAGCAGAGCGCCAGCGCGCCGCGGGCGTCACGCACGCGTTTGGCGAGCGTCAGCATCACGCGAAGCCCGGCGCTGCTGATGTAGTCCACGTTGGCAAAGTCGATCACAATCCGCGGCTGGCCGGTTTTCGGCAATCCCAACAGATGCGCGTCGAACGCCGCCGAGGTCGTGCTGTCAATCCTGCCCTGGGGAGCCACGACGATCACTTCGTCGTGCCGTTCTTGTGAAATATGCATGATCACACACGCCACGTCATGATGAGTCGATTCCGATCGTCCCGCCGTTCGTACTCCATTGCGTCGGTCAGCGCGCGCACGAGGGCGATCCCGAGCCCGCCGGGCTGGCGCGCCTCGAGCGGCGACGTCGTGTCCGGCGGCGGCGCCAGCAACGGATTGAACGGTCTGGCATCGTCCGCCACTTCCGCCGTGAGCACGTCGCCCTCGCGCGACAGGGTTACTTCGATGAGACCCGGGCGCTCGGCCAGTCCGTGCCGCACGACATTAGAAAGGATCTCGTCGAGCGCGGTGAGCAGCCGGCGCCGGGCTGCGTCGGACAAACGCTCGCGGTCGCTCCATGCCTGGAGGGCATCGACGGCTTTCTGGATCCCGGCCTGGGTGCCTTCCACAGCCAGCGTCTGGCTCATACGCAGCGCCGCGCCCATTCTGACCGATTTTCGGAGATGGGGCGAATACCCGGCGAATCCCCCGGCTGTGTTATAAGTCCGGACCGCACCAACTTTTGGCTGACTCCCCTTGTATTCAATGGCAGGACCGAACGACGACGGCGTCTGGGTAGCGCGTTGTTTAGGCGGTGACGCGGCAGCGTTCGAGACCCTGGTCCGGCGATACCAGCGCGTGCTCTTTACAGTGGCCGTCCGGCTGACGGGAAACACCGAAGACGCGCAGGACGTGACCCAGAACACCTTTATTCGAGCCTACGAACGGCTCGAAACTTACGACCCGGCACGACGGTTTTTCAGTTGGATTTACAGGATCGCGGTGAACGAAAGTCTCAATTTTCTCCGCGCCCGGCGGCCGCACGACGAGCTGCATGACACGCTGGAAGCGAACGCAGCCGACGATCCGGTCGAACGGGAAGAAAAGGGTGAACGCGTGCAGGCTGCGCTCATGGAACTGACGAAAGAGTACCGCGAGGTCATCCTGCTGCGCTATTTCGGCGAGTTGTCGTACGAGGAGATCGGCGAAACGATTGGGATTCCGGAGAAGACCGTGAAGTCGCGGCTGTTTTCCGCACGGCAGCGGCTGGCAGAAATCCTGTCGGCAAAGAGGAGCGTGGTGTCGTGAGCGAACATGAACTCGACGCGTTGGACCGGACCCTTCAAGAGGTCGAGCGCCCGGAACCCCCCGCCGGGCTGACCGAGACCGTCATGAGAGAGGTGACCGAGATCGAAGCGGGCCTGTCCAGATGGCGCCGGTGGCGCCGGGCGGCCCATTCGCGTCGGATCACCAACTTCCTGTCCCAGGAAGGTGTAGTTTGGTTTCGAACGAAAGAAGGGCGGCAGGCGGCTGTCCATGGAGGCGCCATCGTGAGAACCAAGATCTTGTGGGGAGTGACCGGAGTGGCCGCAATGGCCCTGGTCTCCATTTTTGTCTTCGGATACCCACCGATTGGCAACTCGGGTACGGAAGGCAGCATCGGCGCTGCGCAGCGGTATCAGGGCGCCACGCTCAGCATGAAGGACGTGAAGGTCCCGGATTCCGAGGTCCAGCAGTTCATTCAGAGCGACACGTTCGACCGCCTGCTCAAGGACAGCACGGCGCGCAACGCGTTGATGGCGATGTTCAAGGACGACGCGCTCGCTGAGGCCCTCTCGAACCCGGCGTTCGTCGCGTTGGTCGCGCAGCCGGGGATCGCGGAGAAGCTGGCGGATCCAGCCATTCAGGCGCTGTTCGCTAACAGTCAAGCGCGCGAACTCCTGGCCAAACCGAACGTGGCCGCGCTCCTCGGCGAGCCAGCCGTGGCGCAGGCGCTGAGTGAGCAGAATGTCGCCGCGCTCCTCGGAAAGTCGTCGACGCAGGAGGCGCTTCTGGCGCCGGCATCGCAGCAAGCGTTCCACAACGGGAACCTGGAGCAAGCGTTGGCCGTGCCGGCGCTGTCTGGTCTCGTGTCCAATCCTTTGTTCAAATCAATGATTGAGGACAAAGCGATGATGGAGGCGTTGGCGGAGCCCGCGTTCGTCGCGCTGTTTGCGAACTCGGCAGTGCAGCACGCACTTGGACAGCCCGCGATCGTTGCGTTCATGAAGGACCCGTTGATGGCGAATATCATGGGCAACTCTCAGGTGAGCCTGGCGCTCGGCACGCCGGCTATCGCGGCGGCGCTGAACCAGCCAGCTGTGAAAGCCGGGCTTGCCAATCATTCGTTGATGAGCGCCCTCGAGGCGCCGGCGATGAGGATGGCGCTCGGCACGCCTGCGGATCGCGCCGCCATCTCGGCGGGGTTGGTACAGAAGTAGCACAAGTTAGGTACGTAGGCCGGATTGGGTTCCAATCCGGCCACCACTCGGGCGGACTGAACTTCAGTCCGCCCTACGTACGTACGGCCCCCGACCCGGTCGGATAAGATCCCCCTGCGAATGTCCCCCTGGTTCTACCGCGCGACCCCGGTCGCGCTGGTGCTCGCGCTCGTTTGCCCCCGAATCGCCGCCGCCCAACTGGCCAAGGTCGAGACCCAGGACCTCCGCATCGTCTACGTCAATCCAACCGAGTCGTTCCTGGTCCCGTTTGCGACGCAGACGTTCGAGAACTCCTACAAATTTCACCGGCGCCTCTTCGATTTTCAGCCGAAGGAACGGCCGACGGTGCTCCTCGTCGATTTCATGGACTACGGCAACGCGTCGGCCGGGTCCGTGCCGCACAACAACGTCCAGGTCCAGATCGCGCCGCTGAGCTTCGTGTTCGAGACGCTGTCGGCGCACGAGCGGCTGACCATGCTCGCCAACCACGAGCTCGTGCACATCGCCACGATGGACAAGGGGACGGGCGCGGATCTGTTCTTCCGGAAGCTCTTCGCGGGGAAGGTCAACCCGATCGCGGAGCAGCCCGAGTCGGTCCTGTACTTCTATCTCACGTCGCCGCGGGTCGCCGTACCGCGCTGGTACCTCGAAGGGATCGCCGTCTTCGTCGAGACCTGGATGGGCGGCGGCATCGGCCGCGCGCAGAGCGGCTACGACGAAATGGTCTTTCGCGCGATGGTCCGCGACAACTCGCGCTTCTACGATCCGCTCGGGCTCGTGTCGGAAGGCACGAAGATCGACTTTCAGGTCGAAGCGAACTCGTACCTGTACGGCACGCGATTCATGACATACCTCGCGTACCAGTACTCGCCCGACAAGCTGATCGAATGGGTGTCGCGGCGGCCCGGGAGCCGCGCGTACTACTCGGCGCAGTTCCGGCAGGTGTTCGGCAAGAGCCTCGAACAGGCGTGGGCGGACTGGATCGCCTTCGAACGCGAGTTCCAGCGGCAGAACCTCGAGGCCGTCCGCAAATATCCCATCACGAAGTCCACCGATCTGTCTCCGCGCGCGCTGGGATCGATCTCGCGCTCGTACTATGACCCGGAATCCGGCACGCTGTACGCGGCGCTGAATTACCCGGGTCAGGTCGCCCACGTCGGCGCGATCTCGTCGAAGACCGGCGCCGTCGACCATCTGGTCGACATCAAGGGGCCGAAGATCTATCAGGTCGCGTCGCTCGCCGCGGACATTCCGGGCCGGGCGCTGTACTACACGACCGACAACGGCGCGTACCGGGATCTCGTCAAGTTCGACCTGACGACACGCAAGAAGCACGAGCTGCAGAAGGACGTGCGCATCGGCGATCTGGCGATGAACCGCGCCGACCGTTCGCTGTGGGGCATCCGCCACCTGCTCGGCATCGCCTCGATCGTCCGCATGACGCCGCCGTACACGGACTGGACGCGGGTCGTCTCGCTGCCCTACGGCACGGTCGCGTACGACCTCGACATCTCGCCCGACGGGACGATGCTCGCCGCGTCGTTCGGCGAAGTGAGCGGCACGCAGAGCGTGCGCGTGCTCCGGACGGAATCAGTGCTGAAAGGCGACCTGACGCCGATCGCCGAATTCGATTTCGGCGGCTTTACCGTGCCGAACAACTTCGTGTTCTCGCCCGACGGCCGGTACCTCTACGGCAGTTCCTACTTCACCGGCGTCTCCAACATCTTCCGCTACGAGATCGCCACCAAGGAGCTCGAGGCGGTGACGAACGCCGAGACCGGCTTCTTCCGCCCCATCCCGCTCGGCGGCGACGAGCTCATCGCGTTCCGCTATACCGGTGAGGGATTCATCCCCGTCCGAATGACTGTTCAGCCGCTGAAGGATGCCGGCTCGATCACCTTTCTCGGGGAGCGGACGATTGCAAAGCACCCGGAGCTGAAGTCCTGGCAGGTCGGATCGCCCCAGTCGGTCGACTACGACACGCTGCCCAAGACCCAGGGGACGTATCACCTTGGCGGCGGCTTGAAGCTCGAGTCGCTCTATCCGATTGTCCAGGGATACAAGGACGCGGAGGGGATCGGCGTCCGCGCGGATTTCTCGGATCCATTGCGGCTCAACCACGCGAATCTCTCCTTCGCGTTCTCGCCGGACGAATCGCTCCCGACCCAGGAAAAATTCCACGCGGCCGCTGAGTACCACCGGTACGACTGGGAAGCGCGGGGCGTCTGGAACTACGCGGATTTCTACGACCTCTTCGGGCCCACGAAGACGAGCCGCAAAGGCTACACGGTGAGCCTCGCGCACACGAGGACGCTGATCTTCGACGAGCCCAAGCGGTTGAACCTGCGGTTCGAAGCCGAGGCGGCCGGCGAGCTCGACCGGCTCCCGCAATACCAGAACATCCCGGTCGCGGTGGATCACATGATCTCGCTGAACGCGGACTTGTCGTACACCTTCGTCCGCTCGTCGCTCGGCCATGTCGACGACGAGAAAGGGCTGACGGCCACGCTGGTCATGGAGAACGACCGGGTCAACGGGGAGTTCTTCACGCGTGTTCACGGCACCTGGGACGCCGGCGTGGCGTTGCCCATCTCGCACTCATCGATCTGGTTTCGATCAGCGGCCGGCTTCTCGCCGCAGAGCGCCGACGAACCGTTCGCCAATTTCTTTTTCGGCGGCTTCGGCAACAACTACGTGGACCACCAGAACGAGAAGCGATATCGCGAGTACTACAGCTTTCCGGGCACGGAGCTGAACGCCATCGGCGGGCGGAACTTCGTCCGTTCGCTGGTGGAGTGGAACCTGCCGCCGGTCCGCTTCAGCCACGCCGGCACGCCGGGCGCGTATATGAGCTGGATTCGGCCGGCGGTGTTCGTCGGCGGCCTCGTGACCAACCTGGATCAGGATCTTGCGCAGCGGAAGCTGCTCACGGCGGGCGGCCAGCTCGATTTCAGGTTCACGATCCTGTCCGCGCTGGACCTGACCCTCTCAGCCGGCGGGGCCGTCGCGGTGGAATCCGGCCAGCCGACACGCCGCGAAGCGATGATCTCGCTGAGGGTGCTGCGATAGATCGATGCCAGCGCTCTTCGTCCCCATCGCTTTCCTTCCGGTCCTGACGTTCCTCGTCCTCCTGATTCTTTTCGACAGCTTCAAGCTCGTGCCGACGTCGATGTTCGTCCGCGCGCTGGCCGCCGGCGCGCTGGCCGCCGTCACGGCGCAGCTCTTCCATCGCGTCTTGTTCCTCACTGTCGGGCTGGAAACGCGCACGCTCACCCACTACGTCGCGCCCGTCACCGAAGAGACGCTGAAGATGCTCTTCGTCCTCTGGGCGCTGTACCGCAAGAAGATTGGCTTTCTCGTCGACGCGGCGATTATCGGCTTCGCCATCGGCACTGGGTTCGCGGTGGTCGAGAACATCGACTATCTGCAGCGCCTGACGGATTCACGCATCTGGATCTGGATCGTCCGCGGCTTCGGGACCGCCATTCTGCACGCGCTGACGACCGCCACCGTCGCGATCGGCACGAAGGCGATCCTCGACCGGCGGCCGAATCATCCGTGGCTCGCCGTCGTGCCGCCCTGGCTCGTCGCCGTGCTGCTCCACTCGGCCTTCAACCATGCGCTCGTGTCGCCGGTGCTCGCCGCGGCCATCCTGATGCTCGTGCTCCCGCTCGTCGTCCTGGTCGTCTTCACGTTGAGCGAGCGGCAGACACGGGAATGGATCGGCGCGGGCCTGGATCTCGACGTCGAGCTGCTGCAGCTCGTGAAGTCGAGTCACTTCGGCGGCACGCGCCTCGGCCGGTATCTCGCCGAGCTTCGTTCCCGTTTTCCGGGTCCCGTCGTCGCCGACATGTTCTGCCTGCTGCAGCTCGACCTCGAGCTGGCCATCCGAGCAAAGGGGATGCTGATGGCGCGCGAGGCGGGACTGAGTGTTCCGATGGACGATGCCCTGAGGGCGCGGCTGGCCGAGCGCGAGTACCTCGAAAAGGCGATCGGCCGGACCGGGCTGATCGCGCTCCGTCCGCTTCAGGTCACCAGCGATTTCGATCACTGGCACCGGCACCTGCTGGAGCACCAGGCGCGCGCCCGGCCCCAGATCCTTCCAAACAGGCCGAAAAAACCCACCATCTAACGGGTAGGGTGCCCGTTCCAGGCAGCCTTGGGCGGGCTACTAGATCTCAGTACCTCTTGACCCTTTGGTGGGATCCGGCGCATAGTGCGCGGTACCGAACAAGGAAGACGCGGGCGGACGCTGGAGTTGTCCTCCACCACCGGTTTCCGCAATCTCAGCGCTGTCCTGAAGTCGTTCGTCACAGTTCAGGTCGGCCGTTGGACCCGCGACCGGAGGAAACGTTAAGGCGAGGGGGATGGGATGCGTTACAAGAGTCTGACGATCGTGTCGGCCGTGCTCCTGTTATCGCTCGTGAGCACGTGGGCGGCTGCACAAACCGCCACTTCATCTATTACGGGAGTCATCGTCGATTCCGGCGGCGGCTTCGTTCCAGGAGCGACCGTCACGGTCAAGAGCGACAGCACGGGGGCGGAGTCAACAGCCGTCACCCAGTCGAACGGGGCATTCACGGTGCCGTCGTTGAACGTCGGCATCTACACGGTGACCGTTTCGCTGCAGGGATTCAAGACCGCGATTCTGAAAGACGTCACGGTCACGGCCGGCATACCCGCCACGGTTCGAGCCACGCTCGAAATCGGCGGCGTGTCTGAAACCGTCGTGGTGGAGGGCGCCACGGAAGTCATCCAGACACAGTCGGCAGCCTCGTCGACCACGATCAACACGCGATCGATCACCAGCCTACCGGTCGGGTCGCGCAGCGCGCTCGACTTCACGCAGTTCCTGCCCGGCGTGCAGACATCGAGCACAGTACGCAACTCGACGGTCAACGGCCTGCCGCAGAGCTCGATCGCCATCACGCTCGACGGCGTGAACATTCAGGACAACACGCTCAAGACGACCGACGGGTTTTTCGCGATTGTCAGTCCGCGGCTCGACGCAGTCGAGGAAGTGTCGCTGACTTCGGCCGCGCAAGGCGCCGACGCGAGCGGCCAGGGCGGCGTGCAGATCAAATTCACGACCCGCTCGGGCAGCAACACGTTCTCCGGCAGCGGGTACTACTTCTACCAGAACGACATGTTCAACACGAACTCGTACACCAACAAGGTACGTGGTCTGCCTAAGGGCGAGTTGACGTTGTACCAGCCGGGGTTCCGGCAAGGCGGACCGGTCGTCATTCCGGGTTTGTATGACGGGCGTGGCAAGCTGTTCTTCTTCTTCAACTTCGAGATGTCGAAACAGCCGAGCACCATCACGACGAACTCGAACCTGCTGCTCGCCGACGCGCAGAACGGCATTTTCCGCTACAACGGCGGGCCGGCCGGCGGTGTCAACCTGTTCGCGTTGGCGGCGGCCAACGGTCAGACGTCGACAGCAGATCCACTCATCTCCAAGCTGCTTCAGGACATCCGCACTGCGACGTCAACCGGTGTGCTGTCCGAGGTCACCGGTAACCTGAACGCCGAGCGGCTCACCTTCCAGCAGGCGGTCGGCGGACCGACGTATTACCCAACGATCCGGATGGACTACAACCTCAGCACGGCCCACCGGGTGACCGGCACCTGGTACCGCCAGCGGTTCACCGACAAGAGCTTTGACACGACCAACACGCGCCAGCCGACCTGGCCCGGATTCCCGCTGTACGGCACGCAGGGATCCTGGCGCGAGGCTTATACGGCCGCATTCCGCTCCTCGGTCGGCCAGAATGTCGTCAACGAGGCGCGGGTCGCCTATTCCGGCGCGCCGGTGCAGTTCGGGCCGTATCACAACCCGAGCATGTACAGCGGTCCGCTCGCCAACCAGGGCGGGTTTGCGCTGGGTCTCAACGCCACCATCCCGAACGCGCCGAACAACGCCAACACGTTGGGGATTACCAACGCCGGCCCGGCGTTCACGCCAAGCGCGCGCAACGCGACGACGCTGGAGATGACGAACACGCTCAACTGGCTCAGGGGCTCGCACAGCCTCAGTATGGGCGGCTCGTTCGGCCAGTACGATGTCTGGCTGGACAACTACGGCACGCGAGGGGTGCCCTCGATCGCGTTCGGCACGACGACCGGCGACCCCGCGCTGGCAATGTTCTCCGCGGCGAACTTCCCGGGTAGCAGCGCGCTCGATCGCAATACCGCTGCAACGCTCTACGCGGTGTTGACCGGTCGTGTGACTCAGATTGGTTCTACGGCTCGTCTGAGTCCCGACGGCCAGTACATCTACCAGGGCAACAGCCGAGCGCTGGGGCGTCTGCGTCAGGCGGACCTCTTCGTTCAGGACAACTGGCGGATGCGCCCGAACCTGTCGGTCAACGTCGGGCTGCGCTACGCCATGCAGATGCCGTTCTACGCGCGCAACAACAGCTACTCCACGGTCTCGGTGGATGACGTGTGGGGCATCTCGGGATTCAAGCCCGGATGCGACATGAGCAATCCGACGTCCGCGACGTGCAATCTCTTCCAGGCAGGTGTCATGACTGGCGTCTCGCCACCGACTTACGAGAACCTCGGCAAGGGCGTGAAGGCCTACAACACCGACTGGGACAATCTCGCGCCGAGCGTCGGCGTCAACTGGACGCCCACGCCTGAGAGCGGATGGCGACGGACGCTGTTGGGGGACTCCGGAGAATCGTCGATCTCGGGCGGATACAGCCGCGCGTACGATCGACGCGGCATGAACGACTTCACCGGCGTGTTCGGCGCCAACCCTGGTCTTACGGTCAACGCCAATCGCAACGTGGGCAAGGGAAACCTCGGTACGTTGCCGCTGCTCATGCGCGACGGCAACCTGGGGCCACCGCCGACGTGTCCGTCGGATCCCGCGGCGAGGCCGTCCGGCTGTCTCGTAGCCGGCCCCGAGTACCCGCTGACGAACCAGGACGCGACCGGCAGCGTGAACATGTTCGATCCGAACCTGCAGGTACCGTTCTCGGACAGCTGGACCATCGGCTTCCAGCGCGCGCTCGGCAAGCGTTCCGCGATCGAGATCCGGTACGTCGGCACGCGGAGCCGTGAGCAGTGGGAGTCGTTCAACTACAACGAGGCCAACATCCTCGACAACGGGTTCCTCGACGAGTTCAAGCACGCGCAGGCCAACCTGCAGTCACATATCGCCGCGGGCTGCGGTCAGGGTAGCAACCCGGCGTGCTCGTTTGCGTATCGCGGTCCCGGGACGGGCACGGTCCCGCTGCCGATCTATCTGGCGTTCTTCAGCGGAACCTCCATTTCACAGGGCGGCACCTGCAGCAGCCAGGCCGACTGCGCCACGCTCTACAACAGCACGAACTGGACCAGCGCGAACTTCGTCGACCCGCTCGGGCAGTTCAACTCGAACCCGTTCACGCCCGCCGGCACAAACTCGGGCAGTGGTCTGGCCGGAAACCCGACGCGGCAGGCGAATTCGATCAGGGCCGGGCTGCCCGCGAACTTCTTCCGTGTGAACCCCGACATGCTCGGCGGCGCCAATGCCACGGGCAACCGTGGATTCTCGAGTTACAACGCGATCCAGTTCCAGTACCGACGCCGGCTCTACAACGGGTTCCAGTTCGACGCCAATTACGCCTACGGGAGAGGCTACGAATCAACGCACTACTCCTTCCGCGTGCCGAGGCTCAGTACGCGCGCGACAGGCCAGGAAGGCGACGTCACGCACGCGTTCAAAGCGACGGGCTTCTACGAGCTGCCGTTCGGGCAGGGCCGCCACTTCGCGACCGACGCCGGACCGTGGATGGATCGCTTGGTTGGCGGCTGGCAGGTGAGCGGCACCACCCGCATCCAGACCGGACGGCTGTTCGACCTCGGCAACGTGCGCGTCGTCGGCATGTCGGACGCTGAAGTGCAAAGCCTGTTCAACCTGCGCTTCGACAGTCCGACCGAGATCTACGCGTGGCCGGCCGACATCGTCGAGAACACGATCAAGGCCTACAGCGTCAGCGCCACGTCACCGACCGGATACGGCGCGCTCGGTGCACCGACCGGCCGGTACTTCGCGCCAGCCAACGGCCCGGACTGCCTCGAGACAATCAACAACAACTACGGCGATTGCGGCGTGCGGTCGCTCGTGGTCACCGGCCCGCTCGTCGCGAACTTCGACCTCAGCGTGCGCAAGCGCGTGAAGGTCAGCGGACGCGTGATGTACGAGTTCAGCCTCGACATCTTCAACGTGTTCAACCGGACGACGTTCGTGCCGACGCTGGGGATCGGATCGACGACGCTCGCCGATTGGCAGGCGTCGCTGCCAACCTCGGCGCGGACGATGCAAATCGGAACGCGCTTCACTTGGTAGAGCGAGGCGATGAGGCCATGAGCCGATGAGGCTCTGAGGTTTAGCAAAGACCTAAGACAAAAGGCGGGAAGGGCGAAAACCCTTCCCGCCTCTTTTTTTGCCCGCGCCTCATGGCTCTCATGGCCTCATCGCCTCATCAACTCATCGCCTAGCCCTTGACACAGCTCTTGAGCACGACGTGTCCATTGAGTCCGGCGCAGAAGCATTTCAACCGGACCCGCTGGCCCGGCGGGGCGCTCTTCAGGATCTCGTCCGCATCGTCATCGAGCAGATTGGCGCGGACGCCGAATGGGTCGGTTTGTCCGAAGAACAGGTAGCTTCGCGACGGGCCGCCTGAGTCGTTGGCTTCTGCGCGCGTGACCGTGGCGCTGACTTCGATCGCCTTCCCCCAGTACTTGCGATCGGCTGCACGCGCGTCGGCCTGGTATTCCTTCCAGAGAAAGTCCGCAGGAATTTTCGCGACCGACGGCGTGACCCGAATCCGGAGATCCTGATCCGGCAGCGTGTTGACGCAGCCGGAGAGCAGCAGAGAAAAGATCATGACCTTCACGCCCGTCATGACCTTCATGGTTGATTCTGTCCGGAGACCCGCCCGACCAGTTCCGTGAGGGCCTTGGGATCGATCGGCTTGACCAGGTAGTGATCGAAGCCCGCTTCCTGCGATCGATCCTTGTCTTCGTCGCGCGTCCACCCGGTCAGCGCCGCGATGACGACCGCCCGGGCCCACGGCTGCTGGCGAAGCCGGCGGCAGACCTCGTAGCCGTCCAGGCCGGGCATCCCGATGTCGAGGACGATGAGATCCGGCTGGAAGTTTGCGGCGACGTCGAGCGCCTCGAGGCCGTTCAGGGCGGACCGGACGTCGTGCCCCATCATCTGGAACAGCATGGCGAGGCTCTCCGCCGAGTCCTGATCGTCGTCGGCGACGAGGATCCTCCGTCCGCCGGTCGGTGGCACAGCGGCGTCGCTCATCCTTCGATCAACAGGACTCCCGGATCTTCGACCAGTTCCTTCACGCGCACGAGAAACCGCACGGCCTCGGCGCCGTCGACGAGGCGATGGTCGTACGTCAGCGCGACGTACATCATCGGCCGCACCTGTATCTGGCCGTCGACGGCGACCGGACGGTCCTTCACCGCGTGAAGTCCGAGAATGCCGACTTGAGGCGGGTTGAGAATCGGCGTGCTCATCAGCGAACCGAACACGCCGCCGTTGGTGATGCTGAACGTTCCTCCGCGCAAATCGTCGAGGGTGAGCGTGCCGTCGCCCGCCTTCGTCGCGAACGCGCGAATGCCCTGCTCGATTTCTGCAAACGCCATGCGGTCCGCGTTCCGGAGCACGGGGACGACCAGTCCTTCGGCCGCGCCGACGGCCACGCCGATGTCGTAGTAGTGCTTGAGCACCATCTCGTCGCCCTGGATCTCGGCGTTCAGACGCGGAAACTCCTTGAGCGCGACGACGGCGGCCTTGACGAAGAACGACGCGACGCCCAGCCCGACGCCGTACTTCGTCTTGAACGTCTCTTTGTGCCGCGCGCGCAGCGCCATGATCGACGACATGTCCACTTCGTTGAACGTCGTCAGCATTGCCGCTGTCTGCTGGGCTTCGACAAGGCGGCGCGCGATCGTCGCCCGCCGCTTCGACATGCGCACGCGCTCTTCCGATCGCGGCTCGGATACCGGCGCTGGAGCCGGCGCCTGTGCGCGCGCCGGAGCGGCATTCGGCGGAGGTGGTGCCGGACGTGCGTCGGCTGATGGCGGAGCCGGCGGGGCTGCTGCTTTGGCGACGTCCATCCTCGTCACACGAGGACCGTCGGACTTCACGTCGCCGAGCTGAACGTTCTGCTCGCGCGCCAGCTTGCGCGCAGACGGCGTCGCAGCCGCGGCCGGGCGTCTGGAGCCTTGAGGTCCTTCGGGTCCTACTTGAGGCCCTCCAGGTCCTGCAGATCCCGGCGATCCTTGAGGTCCTGCAGATACTGGAGCTTCTTTGCGTGCTGTGGAACCCGAAGGACCTGTAGGACCTTGAGGACCCGTAGAACCTGAAGGCCCTTGCGGACCTGCCGGACCGGCGCCGCTCTTTGACTCCGTCATGGTTCCGATGATTTCGCCGATCTTCACGTCCTCGCCGTCACGGTGGGCGATGCGCTCGAGCACGCCGGCCCTGGGCGCGGGCACTTCGACGTCGATCTTGTCGGTCTCCAGCTCGACGAGGGGCTCGCCGGCGGCCACTGCATCGCCTTCCTTCTTGAGCCACCGCGCGATCCGCGCATCCACGACGGACTCGCCGACCTCGGGCACGACGATGTTGATCGACATAGGAAGAATCTACAATCTCGAATCTCGAATCTGCAATCTGATCCGGCAATCGGGGAATCTACGAATCTGAAATCTATCGGGAAATCGAGGCAATCTATCGTTAATCACGGTCGCAAGCTGGCTTTGGTCACACTTGCGACCTCGAATGCCTTGGCAAGAAGTCTTTCCTGGTGCTGCGCGTGGCGCGCGGCCGAGCCTTCGGCCGGGCTCGAGCTGCGCGGCCGGGCGAGGACGGCCAGACGCCGTCCGCCGGCGAGCCCCTCGAGCGACGGCCGCACGAAGTCCCACGCGCCCATGTTTTCCGGCTCTTCCTGCACCCAGACGATCTCCTCGAGCGACGGATATCCTTCGATGACCGAGACGAGATCGCGCACCGGCAACGGATAGATCTGCTCCACGCGGCAGATTGCCACCGCGGGCGTCGCGCCGCGGTGCGGGCTCGTCAGGAGATCGACGCCGACTTTGCCTGTGCAGAGAATCAGCCGGCGAATCTCTTGCACCGCCCGCAGCGGAGCGGGCCGCTCGTCTTCCGACCGCGGCATCGGCCACATGCCAGGATCGTCGATGACTCTCAGCCATCGTCCCTCCGCCAGATCGCGAGGCGCGGACGCGACGAGCGGATGGCGCAGCAGGCTCTTCGGCGTGAGCACGACGAGCGGCAGGGGATCGTCTTTGAGCAGGAGTGCCTGGCGCCGCAGCAGGTGAAAGTACTGCGCGGCAGTCGTGCAGCTCGCGAGCCGCATGTTGATGTCGGCGGCGAGCTGCAGGAAACGCTCGGGCCGCGCGCTCGCGTGATCGGGACCTTGTCCCTCGTATCCGTGCGGCAGCAGCAGGACCAGCGACGGCTCCTGTCCCCACTTGGCGCGCGCCGAGAGCAGGAACTCGTCGAGCATCAACTGCGCGCCGTTGATGAAGTCGCCGTACTGCGCTTCCCAGATGACGAGCCGTTCCGGCGCCTGGACGCTGTAGCCGTACTCGAAGCCGACGGCGGCGTTCTCGCTCAACGGACTGTTGCGCACCTCGAACGAGGCCCGGGCCTGCGACAGCCGTTGGAGCGGCACGAACCGTTGACCGGTCTTCGAATCGTAGAAGACCGAGTGCCGATGACTGAAAGTGCCCCGCTCGACGTCCTCGCCCGTGAGCCGGATCGGGATCCCATCGGCCAGGATCGACGCGAACGCAAGCTCCTCGGCGGTCGCCCACTCGACCGATCGTTCGTCAGGCGAGTCGAACACGTGCCGGCGGCGCTCCCGCGGCCGCTCCAGCTTGCGATGGATCGAGAATCCGTCCGGGGTCGTCATGAGCTGCACGTTCAGGTCCCGCAGGCGATCGAGGGCGACGGACGTTCGGGCCCTGCCGGCTGTTCCCGGCGCCGCGATTTCCGGCGTCGGCTCGACGTAGTGCTTTTCCGCGTCCAGCGCTTCGAGCCGGCGCTGCAGGTCGTCAATCCGCGCGGTCAGCATCGCGTCGGCCCGTCCCGGCTCGATGACGCCGCGCGATTCGAGCGTCTGCGCCCAGAGCTGCCGGACCGTCGGGTGCTCGACGATGCGCTGGTACATGAGCGGCTGGGTGAACGCCGGCTCATCGCCTTCGTTGTGCCCGTAGCGGCGGTATCCGACGACGTCGATCAGCACGTCACGCTTGAACTGCGCGCGGAACGCGAATGCCAGCCGCGCGGCCGCGACCGAGGCTTCCGGATCGTCCGCGTTGACGTGGATGATCGGGATCTTGAATCCGCGGGCAAGCCCGCTCGCGTAGAGCGTGCTGTAAGCGTCGGACGGCTCGGTCGTAAATCCGATTTGATTGTTCGCGATGATGTGGATTGTGCCGCCGGTCGTATAGCCGCCGAGCCGATGCATGTTGAGAGTCTCGGCGACAACACCCTGTCCCGGGAACGCGGCGTCGCCGTGAATCAGGATCGGCAGCACCGTGTCCGGGTTGAACGAGGGCTCGCCGGCACGGCCGGCATCGGTCCCGGCCGCGCGCGCCATTCCCTCGAGCACGGGGTCGATCGCCTCGAGATGGCTCGGATTGGGCGGCATCGAGACGACGAGATCGACGGCCTCCCCGCCGTGAATCGCGCGCGACGCGCCCAGGTGGTATTTGACGTCGCCGCTCCACTCCAGCCCTTCGATGTCCAGCGTGCTGCGTTTGGGATCCTTGAACTCGGCCAGGATCTGCTCGTACGGCTTGCAGAGCACGTGCGCCATGATGTTGAGACGGCCGCGATGCGCCATCCCGATGAACGCGCGGCGAAGTCCCGCCTCGGCCGCCTCGGCGACCACCTCGTCCAGAATCGGCACGAGCACATCGAGGCCCTCGATCGAAAACCGAGTCTTGCCGGGAAACGATCGATGCAGGAATCTCTCGAATGCTTCGACTTGCGTCAGCCGATCGAGCAGCTTGACGGGATCGATCGGATCGGCCGGCGCGCGGAAGCGTCCCGTCTCGACGGCGTTCCGCAGCCAGTGCCGCTCCTCGGGGAGAAAAATGTGGGCGAAGTCGTACCCGGTCGTCGAGCAGTAGATTCCGCGGAGACGATCCGCGACGTCACCCATCGACAACGCGTTCTCGGCAACGGGACCTGTCACCAGGCTGGCCGGAAGCTGTCGCAGGTCCTCCTCGCTGACGCCGTGTGTCGACGGTTCCAGCGCCGCGTCGCCGCGCGGGCGGCTGCCCAGCGGATCGATCTGCGCCGCCAGATGGCCGTATCGACGGATTGACTGGGCGAGATTGAAGGCACCGACTGCACGGGTCAGGACCTCGGGAGTCGTTTTCTGTTGAGTGTCGGGAAAACGACTCCCGAGGTCTTCTGGTGGCGTCCAAGACTCGAAGAATTCGCGCGTTGCGGGATCGACCGAATGCGGATCGCGCTGGTACTTCTCGTATAGCTCGGCAACATAGGCCGCGTTGACGCCTTGAAAGATGTCGGGCCCGGACGGCATCGCATGATCATAGCCGGTGGCCCTGAGGCTTTTCAGCTCTGCGCTTTTGGCGTTTGGCTTTTCGAGCCTCAGAGCCTAATCGCCTTTCCAGCGCGTTGCGAAATTGGCGGTCGCGTGGGTGGCCGCGAACGGGGCCGCGGACAGGACCCGCGCGACTGCTAATTTCGCAACGCGCTTACTCCGCCCGCAGCGTCCGCGCCGGATCGGTGCGCATCGCCCGCGTCGCGGGAGCCCACGCAGCGGCCAGAGCCACCAGCAGGATGAGCGACGCGACGCCGACGAACGTCGATGGATCGCTGGCCGTGATGCCGAAGAGAAGCGACGTCGAGGCCCGGGCGAGACCCATCGCGAGCAGCAGCCCGACGGCCATGCCGATGGCGACGACCTTCAGTCCCTCACCAAGGATCATCCGGCCGATCGCCGCCGGCGACGCGCCGAGTGCCAGCCGGATCCCGAGCTCGTGCCGCCGCTGACCGACCGAATACGAGATGACGCCGAACAGGCCGGCGGCCGCGAGCGCGAGCGCCAGCCCGGCAAAGCCCGCGAACAATCCGTTCACGATTCGCGAGCTCGCCAGCTCATCGTCGATGATCTGTCTCATCGTCTTCAGCTCGGAAATTGCCACCAACGGATCGACCGCGCGCATCAGCGAGTGAACATCCTGGGCACGGGCCGCCGGATCGTCGGATCTCACGAATGCCGACATGGCCGCGCGGGGCCACTGATCCATCGGCACGTAGATCTGCGGGCTCACGCGAATCACCTGGCTGTCTTGCGTGTCGGTGACGATGCCGACGATGGTCGCCATCTCGGGGCCGCGCTCGGCATCGTGAATCGTCACGGTGCGGCCGACGGCGTTCTGGACGCTGTTGTAGTACCGCTCGGCCGCCAGGCGATTCAGCACGACGACGGGCTGCCGGCCTGCGGCATCGCCTTCCGAGAATCCACGCCCGGCAATCACGCGGATACCGGCGGCCCGGAAGAAGCCGGGGCTCACGTCGAACCAGCACGCCCACGGTTTCTGTTCGGGCTTGTCGCCGTCGTTGAGAGTGCCGGACAGCGGGCGCACCACGTCGGCGTCGATCACCGGGATATGCGACGTCAGGCCGGCGCCGGTGACACCCGGCACGCGCGCGAGACGTGATTCGAGATCGCGGATGAACGTCGCCTGCGCTTCAGGCGTGGAATACCGATCGGCAGGTAAATCGAACTTGTACGTGAGAAGCACCGGTACGTCGAAGCCGAGATTCAACCGTCTGAGATACAACATCGACTGCACGACGAGCGCGGAGACGACGAGCAGCCCGAACGCCAGCGCGACCTGCGATCCGATGAGAAGACTGCGGCGGCGGCCGGCGACGCGGCCGCTGCTCGTCCGCGCGCCGTGGAGCGTTTCGGTAAGCACCACCCGTCCTGTCGTCAGCGCGGGCCACAGAGTGAACAGCACAGGCGTGAGGATGGACAGGAGCGCCGTGAACACCAGCACGTTGGCGTCGATCTGCACCATCGACCGGAGGAATTGCTCGGTCGCAACGGCCCTGATGATCCGGATGCCGGCATGCGCCAGCGCGAGCCCAAGGAGACCTCCGGCCAGGCTCAGCATCAGGCTTTCCACCAGCACCGGACGCATCACCTGCCAGCGCGACGCGCCGAGCGCCAGCCGCACGGCCTGCTCCTGCCGCCGCGCGACGAGGCGCGCGAGCACGAGGTTCGCGAGATTCGCGCAGGCGATGATCAGCACGAAGACGACGATCACGCCGAGGAGTCCGAGGATGACCCACGTGTCGGACGACGCCAGGACGGTTTTGGTGGAGCGCACATGCGCCTGCCAGCCCGCGTTGGTCTGCGCGTACTCGCGGATCTGCCCCGCCACGATTCCCTGGAGCTCGCCGTCGGCCGACGCGAGCGTCGCCGACGGGATCAGATGGCCGACCACGCGCAAGGTCCGGCGATCGCGCGGCTGATTCGCGTCGAGCGGCAGCGGCGCCCAGATGTCGATCGACGCGAGATTGCCGATCTCGATCGCGGCGGGCAGTACGCCGACGATGGTGAGCGGCTTGCCGTCGAGCATGAAAGTCTGGCCGACCACTTTCGTGTCGCCGTGGAATTCCTCCTGCCAGTATCGATAGCTCAGAATCCCGACGGACGCGCGCCCGACCGCGTCTTCACCCGGCTGGAACAGACGGCCACGCTCGGGCCGGAGTCCCCACACGTCGAAGAGGTTCGCCGTGGCCCGTGACGTCTGGACGCGTTTTGCATCGCCGTGGCCGGTGAACGTGCCGAACCGGAGGTCGTACGCGGCCAGTGAATCGATGCTCGCGAGCCGCCGCCACTCGAGAAAGTCCGGCATCGACGCCGGCGACCGCTCGATGCCGCGCTCCGGATTGGACACGATGATCCAGCCCAGCCGGTCCGGGTTCTCGATAGGCAGGGGACGGAGCACCAGCGGATTCGCGATGCTGAAGAGGAGCGTGTTCGCGCCGATGGCCAGCGCCAGCGTGAGCATCGTGATCGCGCTGTAGCCGGGCGATCGCAGGATCGTGCGAGCTCCGATGACCAGATCGCGCCAGATGCGGGACATGTCGAGTCTCCAATCGGACGAACCGGCACGGGCCGGTCCGCGGATCGCGCGCGCCGGCCCGATACTGCGCAGCGACTGGCTCCAGTAGCGGCGTCTCGCCCGCTTGGCGCCCAAATCGCGCACGCTCTCGCCGAACTGCTCGTCGAGATCGCCGAGCAGGATTTCGCGCATCGGGTCGCGGACGAGCGAGGCGACCATCCAGCGAGCGAGGCGCGGGGGCGAGGGATCGTGTGGCATGAGCAGGCGCGCGACGCCGAACGCGCAATGGCGCCGGCGGCGACCGTCAGATCGACATCCGTTCGTCCAACCCCTCGGTCATGCTGCGCAGGGCGCCAAGGGCTTGTGTGAGTGCCCGATGACCCGCGGCCAGCAGCCGGTAGTGTTTCTTCCGCCGGCCGCCGCGTGCGGCGGTCGGCTCCCCTTCCCGGCTGGCGACAAATCCCTTGTCCTCCATGCGCTCGAGGGTCTTGTAGACCGCACCGAGCGACACGTCCCGCCCGGTTCGATCGACGATTTCCCGCCAGATGGACACGCCGTACGCGTCTTTTCCCACGCGCAGCAGCGACAACAGCACCAATTGTTCGAATTCGCCGAGCGATCCGGGCATGACTGAATCTTAGACGTTGTCGAGGATATCGGGGTTCCGTCAGCACGCGACAAGTACCGTGCCGACAACCCGAGAAGTAGGTGGAGGAGAACGCAGACAACACTTCTGCAGCAGCGCCCGTACTTCGCGCGATAGCGGCGTACTTCAGCGATGGCGCCAGTACTTCGGCGACAACGACGCGGCGTCAGCCCTCACTGGCCGCGTCATCATGACAGCGTCAGTCTTTCTCAGGCCGCGTCATATCGACTGGTCTTACCCATTTATCGAAGTCCTCGGGAGTCACAAGACCGAGCGCGAGCGCGGCTTCGCGGAGCGTCGTCCCGTCGTGGTGCGCTTTCTTGGCGATTTTGGCGGCGTTGTCATAGCCGATGTGCGGGTTGAGAGCGGTGACGAGCATCAGGCTTCGTTCGAGGTTTTCCTTGATCCGGGTGCGATTTGGCTCGATTCCCGACGCGCAGAAGTGTTCGAAGCTCCGTGACGCGTCGGCGAGCAGACGCAGGCTCTGCAGCACGTTGTGAATAATGAGCGGCTTGAAGACATTGAGCTCGAAGTTCCCCGACGCGCCGCCGATCCCGACTGCGACGTCGTTCCCCATCACCTGCGCGCAGGCCATCGTCATCGCCTCGGCCTGCGTCGGGTTGACCTTGCCGGGCATGATCGAGCTGCCCGGCTCGTTTTCCGGGATGATGATCTCGCCGAGGCCGGAGCGCGGTCCGGAAGCAAGCCAGCGGACGTCGTTCGCGATTTTCATGAGTGCCGCCGCGAGCGTTCTGAGCGCGCCATGCAGGGAAACGAGCGCCTCGTGGCCGCCGAGCGCGGCGAATTTGTTCGGCGCGCTCGTGAAGGGCAGCGCGGTGAGCTTCGCGATCTGACGGGACACGCGTTCGCCGAAATCGGGCGGCGCGTTGAGGCCCGTGCCGACCGCGGTGCCGCCGATCGCGAGCTGATAGACCGCCGGCAGCGTCGCTTCGATCGCCGCCTTCGCGAGATCGAGCTGTGCCACCCAGCCCGACATCTCCTGGCCGAGCGTGAGCGGCGTCGCGTCCTGCAGGTGCGTGCGGCCGATCTTCACGACGTCGGCGAATTCGCGCGCCTTGCGGTCGAGCGTCGCGCGGAGCTGATCGATCGCCGGCAGCAGTCGCCGCACGGTTTCTTCCGCCGCGGCCATGTGCATGGCCGTCGGAAACGTGTCGTTCGACGACTGACTGCGATTGACGTGGTCGTTCGGATGAATCGGCTTCTTGCTGCCGACCGTTCCGCCGGCGAGCTCGATGGCGCGGTTCGAGATCACTTCGTTAGCGTTCATGTTCGTCTGGGTGCCGCTTCCGGTCTGCCAGACGAAGAGCGGGAAGTGATCGTCGAGCTTGCCGCTCGTCACTTCGTCGGCGGCGCGACCGATCAGGTCGACCTCGGCGGGCGAGAGCTTCCCGAGCTCGCCGTTCACCGTCGCCGCCGCCTTCTTCAGGAGGCCAAACGCGCGAATCATCGGGCGCGTGAAGTGCTCGTCGCTGATGTGGAAGTGATGGAGCGACCGCTCGGTTTGAGCACCCCAGTACCGGTCCGCCGCCACTTCGATCTGACCCATGCTGTCCATCTCTTTTCGCGTATTCGCCATACGGTCCGCCTCTAGCGTATAGCGAGAGTTGGCGGTCGTGCAGGGCCGCCCTACACTGGAAGCAGAAGTGCAGGACTCCCTTCGTTCCTTCCGCCGCAATGCGGTGCACGTCCGCCAGGCCCTCGACGTGCTGGCGGCATCCGCTTCGCAAATGCAGATGGACGGCGGCTACCTCCAGGAAGAAGGTCTGATCGAGCGGTACAAGCTGCTGTCGATTCCGGTGCGCCGCGCGCTCAATCCCACCGACCGCGCGTCGTTTGCGCAGGCGCTTGCCGAGCTCGAATCATCGGATGGCGGCGCTCGCGACGGGTTGACCCGCCCGCGTGACGCGTGGCGCAAACTCCAGCAGGAGCTGGAGAGCATGGTCGTGCTCGGCGGCAGCCGGGTCCCGCGGCGGCAAATCCTGGCCGGCTGGCTCGACGCCGCCGCGTTTTACGACAAACTCGACCGCGATCGCGCCTATGACCACCTCATCGATCAGTGGGGCCGCGCGGCCGAAGGGATCGGATCGCAGTTGATGGAAGACGCGGCGCGCGCCGTCATTCTGCTCGACGAAGCGGCCGCCCACGCGCTCGGAGAGCCGGTGATCCTGCCGCCACCCGTAAAGACGCCGCCCCCGCCGCCGGATCCCAAAGAAAGCTGGTGGAGACGTCTGTTTGGGCGCTGACGGCCAACTTGCTAGCCGCGACGTCAGTACATTTTGGGCCTCCCTTCCAAGTTCAACTTCGAACTTCGAAGTTCGAACTTCGAACCAGAACGCGCTGCCTCTGAAAGTCCGCAAGTTCTCGCAACGTGTATTTGTCGTTCGAAGTTTGACGCTCGAAGTTCGAAGTTGCTCTTCCCCGCCTTCGCTCAAGCTACGGCGGGCAAGCCTGGAGGAGCGTGATGAGCGTGTGGTTGAAGACGTCACTCGTGACGATGGCGATCTGCGCGATCGGCCTGGGGATCTGGTTCGTGTCAGTGCCGCGTGACCGCATTGAGACCGAGACGACCGGGCCGAGCGTCACGGCCGCGGCCCCGTCCAAACCCGATGTGGCCCGAGCCACCGCGCGGAAGCCGAAACGAACGCCCGGCGCTGCCGACACGACGCCGCCGTGGTCGGATCCGTCGACCGTAATCGTTGCGTCGTACCTGGTCACGCAGCCGAAGCTCGTCGATCGGATCAAGCCGCTGCTGCAGCGAGGCACCGATATCGAGCTGGCCGCGCAGGGATTCCGGACCGCCGAGCAATTCGCCGCCGTCGCGCATGCGGCACACGATCTCGACGTGCCGTTCGTCGTGCTGAAACAGCGCGTGCTGGGTGACGGGTTGAACCTGAGCAAGGCGATTGCCGTCACGCGGCCTGATGTCGATGCCAATGAGTACGCCAGCCGCGCCGTCGCCGCCGCACGGGCCGACGTATTTGAGGCAAATAGAGCTGGGTCCTGACGCTTGTCGGTTCCGGGGTTCCGAGGTTCCGGAGTTCCTAGGTTCTCAAACCTGGTTCCGAAGTTCTCTCCACGAAGAACTCCGGAACTCCGGAACCCTGGAACCGACAGAGTTCTTATCGAGCGTTTTTATCTGAAGAGATTTTTCGCGACGAACCACATGTTCGCGGGACGCTCGGCGAGCCGCCGCATGTACCACGGGAACCAGTACTCCCCATAGCTGATGAGACAGCGCGTCCGAATCCCCAACCGGCCGAAGTGCTGCTGCCGCGCGCTCTGGATGCCATAGAGCATCGCGAACTCGTACCGGCTGTCTTCGACGTGGTTGTCGGCAATGACCTTCCGGAGCCGATCCTGAAGCGTCATGTCGTGCGTCGCAATGTGGACGAGCGTCCCTGGTCGGGTGTTGTCGGGGCCGAGGAGTCGCGAGGCGAGCTTGAAGTAGTTGCTGTCGACATCCGCCTTCTTCGGAAAGGCGACCTGCGGCGATTCCAGGTAGGCGCCCTTCACGAGCCGGACCGCCGAACCGAGCGCGATCAAATCTTCGAGATCTCGTTCGGTCCGATACAGATACGCCTGGACGGCCACGCCGACCTTGTCTGATTTCCCGCGCAGCGCCTTGTACAACTCGAGCGTTCCGTCGACGTACTGCGAGCTCTCCATGTCGAGCCAGAGGTACGTGTCCACCGCCTTGCAGCATTCGAGCAGCGCCGAGCAGTACTTGAAACACGTATCCGGATTCTGGTCGTACCCGAGTTGCGTCGGCTTCACGGAAATGTGCGCGTCGAGGTTCGCGCCCTGGACGAGGTCGAGCACCTTGACGTAGTGATCGGCGACTTCCCCGGCTTCCGAGATCTGCGTCAGGTTTTCTCCCAGCCTCGTGAGGATCGTCGTCAGGCCCGTCGGCTGCAAGTCCTTCGCCGCCACGATGGCGTCCTCCGCGTTCTCACCGGGCATGAACTTCACGACTGACTTCCGGACGAACTTCGTGCGCATGGCGCGCTCGCGAAGCCAGGCATTCGTCGACGCCCAGAGCAGGGCTTTGCGGATCACGGACATGGGCGACTCATGTCAGCAAAGGGCAGAGGGCAAAGGGCAGAGGGAAGGTCAAGGGTTCTCTCCCTTTAACCTCTGCCCTCTGCCCTTTGCCCTTCAATTCCCCCCGCCCGGCGAAGTCGCTGGCTTGAGCTGGCCGCGATGGCAGGTGTAGCAGGTCACTTTCTGTGGTCCGTCGCCGAGCGGCGGAACCGGAACCGGCGCTTGTCCTCCGCCGCCCGCCGCCGGCGCGGCAGCCGGAGGCGCCGCGGGCTCCGTCTGGCTGCCGATGCCCTTGAGATGTTCCTCATTGATGTGCATCACCATGTGGATCATCTTGCGCGCGACTTCCTTCGTGGGCTTTTCGTCGGCCGCGTAGTTGAGCTGCGGCGGCGTGCCGGCGTGGCAATGCGTGCACTGCACGCCCAGCGCGGTGGTAAACGTCCGCATCAGCGCCGTGACCTGCTGGCGCGTCAGGTTTTTGGGCAACACTTTCAGGTTCTGCGGCGGCGCCTGCGCGCGACCCTGACCCTGGGCCTGCTGACCCTGTCCGGCCTGCTGACCCTGTCCGGCCTGCTGACCTTGACCGGCCTGCTGACTTTGACCGGCCTGCTGACCTTGACCGGCCTGCTGACCTTGACCGGCCTGCTGAGCCTGGCGGGCGTGTCCCACGCCGCCAGCGATGAAGAGGAGCATGATGCAGCTGACGAAGAAACCCCTTCCGGCAAGAACACGCATTCGGATCCTCCAGACAAGGGCCTATGTTAATAGAAACGCTCAGCCTTCCGTGGAACTCGAGGGCAGTTCCGGCGCGCGCGGCACGACGCGCGTGAACTCGCCTCGTTGCAGGAGCTCCCGGCCTTTTCCGCCCCGGCTCGTGACGCCGTACTTCGCCGTGCTGATCGTCTGCTCCGCGCCGCGCGTCGTCTCGACGGTGAGCAGATCGCGATCGCCGGTGGACGCGATGAAGCCGAGCAGGCGGTCGTCCTGTTTCTGGAGCTTGATCAGGATGACGCCGCGGCCCGGTCCGCCGAGGACGTTCACTTCGTCGGCCTTGCACAACATGGCGCGCGCCTGACGTGTGGCGGCAATCACGATCTCGGCGCCGGTGATGGCCGCGACGCCGACGACTTCGGCGCCGTCGGCCACGCGGGCGAATTTTCGTCCGGCTCGCGTGCTCGGCTCGATGAACGGTTCGAACGAGAACCGCAGGCTGTACCCGTCGCTCGTCACCGCGAGCGCATGGACGGGTGGCGGTGGCGCGTCTTCCATCGCCGCTTTTTCCGGCTTCGCTCCCTTCGACACGAGGCCCGCCCGCTTTTTCACATCCAGGCTCTCGGCGGCGACGACCTTCTCGCCGTCCTTGAATTTGAAGAGGCTCTGAATCGGTTCCCCGTGCCCGGTCGACGCCGGGATGTCGGCGATGCGTGCCGTGTAGGCGACGCCGAAGTTCGTGAAGAACGCGACTGTCGCCCGTGTGCTTCCGGGCAACACGGCCAGTACCGCATCGCCCTCGCGCACACGCGTCGACGCGATGTCCTTCACTTCCTTCTGCCGCTTGACCCATCCATCACGCGTAACGATCACGACGTTGTCTTCTTCGACGATGAAGTCGTCGGCGGTGTACTCTTCCTCGTCGACCTCGCTGACGATTTCGGACCGGCGCGAGTCGCCGTAGGTCTTCTGGATCAGCTCGATTTCGCCGCGGACGATTTTCCACAGGTCCGAGTCCCGTCGCAGCAGGCCGCTGATTTCCTTGGCACGCTTACGCTTGTCGGCCAGCTCGTTCTGGATGACCAGAATCTCGAGGCGCGCCAACCGGTAAATCTTCAGCTCGAGGATCGCGTCGGTCTGCTCCGCGTCGAGCTCGAACCGCTTCATGATCTTGGCGGCCGCATCGGCCTTGCCGTCCGACTTGCGGACGATCTTCAGGATCTCGTCGAGCGCGTCGAAGACGATCGCGAAGCCTTCGAGAATGTGGATGCGCGTTTTGAGGGCCTCGAGCTCGTACTTGAGGCGCGCCCGGACCACTTCGAGGCGGAAGTGCAGGAACTGCCAGAGGATGTCGTGCAGCTCGAGCCGTTCGGGCTTGCCGATGAGCGAATTCTCCGTCGGAATCAGGCAGGTCAGATTGACGGGGAACGTCGACTGGAGCGGCGTGTGCTTGTAGAGATACGCCATCACCATCCGCTTGTTCGCGTCGCCCTTGAGCTCGAGCGAAATCCGCACGTCATCGGTCGACAAGTCCTTGACGTCGAGGAGGTGCGGCAGCTTGCGTGACAGCGCAATCTCGGCGATGCGCTCGACGAGCGTCGCCTTGTTGACCGCGTACGGCACGCTCGTGATGTAGATCGTCTTGCCGCTGCGCGACGCCGGCCCTTCCTGCCACGTCGCGCGGATGCGAATGGTTCCGGCGCCGGTCTTGTAGATGTCGCGGATCTCCTGCGGGGTGTTCACGATCTGCCCGCCGGTCGGAAAATCGGGACCCTTGACGTACTTGCAGAGCTGCGCGCTCGTGAGCTCCATGTCGGCGTCGATCATCTTGACGAGCGCCGTGCAGATCTCGGTGAGGTTGTGCGGCGGGATGTTGGTCGCCATGCCGACCGCGATGCCCGTCGCTCCGTTCACGAGCAGGTTCGGAATCCGCGCCGGCAGCACGACCGGCTCTTCCTTCGTGCCGTCGTAGTTCGGCCGGAACGTGACGGTGTTCTGATCGATCTCCGCCAGCAGCTCGTCGCTGATGCGCGCCAGCCGGCACTCGGTGTACCGCATCGCGGCGGCGCTGTCGCCGTCGAGCGAGCCGAAGTTGCCCGATCCGTCGACGAGCGGATACCTGAGCGAGAACGGCTGCGCCATTCGCACCAGCGTCTCGTAGAGCGCCGCGTCGCCGTGCGGGTGATAGTTGCCCATCACGTCGCCGACGACCTTCGCGCACTTGCGGTGCTTGGTGTCGGCCGTCAGGTTCTGCTGCCACATCGTGTAGAGAATGCGGCGCTGGACGGGCTTGAGCCCGTCGCGCACGTCGGGCAGGGCGCGCGAGGTGATGACCGACAGGGCGTAGTTGAGATACCGCGCCTGCGCGGCCTCGTGCAGCGCCACCCGCTCGTCGCCGGTGTCCGTCGGCGGACGGCTCAGGACGTTGGCGTCAGACTCGAGATCGAAGAGGGACGGCGACTTGGATTTCCGTTTTGCCACGCGCGAATTCTAGTACGATCCGCATCTCCCTATGCGCACACTGCTCCGCGTCGCTGTTGCCACCGTCGTCGCGCTCGGCACGTCGCTCGCCATCGCCGCACAGCCTGGCCGCCAGCCGGACTGGATCCGCTTTCGCGGCCCGAACGGCTCAGGGGTGTCGAACGCGACGAACGTCCCCATCGAATTCGGTCCGGACAAGAACCTCCTCTGGCGCGTCGAGCTGCCACTGGGTTACTCGTCGCCGATTCTGTTCGGCGATCGCATCTACGTGACAGGGGTGCGTGACAAATCCCTGTTGACGCTCGCCCTCGATCGCGCGACCGGCAAAACGATCTGGGAGGCAGCGTCGCCGGGTCAGGCCAAACCGCCGGTCGACAAACGCAATAATCCGGCGTCGCCGTCGGTTGCCGTCGAGACCAATGCGGTCTACACGTTCTTCGCCGATTACGGACTCGTGAAGTACGACGCGACGGGCAAGGAGCTGTGGCGCGTGCCGCTCGGCCCGTTCAACAACATCTACGGCATGGGCGCCTCGCCCGTGGTCATGGGCGATCTGCTGCTCCTCGCCGTCGATCAAAGCCGCGGATCGCACCTGCTGGCCCTGGACAAGCGCACCGGCAAGGAGCGCTGGAAGACGCCGCGGCCCGAAGCCACCAGCGGCCATGCCACGCCCATCGTCTGGCGCGCGCCGGACGGCCGCGACCAGATTCTGCTGCCAGGCTCGTTCCAGCTCACGGCCTACGATCCGATGAGCGGTCAGAAACTCTGGTGGGTGCGCGGGCTGTCGTGGGAGATCAAGTCGACGCCGGTCATCGCCAGCAACATTCTCTACATCAATGGTTACGGGTCTCCCGAAGGCGATCCGGGCCGGAAGATCGTGCTGCCATCGGCCGATGAAGCCTGGAAGACCGCGGATGCCGACCAGAACGGGACGCTGTCAAAAGCTGAGTTCCCGAAAGGACCGCCGCCGGGATGGTTCAACGTTGCCGATCTCGATAACGACGGAGCCATCTCGAAGACCGAGTGGGAGTACATCCGCGCGGCGCTGGAATCAGAAAACGGCATGCTCGCCATCCGGCTGGGCGGCAGCGGCGACATGACCGACAAGTCGATCGTCTGGAAGTACCAACGGTCGGTGCCGCAGTTGCCCTCGCCGCTGCTCTACAACAACGTGTTGTACATGGTGAACGATGGCGGCATCGTCACATCGTTCAATCCGGCCACCGGCGACGTCCTCAAGCAGGGGCGGCTGACCGGCGCGCTCGGCAACTACTTCGCCTCGCCAATCGCCGCCGACGGTCACGTCTTCTTCACCAGCCAGCCAGGCGTTGTCGCAGTCCTCAAGCCGGACGGCGATCTCACGCCGCTCGTCGTCAATCCGCTGAACGAAGACGTCTACGCGACGCCCGCGATCGCCGACGGCCGGATCTACGTGCGCACGACGCAGGCGCTGTGGGCGTTCGGGAAATGAGCTACACGTGCGAGGCCGCCGCGGAGCCGTCCGGGGCGATGCCGACGACGGGATAGCGATAGTAGATCCCCTGGTTCGCCTTGAGGGCACCGACGATCGGCAGCACGATCGCGCCCACGCCGACGACCACGGCCAGAACGATCACCACGGGGATGAGAATCACCGTGAACAGCAGAATGATGCCTACGATCGCCAGCAGGAACACGACGAGGTTCAGCAGAATCGCCTGCTTGGCGATGCTCGAGATGACGCGCGATTCGCTCTTCACGATCCAGATGACGATGGGCACGAGCACACCGCCGAACGGGATGATGTAGCCGGACAGACCGGAAAGGTGTGTGATCGCGGCAAGCGTCCGTTCTTCAGGCGAAATGGTCATCTGATCCATCGTGACCTCTTTTACCAAACCCAATCGGCAATGAAGAGATTCGTGTCGCCTTCTTTAACACTGTTACGGTTGGAAGCAAAGACAAGTTTCTTGGCGTCCGGCGAGAACATCGGGAAGCCGTCGAAGGCCTCGCTGAAGGTGACCTGATCGAGCCCGGTGCCGTCGACGTTGATCAGGTAAAGGTCGAAGTTCGGGCCGCGCGGGTTCTTGAAATTCGTTGCGAAGATGATCTTCGTGCCGTCGGGTGAAAAGAACGGCGCCCAGTTCGCGCCGCCCATGTCGCGCGTCACCTGACGCAGTCCGCTCCCGTCGCGGTTCATCACGAAGACATCGAGCAGCGTCGGGCGCCAGAGTCCCTTCTTCAACAGCGAGAAGTAGTCGTCGAGCTCCTGGCCCGGGGCGGGATGCCGGCCGCGGAACACGATCTTCGTGCCGTCAGCCGAAAAGAACGGACCGCCGTCGGGGCCTGGAAGATTCGTGAGGCGCCGGACATCCGAGCCGTCGGCGTTCATCGAGTAGATGTCCATGTCGCCGTCGCGCACGCTGGTGAATACGATCCGTCCGTCCTTCGCGACCGTGCCTTCAGCGTCGTACCCGGGCGTGCTGGTCAGCCGCCGGAGTCCCGTGCCGTCGACGTTGACGCGAAAGATGTCGTAGGTGTCGTAGATCGGCCACACGTAGCCGAGCTCGCGCCCCGGCACCGGTGGACAGGTGTCGCCGCCGAGATGCGTGGAGGCGTAGATGATCGACTTGCCGTCCGGCATGTAGTGGCTGCAGGTCGTCCGGCCCTTTCCCGAACTGACTTGCTTCAGGTCGGTGCCGTCGATGTTCATCGTGAAGATCTGATCGCACGGGAACTTGCCGGTGCTCTGAAACGACAGGCGCTTGCCGTCGAACGAAAAGTACGCCTCGGCGTTCTCGCCGGTGAATGTGAGCTGCTTCACGTTGCGGAGGTGACGCTCAGCCGGCAGGCTCAACGACGTCTGCGGTTGCGTCTGCTGCATCCCGCGCGGCACGGCCGCAAACGCGGCCACGACGGCGGAGAGCATGAGGACAAGTCGGGAACGGTTCATGCGGTGATCTTATTGCAGGCTTGAGGCGTGGGGGAGGCTTGGGACTTGATCTTGCTTCGGCCTTCGGCCTTTGGCCTATGGCCTGATCTGACACAGCCTTGTGCCAGGATCACCGTTGGTGGGCCGCCGCATCATCCACGTCGACATGGACGCGTTTTACGCGTCGGTCGAGCAGCGTGATCGCCCGGACCTCAAGGGCCAGCCGGTCGCGGTCGGCGGATCGCCGGCGTCACGAGGGGTCGTCGCCGCGGCAAGCTACGAAGCGCGCCAGTTCGGCGTCCGATCCGCGATGCCGATGGCGCGCGCGGTCCGCCAGTGCCCGCATCTCGTGATCGTCCCGCCGGATTTCGGCAAGTATCGATCGGTCTCGCAGCAGGTCTTCGCGATCTTCCGATCGGTCACGGCGCTCGTCGAGCCGCTCTCGCTCGACGAGGCGTACCTCGATGTCACCGAGAACGCCTGGCAAGAGCCGCTCGGCATGAACGTCGCGAGGCGGCTGAAGACGGTGATTCGAGAGACCACGGGGCTCACGGCGTCGGCCGGTGTGGCGCCGAACAAATTCCTGGCGAAGATCGCATCGGCGTGGCGAAAGCCTGACGGACTGACCGTGATTGCGCCTGAGCGGGTCGAGTCCTTCCTGCAACAGTTGCCGGTCGACGCATTGTGGGGCGTGGGACCGGTCACCGCCGGACGGTTGCGCGATCGCGGCATTTCCCGGCTGGTGGACGTGCGCACCGCGGACCCGGAGACGCTGCGGGAAGCGGTCGGCAGTCTGTCGGAGTGGCTCGTCAAGCTGGCGTCCGGCCAGGACGATCGTCCTGTCGAACCCAACCGTCCCGCCAAATCCTCATCGAGCGAGTGCACCTACGCGCGCGATCTGGTCGAGCTCGATCGGATCCACGAGGAGATCGCCTCGATGGCGCGCGACAACGCGACGTGGCTGCAGCGCCGCGGCATCCTGGCGCGCACGGTCACGATCAAGGTTCGCTACGACGACTTCACGACCATTACGCGCAGCGACACCCGTCCGCCGACGAACGACCCGGACGACATCGCGCGGCGCGCCGTCGAGCTGCTGTCGAAGACGGATGCGGGGCGCCGGCCGGTGCGGTTGCTCGGGGCCGGCGTCCACAACCTCGGTATCGAGGAGACAGCTGACGATGATGGCAAGCTGCCGTTTGAATCTGAAAAGTGAAATCTGGGAATCTGCAATCTTGACGGCAATCTGGAAATCGGGGAATCGGGAAGATTCCCGATAGATTCCAGATTGCCGGATTCCCCGATTGCAGTTCAGATTGTAGATTCCCCGATTCCAAGATTTTAGCTTGACCACCGTCTTGACAGTAGTTTTCTACATAGATAGACTCCAACACATGGCCCGCGCCCTTTCGTCCGCCACCGCCCTCGTGCTCGACGCGCTCGCACGCGGAAGCCGGCACGGCTTCGACGTCCTCGACGCCACCGGCCTCGCGAGCGGCACCGTGTACCCGATCCTGCGCCGGCTCGAACAGGACGGACTCGCAACCTCACGGTGGGAATCCGCGCGCGTCGCGCAGCAGGAGCAACGGCCGCCGCGGCGGTACTACGCGCTCACCCGCGACGGCCAGGCGCTGGTCGAAGAGGCACGCGCGCGGTTTCCCATCCTGACCGCAGCCGCGACGCGCGCCGGCATGCGCCGCGCGTAACGAAGACGTTACATGCGAAGACGCTTCCCGCCGTTCGTGTCGCTTGCACTGGCCGTCGTGCGCCTGGTCGGCCTCATCGTGCCGGCACGGGACCGATCGTCGTGGCTTCGCGAGTGGGAAGGCGAAATTCTGCACGGGCATCTCACGCTGGAACGGGAGCATCGATCGACCTGGAGAGAACAGATGCCGCTGACGAGACACGCGCTGGGATCGCTCTTCGACGCCGCGTGGCTGCGGCGACAGTTCACGCGCGACAGCGAGGCGTTCCAGGACCTGCGGCATCTCGGCCGGATTGGCGGGCGATCGCCGCTCATCGTGACACTCGTGATTGCCATCCTCGCGCTCGGCATCGGCGCGACGACCGCCGTGTTCAGCTCAGTCGAAGCGATGTTCCTGCGGCCGCTCCCGTACGCGCAGGCGGACCGGATCGTGATGCTCTGGCAGCGAACGCCGACCGCGATCGGCGTCGACGACGACGTGTCGCCGGGAAATTTTCTGGACTGGCAGACGCAGCTCACCGGCAACTTCGAGGCGATGGCCGCAGCAGAGCCGTTCAGCCGCGACTACACCGGCGGCGGCGAGCCCGAAAGCCTGACGAACGCGCAGGTGACAGAGGGCTTCTTCGACATCCTCCGCGTCGAGCCGCTGTACGGCCGCCTCTTCACCGCCGACGACTATCGGTTGCGACGCAATGTCGTGCTGCTCTCCGCCGGGCTGTGGCAACGCCGGTTTGGCGCCAACCCCGGTGTGGTCGGCCAGACCGTCCGTCTCGACGGGCTGCCGTTCGAGATCGTCGGCGTACTGCCGGCGTCCTTCGAACCTCGCATCCTGACGCCGGGCATGGAGACGTGGACGCCGAAAGCCAGGATTGAAGACTACGAACGGCAATCCCGCGGCGGCGGATACTGGAACGTCGTCGCCCGTCTGCGCACCGGTGTCACGCTGCCACAGGCGCAGGCCGAGCTGGACGCCGTCTCCGCGACGCTCGCGGCGCTGCATCCGCGGACCAACAGGAACACGCGCGCGTGGGTGATGCCGCTCAGGACGCACCTCGCCGGCGGCCTCGACCGCACGGTGCTGCTCCTGGGCATCGGCGCGGCATTGATTCTGGTGCTGGCGTGCACGACCGTCGCGAATCTGTTCTTCAGCCTGCTCGCCGCCCGGCTGCGCGAGTTCGCGGTGCGGACGGCACTGGGCGCCGATCGCGCGCGGCTGGTCCGCCAGGTGCTGACCGAGAGCGCGGCGATCGCGGGCATTGCGGTGGTGGGCGGCATCGGCGTGTCGTGGGGCATCGTCGCGCTCGTTCGCGCGGCAAGTCCGCCGACGTCTCCGGTCATCGGCGTCGCGGGACTAAATCTGACGGTGCTCGCCTTCGCGGCCGTCACCGGCGTCGTCGCGGCGATGGGGTCCGCGGCGCTGCCGATTCTCGCGTTCACGCGAACCAATGTCACGCCCGCGCTTCGCGGGACGCTGGCCAGCCGCCCGACATCTGCCGTGCCGCGGCAGGCCCGTTCGACGTTCGTCATCGTGCAGATCTCGCTCGCCTTGATCCTGCTGATTGCGTCCGGCCTTCTCGCCCGCAGTTTCGTGCGGTTGCTGTCGGTCGATCCAGGTCTCGCGACGCGACACCTCGTCGCCGCGCAGGTGTTCGCGTACGACCGGAACGAAACGGCCGTGAAGCGGATCGCCTTTTTCTCGGAGACGGTGGCGCGCATTCAGGCGCTGCCTGGCGTCGAGGCTGCCGGCGCGGCGTCGACCGTGCCCTTTCTGAAGGCGGACATCGACATCGAGAGCACGCTGACCATCGCCGGTCGCGAAACGCCGAAAGAGACCGAGGCGCCGCGCGTGTTTCTCACGTCGGCGACGCCCGGATACTTCCGCGCGGCGGGCATCCCGCTCCGGCGCGGACGGATTTTCGACGAGGATGCCACGCTCGGCAAGCCGATCGTCGCGGTGATCAACGAGACGGCCGCACGCCGGCATTTCGCCGGCGAGGATCCGATCGGCCGATCGATCGAGGTCGTGGACAACGGCCGGCGCAAGCTTGCCGAGATCATCGGCGTCGTCGGCGACGTCCGGTACGGCGGGCTCGACGGTCACACGCGCGCCGAGGTGTTTCTGCCGCACAAGCAGTCCCCGACTGCCGGCATGACGTATGTCGCGCGGACGACGGTCGATCCGGCATCGATGGTCCATGCGATCAAGGAGCGCGTCTGGTCGGTGGATCCGCTGCAGACGTTCTACGACGCGGGGGCCGTGGACGACATGATCCAGGCGTCGCTTCGGCCGCGGATGCTGGCGCTGCGGCTGGTGCTGCTGCTTTCGGCGATCGGCGGCATCCTGGCGCTCGCCGGCACCTACGGCGCCGTGTCGTCCGTCATCCGGCGGCGCACCGCCGAGTTCGGCGTACGCGTGGCGCTCGGCGCGACCGGTTCGGACATCCGCCGCTTGATCTTTCTCTACGGCGTCCGGCTCACGATCGCGGGCGTCGGCATCGGGCTCCTGGCGGCGGTCCCGTTGACGCGGCTGATGTCCACTTTCCTCTTTGGCGTCAGCCCGACCGATCCGCTGACGTTCGGCGTCCTCACCGCACTCCTGTCAGCCGCCGTGCTGGCCGCCTCGTACCTGCCGGCCCAGCGCGCGTCGAGACTCGATCCCGTCAAGGCGCTCCGGGAGTCCAACCTGTAGAGCGGCGCTCCAGCGCCGGCACCCACGACAAACCCGGCCCCGGACGCCGGGGCTGAAGCCCCGGCCTACAATCTACCGATGCGCGCATATCTCGCTCCAGGCATCCTCTTGGTTTTCGTCGCGTCCTGCTCCTCGCCTCCATCGCCGGCGGGTCGGGTGACCCTGGCGAGTCTGCCCAAGATCAACATCGATGCCGTGCTCGCCGACACTCGCAAACTCTCGTCGGACGAGTTCGAAGGCCGAGCCCCGGGCACGAAGGGCGAGCAGCTCACTGTCCAGTACTTGACCGATCAATTTCGCGCCGCCGGACTCGCGCCCGGGAATCCCGATGGCTCGTGGACCCAGAAAGTCCCGCTCGTCGGCCTGACGCCGCAGCCGCAGGGCGCGTTCGTCGTGAAGAAAGGCGGCCAGACGCGCCCGTTCAGAATCCGCGACGAGGTCGTCGTGTTCAGCAAGCACGTCACCGACGAAGTACGGCTCGAGAATTCCGAGCTGGTGTTCGCCGGCTACGGCGTGCAGGCGCCCGAATATCAGTGGGATGACTTCCGCGGCGTCGACGTCAAAGGGAAGACGATCCTCGTCCTCGTCAACGACCCGCCGGTGCCGGTGGCCGGCAATCCGAATACGCTCGATCCGAAGATCTTCGGCGGCCCCGCGATGACGTACTACGGGCGGTGGACGTACAAGTTCGAGAAGGCCGCGGAGCTTGGCGCGGCCGGCGTGCTCGTCGTGCACGAAACGGCCCCGGCCGGCTATCCGTTTTCGGTGGTCCAGGGCATGGGCGGCGAGCGATTCGACCTCGTCACGCCGGACAAGAATGCCGGCCGCGCGAAGATCGAAGGCTGGATTTCGATGGACGCCGCCGCCGCGCTGCTGAAAATGGCCGGCCAGGATTATCAGAAGCTCAAGGCGCTCGCCGCGACGCGCGAATTCAAGGCCGTGCCGCTCGGCGCCACGGCGTCGGTGACGATCAAACAGAAGAGCCGGACGATCGATTCACAGAACGTCATCGCAAAGCTCACCGGCAGCGATCCCGTCCTCAAGAACGAGTACGTCATCTACAGCGCGCACTGGGATCACTTCGGGATCGGGGAGCCGGTCAACGGCGACAACATCTACAACGGCGCGCTCGACAACGCGAGCGGCTGCGCGACGGTGCTCGAGATCGCGCGCGAAGCCAAACGCCTGAACCCGCCGCCGAAGCGCTCGCTGCTGTTCCTGATGGTCACGGCCGAGGAGCAGGGACTCCTCGGATCGCAGTACTACGCAGAGTTCCCGCTCTACCCGCTGGAGAAGACGCTCGCCAACATCAACATCGACGGGATCAATCAGTGGGGCCGGACGAAGGATCTCACGCTCATCGGCCTGGGCGCGTCGGATCTCGACGACTATGCGCGCGACGCCGCCGCCGAGCAGAGTCGCGTCCTGCGCCCGGATGCCGAGCCCGAGAAAGGGTTCTACTACCGATCGGATCACTTCAATTTCGCGAAGAAGGGCGTGCCCGCCCTCGATCCCGACGCGGGCATCGATTTCATCGGCAAGCCCGCCGACTACGGCAAGAAAAAACGCGATGAATACACCTCGACCGATTACCACCAGCCTTCGGATCAGGTCAAACCGGATTGGGATCTGAGCGGAGCGGCCGAGGACGCGCAGTTGTTCCTGGCCATCGGCCATCGCGTCGCGCAGGCGGACAAATACCCTGAATGGAAGCCCGGCAACGAGTTCAAAGCCATCAGGGACGCAATGTTGAAGAAGTGACCTGATGGCGGACCTTCAGCGTTGCGCCTGGGCCGGAAGCGATCCCTTGTACCGCCGCTACCACGATGAAGAGTGGGGTGTGCCGGTCCACGACGATCGGCGGCTCTTCGAGATGCTCGTGCTCGAAGGCGCCCAGGCAGGCCTGAGCTGGATCACGATTCTTCGCAAGCGGCCCGCGTACCGGAAAGCCTTCGATCGTTTCGACCCGAAAAAGATCGCACGCTATGACGGGCGGAAGCGGCGCGCGCTTCTTGCCGACGCCGGGATCGTCCGCAATCGCCTGAAAATCGACGCCGCCATCACCAACGCCCAGGCGTTTCTCGACGTCCGCAAGGAATTCGGGAGCTTCGATGCGTACGTCTGGCGATTTGTCGATGGACAGCCGAAAATCAACCATCCCAAAACGATGAGCGATGTGCCGCCGCGAACCGCCGAGTCCGATGCGCTCAGCCGGGACCTGCAGTCGCGCGGGTTCCGGTTCGTCGGCTCGACCATCTGCTACGCGTTCATGCAGGCGGTTGGGATGGTCAACGATCACGTGACGTCGTGCTATCGGTACCGGTCTTAATCACCACATCACCACATCACAAATCTCTATTTCTAAAGATGACGATCGCCGCGACGATCGCGACGGCCATCAGCGCGGCCAGCCGCGTGACGTCAGAAGCCGCGACGCCGCTGGTGACGATCTGCTGCGGCCGGTAATACGCGAACGGCGAGAACGGTCTCAGGCCGGCCACCGGTTTCCAGACTCGCGCGAGATACTCGACCACGAACGACGTCGCGATGACCCCCGAGGTCCACGCAATCGCGTGACCCGCCTCCCGCGCGGTCGCGCTGATGAGCACGCTCACGGCGCCGAAACTCGCGAACAGCAGCCACGCCATCGCGCCGACGCCGACGAAGCGGCCGCCGGTCACGCCGAGCGGCCGGAGACTCAAGCCAATTGCGGTGGCCGTCCACGCGGCAAACACAATCAGCGTCAATCCGAGCGCGAAACCGACAAACGTTGCGATGACCAACTGACTCCTTGTCACTGGACGGCCGGCCAGCAGATCCATCGTGCCGCGGCCGATCTCTCCGGCCAGCGCGCTGCTGGGAACGCGAACGGCCCATACGCCGAGGAGCAGCAGGAAGAATGGATGCGTGTAGCCGAGCGCGATGACGCCGCCCGGCGAGGTGAACGCCACATCACCGCCGGCGAGCGCGACGAGATGCGGCGGCGCGAGGGCGGCCAATCCGCTCAACCAGCTCACCTCCTCCGGCGCAGGCGCCAGGCGCGTCGTCAGGAACTCGAAGAGCGTGACGGCGGCGGTCATCACGAGCAGCGGCCGGCGGTGCTGCCGCCACAAGTGACCAAGCAATGCGAGGATCACCGAGGCGCTCATCGATAGCGCTCCAGAAACGCGTCCTCGAGTCGCGGCGGTTCGATCAACAAATCCTGCAGCGGCAGCGTGGCCAGCCGGCTCACGAGGGCCGGCACGCGCTCGGCGGCAACGAGCAACTCGACGCGGCGCGCCGCGCTGGCGACGACACGCCCGAACGCGGCGAGATCGGCTGCCTCCAGATCTTCCCGGAAATGAACGAGGACCCGGCGCGGCATCGACCGCCTGAACTGATCCACGTCGTCGATCGAGACAAGGCGTCCGCCCCGCAGCATCGCGACGCGGTGACAGACGCGCTCGACTTCCGGGAGGACGTGCGACGAGAAAAAGATCGTGGTGCCGCGGCGATTGAGGTCGAGTAGCAGCTCGTAGAACGCCAGCTGCATGAGCGGGTCCAGCCCCTTGGTCGGCTCGTCGAGCAGCACCAGCCGAGGCTCGCATTGAAATGCCTGGACGATGCCGAGCTTCTGCTTCATGCCGTCGGAGTACGTCCTGACACGTCTGGCCAGATCGCTTCGCGCCAGCTGCAGTCTGTCCAGCAGTTCCTGACGCCATGCGGCCCGGCGGCCCGAGAGATGTTCGAGGAAGTCGAGCGTTCGTTCGCCGGTCATCGACGGCCAGAACGCGATGTCGCCGGGCAGGTGCCCGATTTCACGGCGAGAGATCGCCGCGGCCGGCGACACGCGACGTCCAAGAACCAACGCGCTGCCCGCAGTCGGCGCAATCAAACCGAGAAGCAACCGCACCGTCGTCGTCTTACCGGCGCCGTTCGGGCCGAGAAAGCCAAAGACCTCGCCCGGCTCGACGCGGAGGGAAACATCCTGGAGCGCGTTGATGGGACCGTACCGTTTCGTGAGACCGCTCGTTTCGATCGCTGCCGCGCTCACTGGGACACCGGCGCCATTGTGCGCTCAGAAACCGTGGCGGGGAAGCCGTGTCAGCGCACGATGGCCCATGCGGCGACAGCGACCATCACGCCCGTCACGGAGTCGGCCAAGTAGTGATACCGGCCGAGAACCGATCCAATCGTGATGCTCGCGGCCAGGGCGAGAAGCGGGAGAAACGCCGAAGGCACGACTTCGCCGACCGCGAACGCGGTCGCGAACGAGCCCGCGGCATGGCCGCTTGGAAACGTGTTGACCTGGATGCTGCCCAGTCCGAGCACCCATCCGTTCAGGCGGTGGATCGCGACCCGCCGGTCTTCAATCGCCGTGTGGAGACGAAGCGCGCGCGGCGGACGGGTCTGAATCCACGGCAGCGCGCTGTAGCACGCCAGTTCCGCGACGATGACGACCGTCCAGTAGCGGGTGACGTCAAACCCCGGCGCCAGGAAAAACGGGATGGCAAAGGCGAGCGGGATCAGGAAATAGACGGTGAGATATGCCAGCTCGAAGTACTCGAGCAGGATGCGCGGACCGCGCGACGCGACGTGTCCGGCGCCAAGTCCGTCGAACAGCTTCCGGTCCCACGAGGCGAGCCAGGCCTCGACACGCGGCATCGGACGCAGAAAGAACGCGCCTGACAACCAGTAGCAGAGGAGAATCTGCAGCGACGGCACCCAGTCACGCGCCAGCGACAGCAGCGGCGCGCGCGCACCGGACATCCACCACACGACCGCGATGTCCGCCACGGTCACTACGGTCACCAGCTTCCGGCGCGCCGCCGAGAGCGGCATTACCCAGGCCATGACTCCCAGGTAGAGCAGGTAGCCGATGAGGATCCACTCGTAAGAGCGCATGGAGAGAGGAGGGAGCAAAAGACCTCGGGTTTCGTTGTCGACATGCTACTCACTGTCGAGATACTGCTCACGAAACCCGCGGTCTTTTGCGTCCTTCCTCCTCTCTCTCAATGCGTCAAACCCAGCCTCCCGAGCTCATCGTCGAACACCCGACACGTCATATCGACGTCGTCGGCGGTCAGGACCATGGGCGGCTTGATTTTGATCACGTTGTGAAGCGGACCATCCGTTGAAAGCAGGATGCCGCGCTTCGCCATGCGGTTGACGAGCTCGGTGGCCTCAGCGGCGGCTGGCTCGAGCGTGGTGCGATCGCGAACCAGCTCGATCCCGAGGAACAGTCCCACGCCTCGAACGTCGCCAATCAGCGCGTGCGCATCCATGAGCGAACGCAACCCGTCGCGGAGCCGTGTGCCGAGCTCGAGCGCGCGCGATGGAAGCTGCTCGTCACGAATCACGTCGAGGACCGCCAGGCCGATGGCACATGAGACCGGATTGCCGCCGAACGTCGAGAAAAACTCCATCCCGTTGGCGAAGCTCGCAGCGATGTTGCGCGACGTGACGACCGCGCCCATCGGATGCCCGTTTCCGATCGGTTTGCCGAGCACGACGATGTCCGGCACGACGCCTTGCGTTTCGAAGGCCCAGAAATGTGCGCCCGCGCGCCCGAACCCGGTCTGCACTTCGTCGGCGATGCAGAGACCGCCGGCGGCGCGGACGTGGCGAAACGCGGTCGCCAGATAGCCCTCGGGCGGAACGATCTGCCCGCCGCACGATTGAAACGACTCGGTGATGAACGCCGCAATCGGAGCGCCGGCCTCGGCGATGACGCGGCCGACTTCGTCACCGTACGCGGTCCCCGCCGCGAGCCCTTGTCCTTTGTGTTTGCCGCGATAACCATCGGGCATCGGCACGATGTGTACCCACGGCTCGGCCCTTCCCGAGCCTCCGGGCCCCATGAACTTGTACGGACTGGCGGCAATGAGCGCAGACGAGTGACCGTGATACGCGCCGTCGACCACCAGCAGGTGCTGACGCGCCGTCTGAGTTCTGGCGATGCGCAACGCCAGATCGTTGGCCTCTGTTCCGGAGTTGACGAAGAAGCACGTATCGAGCGGCGCCGGAAGCGTCGCCGCCAGCCGTTCCGCGTACTCGCTCAACTCGTCGTAGAGATACCTGGTGTTCGTATTGAGCCGTGCCATCTGGCGTTGGCCGGCCGTCACGACGCGGGGATGACAATGCCCGACGTGGCAGACGTTGTTGACGAGATCGAGATACGGCCGGCCGCGATCGTCGTACAGATACTGACCGGACCCGCGCTCCATCTTAATGGGTTCGCGGTACGCGATCGATAACGCCGAGCTGATGTGCGCGCGTCTGTGCTCGAGCAGGCTCGGCACGCTGGCGCCATGAGCGGACGCGGAATCGAGACCGGCGCCGGATCCCAGCGCGGTGGCGGCGGCGTTCGGATCGAACGCCGCCAGCTTCTCGAGCAGACGCCAGGCGCGATCCTCGGTGATGAACCACGTCGGATGGTTGGGATCAATCGCGCGACGTGACGCCGCGGTGACGACCGTCACCGCCAGACGGCCGAGCACGAGCGGAAACAGCACGCGCAACTCGTCAGCGGACAACGGGCGACCGGCGTGGTACGCGGCGACGACCTCCGCCCCCGCGTCGAGCGGTTGGGGCAACTCGAGCATCGCATACGCCAGCGCGATCGCGAGATCACACACCGTCGGATTCCACAGCGAGTCGCCGAAGTCGATGATTCCCGACACGCGCCCGTCGTCAACGAGCACGTTCTCGTCGTTGGCGTCGCCATGAATCAGCGAGTGCGGCAGCGCGGGAAGCGCCGGCCCGGCACAGGCCGCGTAGACGTGGAATGCCCAGTCCGCCAGCTCGCGCCGTACGTGGCGCGGATTGGTTCCCAAATCCGGGTTTACGTAGCGCGGATTGGTCGCCAAATCCGCGTTTCGGATCTTGCCTACCAGCGGCCGATGTCTGGCCGCCTGCGCGAGATCCCAGTGATGCGTGCGCCGCGCCCCCGGCAGATCGACGCGAACGAGTGCGACGTCGAGCGTCGCCAACGCGCGTCCCAGGTCGCGAAGCCGCGCGGCCGATGGAGGCCCGGACTCGAGCCATGGAACGCCGGGCACCCAGTTCAGCAGTCGAAGCGCCATCGTGCGGCCGTCCGCAGTCCGGCGCATCGACTCGATCAGGCCGGCGCGGGTGCGAACGACCGTCGGAAGCGCCACGCCGAGCGGTGCGAGTGCGCCGTGCGCGGCATCGATCGCGCGGTCTTGCTCGCCCCAATCAGACCCGTCCTCGTCCAGCTTGGCGACGAACCGGCGGCCCTCGGATGTCGTGACCACGAAGTTGCGGCCTTCACCGCCGATCGGAGAAATTTCGCCGGCAATGCCGTACTCCTCGGCGATCCAGGCATCGAGGCCGACGGCCGTCCGCTCGGTTCTGGTCACCACTTGAACGCTGTCCCTCCGGCACTCGCGGCCAGCGCATCATACAGGTCGACGGCGGTCTCGCGCGGCAGATACGGAATGTGGATGTGGTGCAAGGCGTCCCCCGCGCCGGCCGTGTCCACGCGGACGCGTCGCATGTGCGTGCGCCGATCGAACGGCGACTCGTGCATCGCGACGACCTGAATCTTGGCGAAGCGCGCGACGCTCATCTGACGCCAGATCCATCCGCTGCGATACCACACGGCATTGGCCGTCGTGGACCAGCCCAGGTGCTTCACCGTCTTGCGTGCCACAACGGCCGCCCATCCGATCATCGCCACCCAGACGGCGACGTCCCACCACGACGGCCACAACCAGAACGGCAGCGCGATGACAGAGACGACGACGGTCGCGCGCACGAAGGCACGTCGCGCGGCGCGGGGCGCGACGCCGCGCCAGGCGACAGCCGGCAGGTCCAGCTCGGGCTGCACACGGCGCAGGAACGTGTCGAGATTCGCGCGCGGAAGAATCGGCGCGAGCCATTCACGCTGCGTCACACCCTGTTCCTTATGGTCGCCTCCGGCTGTGTCGACACGCACGGAGACTCGGCCGAACAACCGGTGCAGCGGGCCTTCACGCACGGTGAGTGTCTGAATCCGCCGCACCGGGATCGTCGTCGCGACGCGCGTGAGCAGACCAAATTCCGTTCTCAGGTCGTCGCCTGCACGCGTAATGGTGAACCCATAGAGGCGGATGACGGCCCAGATCATCGAGAGCAGCCGGATCAGGCCGAGGAACGCGGCGAACGCGCCGAGCATCAGCATGATTCGGCCGATCGGCAGAGATCCTCCCGCGAAGACGGACCGGATGATCTGCCGGACCAGTCCGCGTCCCGAGTCCTGCTCGCCGACAAAACGATTGACCAGCCCATCAATGAGACCGAGCTCATAGAGCACACCGAACGCGGCGCCCACGACCACCAGACCGCGATTGTCGATGAATCCGCTGAGGGCGAGCTCGCGCGGCGACAGATGCAACAGCTGCAGAGCCGTCTCGCCCTGCGCCACCGCTTCTCCGGGTCCGGCCGCGGTCTCGCCGCGATCGCCCAGCACACGGCGCCGCATTTCTTCCAGCGCGTCGAGCGGCAGGACGCTCATTTTCGCTTCGGGCTCCTGGCCGCTGCCGGTCTCGATGTGGACGTCGACGACCCCGAGCATCCGGTGCAGCACGTTCTGCACCGCATTGATGTTCTGCACGCGCGCGTACGGGATGTGCCGCTCGTTGCGGAAGATGAAGCCGGTACGAATCACCAGCTCACGTTCTTCGTAGCGATACCGGAAGGCTGCGTACCGAATCACGACCGCCGCGCCGTACGGGATGAGGAACAGGAGCGTCCACGCCTGCCAGTCACCGCCGGCGGTCCCGGCCGTGACGAGTACCACGAGTCCCGGAATGAGGAACTGCCGCAGTTCCTTGCCGAGCCCGAAGAGAAGCGAATACGGATGCAGACGGCGGTCAGACGGCATCCGAGCCCTCGCGTGGGAGGAGATGATCGCGAATTGCGAGCGCCGTTTCGTGCGCGAGACCGTGCAGCGCCACGATCGCATCCTCCGTGCCGGCGGTGTGAATGATCAGCGTCCCGATGCCGAATCGACGCTCGAGCGGACCTTGCGACACATCCGTGTGCTGGACGCGCGACCGGGGCACGTTGATGACCTCCCGCCACACGACGCCTTCGCGGATTTCGATGCCGACGGCGTCGACGATGTACGACGCGTACCGGTAGTGAATCTGCGGCCATCGCTGGAGCCACCACCCGAGCGCAACCGTCACGCCCATCCAGACGATCGGGATCGCCAGCTTCACCCACGACGGCAGCGGCGCGGCGAGAAGCGTCGTCGCGCCGATGAAAAAGAGGACGAGTGACACGACGGCCGTGACGATCCAGCCGGTCAGCTGTTCGAGCGGAATGACGCGCGGATCGAGGCGCCGCACGGCGCCGTCGGCGATGGACGGCTGCCGTTCGACTTCGCTCAGGGCTGATTCCACGCCGGCCGGCTCAGCGGCGGGCCCGTTCCGCGGCCAGAAACGCCTCGCGTGACGCGCGCGTGGCTGCGGCGTACTGTAGCATCTGGCGCGTCAGATCCTGCGGATACGAGATCTTCACGTCGGTAATCTGGCCGCTGCTGTCTTTGACGGCATCGAGGTTCGGCATGACGAACCCGGTGTACGACGGCAGTTGCAGCTGGTCCACGCGCGAGACCACCTGGTCGCGAAGCCTCGGATCGAAATGGATGCCGTAGGTGTCGAACAGCTTCCGGGCCGCTGCGAGATCGCCTTCGGCTTTGATGCGCTGCACCTCGGCGAGCAGTCTGCCGACACCCTCGCGGAACGCCTTGGCATCGGTCATGACGTAATAGGTCTTGCCGTCGCGGACCTCGGTGCGGATCGCCTTCGTGTTGGCCATGAGCCAATGCACGATCATCTGGCGATTGCGCATATGGTCCTCTTCGATCTGCGTCCCTTTCCTGATCCGGCGAAGCTGGACCAGCGCGTTGCGTGTGTAGCCCTCGTACTCGGCGAGCACGATGTCCTGCTGATCGGCGGCCGGTACGATCCCGAGCTCGACGACCTTCGGATCGGCGATGAAATACAACCCGACGAGATCGGCGCGGCCTTCTTCCAGCGCGGAGTAGTACTCCTTCAGCGCGGCCTCCGGCTTCCCTTTCAACTGCTCGGAGATCTTGCCGGACGCGTGGCCGATTACCTCGTGCATGTTCGTCGTGATCTCACCCGCCATGCCGGCCCATTTCGTCCCGCGCGCCGTCTCTTCAGGCGTCCAGGCAAACTCGCCGCGCAGGCGCGGGTCGGATGAGCGGTCGTAGGCTTCGTTCACGTTCGAGAGCGACACGGACTTGCTACCGTTCTTCTCGCGGACGTCGTTGTCGTTCGGCAGGTTGATTCCGACCGGCGTAATCGGCCCGGAATCACCCGTCTCGATCACCACGTCGATCGCGTTGGCCGTAATGCCCTGCACGCCGGCCTTGCGGTACTTCGGATCCCACGGCATGTGGTCTTCGAACCACTGCGCTTCTCTGGCGAGTTTCTGGATGTCGGCGGTCTTCTGCTGATTCACGTAAAAGACGACGCCTTCCCACGAGCCTTTGGCGCCGCGGGCGTCGAGGTACACTTCGGTGAAACCGTTGATCGTGTCGACCGGCGACGCCTTGTCCTCGACCCAGGCGATGTCGTACGTCCGCCGGTCGGCCGCTTCACCCGTGCGATACCACTGGGCGAGCGCGCGCAACGCCTTCGCCATCGGCTCGCTCGCAAAAGGACTCGCCGCCTCGAGATGCGTCACGACTTCCTTCAGCTGCGGATCGTACCGGCCGCCGATCTTGTAGACCTCTTCGACGAGCTTGCCGTCGCGCTTGACGAGCCGTGAATTGAGCGGGTACCGCTCGGTGAATCCCGTCACGTCCTTGAGGCTGACGCCCTGATACAGATTGTTGAAGCTGGCGGTCAGGATGTCCTGACCCGGAGGCGGCTGCTTCTTCGTGACCGATGGCTCGAACGCCGCGTCGAAGAACATCGGCTTCAGCCGCGCGAGCAGTTGATCGAGCGTCTCGCCGTTCGCAACCGGGAACTTCGCGCCGGCTGATGCGGCCGCCTTTGCGGCCGCGGCGAGCGCCTCGGGCGTGACGCCGAGGACAAATTTCTGCGCGGTCAGGTTGTTGTACGGCCCGGTATTGATCCAGAACAGCTTCGCGTACCGCTGAAGCTCCTTGAGCGTCGCGGTATCCAGGCCGCTCGGATTCGCAAGAATCGCCTCCAGCACCTCCCGCATCTCGAGGTTGTGGCGATAGCGCTGGTCGTAAAAGATATCGCGCCCGGCAATGGCGGCCTGAGTCAGATGCCAGATCAGCGTCTTGTCTTTCAGCGGCAGCGACGAAAACCCGTCCGCATACAGCTGCACGATCGCGGCATCGTCAATCCGTTCGAGGAGGTATTTCTTGGGCTCGGCGGGCGCGCTCGTCGCGGCGGCGGCCGGCGCCTGCGGCGCGGCGTTCGAGCACGCTGCGGCGGCGAGAGCCAGCAGCGCGAGAAGGAATCGTTTGGACATGCATCAATGATAGGCCCTACTTCAACACGACAGCCGGATCGACCCGTGAGGCGCGTCGCGCCGGCAGGTAGGCGGCAACCGCCGCGGCTACGCACATCACGACGGCTGCCAGCAGGAACATTACGGCGTCGCCAGGCGTGAGGCCGAACAAGAACCCTGAGATGAGTGTCGAGATGACCGCGGCCGCCGCCGCGCCGATCGCGACCCCGACAAGGCACAGGGTCAGCGCCTCGCGAACGAACAGCCACCTCACGCTTGGCGGGCGCGCGCCAAGCGCCATCCGAATGCCGATTTCCTTCACGCGCAGGATCGTGGCATGCGACATGGCGCCGTAGATGCCCAGGCCGGCGAGCAGCAACGCCAGGCCGCCGAGCACGGCGAGCAGCGCGCTGGCCGCGCGCTGCTTGTCGACGCTTCGGCTGATGACCTGCTCGAACGTGTGGGCCTCGACGATCGGCATCTGCGGGTCGAGCGATCGAATGACCGCTTCGAGAGCGGACTGCACCGCGGCCGATCCTGCCCGGCCGCGGGCGACGATGGTCAGCGACGGCGACGGCGCCTGGGACAGCGGCACGTAAACGTAGCTCCGCGGTGACTCGGTCAAATCGTCGTAGCGTGTCGTGCGGGCAACGCCGACGATCTCGCGCCAGGGCTCGCCGGGATCGAGCAGCCGTATCCGCTGACCGATCGGATTGGCGTCTGCCCACAACCGCCGCGCCAGCGTCTCGTTCACGATCACGACCGGCGGCGACGTCCGCGTATCGAGCGGACTGAAATCGCGGCCGCGCGTGAGAAAAATCTTCATCGTGTCGAAGTACGCGGGCGACACGGCTGCGCGGAACACGAAGACCTCATCCTCCTCGGCTTCCGCACCGGGCCGTACCAGAGCCGTGCCAAACATCCGCCCGCCGAGCGGCAGCGCGGTGATCAGCGCGGATGATTCGATCGGCGGCATCGCTCGCGTTCGCTCGAGCAGATCGCGGATGAAAATGTCGCGCGCGGGCGGCGCGTAGCCCTGCAGCGCCAGATCAAACGACATCGTCGCGCCGTTGCGCGCCTCGAACCCGGGATCGACGCGAAGCGCCTTCGTCATGCTGCCGAGAAAAAGGCCGGCGACGACGATCAGCACGACCGACACCGTTACTTGCCCGACGACCAGGATGTTGCGGAGACGATGACGCCGGCGGCCGACGGCGACCGTGACCCCTTCCTCCTTGAGCGTCGGCGCCAGCGCGGGTCGGCTCGCGACGAACGCCGGCACGACACCGAAGAAAAGCGCGGCCGCGAGGCTCACGAGCAGTGTCGCGGCGAGGACCGTCCCGTCGAGACGAAACTCATCGAGAATCGCCGCTGGTACCTGGCCGGCCCAGCCGATGATCGCGGTGAGCGCGCGGGCCAGCACGATGCCGACCGTCCCCGCACCGATCGCGAGCATCAGCGATTCGACCAGCAGTTGGCGGATGATCCGTGCGCGCGACGCGCCAAGCGCGCGCCTGAGCGCGAGCTCCCGGCGACGATCCACGCCGCGCGCGAGGAGAAGATTCGCCGCGTTCGCTCCGGCGACAACGAGAACCAGCGCCGGCACGATCATCAGCAGTCCGAGTACCTGCGCGATCTCTTCGCGCTCGCCTGGAAAGACACTGCCCGCGACCGTTGCAACGTGCAATGTGGCTGGTGGCCGTGCCGGGACCACCGCCACGCCGGTTGCCCATGTCATCGCGCGCACCGCAGTCTCGGCCCTCTCGATCGAGATGTCAGGCGCGAGCCGGGCAAGCGTCCGCACCCAGCTCGTCGCCGGCTCGGTCAACCACGTCCGGTCGAAATCAGGCAGGACCTGTCCGATCATCGCCATCGGCACCCAGACGGAGGGGAGAGGCTCGTCGATCTCCAATCCGCCGAACCCGGGAGGCGCGACGCCGGCGACCACGAACGGATGTCCGTTGATCGCGATGGTCCTGTTGATGATGGCGGGATCGCCGGCATAGCGCCTGATCCAGAGCGCGTGACTGATGACCGCGACTGGTTTCGCGCCGGGGACGACGTCCTCGTCAGGATGAAATGAGCGCCCTGCGATCAGTCGGACACCCAGCACATCGAAATAGTTGGCGGAGACGACGGCTCCGCGTGCGCGTTCGGGAGCGCCATCGCCGAGCGCGATGGCGACTTCGTGGTACGCCGCGACGCCCGAGAACAGATCGCGCCGATCGCGAGAGACGAGGTAGGCGGGATACGACAGGCTCCGCGGCCGCGACCACTGCTCGCTGCTGAGCGTGAGCCAGACGAGGCCGTCTGCGCGGATCCCCGTCGGCGCCCTGAAGATGATCGCATTGAGCGCGCTGAGCAACGCGGTGTTGGCGCCGATGCCGAGCGCGAGGGTGATGATCACCGCGGCGGTCCAGCTGCGATGCCGCCGCAGCTGACGCGTGCCGTACCGCAGGTCCTGAAGCAGGCGATCGATCGGCAGCCATCCCCAGCTTTCGCGGCTCGTTTCCCGCAGAACGACCGGATTGCCGAAGGTGCGCCGCGCGGCGAGCCGGGCTTCCTCGGCGGTCATCCCCAGCCGGCGGTTGGCTGCGGCACGCAACTCGAGGTGCAGCCGCAATTCCTCGTCGAGCTCCGCGCTGAGCCGATCGCGACGGAGGAGGAACATGAATCGCCGCCACCACTCGCTGATCTTGATCACGACTCCGTCCCTTCAGCTGGATGGAGGATCCGCGCGATCGCCTCCGCGATCCGCTCGTACGATTCGACTTCACGCTCGAGCTGCCGTCGGCCGGCTGAGGTGAGGCGGTAATATCGCGCGCGGCGATTCTCGTCCGTCCGGCCCCACTCGCCGGAAATCCAGCCCTTCACCAGCATTCGTTGCAGGGCCGGATAGAGTGACCCTTCCTCGACGCGCAGCACGTCGTCTGATACACGCTGGATCGCGTCGGCGATTTGGAAGCCGTGCAGCTCGCCATGCCTGGCGAGCATGCGCAGCACCAGCATGTCGAGCGTGCCGGGCGGGATTTCGTCTCTCGTGGGCCTCATAACATAGGCAGACTATGTTACGAGCAGCGGCGCAGCAAAGTTCCGACCGCCGCTGGCGAAGGACGGGCGTCAAGGGCGGTGAAGTACGCGGCAGAGAACCGTGAAGTACGAACCGTCAGGAGCGACGAAGTACGACAGGAACGCCGAAGTACGGCAGAGCCAAAGTCGAGCTACATCCCAAGCCACCGGGACATTTCTTCCACCGTCATCCCCTTGCGCTTGGCGTAGTCCTCGAGTTGATCGCGGCCGATGCGGCCGATGTTGAAGTACTTCGCTTGCGGGTGGCTGAGATAGAGGCCGCTGACGGACGCCGCCGGCAACATCGCGAATGTCTCGGTCAGCGTGATTCCCGCTGCGGGCGCGTCGAGCAGGGTGAACAGTGTGCCCTTTTCAGTGTGGTCCGGACAGGCCGGGTAGCCGAACGCCGGACGAATGCCTCGGTATTTCTCGGCGATGAAATCCTCGGACGAGAGACGCTCGTCCTTGCCGTACCCCCAGTCGCGCCGTGCCTGAGCGTGGAGATACTCGGCGAACGCCTCGGCCAGCCGATCCGCCAGCGCCTTGACGATGATCGCGCTGTAGTCGTCGTGCTGCTGTTCGTATTCCGTGACCAGCGCGTCCACGCCGATGCCCGCCGTCACCGCGAACGCGCCGATGTAGTCGGGCGCCAGCGAGGCCTTCGGTGCGACGAAGTCCGCAAGCGATCGATTCGGGCGGCCGTCAGCGATCGGCTCCTGCTGACGCAGCATGTGGAACCGCGCCACCTCGTTCCGTCGTGCGTCGTCCTTGTACACGATGATGTCGTCGCAGACGGCGTTGGCGGGCCAGAATCCGTAGACGGCGCGCGCGGTCAGACGCTTCTCGCGCACGATGCGGTCGAGAATTCCTTTCGCGTGCTGATAGAGATCACGTGCGGCCGCGCCGATCGTCGGGTCGTCGAGAATCGCCGGAAAGCGTCCCTTCAGTTCCCAGGCCGAGAAGAAGAACGTCCAGTCGATGAACGGCACTACGTCCTCGAGCGCCGGCTCGACCTGGCGACGGCCGAGGAACCACGGCACCGGCAGTTGAAGCGAGTCCCAGTCGGTCTTGAGATGATTCGCGCGCGCGTTTTCGAGCGTCAGCAGCACCTTCTCGCGTTTCGTGCCGTACTGTTCCCGCAAGCCCGCCTGGTCCGCGCGCACCGTCGCCGTGAACGCATCGCGCTGCCGATCGCTGAGCAGGCTGGAGACGACGTCGACCGCGCGCGAGGCGTCGAGCACATGGACCGTCGGCTGTCCGTATTCCGGAGCGATCTTGACCGCCGTATGCTGCCGGCTCGTCGTCGCGCCGCCAATCAGCAGCGGCGTCGTCATTTGGCGGCGTTCCATTTCGCGCGCGACGTAGACCATCTCGTCGAGCGAAGGCGTGATGAGACCGCTCAACCCGATGATGTCCGCCTGGCGTGACGCGGCTTCCGACAGAATGCGATCCGCAGGCACCATCACGCCGAGATCGATAACCTCGTAGTTGTTGCAGCCGAGCACGACCCCGACGATGTTCTTGCCGATGTCATGCACGTCGCCCTTGACGGTCGCGAGGAGCACGCGGCCGTTCGCCTGACGGCCCGGTTGCGCTCCGCCATTCGAGGTCTGACTCTTGGCCGGACTGTCCTTGATGAACGGTTCGAGATACGCGACCGCCCGCTTCATCGCTCGGGCGCTCTTCACCACTTGTGGAAGGAACATCTTGCCCGCGCCGAACAGATCGCCGACGGTCTTCATCCCGTCCATGAGCGGCCCTTCGATGACATCGAGCGGCCGCGGCAGCTTCTGTCGCGCCTCTTCCGCGTCCGCCTCGATGAAGTCGACGACGCCGTGGACGAGTGCGTACGAAAGACGGGCCTCGACGGGCTGATTTCGCCAGGCGAGATCGAACTCGCGCTTCGTGCCCGCGCCCTTCACGTCGCCGGCGAACGTCACCAGACGCTCGGTCGCGTCCGGCCGGCGATTGAACAGCACGTCTTCGACGTGCTCGAGCAGGTCGGCGGGAATGTCTTCATAGACCGCCAGCTGTCCGGCGTTGACGATCCCCATGTCGAGCCCGGCCTTGATCGCGTGATACAGGAACGCCGCGTGCATCGCCTCGCGGACGACGTCGTTGCCGCGGAACGAAAAGGAAAGATTGCTGATGCCGCCGCTCACCTTCACGCCCGGACAGGTCGCCTTGATGATGCGTGTGGCCTCGATGAAGTTTATGGCGTAGGTGTTGTGCTCCTCGAGACCGGTGGCAATCGCCAGCACGTTCGGATCGAAGATGATGTCGGATGGATCGAAACCGCCGCGTTCGGTGAGAAGTCGGTACGCGCGCTGGCAGATCGCGACTTTTCGGTCGACGGTGTCCGCCTGGCCGCGCTCGTCGAACGCCATGACGATGACCGCCGCACCGTAGCGGCGGATGAGCTTCGCCTTGTGCAGGAAATCCGCCTCGCCCTCCTTGAGCGAGATGGAGTTCACCACGGACTTGCCCTGGACGCACCTCAGCCCGGCCTCGATGACGGACCACTTCGAGCTGTCGATGACGATCGGGACGCGCGAGATATCGGGCTCGGTCGCGATGTAATTGAGGAAGGTGTGCATCGCGCGCTCGGAGTCGAGCATCCCCTCGTCGACGTTCACATCGATCATGTTCGCGCCGCCGCGGACCTGATCGAGCGCCACCTGAGCCGCGTCGCTGTAGTTCTCGTCTTTGATCAGCCGCGCGAATCGCTTGGATCCCGTGACGTTCGTCCGCTCGCCAATCATCTGAAAGTTGCTGTCTGCGCGGACGATGAGCGGCTCGAGGCCGGAGAGGCGGAGGGGGGACGGGAGTTTTTTCCACAGGTTTCCACTGGGGAGGGACGGAGGTCGCCCGTCTTCAACGCGACCTCCGTCCCCCACCTGTTCAGATCTGTGGAAAAAACTCCCGTCCCCCCTCCCCGGCAGGCCGCGCGTCGCGGTCGCGACAGCGGCGATGTGATCGGGGGTCGTGCCGCAGCAGCCGCCCAGAATGTTCACGAAACCGCTCTCGGCAAAGTCGCGCAGCAGCGCGCCCGTCTCGTTCGCGTGCTCGTCGTACTCGCCGAAGGCATTCGGGAGACCCGCGTTCGGATAGGCGCTGACCCAGCAGCCAGCCAGACGCGAGAGCTCCGCCAGGTACGGCCGCATCTCGCGCGCGCCGAGCGCGCAGTTGATCCCCACGCACCACGGCCGCGCGTGCTCGATCGAAAGATAGAACGCGTCCAGCGTCTGGCCGGACAGCGTGCGACCGCTTCGGTCGGTGATCGTCACCGAAATCATCAGCGGCAGGTGCACGCCCTTCTCTTCCTCGACCTCCTGAATGGCGACGATGCCGGCTTTGGCGTTGAGCGTGTCGAAGATCGTCTCGAGAAGGAGCAGGTCGACGCCGCCGTCGATGAGCCCGCGGACCTGTTCTGCATACGCGTGTTTCAGTTGATCGAACGTGATGGCGCGAAACGCCGGGTTGTTGACGTCCGGCGAAATCGAAAGCGTCCGGTTCGCGGGCCCGATCGACCCCGCGACGAATCGCGGACGGCCGGGCGTGCGGCGGGTGAATTCGTCGGCGGCCTCGCGCGCAAGCCGCGCCGCGGCCAGATTGATCTCGTAGACGACCGATTCGAGCGCGTAGTCCGCCTGAGAGACCGCGTTCGCGTTGAACGTGTTGGTCTCGATGATGTCGGCGCCGGCATCGAGATACTCACGGTGAATGTCGGCGATCACATCCGGCCGTGTGAGAACGAGAAGGTCGTTGTCACCCTTCAGATCTCGCGGATGGGCCGCAAAGCGCGCGCCGCGGAAGTCCGCTTCGCTGAGCTTCTGACGCTGGATCATGGTGCCCATCGCGCCGTCCAGAATCAGGATGCGCTCGGTGAGCAATTGGTCCAGCCGCTCTTCGGTCGTAATGGTCGCGGTGGTCGTCATTGTGATCTCGATTTCGTGGTGCGATGTGAATCCTTTGCGCCCGCCGCGATCAGGACCGTGAACGGATCGCCGGTCCGCCTGGCACCGACCCGCACCGTGACGTCAGTGAACCCGGCCGATGTCAGCAGCCGCTGCAGCTCTTCGTCCTGGAACCCCAGCCATCGGTCGCCGAGCTTCGCGCGCACCCAACTCTCGTGATGTTCTCGAAGATCCAGAATGACCGCGCGGCCACCGGGACGAAGAATCCGGCACGCCTCGCCGAGCGCATTTGCCGGGTGCTCGGCGTGATGCAGCGCCTGGGACAAGAGCGCCACGTCGATCGTCGCATCCGGAATCGGCAACTGCTCCAGGTCACCCTGCTTCCACGTGATGTTGTCGATCTTCCGGCGCGACGCGAGCGCCCGGGCGCGATCGAGCACGTCCTTCGATCGATCGACCGCCACGACACTGCGGCTCCATCGGGCCGCTTCCAGCGTCAAGTAGCCCTCGCCGCACCCGAGGTCCGCGACATCGACAGGCGGCAGCAGCAGCCCCAACGCGCGCGACCACGCCGCCCAGCTTCGGCCCGGCACCAGTTGCCGGCGCTCGTCACCACCGCCGTGCTGCGCGAAGCTCTCGTGCCGTAATCTCTTCACCTCTTCGAGCCTGGCGTCATCGGCACGGGTCTCGGCGGTCCTGCGCTCGAACTGTTCGCCGAGCCAGGTCCAGAGCGGCGACCGCGCGCCATTCGTGGCGGCGACGTCGGACGCGACGCGATACCACGCATACGTCCCGGCGCGCTCCTCGACGATGAGCCCGGCCTCACGCAGCAGCCCGAGATGGCGGGACACGCCGGACTGCGCGAGCCCGAGCACCGACGTCATTTCGGACACGTTCAGCGCCTCACGCGACAGCAAACGCAGCATGCGCAGCCGGGTGTCGTCTCCCAGAAGCCGCAGCAGCGCCGAGGCATCTTTCATATCACTTAATCTACATGCATTGATGGCTATGGCGCAAGCCGGAAAGCCGGAAGTCTGAAAGCCGGAAAGCCCTCATAAACTCAGCAGATGCGCGACTACGCTGCCACCGATCCAAACAGTCCGACATTGGTCCTCGCCCACGGTGCCGGCGCGGGCGAACAACATCCGTGGATGGTCCGGGTGGCAAAAGGGCTCGCAGCGCGGGAAATTCACGTCGTGACGTTCAATTTTTCGTACATGGATGCCGGGAAAGGCGCACCCGATCGCCCGGACGTCCTCGAAGAGACGTATCGCAGCGCCTGGGCCAGGCTCACGTCAGGTCGAACCGGGCCGCTGTTTGCCGGCGGTAAATCGATGGGTGGACGAATTGCGTCGCAGGTGGCCGCCAAGGGCGCGTTCGACCCGTCTCCAGCCGGCCTCGTCTTCTTCGGCTACCCCCTTCATCCGCCTGGCAAGCCTCAGCAGATGCGCGACCGGCATCTTCCGGACATCCGCCAGCCGATGCTGTTCTTCCACGGCGAGCGAGACCCCTTCGGATCGCCGGACGAGATGACGGCCCTCGTCGCCCGGCTTCCGAAGAGCACGCTTCACATGGTCCCGGGCGGCGATCATTCGTTGACGACGAGAAAGAAGGCTGGCCCGGGCGGCGACACGCTCGATCGGGTGATGGATCTGGCGGCGGAATGGATGCGGCGGCCCTTGTACTAATGGGCCGTTTTGTGGACAATTGACGCGCATCCGTGATCCCTCAGAAAGACAACCTTTGAGACGCGGCCCGACCGGCTTCTCCGACCACTCCGCACGCGAGCACACTCCGAACGCGTCTCTCGCCAGCTGGTATATGCCCGGACACTCCGACGGGCTGGGCGATCGGCTGCTGATGTTCGACAACACCGGCGCCGCATCGTTCGAGCTCCTGCGATTCAAGAAAGAGTTCAGCGACAGGCCGGGGTTCGAATCTGCCTTGCGGGACCGAATCCGGGAACTCGACGGATTCACGCATCCGTCGATCGCGAGGGTTCGCGCGGTCAAGTGGCTTGACGACAACAACGGCCTCGCGCTGATCTCGGATTCCGTCACAGGGCGACGGCTGTCGGAAGTCCTCAGCGAGGCGCGGGGACCCGGGTTTGCGCTGGATTTGATCCGGCAGCTCACGCCGGCGCTCGTGGCGCTGCAGCAGCAGGGCGAGGGGGTGGCGCACGGTCTGCTAACGCCCGAAAGGATCATCGTGACTCCGGGAGGCCACCTCGTGCTCGTCGAGCACGTGCTCGGTCCGGCTGTCGAGAAGCTCGGGTTGTCACCCAGTCGGTTGCGGGGAGAGTTCGGGTTAGCGGTGCCAAAGGGCTCGAACGGTCACGGACAGCAGTTCAACGAGCGAGCGGACGTCGTGCAACTCGGATTGATTGCGCTTTCGCTGACGCTGGGCCGCCGCGTCGATCCGCGCGACTATCCGCACGACGTTTCGACGTTGCTCGACGACTTCCCGAGATTCGCCGGCCGCGGATCCTCATCGGCCCCGCAGTTGCGTATGTGGCTGGAACAGGCGCTTCAGCTGGGCGCCCGCACGTTCGGATCTGCCGAAGACGCGCGCGCGGCGCTTGCGGAACTGCCGCAAGACGTCAAGCCGCCGCGCGACACGCGCAGAATGGTCATGTTGCATCGAAATGGTCGGCCCGGCACTTCAAGGGAGACGGACATGTCTACCGCCAAATGGCCTTATCCAAAAGGGCGCACGGCGCACGCACACGCCCACGCGACGTTCGAGGAGATCACCGCATCGCAGATGCCAGCGGCGCGTCAGATCGCGGAGCCCCTCGTCGATCCGCTGAGCGCGGCTCCACCGTTTCAGCCCCGCCCGGTCGTTCCCGCGAAGGCCGCGTCGCCGCCAGCCAGAAAACTCAACATCCAATGGTTGACCCTGGCCGTCGCGGCGATCGCGGTTGTCGAGGGATTGTTCATCGGCGGTTTGCTGTATGCGCGCCGCGCCACCGCGCTGCCGGCCAGCGGCACGATCACGATCGAATCCGCGCAGCCGGGCCTCGAAGTACTCGTCGACGGCCGCTCGGCTGGCGTGACGCCCTACAAGCTCGACGCCACCGCGGCGAATCGATCGATTCGCGTCCTCGGCTCGCTCTCCGACGAATCACGTATCGCGTCGCTGGTCCCGCCTCCCATCATCCCGGCGCCGGATGCCAAATCCAAGACCGATGCGAAGCCGGCTGGCGCCGCCAGTCCGTCCGCATCTTCGCTTGGCGGCGTGAGAGTGAACTCGCCGCTCGATCTGCAGATTCTCGAGGACGGCAGAGTGATTGGCACGACGGCTGGCGCGGTGGCGATGGCGGTTGGGCGCCACGACCTCGAAGTCGTGAACGAGAAATTCGCGTACCGTTCCCGGCAGACGGTTGAAGTCAGACCCGGCCAGACCACGTCGCTCAGCGTGACGCCGCCGAACGGGCGCGTCAGCATCAACGCCGTGCCGTGGGCTGAAGTCTGGATTGGCGGGACGATGGTCGGGGAAACGCCGCTGGCCAATTTCTCGCTGCCGCTCGGCGAGCATGAGATCGTCTTCCGTCATCCGCAGCTCGGCGAGCGCCGTCAGACCGCGATCGTGAAGGGTGATGGGATGACGCGGGTGACCGCGAATATGCAGCGGTAAACACGCTTTCAGGCTTTCAGTCGCTCTTCCTCTTTCGCCGGCGGCTCCGTCATCGCCACGAAACTCTCGTGCGAAATGCGCACGAGCGTCTGCGTCTGCCGTCCTGACGTCGCGGTGGCGGTGCGCAGCCGCAGCTGCGTCTCGAAATCGAGCGCAATCGGCGTATTGAGATGCAGCTCGAGATCGTCGAGGTGCAGGAGTTGCCGGAATCGATGCGCGTCGCGAACGCCCGCCGCGCTGCTCGCCAGCGAGATCACGCGGGCGCGGCCGACCACGCCTTTGCCGGGAATATAGAAGCAGATCCAGTCGCCGCCGCGCGCGGTTTCATGCGTCGCGCCCGCGTCGGCCACGCCGAAAATATGGCGCCGGCTGACGACGAGCTCGAGCAGTTGCTCGGGAGTCGTGGCGTAGTCAGGCGTGACCGTGGCGAGCCAGTAGGCCGTGCCGTCGGTCGCGATGACGTTCGCCGGCGCGGCGGCGCCGCGCTTCGCCGTCAGCCGGTCGAGGAGCTCGACGCTGTAGTCGACCGGCAGATTCGACTCGAGCAGCCGGACGACGTCCTCGTGGCTGACGCGTCCGGCGGTCACGAGATCGGCGAGGAGCAGCAGCGCGCGCAGCGCGACGACGCCGACCGGAAACACCGGCTTTGCGGCTGCGAGCGCCTCCTCGATTTTGTGGCGGCTGGCGAAGAGCGGCGCCACGACGCACAGGCCGACGAACCGCCAGCTCGACACGCGCGCCGTCGCGGCCTGCGCGGCGACCGAGTGGAGCAGCGCGTCGAGCGCGGGAGGCGCCGCGGGATCGCTTCTCACTTCGATGACGACGTGCAGCCGCAGGCGCGATCGCCAGTGCCCATGATGTTTGAGTGAGAAGTTCGGCGGCGCGTAGGCGCCGAACGTGACGTCGAACCCGATGAACTTACCGAGCAGCACGACGAGATCCTGAACCGCGCGGTTGTGCTGTTCACCCGGAAGATGCTGCCCCTGCTCGATGAGCGATCGGATGCTGTGCGGATCGGTCGCCTGTTCGAGGAGGAAGCGCCGGAAGCGTTCGCGCGCCGAATCGAACCCCGGCGTGTCGTCGAGCGATCCGGAGAGGCTGAGGATTTGGGCGAGCGTGACACTCATCGGGGACTAACCCGCGTGGCTATTGCGGAGCACGCCGCGTAAGGACAACGGCTCCTGACGGCGCGGCGCTGCCGGCAGCCGGCTCGAGCGTCACGATGATGCCGGTGACCACGGGCGGCAGATCGGGCAGCGTGTCGAGCGAGAGCGTGGCGCGGCCGGCCGCATCCGGCGAGATCGTGCCCACGCCGATCGGCGCGCCGGTGCTCAGCAGCCAGACCTGATACGCGGATCCGGCCGGCGCCGCCGCGAGTCGCGACGTGCTGACCACCATCCCCCGGGAACGGCTCCAGAGTACCTGCGCCGAGGCGCGGCTCGCCGCGTCGGCGCCGCCGAGGCTGAAGCGGACGAGATCCGGCGCCGCGAGCACGTTGCTTACGATTTGCGCGCGCAACGCGGTGGCGTGCGCTTCGGCAATCTGCTTGTCCGCCTCGGCACGGGTGGACGCAATTTCCTTCGTCGCGGCATTGGAGGCCGCCTGGGCCTGTTTTTCCGCGGCGGAGACGCGCGTCGCCGCGTCGTTCAACCGCGCGTTGACGCGGCTCATCACGTTCAATCCGATGAACGCCGCGATCACGATGGCGCCGGCCGCGATGCCGAAGAGCAGCCGCCATCCGCGCTGCATCTGCTCGGCTTTGCTGACGCTGTCTCTGACTTCCTGATTCGTATGAGTGACCTCGCGCTCGAGCGACTCCATGCGAACGGTGAGCGCGGCCGCCGCTTCGGGAAGCTGCGCAGCCGGCTTCGCGTCGGGCACAGCCGGGGTCTCGACGGGCGGCGGCGCGGCGGGAGCAGCCGGAAGCGCCGCCGCGGCATCGCCGGTCGAGTCACGCATCTCTTCGTGAATGCGCATCACGCCTTCGAGCGGAAACGGCGCCGGTTTCAGCGCCGGCCTGTCGTGCTTGAGATCGGCAATCGCGGTCTGCACGTCATGCGACAGCTGCGACAGCCGCTCCTGCAGATCGGCTTCGAGCGCCGCGAACCGGGATTCGGCACGCTCGAAGCCGCGCAGCGCGAGATTCGCGGCCGCCACGCACGTTTCGCCGAGCGTCGCCGTCTGCTCGCGCAGCTGCTTGACCGGCTCCGCGTGCATCTGCCGCAACTGCGACCATTCGTGCTCGATCGTCCCCTCGAACTCACGAATGCGCTGCAGCGAATCCTGCTCCAAGCGCTGCTCGATCGCGCTCCAGTCGTTGAGCTTGCCTTCGAGTTGCCTGATCGCGTCGCCGTGCCGTTGGTCGTGCTCGCTCCAGCGATTGAGAATCTCCGCACAGCGCTCGGTGAGCGCAGAGAGACGCTGCTCCATCGGCAGCAGCGTGTCCTGCGTCTCTCGCCACTGACGAAGAGCAAGGCTCAGCTGATCGATTTGAGCCTGTAGATCAGGGAGCGTTTGTTCCAAGTGAGCGGATTATAGTACGAGCTAGAACCGCGGAACCCCGGAACCCCGGAACCTCGGAACCTCGGAACCTCGGAACCTCGGAACCTCGGAACCTCGGAACCTCGGAACCTCGGAACCGATACGTCTTCAGACACCAAGATCTTGTACTCCCTCGATAAACCGGGTACCATGACCGCGATTCCGTTCGTCTCGTTCCGTGTACGCCGTTCGGCGGCCGGGCTGAGCTGGGAGATGGTCCTGCGCAGCAGTTGTCGTGTGGCGATCGCCCTCGCCGGGTGGCTCGCCGTGGCCGTGCCTGCCCTTGGGCAAGAAACCCTTGCGCGCGCCAAGGACTACTACGCTTCGGCGAACTACGAAGAGGCGCTCGACGTCCTCCGACGGATTCGTCCCACCGCGCCCAACGAGGAAGCTAGAGAAATCGCCGTCTATCAACTGTTCTGCCTGCTCGCGCTCGGACGAAACGACGAAACCCGGAAGGCGATCGAGACCATCGTCCGCACCGATCCTCTGTATCACCTGTCCGATGAGGATGCGTCGCCGCGCGTCCGAACGCTCTTCGAGAACATCCGAAAGCCTCTCCTTCCCGACATCGTCAAGGAGGCCTACGGAAAAGCGAAGGCCGCGTTCGATCGGAAGGACATGCCGGAGGCGGCGGCGGGCTTCGACAAGGTGCTGGCGTTGCTCGACGACGCAGCCGTCGCCGAGGCGCCCGGCGTCGCGGACCTGCGCACGCTGGCGACCGGATTCCGCGATCTGATCAAGCTGCCGCCGGCCGCGCCGCCGCCGGCACCCGATTCGCCGCCACCCGCACCAGCGAATACGCCGGCGTCACAACCGGCGGCCGCAGCGAATCCAGACTCGCCGAAAATCTACGGCGTCGAGGACAAGACCGTCGTCCGGCCGACCCCAATCTCGAATCCACTGCCGCCGTGGCGGCCGAGCAGAGGAATCGACAGCCGGCAGGAATTCGACGGAAACATCGAATTGATCATCGACGAGGCCGGCAAGGTTGTCTCATCGCAGATCCGCAAGAGCGTTCACCGCGAGTACGACCCCGTGCTC